>Ga0187781_10001692_pt1 | contig 16781 bp, 14 predicted proteins | sample 0715_SJ02_MP02_2_FD_132447 | JGI IMG/M metagenome (GOLD analysis project Ga0187781, IMG submission 132447) | Tropical peat soil microbial communities from peatlands in Department of Meta, Colombia - 0715_SJ02_MP02_20_MG | ecosystem: Environmental > Terrestrial > Soil > Wetlands > Peat | place...
AGAATGAAGACGACGAGCGCATAGGGCGGAAACAGGGTCACCCGCCAGTCCTTATGATCGCGGAAGCGCATCTCCTCGTCGCTGAAAAACTGATGATGATTGAGCGTGTGCCGCTCGTAGATCGAGCGCAGCCCTTTGATGTTCACCGGCCGGTGCATCACGTACTTATGCACTCCCCACTCGAACAGATTGGTGAATACGAAAGTGAACGGCACCGTGATCCACTCGAACCAGCGCACGTCGTGAATATGTTCGACGTAAATGTAGAACGCGGCAGCTCCCATCGCGTAAATGATCAAGACGTGGATGTAGCCGTCATACCAGCCGAGAATGCGGGAGCGATATTCCCGGCGGAACTCGATTTGCCGCTCGCTGATCATTCGCATCTCCTTCGCCGGTTCTCGCCGCGTTTTGTCGCCAACATTATAGCACGTCGTTCCCTTTTGGTCCTACGTTCAAGGTTGCGTCGCGGTAGCGCAGATAGGCGTTGACCTCGTCACTTGTCAGCTGCCAATCGTTGTCCAGATTGGAAATCACGTCTTCCATGAACGCTTCCGACATGGCGATGGCGCACTCTTTGTCGCCGAGATAGTCGAACAGGATCGCGAGCGCCAGTTGCCGCGGACTAGAGCCGTTATAGGTCCATTCGAAACCTCGTTTGGTGAATTGCTTGACTTCGTAATGCTCCGATAACGGTTCGCCATCGACGGTTACGATCAGCCCGTCCATGGTGCGCCGTCCTTGGTAGATTTTCATTGCAGGAACCCAAAAGACCGGGACACCCGGAATGTGCTTATTACGAGGACTTGATTTTCGCCCGTCAAGCACCGCGGAATGTTGACCGATGTCCGCGAGCGACCAGCTGATCCCACTGTTGTCCTTCGTGTTGCTGGTTTCGGCCGCAGCGCTCCAGGGATTAGCGGCGAGCGGCCACTTTCCCTTACGGGACCGCGGCGCAACATCGGCTTTTGAACCGGGGCGCGCCGTGCTGTTTGGCTCAATTGCGATAACCCTCCTTGCTCTCATCGCCGGAACTGGTGCAGAGCTGCGGCTGACCTCCTGGTCCGCAGTGATTATCGCCGGCGGATTCTCTTTGCTCTTTGCGCCGCTCGTGCTGCGCGTCTTCCCTGACCGGTTTATCAATGGCGCCGAAGCACTCATCGCCTTTCCCGCTACCACGCTCGCAGCCACCGCTATGCTGATCTGGCTCGGAACGAGATGCGCTGCGTCCTGCTGAGGCCCCTACCGCTTCGCCGGACGTCGGCAAATCGACTGATTGATTTTTGCCGCGACGCGTTGTGCCGTTCGATGTTAGCCTAAAATGTCGATTCTTGCGGGCGCGCCGAGGAACCTGCAAGAACAACGGCGACACTGAGGACAAAGTCAATCCTGCGTTATGAGTCTGGCGGATCAATGCTCTTGTTGACGGCCTTGCGCGCGCAAAAATTGCTGGCGGGAAAGCACATGTTTCTGTGGAAGAATTGTGCCGGTTGATGGGTGGGGCCAACATCCGGAGAAACGAAGTTGGCTCTTCGTTCTGAACGGGTATTGATCACCGGGGGTGGCGGCTTTACCGGCCGTCCTCTAACCGAGCGGCTGCGTGAAAGCGGATATGATGTCGTTTCCTTAAGTCGCGATGCCCCTGATCCGCATGCGTTGAATGCCGATCTTTGTGATTTCGGCGCGACAGCGCAGGCGCTGTCCGAAAGCCGGCCGAGTGCCGTCATCCATCTCGCCGGAATTGCAGCGCCTAGTCACGGCAATATTGGCGATATTTACGCCGCAAACGTGACGGGAACAGCCAACCTTTTCGCCGCACTCGAGCTTGCCAAGATCAAGCCGAGAATCGTTATCGTTGCCAGCAGCGCGCAGGTCTATGCGGTGCCCGACTCCGAAGTTGCCATCACCGAAGAGCGCGCACTGGCGCCGAAGACGCACTACGCCGTCAGCAAGCGCGCGACGGAAGAAATCGCCGCAATCTATTCGCGCCAATTTCCCATCATCGTCACCCGGCCGTTTAACTACACCGGCCCGGGGCAAACGACGAGCTTTCTTGTGCCTAAGATCGTCCAACATTACGCCGAGCAACGCCGCGAGATTCGGCTCGGCAATTTAGATCTGTATCGTGATTTTTCCGATATCAGGCGAGTCGTAGAAGCTTATTCGCGGCTGCTGTTCTCGCCGATCGGCCCGACGACACTCAATATTTGCTCGGGGCGAGCCATCCATCTTGCCGATATTTTGACAATGATGGACGAGATATCGGGGTACCCCATGCGCGTGGTGACCGATCCCTCACTGGTACGGACAAACGAAACGCGGTCCATAGTTGGGTCGACATCGCGACTTGAGGCAGCGATCGGGCCGCTGCCAAATCCGGAATTTCGCGAAACACTGACGCAAATGTACGAAGTAGTGCGTCGCGGGCTGCGCAACACCTAACCGGCGGCGCCGGCCGTTGCGCGCCCGGCCGCCCGGCCGGAAAAAATGCAGCCGCCGAGGAACGTTCCCTCGAGCGCGGCATAGCCGTGAATGCCGCCGCCGCCGAAGCCCGCCACTTCGCCCGCCGCGTAGAGGCCGGGCACCGGCCGGCCATCGGCGCCGATGACGCGGCTTGAAAGATCCGTCTCGAGCCCGCCCAGGGTTTTGCGCGTCAGAATATGCAGGCGAACGGCGATCAGCGGCCCGGCCGCGGGATCGAGCAGTTTATGCGGCCGCGCGATACGGCTGAGCTTGTCTCCGATATAGGCCCGCGCCGCGCGAATGGCGGCGATTTGCGCGTCTTTGCCGAACCGGTTGTCGAGTTGCCGGTCACGCGCCGTGATCTCGCTCTCGACCTGCGCAAAGCTCAACAGCGCTTCGCCGGTGAGCGCATTCATGCGCGCGACCAGCCGTGCGAGATCGTGCTCGACAATGAAATCTTCGCCCTTGTCCATGAACGCCTTGACCGGGCCGGGAATCCCTTTGGCAACGCGCCGCAGAACCTGCCGCCAGCTCTTGCCGGTGAAATCCGGATTTTGCTCGGAGCCCGACAGCGCGAACTCTTTTTCAATGATCGCGCGCGTGAGAATGAACCACGAATAATCGTAGCCGGTTTCCATAATGTATTTGAGCGTGGCAAGCGTATTGAAGCCCGGATAAAGCGGCGCCGGCAGGCGCCTGCCGCGGGCATCGAGCCAGAGCGAGGACGGTCCCGGCAGAATGCGAATGCCGTGATCGGTCCAGATCGGAGTGTGGTTCTTGACGCCCTCGACGTAATGCCACATCCGGTCGCGATTGATGACGGTGCCGCCGGCGGCTTCCGTAATCGCCAGCATGCGGCCGTCGACATAATCCGGCACTCCGGCGATCATTCCTTGCGGCGGCGGTCCAAGCCGCTGCGGCCAGTTTTTGCGTACCAGTTCGTGATTAGCGCCGATGCCACCCGAAGCGACAATAACGGCGCCCGCCTTCAGCTCGAATGTGCCTATAGTCTCGCGCGAACTTTTTTGCCCGCGTTCGGTATTGCTCGGCGCGAGCACATCGCCGCGAACAATGCCGATCGAACGTGCCGACGTTGCGAGTTCGTTGACGCGATGGCGGAATCTGAAAGTGAGAAGGCCTTCCTTCTCGCCTTCTCGCGCGCGCTGCACAAAGGGCGCAATCACGCCCGGCCCGGTACCCCAGGTGAGATGAAAGCGCGGCACTGAATTGCCATGGCCGCTCGCGTTGCCGCCGCCGCGCTCCGCCCAACCGACGACGGGAAAGAAGTGGATACCACGCTGGCGCAGCCACGAGCGTTTCTCGCCGGCGGCAAAGTCGACATACGCTTCGGCCCATTGCCGCGGCCAAAAATCCTCCTCGCGGTCGAAGGCGGCGGTTGCGAACCAGTCCGCGAGCGCCAGTGCTCGCGAATCGCGAATGCCGAGCCGGCGCTGTTCGGGGGAATTGACCAAAAAAAGCCCGCCGAGCGACCAGAACGCTTGCCCGCCCAACGATTGCTCGCCCTCCTGATCGACGACAATGACTTTTTTGCGCGCTTCGATAAGTTCGGCGGCGGCGACAAGGCCGGCTAGTCCCGCTCCGATAATGATCACGTCGGCATCGTCAGCCACGTTCCCCTCCCCTCGCCCACAGCGTCTCGGCAATGGTTGCAGCGGATTATGGCTTGCGCAATTACCGGCCGGACTTAAACGCTGCCGCGCTCCCAACCAAAAACGCTACGGCCGCCGTAGCCGGGCGATAAATCGCGCTCTTCCGCGATAAGCCGCTCCACCGTCGGGCCGGTTGCCGCGTGCTCTAGCTTTCGCGATTCGCGATCGAGTCTTTGCAGCGCGGCGAGCTCGTCGTCGCGCCCGAGCTTTGCCTGGTGCACGGCAGATTTGAGTACGCGAATGGTCTCGTCATAGACCTTGATGGGAACCGGGAACGGATGCCGGTCCTTGCCGCCATGGGCGAGCGAAAAGCGCGCGGGGTCGCTGAACCGGAAGGGCGCGCCGTGCACCACCTCGACGACCAAAGCAAGCGCCCGCACCGTACGGCTTCCGACCCCGGGGGTGAGCAAGAGTTCGGCAAAATCGACGGGCCCGCGTTCGGCGGCGGCAATCAGATTGCCGTGCAGGCGGCGCAGCTGAATGTCTTCGGCGCGAACGTCGTGATGCGCCGGCATAGCGAGAAACGGCAAGTGCGCCTGCGCGGGCGGATGGCGTGCGTCGGCGAGCGCGGCAAGCTCGCGCGTAATGCGGTCCGGCCCGTGCGCAGTGAGGAGTTCGAGCTGTTTTTCCCGCGACGCTGCGGCGCGCCGATCTGTAAGATTGATGATTTCGCCCTGTGCCTTTCCTTCGATCGCCGCGTGCGGCTCCTCGACAAAACTTTTCAGGCCGTGCGAGAGCCAATGATAGCGTCGCGCTGTTCTCCTTTCGCCGTTCATGCCTTGCTGGACCACGACCCAGTGCCCGTCGTCGGCAACGACGAAGCCGTGCAGATAAAGCTCGAAACCATCCTGGACCGCGGCACTGTCAACCTTGGCCACAAGCCGGCTCGCCGTTGCGAGGCCGTCACCGTCGAGGCCAATGCGGTCGCCAATGGCGCGAAGCTCGTGCGGCGTACGGCGCGAATGTTTCCCCCGCCCGCCACAAACATGCAGGCCGAGTTCATCCTCGATCGGCGCGAGACCGCGCTTGAGTGCGCCGAGAACGCTCGTGGTGATGCCTGAAGAGTGCCAATCCATCCCCATGACGGCGCCGAAGGATTGGAACCAAAAAGGATGCGCGAGCCGGCGCAGAAATTCGTCGCGCCCGTAGTGATGGACGATCGTCTGGGCGATGACCGCCCCCAACCGTGCCATGCGTTCGGCTAGCCATTGCGGCACCCGGCCGTTGTGTAAAGGCAGATCAGCGCTTCCCGCACGTTGCATTTTATCGTCAACGGTCCCAAGCCTGGGCAGCCCACCCAGCGCGTTGTTCCTATTTCGTTCAGGGTGCCGGTAATGTCAACCGAGCCTGCCACGATCGGCAGCGCGGCAACGGATTTAAGTCTTCGGCCGGTGCAGCGGCAGTAAAACGCTTATTTGCTGCTCGGCTGCGGACTTCGCATCGAAGCCGGCGAGAAATCCGCGCAGTACGACCCGGCTCCGACAAACCGGTCATGTCGCACGCAAATGCCGTCGTCGGAGCGGACCGACGCATATGCTGAACTGAGGCTGGTCAGGCCCGGCAGAAGGAGTTCAAGCTCCTTGGCATCGCCGCGAAAGCTGTTGCAGCGACTGCACTGCGGACGAACCTGCGCGTTAACGGATTCCATTGTCGTCCTCGCGAGAAAATTTCGCTTTAACATCCCGCTTTCCGCGCTAGTTCAGTGACCAAGATTTTCCCAGTGCGCCGCGAACACAACCGCAGACAAGATAAAACCGATGATCACGTTGACAATCGCGCCTGCGCTAAAAGCAAGGAATGGCTTTCTGCCGGCGCTTGCCAGATCACGAAACCGCGTGGTCAGCCCGATGCTGAGGAAACAAAAAATAAAAGCCCAGGTGCGCAAATCTTTGATCGGCCCGACCAAGGTCGGCACGACCGTTTTATTGTAATCGGCGAGGCTGTATCGCGTGGTCACGAATGTCAGGAACAGCGAAGCGACGAGAAAGCCGATAATGAACTTGGGAAAACGCCGCCAAATTTCCACCGCCTCCGGCTTGCGGCCGCTTTCCACTCGCTCCCATTGCGTCGTCGCGACGATCGCCAATACGAACGCCCAGATGCCGATCCACACGTCGCGGCCGATGACCTTGATCAGCGTGTAGGCGATGACCGCTTGATTGCCGCTACCCGCGGTGTCACCACCCGATAGCCTGTTGAAGGTCTCGGCAGCCGCGAACCCCGCGGCATCGGCGAATTCCGAGGTGCCTATCCACGCGCCGCCAACGCCGGCGGGCAGATGCAGATAGTACGCGAGCTGTGGCAGCACGAAGATCATCGCCACCGCCCAGATAATTACGGTGGTGATGGCGATGGGCGCGTATTCCTTCTTGGCGCCGACGGCGCCAGCGATTGCAATCGCTGCTGAGACGCCGCAGACGGCGCCACCGGCCCCCAATGTGGCAGCTAACCGTTTGTCGAGGCCAAGCCGCGTAGCAACCCAATAGATCACTGCGAACGTTACTAGGGAGACGATCGAGGCCTGCAGGATCGCGACCGGACCGGCCCATATAATAAGCGTAAAGGGCAACGTGGCGCCGAGCAGCACGATCCCGGTCTTGATGTAGAACTCCACGCGGAAACCTGAATCCAGCCAGCGCGGCAACCCGGCGAAGTTTGCCAGAATGAGCCCGACAACAAGCGCGACGAGCGGCGGCTCGAGGTTATAAGTGCTCGCCTTGTCCCATTGGCCGAGCGCGAAGATTGCGACCGACAGCACATAGAGAATAATGAATGAAGGGATGAAGTCGCGCGCCCTATGGCCGAGCGCGCTCAGGGCAAAGGTGAAAACGGCGAGGAAGACGATGAATTGCGCGATGTAACGGAGGTAGTTTGCAGCAAAATGTGCGCCCAGCGCGGACAAGTCCGACCATTTGGCCGGCGTCACCGCCAACCACTTGATGCTCGAACCGTTGACAAAGAAAATGTACGCGACAATGACAGTGCCAAGTCCGATCCAGATCGCCCACCAATCTTCCTTGAGCCATATCTCCCGCCAAGTGCCGGATGCGCCTTTCGTTTCTAATGTTGTTGTCGTTTCCGAGACGCTGCTCATTATATTTCTCCCGGCGAGACGGCGCGCACGCGCCATCAGATAAAAACTCCATCAAATAAGACATTGCTTCATTCCGCGGCAATACGAGCGCTGCAAAATGCAATATTCGATCCGCGGCAACATCGTTCGATGAAACGATCTTTCGCGATTTGCCTATCAAACGAATTGATCGTTCGGCGTCGGTTAGTGGATGTTTGCTCCATATAACCGCAGACGAAGAATTCAGCGGCTCGTTGTTAACGATCGCGAAGGGCAAGCTCTGCACTCCAACGCTGGCGCCATGAGGATGTGGCACGTAAAGCGAATAGACCTGCCGCCTTTGCGCCCCTGGGCGACACCAGTTTCCAATTCCGCCGCCAAAAGGGGTGAAAAATTCTTTTATTTGAAAGGCTTGCTTTGTTCCTGTAGGGACTTAGGTTTCTCAGAGGAGAATTTTCTCTTCATGCGCTTTCTACCGGTATTTCTCGATGTAACCCAAGGGACGGTGGGCCTTATCGGCTCCGGCCCGGCCGCGTTGGCGAAGCTAAGACTGCTGCAAGCCGCGGGCGCCAAAGTGCGGTGGTACATCGAGGAGTTCAACACGGATGAGTTTACCGGCGACGTGCAGTCCGGCCTGCTGGACATTTGTTGCGCCGATCCGAGCGGCGCGGATTTCTCCGACCTTATTGCTATAGTGTGTACCGCGGGCGGAGCGCGAGATACCGCTATCGCCGCACGGGCGCGCGAATACCGCGTGCCGATCAACGTCGTCGACCGCCCGGAACTCTCGAGTTTCATTTTCCCCGCCATTATTGATCGCGGCGATGTGGTCGTCGCGGTTGGCACCGGCGGCGCGTCGCCCGTTCTGGCGCGGCGGCTGCGCGAACGCATCGAGGCGCTGCTGCCGGCACGCATCGGCGATTTCGCGGCATTGATGGGCCGCTTTCGCACGCGCGTAGCGCATAGACAGTCCGGCAAACTTTCGTTGCGGCGCTTCTGGGAAACCGTGATCGATGGCCCGATCGGCGTTGCGGCGCTCGCCGGTCGCTGGCACTGGGCGGAGGCAGCACTGTCGCGCGCGAGCACACATCCCGAGCGTTCGCACCGGCAATGCGGATCAGTCGTTCTCGTGGGTGCCGGACCAGGAGATGCGGATCTTCTGACTTTGAGAGCCTTGCAAGCGCTGCAAGCCGCAGACGTCGTCCTTTACGACGAACTGGTCAGCGCAGAGATTCTGGATCGTGCCCGGCGCGATGCCAAGCGCATCTTCGTCGGCAAGCGATCCGGCCAGCCCGGTGTGGCCCAAGACGTCATCAACCAGCGCCTGGCCGAAGCCGCCCGTCAGGGACTTAATGTCGTGCGGCTGAAGGGCGGCGATCCCTTCATCTTCGGCCGCGGCGGCGAAGAACTCGAATATTTGCGGCAAGCTGAAGTTGAAGTTGTGGTCGTGCCCGGAATTACGGCGGCGCTGGGTTGTGCCGCCGAAGCAGGGCTGCCGCTGACCTTCCGCGACGAAGCGTCGGCGATTGCATTTGTCACCGCGCACCATGCGGGCAACCAAATTCGGACCGATTGGTCGAAATTCGCCGACCCGGCCATGACCGTTGTGGTTTACATGGGCCTTCATCACGCGGCCGACATCGGCAATCAACTGATCGCTGCCGGCCGCGACGCGGGCACGCCCGCGGCGGTGCTCCTTCGCGGCACGCGTCCAGATGCACTTTACCGGGTAGGCCGACTGGACGGCCTGGCCGAGCTCGCGGCCGAGGTCGGCGAAGGTCCGGGTTTGCTGGTCGTGGGATCCACAGTTGCGCGCTCGGACGCGTGGCGCGCTTTAGTCGGCGGCGGCATGCGAGCGGAGGTGGCGGCATGACTTCGCCACTTCAGCAGAAACTGAAAATTGCCGGGCCAGTCGTCGTGACCGCCAACCGGCTCGCCGACGGCGCCGTCGTCTATCGCGACGACAGCGGCTGGACGACCAAGCTTGACGGCGCCGCGATCACGACGTCAGCAGCCGTGGCGCAAGACCTTTTGGCCGCGGCCAAGACTGACGGACTGCAAGCGGTCGACGCCTATGTGGCGCCGGTTCAAGTCGCCGCAGACGGCCGCGTGCGGCCGGGAAATCTGCGGGAGCGCATCCGTTCCTCCGGTCCGACAATCGACTTGCCGCTGCACGTCCTGAGGGTCAAGGCCGATCATGTACCTGTACGATGATTTGGACCGGACCTTGGTCGGCGAACGCGTCGCCGAATTTCGCGGTCAGGTGGCACGACGGCTTTCCGGAGAATTGACCGAAGACGAGTTCAAGCCGCTGCGGCTGATGAATGGAGTCTATCTCCAGCTCCACGCCTACATGCTGCGCATCGCCATTCCCTACGGCACGTTGTCGCCGGCGCAACTGCGCATGCTCGCCCACGTGGCGCGACGCTACGATCGCGGTTACGGCCACTTCACCACCCGGCAGAACATCCAGTACCACTGGATCAAGCTCGAGGAATTGCCGGACGCAATGGCCGACCTTGCCAGCGTCGGCATGCACGGCATGCAGACGAGCGGTAACACTGTGCGCAACATCACCACCGACCAGTGGGCCGGCGTCGCACCTGACGAGATCGAGGATCCGCGCATCTGGGCGGAAGTCATCCGCCAACATGTGACGCTGCACCCCGAGTTTTCGTTCATGCCGCGGAAGTTCAAGATCGCGGTCGGCACGTCGCGCCGCGACCGCGCGGCTTTGCGCATTCACGACATGGCGCTGCAAATGCATCGCAACGGCGCTGGCGAGAGTAGCTTTGAGGTCATGGTCGGCGGCGGGCTCGGTCGCACGCCCTACCTCGCCAAGACGATCAAGCCGTTCCTCCACAAGCGCGACGTCTTGAGCTACGTCGAGGCGGTGCTGCGCACCTATAATCAGTTTGGCCGACGCGACAACATCTACAAAGCCCGCATCAAGATATTGGTGCACGAACTCGGCGCTGAGGCCTTTGCTAAGGAAGTCGACGCGGAATGGCAGAGCATCAAGGACGGCGCCCTCGCCCTCGATGAAGAGGTCATCGGAGAAATTGCCAGCCGCTTCCGCTACCCGGCCTATGCGCGGCTCGAGGACAATCCGCAGGAACTCGCCGAGGCGCGGCGCGGCGACCGCCGCTTCGATGCCTGGATGGGCAATTCCGTGGCCGATCATAAAGTGCGCGGCTACACTATTGTCACGCTTGCGCTTAAGCCCGAAGGCGGTACACCGGGCGATGTCACCGCCGAGCAAATGGATACGATCGCCGACCTTGCCGACCGTTATTCATTCGGCGAAATCCGCGTCGGTCACGAGCAAAATTTGGCGCTGCCGCATGTCGCCCAGCGCGATCTGCCGGCACTATGGCGGGCGCTCGACGCGATCGGGGTCGCCACCCCCAACGTCAATTTGATCACGGACATTATTTCTTGCCCCGGCCTCGACTATTGCAGCTTGGCCAATGCCCGCTCGATCCCGATCGCACAGGAGATCAGCCGGCGCTTTCGTAACCTGGATCTGGCGCGGAATCTTGGGCGGCTGCACATCAACATTTCCGGCTGCATCAATGCCTGCGGCCACCACCACGTGGGGCACATCGGCATTCTCGGCGTCGAGAAGAATGGCGAGGAATTTTATCAGATCACGCTCGGCGGCAAGGCCGACGAGAATGCCGCGCTCGGCACGCTGATTGGGCCGGCGGTGCCCTATGCGCAGGTGGCCGATGTCGTCGAGGACATCGCCGCGGCCTATATCGAGTTGCGTGAGCGGCCGGACGAGTTGTTCATCGACACCGTCAAGCGTACCGGCGTCGAGCCGTTTCGGGAGCGCGTCTATGCCGCTCGTTAAACAAGGCCGTATTGCCGAAGATCGTTACGTTCGGGTGCCGGACGATGCGCCCATCCCGGACGGGCTTCCTGTCATCGTAACGGCAGATCGATTCCTAGCGGAAGCGGCTGAAATCGCAGCGCGCGACGGAGCAGTTGGCGTGGTATGGCCAAACAATCGCAAGGTGGCGGAGCTCGAGCCGTGGCTCAGCAGGCTGGCCCTTGTCGCGCTCGTCTTCCCGAAATTTCGCGACGGCCGAGCCTATAGCCAAGCGCGCCTCCTGCGCGAGCGTTACGGCTTCCGCGGCGAGTTGCGGGCGACCGGCGAAGTTTTGCGCGATCAATTTCTTTTTCTCATTCGCGCGGGCTTCGATTCGCTCGAAGTGACCAAGCCGGCCGATGCTGAAGCGTTCGCTACCGCCATCTCCACCTATAGCGTGTTCTATCAGCCGAGCGCAGACGGGCGGCTTGCGGTCCGCCGCCAGCGACTGCTGCGGCAAATACCTGCAGCAAGCTGCGACGCCCAAGAGGACCATCAGCTGCATTACGAACCGCGCTGAATCTTTGGCAGCGCAATCAAACACGCGACCGGGGATTAGCATTAGACCAACGCAATCGTGCGAAGTGCGTTAGTGTTAGACAAGATGGTGGGCGCACAAGGACTCGAACCTTGGACCCGCTGATTAAGAGTCAGCTGCTCTACCAACTGAGCTATGCGCCCTATCGCAGGAAACGTTGAAAAAGATCGCGCTTCCGCTTGGCACCACCAACGTTGGATTCGCCATTTGCCCAGCTAAGGTTGCCGGCGAAAAGGGCGCCTCCCGGCGCCCATGTTGACACATATATCACCGGGGGACAGAGACGCCAACGCCCCGTTGAGGCGCATTTCCTCAATCCGAAGATACCACGCGATGAAAGCACCCCCACAGCGTGAAAATTGCTATCAAGGCAATGGCGATGGCGAAAGCAGCGATGTTTTCGATGGTGAGCAAGAAAAAAGCCAGCTGCAGCCGGCTGTTTGACTGCGCTGCATCGCTCCAGGCAATCGGCTTCACATCCGAAAGGAAGATCCGGAGTAACATTATTGCGGTGATAAATGTCACCGAGCTACCAAGCAAAATCTTGACCGCAGCGCGCATCGGTTCCGCCTCTCAGTGTATGCAAGCACGCTCATGCCGGAAGCGAATTGAGGTGGATCAAAATAGCGTTTCGGCCCCCACTTGGTGGGAAAGACTTGTAGACAATGTAAATGCCGCTACAGCGCCTGAGCGGTGATCGTTCTGAAACGCAGAATGGCGAGCACCAAGAATAGACCCCCGACGATCGCCACAAAGAGAAATTGCGGCCAGATCACGTCAATGCCGGCGCCGCGATAAAGTATCGATTGCGCAAACGACACAAAATGCGTCGAAGGTGACGCCTCCATGATTGTGGCCAACCACGGTGGCATGCTTTCCAGCGGCGTATTGCTGCCGGAGAGCATGTTCATGGGTAAATAGATCAGCAGATAGAGCAAGCCGAGCTGCGGCATCGACCGCGCAATGGTTCCAATGAATATGCCGATGGCGCAGGCGAAAAACAGATAGATGGCGACGCCAAGCAAGAAGAGCGGGACCGATCCGGCGATCGGAACGCCCAACAAGGCGCGCACGACCAAATACAATGACAGGCCGACCGCGGCGGTAATCACCAGCCCGTTCGCCCACACCTTCGACATTGCGATCTCGAACGGTGTCAACGGCATGACCAGCAGATGATCCATGGTGCCGTGCTCGCGCTCGCGGATGAGCGCGGCGCCGGCGAGGATGATCGCGAGCATGCTCACGCTGTTGATGATGCCCATGACGCTGGTGAACCAGGCGGTCGCGACGTTGGGGTTGTACATGATGCGGACGTCAAGGTTGACCGGTGACCGGGGAGCGCCTTCCGCATGCGAAAGAAAGTCCTGGATTTCAGTCATTATGATCTGCTGCGCATAGTCGGCGCCGAGTCCGCCCTGCACCATCATGGTCGCGTCCACGTTGAATTGGACCGCCGGATTTCGGCCGCCGAGTACGTCGCGCTCGAAGTTCGGCGGGATGTCGATCACAAACGTATATTTCCCGACGTTCATCAGCGGCACGACATCCCGTTCCGCAATGCGCCGCGCCGGCTGGAAGTACGGCGGCAAGAATGCGCCGGCTATCCGGCGCGACAATTCCGAGTGATCTTCATCGACCACGGCAATTGAGGCGTTGTGCACCTCCTGCGAGAAGCTGTGCGCCTGCGCCAGGATTTGCAGCGAAAAGGCGTAGACCACGAATGCAAGCAGCACATAATCGCGAAAGAAGCTGCGGATTTCCTTCGTGCCCAGCCAGAAGATATTTTGCAGCATGCGCATCGGCCGCCCCTAGCGTTCCTGCTTGCGCAGCAGCAAAAGACTGATCAGCGTGAGCGCCGGAATGAAAATCGCCAATTCGCCGATATGGGTTGCCAGATCGGCAAAGTTCAAACCTTTGTCGAAAGTGCCGGTACTGATCGGAATGAAATATGTCATCGGGAATGCGCGTCCCATGAACTGCGCCATCCCTGACAAAGATGAAACCGGAACCATCATCCCGGAAAATTGCGAAGCCGGCAAATAGGTCATGATGGCGGTGCCGAATAGGGCCGCGATCTGCGTATTGGCAAATGATGAAATCACCATGCCGTAGCCGGTGGTGGTGGTGACGTAGATCAAGACACCGATGAACAGCGCAGGAAAACTTCCCTTGAGCGGTACCTGAAAAACGAATAGCGCCATGAGAAACATAATCAGGAAATTCGTCATGGCGACGCCGATATAGGGAATCTGTTTGCCGAGCAGGAATTCGAGCCGGGTAACGGGGGTTACGTAGAGGTTGGTGATCGAGCCGAGCTCCTTTTCGCGGACCACCGCAAGCGCCATCAAAATGGCGGGGAACAGCGCCAACAGCATCGACAGACTCGTCGGCACCATCGCATAGACGCTTTCGAAATCCTGATTGTATTTGAAACGCAGCTCGATGCGCGCCAGCGGACGCGGTTGCTTCTGGGCGGTGGTTTTCACCGCAGGATCGCCGAGATAAAGCTGGTGCATGGCCTGCAAATAGCCGCGGATGGTGTCGGCACGAAACGGCATGGCGCCATCCACCCAGGCGCCGACCCACGCCGGGCGGCCCGCCTCAAGGTCGCGGCCGAAGCCGGGCGGAATTTCGATCGCCGCCTTGATTGCGCCGCTCTGCATCCGCCTCTGCAGTTCGTTATAGTCTTTGAGAGCCGGCTGCTCGATGAAATACGTCGAACCGCGCAATTCCTCGAGGTAGGCGCGGCTCTCGTGCGAGCGGTCATGATCGAGAACCGCGAAGGTCAGATTGTTCACATCCGTCGAAATTCCGAATCCGAAGACCAGCATCAAAAATACGGTGCCGAAAAGAGCGAACCCCAAGCGGATGGGATCGCGCAAAAGTTCGATCGATTCGCGGATGGTGTAGGCAAACAGGCGCTGCAAACTGAAAATCGGCTGCGGCGCCGGGAAATGCAGCGCTTGCGGCGCCACTTCCGCTCCGGCATCGATGACCGGCCCGGTCGCCGCCGCGACATTCGCCTCTTGCAGGTAGCCGATGAAGGTATCCTCCAGCGTCGCCGCGCCGCGAGCCTTGACCAGGTTGGCCGGCGTATCGGTGGCTAAAACGCGGCCGGAATCCATCAGCGAGATCCGGTCGCAGCGTTCGGCCTCGTTCATAAAGTGCGTGGAAACGAAGATCGTCACCCCCTGATTGCGCGAAAGATTGATCAGCAGCTCCCAGAACCGATCCCGGGCCAAAGGATCGACGCCCGACGTCGGTTCATCGAGAATGAGCATTTCCGGCCGGTGAACCACGGCGACCGCAAGCGAAAGCCGTTGGCGAATGCCTAACGGCAGGTCCGCGGCAAGTTTGTCGAGGTCCTCCCTTAATCCAAATTGATCGACCAGCGCGTCAATCCGCGTTTTTGCGTCGCTTGCTGGCAAATGAAACAGCCGCGCGTGCAGGTCGAGATTCTGGCGAACGGTGAGTTCGGTATAGAGCGAGAACGATTGCGACATATAGCCGACGCGCGCGCGTGAATCGAGGTCGCTGGTGTCCGGCGGCATGCCGAACAAAAGCGCCTCGCCTTCGGTCGGCGCCAACAGCCCGGTCAGCATTTTCATTGTCGTCGTTTTGCCGCAGCCGTTGGAACCGACGAAGCCAAAGATTTCGCCGCGTTCGATGGTGAAGCTCACATGATCGACGGCGGTAAAGTCGCCGAACCGGCAGCTGAGATCCCTCGCGGTAATTACCGGCTCCCCACCGCCATTGCGATGCGGCGGAATCTCGAGCGCTTTATGCCCGGCGCGCAGCTCCTCGGGGAGCAGCGCGATAAATGCGTCCTCGACGCTGGCGGTATGCGTCCGCGCCTTGAGGTCGGCCGGCGTGCTTGCCGCAAGGATTTTGCCGTCGTTCATGGCTAGAAGCGAATCGAAACGCTCGGCCTCCTCCATATACGCCGTCGCAATCATCACGCTCATGGCGGGGCGGCGCGCGCGCATGCGCGCGATCAGCTCCCAGAACTGGCGCCGCGAGAGCGGATCGACGCCGGTCGTAGGCTCGTCGAGAATGAGTAAGTCCGGATCGTGAATGAGCGAGCAGCACAGACCAAGCTTTTGCCGCATGCCGCCGGATAGTTTCTTGGCCTGACGGTCAGCGAACGGCAGGAGACCGGTGCTCGTCAGCAGTTCGGCAATCCGCCACTCGCGCTCGCTGCGCGATTGCCCGAAGACGCGGCCAAAAAATTCGATATTCTCGCGAATGCTGAGATCGGGATAGAGATTCTTTCCCAATCCCTGCGGCATGTAGGCGATACGTGGGCACACCGCGGCGCGATGCGCACCCTCGGCCATATCCCCGCCAAGCACAGTAACTTGGCCAGATTGCACGCGCCGCGCGCCTGCGATCATGCTCAAGAAAGTGGATTTGCCGACGCCGTCAGGACCAATCAGGCCGATCATCCGCCCCGCGGGCAGATCAATGCTAACGTCATCGAGCGCCACCACACGACGATAGCGCTGCGTGACGTTCTTAAGTTGCGCGACAGGCTCGGCCACGCCATTCATTGCACCGCGCTTCCCTGCAGCGCCGCGGGCCACGCGGCGCTTGCATCGGTTTGCACGTAAGCGACGCCCGGCAATCCGCTGCTCACGGCGTCCGTCCGCCCATGCAGCCAATCGGCATCGATGCGCACGCGAACGCGAAACATCAGCTTGTCGCGCTCGGTTTTGGTTTCGACCGTCTTTGGCGTGAATTGCGCCTGCGTGGCGATGAAGGTCACTTTCGCCGGGATCACGATCTTCGGGAAGGCATCGACCACAACGCGCGCATCGGCGCCGTATTTCACCTTGCCCGCCTGCTCGGTGGGTAGGTAAATATCCATGTAGACGTAAGACGTATCGAGCATCGCAAAGACGTGACCGCCGGCGGGCAAGACTTCCCCGAGATTGGCGACGCGGTATTGCAGTCGCCCATCTCGCGGCGCCACCAGCGTGTCGTCGTTGATCTCCACCGAGTAAAGCTCGACGTCATGCGTTGCGGCATCGAGCGCGTGCTGGAATTCTATGACTCGGAGCTGCGCCGCGGATAGTGCGGCCTTAGCGCCGTCGAGCTGCTGCTGACGCTGATCCAACACTTCCTTGGTCTGGTAGCCATGCGCGACCAGATAGACGGCGC
>Ga0187781_10001693_pt1 | contig 16772 bp, 7 predicted proteins | sample 0715_SJ02_MP02_2_FD_132447 | JGI IMG/M metagenome (GOLD analysis project Ga0187781, IMG submission 132447) | Tropical peat soil microbial communities from peatlands in Department of Meta, Colombia - 0715_SJ02_MP02_20_MG | ecosystem: Environmental > Terrestrial > Soil > Wetlands > Peat | place...
CTCGGATGACTGTCCGTCGTAGTCAGCCGCCAACTCGCGAACAATGTTCTGGAGACTGAGGTCGTCGCAGAAGAACGGCGAGATCGCGATCAGGAGACAATGCAGATCGGCGGAAAAACGCAATAGCTCGGCACGGAGCGCATCTCCGCTCGGATCCATGTGCTGGGGTTCGCCGTCGACGCTCGCTAGCGCGGAAAGATATCCTTCCGGGCCGACGTGGCTGAAATCGCGAAGCGTCAGGACCGTCGCCGCTTCACCGATGACTTGGATCGGCTGGGTCGTTCCGGGCAGCAGCTCAATTCGGGTGCGCAGAACCTCGTGACGTCTGATCACCTGTCTTAAACAATTCTGAAGCCGGTCTACGTAGAGCGGTCCTTCGAGACGCAGTCGTCCCCGCAAAGGCGGCAGCTCGCGCCCGCGCTGCTCCCGAATGCGCCACAGCCGCTCCTGCTGCTGCGAGAGACGAAAGCCGATCGTCTGCTGGTTCGATATCATGACGACGCTCCCGAATGGACCGCCCAATCGCTCGGTTTGAAGCTCTGGGCCATAGCTAGGCAGATGCGCCGAAAACCTGAGTAGGGGTTTCGACCGTGCACCGCCAGAATGTTGTCCACGAGCAAAACATCATTGGTCTGCCAGCCGAAGCTGTGCAGCGAACCGAGGTAGACCTCACGGAGATTCTCAAGCACTTCGGCTTCTATCGACGTTCCGTCGCCGTAGTACGTCATCGTAGGGAGGTCAGCCTCGCCAAACTCGGCGAGCAACGCTGCGCTTAGCTTCGACGGCAAAGTGGTGACGTGATGGAAAGTCGCATGATTGAACCAAACTTCCTCGCCAGTGGCGGGGTGATGAATCATCGCAGGGCCTGTCTGGCGCGTGCGCAGCTCGTCATTTGATTTCCATAGACACTCGATGCCAACGGTCGAGCAATAGCGCTCCACTTCTCCTCGGTCATGAGTCTGAAAAACGACCGGCCACGGCAAGCCGAATCCGGCGCCGTAGTTGCGCACATAGAGAATGCCGCGCCGCAGAAACCGCTCCTTCACCGCGGCATCTATGCGTCGGGTGATCTCGCGGTTGTCGCCGACCGGGGTCTCCCCTCCTTCGCCGGGAGGCGTCTGGCACCAGAGGACGAGATAGCGAGGACATATGGGCGAGAACGAGTGCTCATTATGCGGAAAGATAAACTCATCGGCCGGATAGTCGGTCGACGTGTATACATGGCGTCCAACTTCAGTGCGTGGCGAGGCTCGAAAGCGGTATTCGAGCGCGCCGCCACAGATTTTTTCGACGCATTCTTCGAAATCCGCCATGTCTGGCACTGAGAAGCCCCGCAGCAAGACGGCGGCGTGCCGAGTCGCAAATTCCTCAAGCTCCGCGCGGCGACCCGCCGCCCAAGCCGACAACCGAAGTCCTTCGACCCGCGCCTGGATGATAAGGGGAGAGCTTTCGACCCCAGGCATGAATTCATGCCCGACCATCTCTTCCGGCTGAAGGGACAGGGGTCGACGGTGCACAGAACCGAGCTGAGCCAAATTTCGGGTCGCGTTCACGGCTGGCCTCTCCAGTAAGGACGTTAGAGTTTTGACGCGCCGGGTCCGCTCTGCGCGATCTTGCGTCTGGCGGACCTCAGCCTGTCGGCGCGGCTGCGAAGCTGTTCGGCGCGCGCGGCGTCGCGCATCGCCCTGTCTCGCTCCGCCAGGTGATCCACGAGAGCGTCCAGGCCGATATCGGGCTCCGACAACGCGCGCCGCAGCGCCAGGCGAAAAAGCTCAGCGAACCTGCCGATGGTGGCGGCTTCGAACAGACCCGACCGATATTCGAAGATCGCCCGCAGGCCCGCGGGGCCTTCGTGGACGTGAAGCACGAGGTCGAGCTCCGTGCGCGGCGCGGCGAAGGGCACCACCTCGAACTGCAACCCAGGGATGTCCAGCTCGGCCAAAGGAACGTTGTGGAACACCAGCTTGACCTGGAAGATCGGCGCATGAAGGGGGTTGCGTTCGGGCCGCAGCGCCTCGACCAATCTGTCGAATGGGAGCTCCTGGTGATCATAGGCCGAGAGAGTGACCTCGCGCACGTTCTCGACGACGCGCACGAAGCTCGGATTCCCGTGCAGACCGATCCGCAAGGCGACGAGATTGATGAAGAATCCTATCAAGGGCTCGAATTCGCTGCGCGGTCGGTTCGCTACGTCGGCGCCGACGACGAGGTCTTCCGCGCCGCTGAGGTAGCGCAGCAGTCCAGCGAAGACCGCGAGCATCGTCATGAACGGCGTGACCGCGTTCGTACGGTTGAACACGGCGAGCGGCGTGCGCAGCTCGCTCAGATCGAATTCATGCGAACCGGCTGCGTCGCCCGTTTGGCGGCTTCGCGGCCAGTCGGACGGAAGGTCAAGAAACGCAGGTGCCCCCTTCAAATGTTCGATCCAGTAGCCGAGCTGCGCCGAAAGCTCTTCGTCGTTCATCCTCTCGCGCTGCCATATGGCGTAGTCTGGATATTGGACTGAAAGCGGGGGAAGCGACACCGCGCGGCCGTCTCGAATGGCGAGGTAGAGCGCCGCGAACTCGTTCAGGAACACGCCAAAAGACCATCCGTCGAAGACGATGTGATGGAAGCAGAGGAGGATCGTGCAGACGAGCGGCGCCGGATCCTGCCGCGGCGGCACGCGGTAGATGCTCGCTCTGACGAGCGGTCCGCGGGTGAGATCGAACGGCTCCGCGATCGAGTCGCGTATTCGGCGGAAAAGCTCGTTCTCCTCCTGGTCCTGCGCGACGATATCCAGGGTTTCGTGATGAAGCATCACATCGAGCTCCGAGAGCACCTTCTGCTGAAGTCGCCCCGACTCCTCCCAGAAAACAGTCCGAAGCGATTCATGCCGCCGAACGATCGCATTCAGCGCTGCCGCGAACTTCTCGACGTCGAGCGGCCCCGTGATTCGCACGGCCACCGCGAAGTGATAGAGCGGGTTTGCGCCGTCGATCTGGGTCGTGAACCACAGCCGCTGCTGGGCGAGCGACATCGGTAGAGTCTGGCTCCGTCGCGCGCGAGCCGGCGGCGTCTCAGCCAATTCGCGGGCGCGGCCGCGAGCGATGTCGACGCGCGGCGCGAGCGCGGCGACGGTCGGCTCCTCGAACAGCGCACGCACCGGCAAGGCGACCTCGAAGGCCGAGCGGATGCGCGAAACGACCCTGGTCGCCAGGAGGGAATGGCCGCCGACCTCGAAGAAGTTATCGTTTGCGCTGACGCGCTCGAGGCCAAGCACTTCCGCCCATATCTGGGCAAGAATTTCCCCCGTCGGCGTTCTCGGGGCTACATAGCTGCCGGCGATCTCGGCATTGAGGTCGGGCTCCGGCAGCGCTTTGCGGTCGAGCTTGCCGTTGGCGGTCAGCGGCAGCGCATCGAGCGTCACGAAGGCCGAGGGGATCATGTAATCGGGTAGGATCGCCCGAAGACGGCGGCGAAGCTCCACATGCTCGACCGCGCTTCCCTCGCCAACGACATACGCCACCAAGCGATACGCGCCAGTTTCCGCCGGCAAGGCCAACACCGCGGCTGCGCGGACGCCGGGGCAGGTGGCGAGGCGGGCCTCGACCTCTCCCGGCTCGATGCGGTGGCCGCGGATCTTGACCTGATGGTCGATGCGGCCGAGGAAGTCGATATTGCCGTCGAAGCGGTAGCGCCCGAGGTCGCCGGTGCGGTAGAGCCGCGCCCCGGCCGGTCCGAAGGGGTCGGGCAGGAACGCCGCTGCGGTCAGCTCCGGGCGGTTCAGATAGCCGCGGCCGACCTGCAGGCCGCCGACGCAAATCTCGCCCGGCGCCCCGACCGGCGTAGGCTCCAGCCAGCGATTGAGCAGATACAGGCTGGTGTTGTCCACCGGCCGGCCGATCGCGACGCTCAGATCGTCGCCGCCGGGCGGCGTCTCGATCGCATAATAGGAGACGTCGTCCGAACATTCGGCGGGACCATAGGCGTTGAGCAGGCGCACATGCGGGCGCCGCTCCATGAAGCGGCGGCAAAGCTCGGGCGCGAAGGCTTCGCCGCAAGGCAGCAGCCAGCGCAGGCTCGCGAGCGCCCCGCCGGCCTCGGAAGCCTCAAGCAGCGCCCGGATCATCGACGGCACGGCTTCCAGCACCGTGACGCCGCGTGCGGCGATCTCGTCCAGAAGGCGCTGCGGATCGTGGGAGACGGCGTCGGGGAAGATCTCGACCCGCGCCCCCAGCGTCAGCGCGGTCAGCGATTGCCACACCGAGATGTCGAAGCACTGCGAGGCCGTCTGGGCGATGACGTCAGCAGATGTGAGCTCCAGCGCCGGAACCTTGGTGATCAGATTGTTGAAGATCCCCTGATGTTCGAGCATGGCCCCCTTGGGCTTGCCGGTGGAGCCAGAGGTGTAGATCACGACGGCGAGGTTCTGCGGACCATGACGTCGGCGAGGATTGTCCGAGCGCTCTCCGCGCGCCTCCAGCGCGGCGAGGTCGAGGATGCGCGGCTTGGTCTCCGTAGAGGCCGCTGTCATGGCCGCGACGATGGCCGCAGCGCGATCCTGGGCCGCTCCGCCGGCGAGCAGCAGCCCGACCTGCGCTTCCTCCAGCACCTGCAGGATGCGGCCGTCGGGATGGGCGGGATCGAGCGGCAGATAGGCCGCGCCCGCCTTGAAGACCGCGAGCATCATCGTCAGGAAATCGAGCCCCCGCTCGTCGAGCAATGCGACCACGCGATCGGGGCCGACATCCTCGCGGACCAGCGCATGGGCGAGGCGGTTGACCCGCTCGTTCAGCACGCGATAGCTGAGCGAGGCTTTGCCGCAAGAGGCGGCGACGGCTTCAGGCGTCTCGGCCGCCTGCGCTTCGAAGCGTCCGACGATGTCGCGCGGCTCCGCATAGGAATGCGAGGTCTCGTTCCACTCGACCAGCATGCGCCGACGCTCGGCCTCGTCGAGCACGGAGAGCTCGAACAGCCGCGCCTCGGGCCGACGGATCATCTCCTTCAACAAATGCCGATAATGCCGCAGCAGACGTTCCGCCGACGCGGAGTCGACGCGCGCGACGGGGTAGGTGATCTGCAAATGCAGCTTGCCGCCCGGAATGACGACGAAGGTGATCGGATAATTCGTGTGCGTGCGGTGCCAGCAATCGGTGAACCGCCAGCTTCCGCAATCCTCCAGCAAGGACTGATCGACGGGCGCGTTCTCGAACGTCAAGAGATGCTGGAAGAGCTCCACCCCACGCGGAAGGTCGCTCCAGTTCTGAACCTGCGTGAGCGGCGCGTATTCGTAGTCGCGGATGGCGTAGTTCCGTTCGAGCACGCTGCGCAGGAACTGCGGCAGGCGCTGATCGGGATCAATCGGAAGCCGCAGCGGCAGGGCGTTGATGAACAGCCCGAGGATGGATTCGACCCCCGGCAGATCCGCCGGACGGCCAGAAACGGTCACGCCGAACAATACCTCAGGGCGGCTTGTATATTGGGCAAGCAGCAAGGCGAGCGCCGCCTGCGCGAAGGTGTTCTGTGTGACCTCGAAGCGTTTCGCGAGCCCGCTGAGACCGGCCGTTTCCGTCTCGGAGAGATGCAGCACGATGTCTTCGACCGCAGTCTCGTCCTCCGATACGACGGTCTCGGAGCGCATGGCGACGAGCGGCGTTGGCTCGCTGAACCCGGCAAGATTGTCGCGCCAGAAGGGTTCGGCGGCGCCTTCGTCCTGGCGCCGCAGCCAGGCGATGTAGTCCTTGAATCCGGGCTCGCGGCGCGAGGGCAGGGGCTGGCGCCTACTCAAGGCGTCGTAATTGGATTGCAGCTCCTTGAGGATCAGCGACGTGCACCACGCGTCGAACAGGATGTGATGATGGCTGCGGATCAGAAGATAGCGACGATCGTCAAGGCGCAGCAGACGGATGCGCGCGAGCGGAGGCTTGCCGAAGTCGAACCCCGCTCGTCTTTCCTCCGCCAGCAGGCCGCTCAGCTTGCGTTCCTGATCGGCCTCGCTCAGCCGGCTAAAATTTAGATAATCGAAGGGCAGCTCGACGTGCCGGTGGACGACCTGTTGCGACTGCGAATAGCCCTCCCAGACGAAAGCGGTTCGAAAGATCGGATGCGCATCGACGATGGCCTGCCATGACGCCCTGAAGATATCGACGTCGATCTCGCCCTCGATCCAGTAGCGGTGCTGCATCACGTAAACGCCGGTATTCGGCTGTGAAAGAGTATGAAAGAGCAACCCCTCCTGGAGCGGCGTCAGTGGATAGACGTCTTCGACGCAGGGTGTGGCCGCCGTCAGCCTATCCACTTCCCATCGGCTGAGGGTCGAAAGGGGAAAGTCCTCCGAATGCGAGCCCATCAGCGAAGGCAATTCGGGTGCCTTCCCCGATTGGACCGTCGGCGCAAGCTCGGCGATGCTCGGCTTGAGGAAAATCTCGCGCGGCGAAAGCAGGAGGCCCGCGGCATGCGCGCGGCTCGCAGCTTGGATGCTCAAAATCGAGTCGCCGCCGAGCGCAAAGAAGCTGTCGTCGATGCCGACCCGGTCGACGCCCAGCAGAGAACGGTAAATTTCCGCAAGGCTCGCTTCGATTGCGTCGCGCGGCGCGCGGTAGGCCCGCGACGAGAGCGCCTCGATATCCGGCTGCGGCAGGCGTTTGCGATCGATCTTGCCGTTCTGCGTCACCGGCAGGACGTCGAGGAAGATCAACAGCGAAGGCGTCATGTAGTCAGGCAGCAATCGGCGCAGATGCGCCCGCAGAAGATCGGCGTCCCGTTCAGCGTCTCTCTTTACGACGACGTAGGCGACGAGGCGGGTCGTCCCTCGCTTGTCCGGGAGAGCCGCGAGCACGGCCTGTTCGACTGAGGCGTGCTGGCTCAGCAGCGTCTCGATTTCACCGAGCTCGACGCGATAGCCGCGGATCTTGGCCTGACGATCGATGCGGCCGATAAATTCAATGACGCCGTTTCTCGTGACGCGGCCCAAGTCGCCGGTGCGATAAAGCCGCTCACCCGGCTGGGCGGCACACGGATCGGGCACGAAACGCTCCGCCGTCAGATCAGGCCGCCCCAGATAGCCGCGCGCCAAGCCGCCACCGGCGAGACAGATCTCGCCGATCACGCCATCGGGAGCCAAGGCCAGATCGGGACTGAGAACATAGGCCCGCATGTTCTCGATGGCGCCGCCGACGGGGACGGTGCTCGAGTCGCAGTCTTCGAGCTGCTGCGCGCTCAAGCGGAGCATGAGCGCGCCGACCGTCGTCTCGGTCGGCCCGTAATGATTGAAAATCTGACGCGATCCCGCTTCGGCGAGCACCGGCTTCGCGAGCCGCAGCGGCAATGCTTCTCCGCCAAAGAGCAGCGTCCTGCGCGGCAGGATGTCCGCCTCGTCGCCGAGAGGCGCCAACGCACTGAAATGCGACGGCGTAATCTTGAGCACGTCGATCTGGCGCCGCGCCAAATAGTGGCGAAACAACCGCGGATCGGTCGCCTCGTTGTAAGTCAGGACGTGAAGGCGTCCGCCGCCGGCGAGGGCCGGAAAGAGCGCGGTGTTGCCGAGGTCCGCCGCGAGCGTCGAAACGAGCGCGAAATGAAGTCCGCTTTCCGCCGGAAGCTGCGCGAGAATGGCCCTGGTGTAATTGATCACCCCTGCGTGCGTGACCGCGACCCCCTTGGGGCGTCCCGTGGAGCCGGACGTGTAGATGACATAGGCGAGATCGAGCAAGCTGTTCCGGACGATCGGCGCGGCAGTGGGCTCGGCGGAGATCGCAGCCTCGTGGCGGTCCAGGAAGACGGCCTCGACGCCGACGACTCCTGACCGCGCGTGCCAGTCCTCTTCGCAAATCAGCAGGCCTGCGTCCTCCACCATCGCAGCGATCCGCGCCGGCGGCAGAACCGGATCGATCGGAATGTAGGCCCCCCCCGCCTTGAGCACGGCGAGAATGGCTACGATGGCTCGCGCCGAACGGTCGGCGCAGACGCCCACGGGGACGTTGCGGTCCACGCCTTTCGCGCGAAGATAATTCGCGAGCTGATTGGCTTGTGCGTCGAGCGCGGCGTAAGTCGTCTCGCCCTTGGCGTCGACGAGAGCGACGGCGTTGGGCGTCTTTTGCGCCCAGGCGCTGAAGAGATGATGGACGCATGCGTGGCCGCTGACGACGTCGGTCGATGGGGCCGCGGCGCGGCGCAGCCCCCCGTCCCGGGCTCCGATCAGAGGAAGAACGGCGACGGGGCTCTGCGGCGCCGCGACGATCGCTTCGACAAGATTGAGGAAGCCGCCGGCCAAGCGCGCGATCGTCTCCTCGCGAAACAAGTCGCACCGGTATTGAAAGGACAGAGCGACGCCTTGGCGCGTTTCCGCCGCCATGAGCTTGAGATCGAACCGCTCGACTCGTTCGTCGAGCGCCAAGCCTTCGACCTCCCAATCGCCAAAGGCCATCGGCGCGCTGTTCTCGCCGAGAGCGAGCTGTGCGTATTCGCCATCGACGTCAGCCTGCGCCTGCTGCAGAGCAAACCAGGTCTGGAAGATTGGCCATTGCCCCGCGACGCGTTCGGGCTGCAGCCGCTCGACGATCAACGAGAATGGGAAATCCTGATGCGCCAGCCCTTCCGCGACGCAGTCTCGCACGTCGCGCAAGAACTCAGAAAAGGACTGCTCGGGCCGCAACGCGTTGCGAAACGCGATCGGATTGACGAAGTTCCCCACGACCGAGGCGAAGCGCCGCTGGCTGCGGCCAGTGGCCGCTGAGCCGACCACGATGTCGCGCTGATTGGTGTAGCGGGAGAGAAGGATGTTGTAAGCCGCAAATAGCGCCATGAACAAGGTGGCGCCATGGGCGCGCGCGAGAGCTTTCAACGCGGCGGTGAGCGTCGGGTCGAGCCGCACCCAAACCGCCGAGCCGAGGTTCGCAGAGGCGGCAGGACGGGGATAGTCGGTGCGAAGCTCCAGCGCCGGCAGTCCGCCGCCGAGACGGTCTCGCCAAAAGGTCCAATCGGCTTCGCTCGACGGATCGGCGAGATATCGGCGCTGCCATGCAACGAAGTCTTGGTAGCCCGCCGCAACATCGGGCAGGCTGGGCGCGCGCCCGGCGCTGAAGGAGCGATAGGCGGCTTCCAGCTCCTTCATCAAAAGCAGCAGCGACCAAAGATCGAGAGCGATATGATGCGCGCAGAAGAGCAGGGTCGCGGTCGAGTCGCCTTGGCGGAAGAAAGTTATCCTGAAGATCGGGCCGTCGACGAGATCGAACGGGGTGAAGGCCTGGCGACGGAGCTGCTCTCGCAGAGCGTCTTCCGTCCAGCCTTCGGCGGGCATGACCCAAAAGTGGCCCCGCATCGCCGCGCGCGGACGGATCGTCTGGAAGACGCCTTGGCCGTCTTCCCGGTAGACGCTGCGCAAGATCGGGTGCCGCTCGAGCAGGTAGTTGACGGATGACCGGAGCGCCCGATCGTCTATGGACCCTTTTATCCGCAAAGCGAGATGCAGATTGTAGGCGACGCTGGACGGAGACAGCTGATGCACCGTCCACATCGCCAGCTGACCCTGCGAGAGACGCGACGCCGCGCCGGGATCGGCGTCCTTCGGCGCGGACGAGTCCTTGACGTGCTCGAGGTTCGCCAGCGCCGCCGCCGCCTCGCCGAAGGTCATATTGGACAAAATAAGAGACAGCGGAGTTTCCGTTCCGAGCAAGGCGTCGAGCGCGTGCTTGAGCTCGACTGCGCGCAACGAGTCGAGACCGCTGCCCAGGATGTGCGAGTCGGCGCTCAAATCGCCCTCGGGAATGCGCAAGAGCTTGGCGGCCGTAGACGTCATGAAGCGCGTGACCAGCGCGGTCCGTTGCTGCCCGGAGAGCAGCGAAAGCGCGTCGCGCAGCAGTGCGTCGCTTCCTTCGGAACTGGCGATGAGGGCGGGATTGGCTGCGGCGGCGTGCGGTCCCGCATCTCTACCCGTCTGCGCCAACACTTGAAATTCGCCGTCGAGATGCCGTCGCTTGCACTCGGCGCGACGGACCTTGCCGCTCGACGTCCTCGGGATCGACCCGGGCTGCACGAGCACGATCTCCGCCGGCGCCATGTCGCACTCGTTGGCGAGGGCCTCGCCGATCTTCCGGAACAACGCCCCTGCGCCACTCTCGCGCAAGGTTCGCAACTGGCTTCGTTGCGGTTCCGCGATGACGACGAGGACATCCTCTTCGTCAATCGTTATCGACAGCGCGGCGTTGAAGCCGGGCCTGAGCTCGCTGACCTCCTCATCGAGCACCCGCTCGAAGTCTTGGGGATAATAATTGCGGCCTCTGATTATGATCAGGTCCTTCAATCGACCCGTGATGAAAAGATTGCCTCGTTCGACAAATCCAAGGTCTCCGGTCCGCAGGTAGCGAGCGCCGCGGTCGCCTGCGACTCGCGCATGAAAAGCGCTCTCTGACGCCACCGGCTGTCCCCAGTAGCCCTTGGCGACGGACGGACCCGCGACCCAGATTTCGCCCACATCGCCCTCGGGCACGGGAATGGCGTGATCCGGGTCGACAATCTTCAGCACATGGCCTGGCCAGGGGTGACCGCAACCAACCAGGGGAGGAGCCGTTCGCTGCGTCGTCTCTTCGGTTGAACTGCCCGTCCGCGAAAACTGCGGGGGCGGCGCCAACGCGACGGGCTCGCCGCGCGTCGGCGCGGTCACGACCAGCGTCGCTTCCGCCAGTCCGTAGCAGGGAAGGAAGCTTTGTCGTCGAAAGCCGCACTCGGCGAAGGCCGCGGCGAAACGATCGAGGGTCGTCGCGCGCACCGGCTCCGCGCCGCTGAAGGCGATCTTCCAGCTGCTGAGATCCAGGTCGCGCTTCTGTTCGGCCGTGACCTTACGAACGCAAAGGTCGTAGGCGAAGTTGGGTGCGCCGCTAGTGTGAGCCCTAAATGCCGAGATCGCCCGCAACCAGCGGATGGGCTTCTCCAAAAACGCCATTGGCGACATCAGGACAGCCGCGGAGCCGACGTAGAGCGGCTGCAGGACGTTCCCGATCAAGCCCATGTCATGATAAAGTGGCAACCAGCCGACTAGCGTCGAATGCTTCGTGTGCTGGAAGCTCTGCGCGATCAGCTCTTGGTTAGCCAGAAGATTTGCATGCGTGACCATGACGCCGCGGGGCGTTCCGGTGGACCCCGACGTATATTGCAGAAACGCGAGAGAATCCGGATTGATCGTCGGCGGCTTCCAAGCGTCCGCGTCGTCGCTTTCCAGATGATCCGTTGCAACCAACGAGAAGGCGCTCCGCTCCGCGCGCTTTCCAAGGCCTATCGCAATCTTGTCCCGCAAATCGGCGACCGTCATAATCAATTGTGTCGAGGAGTCGCGTAAAATCGCATCCAAGCGCTGAAAATGGCGCCCCGTCGGCGGATAAGCCGGAATGGCGGTCACGCCAGCGTAGAGACAGCCAAAAAAGGCTTCGATGTAATCCAATCCCGGCGGATACAGGAGAAGCGCGCGCTGATCGGTCATGCCCGCTTTTTGCAGATCCGACGCGATGCATCTGGCGCGACGGTCGAGCTGCGAAAAGCTCAGGCGCCCCGCTTCCTTCTCGCCGTCTTCAAGGAAAACATACGCCGTTTCTGCTGGCCGCAGCGCGGCGCGCCTGCGGAGCAGATCGACCAAATCAATCGCGCCCTCTGGAGGACGGCCTTCCGAGAGGTGCGGTCTCACTATCAATGTCATCGCCGCACGCCCTCGCGAGGCCTGCGGATCATTGTGCTGCCTTTACCTGCGCCACGACGACAAGAGAAGAAAAGCACGCTCGGCGTCTCGACTGAACGCATGAACTTTTCCTCTCTGGCTCCGCCGTGCTTTCAGGAGATGTAGTTCAGGTAGGAGCGGTAGAAGGGGAACAGGCGGCTCGCCGGCACGCCGCCCCACAGGCCCAGGGCGACGACGGCGTTGTAGTAGACGTTCTTTAGCGGCATGCCGCGGAAAGCGGCGAGGACCCCCTCCAAAGCCGTGTCCTTCGTGTGCCAGTCGACGTTGAAGGAGAGCGCGCAATCCAGGCTGCGGACGTGATGCAGCGTGCCCGGCGGGAAATAGAGGGCGTCGCCCGATTCCACCAGAACGTCCGCGATCTGCGCGTCGCCATAGAGCGGATACCGCTCCAGATCCGGCTTCTCGACGTCGACCGCGCACCAGCGCCAGTGGTGCGGGTAACACAAGCCCAGCTGCTCCGCCGGCACCATCACGAAGCGCTTGCGGCCTCTAATCTGGAAGAACAGATTGTGCGTCAGCAGGCAATCGAAATGCAACGGCGTCAGGCTGCGGCTGGGTCCGAGGAAAACCTGCGCGAACTTCGCCCAATCCTTCCCATACCAGCTCGGGAAATAGCGCCAGGGAAAGCTCTCGAGATCGGCGTTCGCCTGCGGCAGCAGCGACGTAAGCGGGATGTCGTGCAGGTATGCGGGCTCCGCCGGCGCATTTGGCTCCTCGCGTCGCGCCTCGGCTTCCTCGAGCTCATCGATGTAGGCGCTGAGGTTCTTACGAGAGACAAGGATCTCCGACTCGCTCAACTGCTTCAACGGGACCATGTCGACCCCAGCATGGCGCCGCACGAAGTCGAGCGTCCAGCGCGAGAGGGCCGAGCAACCCGACAAGGCGCCTTTCATGAGCACGGGACGCCGCCGCGCGACGTAAATTTCGGTGAACTCTTCCACGGAGAGCTTCTCGCGGCGATCCACGACATATTCCTGCATGACGGCGCCCCAAGCTCGAGCGACAGGCCGATCCGAAACGTCCGAACGCGAGAAGCTCGCTACTCGGCCTCTCGACGCCTCGCTTCATCCTCAGCCATCTGCTTGCGGAGGCTGAGCGGCCGCATGTCCGTCCACACCTCCTTGATATAGGCGAGGCACTCTGGCTTGAGCCCGGACTTGCCCACCGCGCGCCAGCCGGCTGGGATCTCCTTATAATCCGGCCAGATCGAATATTGCTCCTCGTGATTGACGACGACCTTGTAGACCGCGTTCTCGTCCTCTTCCCAAGCCATGGCGTTTTCCTTTTTTGCAGCTGCAAAGGACGCGGGTTGTTGTCCTACGCAGAAACCTCGTGGCGCGCGGCTTCCGACGCCTTGACCGCTTCGCCGAAGCGCCCTGCGATTTCGTCGATCTCGCTCAGCGACGTGATCAGGGGTGGAAGGAAGCGCGCAACCGATCCTGATCGGCCTCCGAGCTCTATGATCAAGCCGCGCCGCAGACACTCCTGCTGGATGCGCCGCGCCATTTCGGGCGCGGGCGGCGGCAGCTTGCCGTCTGATGCGGCCGGCGCGCAGATCTCCACGCCGCGCATCAGGCCGCGCCCGCGCACATGGCCGATGCTGAACGCGTCGTGCGCTAGCGACTCGAGCGCCTGATGCAGCTTCTCCCCTGCCTGCATCGCGTGCTTCTCGAGCTCTTCGCGCACGACATGCTGGATCACAGCGCCGCCCGTAGCGAAAGCGAGCTGATTGCCGCGAAAGGTCCCCGCATGCGCTCCGGGACGCCAGACGTCGAGATCGCGGCGGTAGAGAATTACCGCGAGCGGCAGCCCGCCGCCGATCGCTTTCGACAGAACCAAAATATCTGGAGCGATCCCAGCCTGCTCGAACGCGTAGAGTCTTCCGGTGCGGCCGAGCCCAGTCTGGACCTCGTCGACGATCAGAAGCACTTCGTGCCGAAACGCGAGTTCGCGCACGCGGCGCAACCAGCCATCGGGCGCCGGATTGACGCCGCCTTCACCCTGAACGATCTCCAAGATGATCGCAGCGGGCTTCGGCACGCCACCGCTCGGATCGTCCAGCACTTTCTCAAGATAGTTCGCGCTGGCCGTTGCACCGGCCTCGGATCCCAGTCCGAACGGACAGCGGAACTCGGATGGGAAAGGCATGAACTGAATGTCGACAACGGGACTGCCGGCGCCGGTCTTGGGACCGACATCGCCCATGAGGCTCATCACACTCTGCGTCATGCCATGATAGGCGCCGTCAAAGGCGATAACTCCTCGGCGTCCCGTCACCGTCCGCGCAAGCTTCAAGGCCGCTTCGACGGCGTCGGAGCCGGAGGGGCCGCAAAAATGAACCTTTAATTGATCCGCACAATATGTCGGCAGGCTGGTGAAAAGGTTCTGGGTGAAGCGTTCCTTGAAGGGCGTCGGCAGATCAAGAGTCTGCAATGGCGCCTCAGCCTCCAGCGCACGCTTGATCGCGTCAATCACGACGGGATGGCTGTGGCCCAAAGCGAGCGCGCCTGCGCCACCCAGACAGTCGAGATACTCGCGTCCCTCCGCGTCGCGCACCGTGACGCCTCGCCCCGAGACGAGGGCGAGAGGTAAGCGCCGCGGATAGGCGCGCGCGTTGGACTCTATGGCCGCTTGTCGATGAAGGAAATCGTCGTTGCCGCCAAGGGGCGCGCAACTTACGACCCCTTCCATACAGCGTCGTTCTGATGATCCGTCCAGGCGCAAAGCGCACTCCGGGAAAACTGCCATGCCAGGGTCGCCCAAACCCAATTTCGCCATTCGCCACTTTGGCAAGACCTATGGCCGATAGGTCGACGGAGCGCTCCTATCGGCTGGGCTCCTCCACGTCAGTACTCGCCGAGCGGCTCGCCCAGCACAGGAGAGTCTCCAGGGGATAGGACGTTCATGTACCGAAGAAGACGACAGGGTCCCTAAAAAAATTTCCTGGCGAGCCTCCGAAGCTCTACGGCACAGCACTGCATAAGGCGGACGCTTGTCGCCATACTGCCGGAAGCTGCGCGTCGCCTTGCGGCGGAATCACCCACCGCTGCCTGCGATAGGCTACAGGAAAATTTCTTAGAACGCGGCCGATCATGCTGTCACGCGCCGCGGGAACGCTCTCAAGCTCGACGACCTTCTTCTCAAGGAGCTGCAACGACTCTTCCGCCCCCGACCTGGCTAACAGGTTGAGCAAAGTGGGCCGGCTGACGCTGGGGGATTACCCATTTTATTTACTCGGAGACCCGCGCTTCCGTTGAGTTGCAGCGCGATTTAGAACAACCTGAAGTGCGCGGCTGCGGTGGGGCTATCGGCCACGGCCCGAGCAATGACCCATCGATTCCCACGATTTAGCTCAAGCTCTGTGGCAAGGGTCCGCGCGTGAATAGCATGTCCTGCTGGCGGTCGGGCAGCGTTTCTGCTAGCCGCAAGGGTGTAGGCCGACGATAAGAGAGATACCATTCCACATCATAACGATTCATGATCTCATAACCATGAAAGCCCGCTGCCTTCAGCCGAGCAAAAATTTCGCGCCAAGCCGCCTCATTCTCTTCGGGGCTTATCTCGACGAGAAAATCGGCGGTAAAGGGGAAGCGCGCAAGATTGTCGAGGATATCGCAAAAAATGGCGGCCTCGCCGCCCTCAACGTCGATCTTGACCAAACGGACGCGCGAAAGCTCGTCAGCCTGCAAAATCTCTGTCAGCGGCGCGGCGGTTACGGTCGCGACGTGCCGCCCGCCACGATGCGGTAGCGTGCTCGTAGCGCCGATGTTGTGATCCGATAGCTGATAGAGGTCCAGCGCGCCTGACTTGTCGGAAACGGCGAGTTGCACAGTGCGAACATTGCCCGTGCCGTCGTTTTGCGCGAGATTGCGCTGGAGCAACGCGAAGGTGTGGGGTGTGGCCTCGATCGCGACGACTTTCCCTGCGGGGCCGACACGCCAGGAGCCGAGCAGAGTGTCATAGCCAACGTTCGCGCCGACATCGACGAACACGTCGCCCGGCGCGAGAAGGGTTTCGATTACGCGCGAGACCTCCGGCTCCCAAATGCCGAAATGCAGTACGTAGGCCTGTATAAGATCTTTGGGCTGGCAGAATATGCGCGCGCCGAAGTAGGTCGTACCCAAGTACTCCGCCTTCAAGTTCTCCAGCATGCGATTGATGCGTAGAGATGCCGGGACCGAAAGCGGCGTGGGCAGTGAGCGGAGAGTGGCGACGATCATCTTATGCATCGAAGCCCAGAACACTCGATTCATCCTCATGGCACGGCAATCAAGATGGTGATTTGCGATCGCGACCAAGGGATTATCGTCGCGGCATGACAATAATGCAAGCAGATTTTTTGTGCTAGTGGCCTGATTCATTCGAACTGAGGGTATAGGGTCTTCAGCTTAACGCGAGCGTCGGCGGTTGTGAATTGCCAGTCGGCCTTCATGCACCGCTGGTTGCGATCGTGCTGCCACGCGGCGACCTCCTTGATCAGCGTCGCCTTGTCGGGGATGCGGCGATCGAGACATTGGGTTGCGAGCACGGCAAGCTCGGACTCCGCCATGTCGAGCCAGCTTCCGTGCTTGGGCGTGTAATGCCATGTATTGATGCCCCCCGTCGCGCAAGTGGTTTCGAGCAGTTCGGCACGTGATCGGGTGCGGTCATGTATCAGGCCTTTAGTACTGCAGTTGCGGATTATGGCGTCGTTTATAATGGGCGTGAGCGGCGGTTGCTTGATGCCTTCGTCGCCATAAGGACCACGCCATCACGAAAGCGGCGCCGAACAGCGGGCCGAGCCGCAAACGTGCGAGGAGAGTGCGTATTTCCGAAACGCTTGGAACAAGCGCGTCAAGCAGCTTCAGGCGATGGTTGGTTGAAGTGGACTCCTTTCGTTCGGTTTGCCCCAGGTCGCGCGGCGGAGCTGCGCATGCAATTTGGCCAGGAAGGCGCCAGCGGCCATGACGAGCGTCATGTGGCGATGCCAGCCGCTCCAGGAACGCGCCTCGCAATGATCGAGGCCGAGATCGTCCTTGGCGCGCTCGAAACATTCTTCGATTGTCCAGCGCAAGCCTGCGACGCC
>Ga0187781_10001694_pt1 | contig 16771 bp, 17 predicted proteins | sample 0715_SJ02_MP02_2_FD_132447 | JGI IMG/M metagenome (GOLD analysis project Ga0187781, IMG submission 132447) | Tropical peat soil microbial communities from peatlands in Department of Meta, Colombia - 0715_SJ02_MP02_20_MG | ecosystem: Environmental > Terrestrial > Soil > Wetlands > Peat | place...
CAGACGTGGCGTACGAACTCGGCATTGCCCTGCGTCTCCCGAAAGAGGCCGAACAGCGTCGGATCGAGCCACAGAACGAGCGGTGAGGCAGCCCAGATCGACAGCAGCACGACCTTGCGCCTCAGGTTGTAGCCGACCTTGATGTCCTCCTTGTGCGCGTGGGTCGCGTGATTCACCTCGTCGTAGCCCTTCGGCTCAAAGAAGAAATGGCCTGCCTGGCGCGTCACCATGGCCACCAGCCAGCCGACCAGCGCGGCGGCCACCGGGTTGGTGAAGATGAAGACGTAGGCTGTAAGGAAGCTGAGCGCACTCACGAGGTGCAGGGTCTGGTTGATGCGGCTGTGGTGGTAATAACGATGGTCATCCCAGCGTTGCTTCTTCAGTTCGGCAAAAAAGGCGTGCATTCGCGTCTCCACTCCCTATCCATGCGGCAGCGCAGCTGCGCCGGTATGAACGAATTATATGAAGAGTGTTAAGAACAGATGACAAGCCACTGTCAGGCCAGCCGTTTTAACGAACGCCCTTCACACCTTTGTCACCATCCTGGCCGAGGATGTGCGCTGCACCATGAAAATCATGATCGTGACCGACGCCTGGTTTCCGCAGACGAACGGCGTCGTCAACACTCTCGCGCAGACGGCCGCCTGGCTGGTCAGATTCGGCCACGAGCTGATGATCACCGCGCCGCGCGACTTCAAGACCATCCCCTGCCCGAGCTACCCCGAGATCCGCGTGGCCGTGCGGCCGATGCGCGCGCTGGCGCGCAAGTTCGCATTCTTCCGGCCACAGGCGGTCCACATTGCGACCGAGGGCCCGCTCGGCTTCGCCGCGCGGCGCTATTGCCTCCGGCGTGGATGGCGCTTCACCACCTCCTATCACACCCAGTTTCCCCAGTATCTCAAGTCGCGCTGGCCGATACCGCTGTGGCTCTCGTATGCGGCGCTGCGCCGCTTTCACGCGGCCGCGCACCGCTGCATGGTGAGCACGCAGTCGGTCGAGAACGAGTTGCAGGCGCGCGGTTTCCGCAACCTGGTACGCTGGCGGCGCGGCGTGGACACGGAGCTGTTCCGGCCGCGCAGCAAGGAATTCCTGCAACTGCCGCGTCCGATCGCCGCCTACGTGGGGCGCCTGGCGGTCGAGAAGAACGTGGATGCGTTCCTCGGCATGCCGTGGCGCGGCTCGAAGATCGTGATCGGCGACGGGCCCGAGCGCGCACGTCTCGAGTCGCAATACCCCGAGGCCGTGTACGCAGGTTTTCGCCACGGCGAGGATCTCGCCGCCCACCTCGCCGCGGCCGACGTGATGGTCTTCCCGAGTCTCACCGATACCTTCGGCCTGGTGAATCTCGAGGCGATGGCCTGCGGCGTGCCGGTGGCGGCCTTTCCCGTCACCGGCCCGATCGACGTCGTCGACGAGGGCGTCACCGGGGCGCTCGACCGGGATCTCGCCAAGGCGGCGGAGCGGGCGCTGCTGCTCGACCCGCACGCCTGCCGCGCGCGCGCTCTGCAGTCGAGCTGGACGGCGTGCACGCGCGAATTTGAGGCCAACCTGATCAGCTGCCGCCCGGGACCGCTGCCGCGCAGCGCCGCGGAGCGGCCGGTGATCGAGCGGGCCGCCTGAATGAGCCGCTGACAACACCCTCCGTGGCGTCGCACGCCACCGCCTGGTGGCACACCTCGCTGCGTGCGGTTGCTGCGCTGAACGTCGCTCTCTGGTCGCTGGCCGCCGTCGCCGTCACGCGCGGGCACGCCACGATGCCTGCCGGGAGCGGCGCCGCCTGGTACCCACAGCTGCTGCTGTCCGCCGTGTACGTGGCGGGATGCGCGTACCGCTCCTTCCTGCCCGTGATCGACATCCCGCGTATCGTGCTCATCGACTCGCGGCTGTCGAGCGTGCTCGTCGGCCGCTCGATCGCAACCGTGGCTGAGTTATCCTTCGCCGCCCAGTGGGCGCTGGTACTGCACCGTGCCGCGGTATTGAGCGCGGCGCCCGTCACGCAGGCGATGTCACTGGCCGTCATGCCGCTCATCGTGGCCGCCGAAGCCTGCTCCTGGTACGCGGTGCTGACCACCGAGCAGCGCGCTCACGCGGTGGAGAATTCGTTATGGGGGCTGTCGGCAGCGCTCATCGTTGCCGGCATCCTGGTGGCCGGGCCGAATCGACTTCCCTCCCTGTATCCGCTGATGATCGCCGGGGGCGTCATCTATGTCGCGTTCATCGTCGTCTACGATGTTCCGATGTACTGGGCGCGATGGCGTGCCGATGAGGCGAGCGGACACCAGTGCCTGAGCATCGTCGATGGCATCGCCGACGTCTCCCGGCGCTGGACGGTGTCCTACCGCTGGCAGGACTGGCGGAGCGAGGTCCCGTGGATGTCGCTCTATTTCACCTTCGGAGTATGGAGCAGCATCTGGCTCGTCCACGCATCGCTGGCGCTCGGGCACAGCAGCTGAGAGTCTGCCGCCGGCAGCCCTTCAGGCATCGTCGGCGCAGGGAGCGACCGCTGGTGGCGGGTACCAGAAGATGGGCCACACCTCGAGCATTTGACTAGAATCGGCGCCGGCGCCACGTCGCGAGCGACGCAACCCGAGCGCGCCTGAAAGGCCATGCATGCTGGTCGTCACGACCGAGAACGTTCCGGGCTACCGGGTGCGCGAGGTCAAGGGTCAGGTATTTGGCGTCGTCGTGCGAAGCCGCGGCCTCGGCGGCAACATCATGGCGGGGCTGCGCTCCATCGTCGGCGGCGAGATCACCGAGTACACCCAGCTGCTCGAGGAGGCTCGCCGCCACGCGGTGGATCGCCTGGTGAAGAATGCGAGCCTCATGCAGGCGAACGCCGTCGTGATGATGCGCTTCGATTCCGCCGAGATCGGCCAGACGATGAGCGAGATCGTGGCCTATGGCACGGCGGTCGTGCTCGAGAAGGCGGGCTGAGTGCTGCGCACATTGCTGCTGGTGTTCGCCGGGGTGCTGGCACTCGTCGGCGCGACCCTCGTCCTCCGCGGTCAGCTCGGCGCCGGAGCGTACGCCCTCGGATTCGCGGGGCTCATCGTGCTCGGAACGGTGTTCGAGGGGCGTTATCGTTCGAGCCATGCCCGGCCGGGCGCCGACTGGAAGCCGACCGACGAACGCTTCGAGGATCCGCAAACGGGTCAGACCGTGCAAGTGTTCTACGATCCGGCGAGCGGCGAGCGCCGCTACGTGAGCGACTCGCAGCCGCCGCGCACTTGAACCGCACACTCATCATTCTCGGCGTGGTGCTGACGATTGCGGGCCTCGTGTGGCCGGCGATGCGGCGTCTGCCGCTGTTCCGCCTGCCGGGCGACATCGTCATCAGCCGACCGGGGTTCACGTTCTTTTTTCCGCTGACGACCATGCTGCTGGTGAGCGTGATCGTCTCCGTCATCGCGTGGCTGCTGCGCCGCTGACGAGCACCGGGCTGCCACCGGGTACCTGGCCGGGACCTAAGTTCTCGCGCAGGAACTCGGTCACCTTGCGGTACAGCGTGAGGCGCATCTCGGGGCGCACCAGGCTGTGCTCGCCGTGCTTGATGAGCACCAGCTCGTGGCGCAGGCCCTGCCGGGTGAGCGCCCGGTCCATCGCCTTGCTCTGCTCGGCGAGCACGGTGTAGTCGTCCTCGCCGTGTATCAGCAGCACCGGCACCCGGATGCGGTCGACGTGCTGCAGCGGCGACTCGGCGCGCAGCGTCGCCGGATCGGTCCCCATGGCATCGCCGGCGGAGTCCTTGCCGCCGTAGAAGCGCTCGTCGTCGAGCGCCATCTGCGACATGTCGGATACTCCCGCGATACTGACCGCGCAGCGATAGAGCTCGGGCTCCTTCTCGACGCCAGTGAGCGCCGCGTAGCCGCCGTAGCTCCAGCCGACGATCCCCAGGCGCGCGGGATCCGCGATCCCCTGCTCGATGAGCCAGTGGGCGCCGGCGGTGATGTCCTCGTGCATGATCGTGCCCCAGGCCTGGTGCCCGGCGTCGCGCCACTGCTCGCCGTAGCCGGTCGAGCCGCGGAAGTTGAGCTGCAGCACCGCGTAGCCGCGGTTCGCGATCACCTGTACGAGCGGATCGTAGCCCCAGTGATCGCGTGCATACGGTCCGCCGTGCGGCAACACCACGGCGGGCAGCCGCTGCCCCGGCGCACTTCCCACCGGCAGCGTCAGATAGCCTGGGATCGCGATGCCGCCCGCCCCCGGCACGGTGACGGGCTTCATGGGCGCGAGCCGCGCCTCGTTGAGGTTCGCGTCCTGGCGGCCGAGCTCCGTGAGGCTGCCGGTTACGGTGTCGAGCAGGTGGTAGCGCGGCGGCATCACGTCGCTGAAGGACACGGTGACCAGCTTCGCTTCGTCGCGGCTCGAATCGACCACCACGTGATAGGCGCCGGGGAGCGCGCGCGCCAGCGTCTCCTCGATCGACGCCGCGCGCGTGTCGATGAAATGGGTGTGCGGCCGGTCGGTCTCATAGACAAAGCCGGCAACGTGGCGGTCGAGCGGCCATTCGAGGATGCCGCCCACGTCGACATCGGGGAGCGAGAACAGCAGCTTCAGGCCGTTCGCCGGCGCGTCGAGGTCGATCTGCCAGACTGCAGTACGCCCCTGGTAGGGGGCGAACACCAGCAGGTCGTCGGGGCGGGCGCCGAAGGCGAGCGGATCGAAGCGGGTGCGATCGAAGCGCTTGAATTCCTCGAGGGTGTGCCAGGGCGCGTCCGCGCCGTTGCGGGCCACGTAGACGCCGGTGTCTTCGCGGAAGCCGTAGCCGAAGCGCACCACGCCCGACGGGTCCGCGGTCCAGTCCATCACCGGCGGCTGCGACGGGACGACGAGCTTCAGGTCTCCCCGGTACACGTCGAGCTTGTAGACCGATGGAAAGACGCTGCCCTCGTCGCCGAGCTCGATGAGCACGTGATAGGCATCGTCGGGCAGCCAGTGAATGATCCGGTCCTGGAACTGCGAGTGCGCCGCGGGCGGCAGCCGGGCGAAGAAGGCGTTGCGGAACAGGAGCCGCAGCGAGCCCCCGTCGGCATTGACCGCCAGCAGCCGCGAGGCGGGATAGAGCCGCTCGGGGACGCCGCCGCGCGCGACGCCCTCGAGGTGGCAGAGGAGCCGATCGTTGGTCTTGAACTCGCAGTGGGTCACCGAGAAGACGCCCGCGGCCGCCCTGAGAATGGTGCGTTCGCGGGCGGTCTGCAGGTCGCGCACCGCAATGTGCGGCTGCCCGCCGACGCTCGTGAGATAGACCAGCTTGCCCCCGTCGGGCGAGAGGTGCGGCTCGGCCATTTGGGCGCCGGCGGCGAAGATCTCGAGCGGAATCTCGGGACCGGTAGTGGCTGCGGGCGCGGACGCCCGCGGCGGCGCGGGGACACGGATCGGCGCCGTCATGATCGGCGGCCCGGGGTTACGCGGCGCCGGCGAGCCCCAGGCCGCCGGCACCGCCAGGACTCCTGCGGCACACCAGGCTCGTACCAGCGTGCACCGGACCCCCGCCATCGGCACCTCCTGCTCTCACGACCCCGCGGCCGCGAGCGCCCGGGTCACATCCTCGATCAGATCACCGAGGTCCTCAAGTCCGATCGAAAGCCGCACCGTTCCCGGCGTGATCGCCGAGATCCGCTGCTGCTCGGCATCGAGCTCCCGCCCACTCATGATCTGCGCGGTGAGCACCAGCGACTCGCCCGAGCCGAGGCTCGGGGTGAGCGCAAAGAGCTCGAGCGTGTCGGCGAAGCGCCGCGCGGCCGGCTCTCCGCCCTTCAAGTCGAAAGTGACGATGCTGCCGAAATCGCGCATCTGCCGCGCGGCCAGCGCGTGCTGCGGGTGCGCCGGCAGGCCCGGGTAGTGCACGCGCGCGACCGCCGCATGGCGCTCGAGCAGCTGCGCGATGGCGAGCGCCCGCTCGCACTGCGCCTGGTAGCGCACGAAGTAGGTCCTGAGTCCCCGCAGGATCAGGAACGCCGCGTGCGGATCGAGCGTGCCGCCGAGCGCGCCGAAGTCGGTGTGCATGCCGCGGATCAGCTCGGCGCGGGCGATCACCGCCCCGCCCATGACATCGCCCGCGCCCGAGGCGTACTTGGTGAGACTGTGCACGAACACGTCCACGTCGAACTCGCCGTGCTGGTGAAAGCCGGCGAAGGTGTTGTCCATCACGGTCAGGGCACGCGCGGCGCGCGCCGCGCGGGTAATGGCGGCGATGTCGGCGATCTTGGTCACGGGGTTCGTCGGGCTCTCGAAATACACCAGCCGTACCGGCTGACTGCCGAGCACGCGCTCGATGCCGGCGGTGTCCTCGATCGACAGCATGGTGTGCGTCACGCCGAAGCGCCCCAGCACCCGGCGGATGAGGTAGCGGGTCGGGTTGTAGGTCTCGACGAAGCACAGGATGTGATCCCCGGCGTGCGTGAGCGCGAGCAGCGTCTGGGCGATCGCGCCCACGCCGGTCGCCGTGACCAGGCAGTCCTCGCGCCCCTGCAGCTCCGCCAGCAGCTGCTCGAGCTGGCGGGTCGTGGGGTTGGCCGAGCGCGTATAAAAGAATCCCGGACGCTCGCCGCGCAGGTAGCGCTCGGTCTCCGCGAGCGTCTCGAACTCGAACTTGACGCTCTGGTAGATGGGCGCCACCACCGCCCGGTTGCCGGGCGGCAGGGTAACCTCAGGAGGATGGTTGACGCGCGTGGGCTTCTTCATCGCATCGCTCAGAGCTCGAGGGTGAAGCGGTCGGCGTCGAGGTGCGCCGGGAATTTCTCGCGGAAGGCCTGCAGCCGCCCGACATCGAGCGCGACGGTGACCAGCGCGGGCTCGGCGCCGAGCTCGGCGAGCGGCTGCCCCAGGTAGTCGATCGCGGCGCTGTCGCCGGCGTGCGCGATGCCGTGCCCGTCAGCTCCAACGCGGTTGACGCCGACCACGTAGGCCTGGTTCTCGATGGCGCGCGCCTTGAGGAGCGTGCGCCAGGCGAGCGCGCGCGGCGCGGGCCAGTTGGCCACGTAGATGAGCAGCTGGTAGTCGAGTCCGGCACGGCGGCGGCTGTAGACCGGGAAACGCAGGTCGTAGCACACCAGCGGACAGATGCTGAAGCCACGCCACGGTACGGTCCAGGCGGTGGTGCCCGGGGTGAAGTGCTGATGCTCGCGTCCCATGCGGAACAGATGGCGCTTGTCGTAGTGCCGCAGCGGTGCGCCGCCCGGCTCGGCCCACAGCAGCCGGTTGAAGTAGCGGCCGCCGTCGGCCGTGATGACGCTGCCGGTGATCGCCGCGTCGAGCTCCTCGGCGAGATCGCCGAGCCATACGGCCGTCGGACCCCCGGCCGGCTCGCCGAGCCGCTCGACTTCCATGCTGAAGCCGGTGGTGAAGGTCTCCGGCAGCACCACCAGATCCGTGCTGCCGGCGAGCGGCGTGAGCAGCGCCGCAAAACGCTCGCGATTGGCGGCCGGCTCGCCCCATACGAGCGGCTGTTGCACCAGCGTGATGCGCAGTTCTGTCATGACTCATTTGCTGCCGAAGCGCGCAGCGAACGCCGCGAGCCTCGAGGCGGCCTCATCGAGGGTGTCGTCGCGCTTGGCGATGCACAGGCGCAGGCAGCTCAAGGGCGGCGGCGCGGCATAGAATGGCGACAGCGGGATGGTGGCGACGCCGGCCTCGGTAAGCAGCCGCTCGGCGAAGGCGAGATCGCCGGGAGCAGCGAACTCGCTGAAATCGAGCAGCTGGAAGTAGGTGCCCTGCGCGGGCGGCAGGCGAAAGCCGGTGCCCGCGAGCGCGGCACGCAGCCGGTCGCGCTTGGCCTGGAAGAACCGGGAGAGCCCGCGCCAGCCATCCGGTTTCTCGGCGAGATAGGCGGCGATGGCGTGCTGCAGCGGATGCGCGATGCTGAAGGTGTTGAACTGGTGCACCTTGCGCAGCTCCGTCGTCATCGCCCGCGGCGCGACGCAATAACCGATGCGCACACCGGTCGCGTGCAGGGTCTTGCCGAAAGAGAACACCGCGAAGCTTCGCGGCGCGAGCTCGGAGTGCGTGAGCACCGAATGGTGGCGGGCGCCGTCGAACACCACGTGCTCGTAGACTTCGTCCGAGAGCACTACCACGTCCCGGCCGCGGATCGCTTGCGCGAGCGCCTCGAGATCAGCGGCGCCGGCCACCGTGCAGGCGGGGTTCGCGGGGCTGTTGAGGAGCACCAGGCGGGTGCGCTCGTTGAGCGCTGCGCGCACCCGGTCCCAGTCGAAGCGGAAGTCCGGGGGCTCGAGCGGCAGGCGTACGCAGCGCCCGCCGGCGAGCCGCACGGCCGGCTCGTAGGAATCGTAGGCGGGATCGAACGCGATCGCCTCATCCCCCGGGCCGATCGCCGCCTGGATGGCGGAGAAGATCGCCTCGGTCGCCCCGAGCGTCACCGTGATCTCGCTGTCGGGATCGGTGTCGAGGCCGTAGCAGGCGGAGAGCTTCGCCGCGATGCGCGCGCGCAGCGCCGGCAGCCCCTCCATGGGCGCGTACTGGTTATGGCCGGCGCGCATCGCCTCGCCCACCAGCTCCGTCAGACGCGCATCGATCTCGTAATCCGGGAACCCCTGGCCGAGATTCAGCGCGCCGAGCTCGCGTGCACGGCGCGACATGACGGTGAAGATCGTCGTGCCGACATCGGGCAGCTTGCTGGCTCTCATCAGATCTCGGCCTCGGCCGCGGCCATGGCCGCGCCGACCACGCCCGCCTGGCCGGCGAAGTGCGCGGGGCGCAGCTGCGCCTCCGAGCGCAGCAGCGGCGCGAACTCGGCGAAGCGCTCGCTCACCGCCCCGCCGAGGATGAAGAGGTCGGGCCACAAGAGGTCGTGCAGGCGCTTCAGGTACTCGTTCACCCGCATGATCCACGCGGGGAAGTCGAGCTTCTCGGCGGTGCGCACCCGCGCCGAGGCCCATTTCTCCGCATCCATGCCGTTGAGCTCGAGGTGTCCGAGCTCGGTGTTGGGATAGAGCTTGCCGTCGCAGAACAGCGCCGTGCCGATGCCGGTGCCGAGCGTCACCATGATGACGGTGCCCGCGACCCCCCGCCCCGCCCCCCAGCGCATCTCGGCAATCCCGGCCGCGTCCGCATCGTTGAGAAACAGCGCCGGCCGGCTCAAGGCGCGGGCGGCGAGCGCCGCCCCATCGGTGCCGATCCAGCCGTGATCGACATTGGCGGCGGTGCGTGTCGTGCCCTGCTTGATGACGCTCGGGAAGGCGATGCCGACTCCCCCTACCGCTCCCGGCAGGCGTGCCGCGAGCGAGGCCAGCACCGGCATCATCGCCTGCGGCGTCGAGGGCCGCGGGGTGTGCGCCGAGATCAGTCCGCCATTCAGGCGCCCGGACTCGACGTCCACCAGCCCGGCCTTGATCGATGATCCGCCTACATCGATTCCGAGGACGTTGCGTGACATGCGGGTGCGCTCCTCACAGATTGGCGGCGGCGGCGAGCTGCAGGTCGCGCTCGCGCCGGCGCTGTTGGTAACCCATCCACACGGTGGAGATGGCGATGCCGGTCGCGACCAGCAGCACCAGGATGGTGGCGAGCGCGTTCACGTCGGGGGTCACCCCGAAGCGCACTTTGGAGAACACCACCATCGGCAGCGTGCTCGAGCCGGGGCCGGCGACGAACTGCGTGATGACCAGGTCATCCCACGAGAGCGTGAACGCCAGGAGCCAGCCCGAGGCGATCGCCGGCAGGATGAGCGGCAGCGTGATGCGGAAAAACACCTTGAGCGGCCGCGCGCCGAGGTCCATGGCCGCCTCCTCCAGCGACTCGTCGAAACCGGCGAGGCGTGACTGCACCACGACCGTCACGTAGGCCATGCAGAAGGTGATGTGGGCGAGTGCGATGGTGACCGCACCGACTCCCTTCGGCCAGCCGATCAGCTGCCCGAGGGCGACGAACAGGAGCAGCAGCGAGAGTCCCGTGATGACCTCGGGCATGACGATGGGGGCGGTGACCATGCCGGCCAGCAGCAGCCGCCCGCGAAAAGCGCCGAGGCGCGCCAGCGCCACGCCGGCGAGCGTCCCGAGCACTACGGCGGCACTCGCCGCGGTGAGCGCGATGCGGATCTAGAGCCACGCCGCGGTGAGGATCTGCTCGTTGTGCAGCAGCACCCCGTACCACTTGAGAGTGGGCGAATGCGCGGCATCCCACACCGTGACCAGGCGCGAGTTGTTGAAGGAGAACACGATCATCGAGACGATCGGCACATAGAGAAACACCAGGCCGAGAGCGAGTGCGATGCGCGTGAGCAGGCCCTGTGGCTTCATTGCGCGGCCTCGAGCTGCCGGCGCTCGAGGCGCTGGAACAGCAGGATCGGCACGATCAGCAGCAGCAGGATCAGGATCGCGACCGCGCTCGCCACCGGCCAGTCGCGATTCTCGAAGAACTCATCCGACAGCACCCGGCCGATCATCAGCTGGTCGGGGCGGCCGAGCAGCGTCGGGATCACGTACTCGCCGACCGCGGGGATGAACACCAGCAGCGAGCCGGCGGCGATGCCGGGGATCGACTGCGGCAGGGTGATCGCCGCAAACGCCCGCGCCGGCCGCGCGCCCAGGTCGGCCGCCGCCTCGAGCAGCGCCGGATCGTGCTTCTCGAGATTCGCGTACAGCGGCAGGATCATGAACGGCAGGTAGGAATAGACGATGCCGATGTAGACCGCGAAGTCGGTCTGCAGCAGCGCCAGCGGGTGATGGATCACACCGAGCGACAGCAGCACGTTGTTGATCACGCCGTTGTTCTTCAGCAGGCCGATCCAGGCGTACACGCGCAGCAGGAACGAGGTCCAGAACGGCAGCACGATCAGCATCAGCAGCAGCGGCCGGGTCGCCGCCCCGGAGCGCGCGATGGCGTAAGCCATCGGGTAGCCGATGAGGAGACAGCAGACCGTCGAGACCGCGGCCACTTTCAGCGAATACAGGTACGAGCTCACGTACATCGGGTCGGTGAACAGGAACGAGTACGCCGACCAGTGCACCTCGAAGTGCGGCGCGCCGTGGTGCCAGCTGAGGAGCGGCGTGTACGGCGGGATGGCGAGGCGCACCTCGGAGAAGGAGATGCGGAACACGATCAGGAACGGGATCAGGAACAGCACCAGCAGCCAGAGCGTCGGCACCCCCGCGATCAGCCGCCGGCCCATTGCCTGGCTCAAGCGCATGCGCAGGCTCACTCGGTGAGCACCACCGGGCTCGAGCCGTGCCACGAGAGCATGACGCGCTCCTCGCGCGCGATCGGGCGCTCGGCGCCACGCAGCACGTTCGGCAGCGTCACCCGCAGCATGCTGCCCGAGTCGAGGCGCACCAGGTAGATCGACATGTCTCCCATGTAGGCGATCTCCTTCACCGTGCCTGCCACTAGGTTCTCGTTCTGCGCCCCGTCGGCGCCGCCGGCGCCCGCGCGCGAGATCTGGATCTTCTCCGGCCGGATGGCGGTCCAGACGGTCGCGCCGTGCTCACTCCCGGCGGCGCGCTCGGCGCGCACGGTGCAGCCGAGGTCGGCGCTGGTGATGCACAGGCCATCGGCGCCGTTGGCGACCACCCGGCCCTCGAACAGGTTGACCGAGCCGATGAAGTCGGCGACGAAGCGCGAGGCGGGGGATTCGTAGATGTCGCTCGGCGTGCCGACCTGCACGATGCGGCCGTGGTTCATGACCCCGAGCCGGGTGCCGAGCGTCATCGCCTCCTCCTGGTCGTGCGTCACCACGATGAAGGTGACCCCGAGACGCTGCTGGATGTTCAGGAGCTCGAACTGGGTGTGCTCGCGCAGCTTCCTGTCGAGCGCGGCGAGCGGCTCATCGAGCAGCAGCAGCTTCGGGCGCTTGACCAGCGCGCGCGCCAGGGCCACGCGCTGGCGCTGGCCGCCGGAGAGCTGGTGCGGCTTGCGCGCGCCGTAGCCACTCATCTTGACGATCTCGAGAATCTCGCCCACCTGGCGGCGGATGGCGTCGCGGCCGAGGTGCTCCTGCTCGAGGCCGAAGCCGACGTTCTTCTCGACGCTCATGTGCGGGAAGAGCGCGTACGACTGGAACATCATGTTCACGGGGCGCTCGTAGGGCGGCACGTGGCTCAAGTCCTGCCCGTCGATCTCGATCCGCCCGGTGGTGGGTGTCTCGAAGCCGGCCAGCATCCGAAGCAGCGTCGTCTTACCCGAGCCCGAGCCTCCCAGCAGGCAGAAGATCTCGCCGCGGCGGATATCGAGCGACACGTGGTCGACCGCGGTGAAATCGCCGAACTTCTTGCTGACGTCGCTGACGCGGACGTAGGCGGCGTCCGGGGCGGAGGCCACGGCTTCGGTGCCGGCGGGCGTAGGTTGCGGGCTCACGGCAGAACGTTACCTTCCAGTCTTGAACCGCGTCCACATGCGGGTGAGGAGCCGCTGGTAATCGGGGGGCCGCGGGCGCTCGGGAGTCAGCCGGGCGCGCACCTCGGGCGGCGGGTAGACCCCCGGGTCGCTCACCACCGCCTGGTCGAGCGGCTGTATCGAGGGAATCACGGCGTTCGCGTACTTGATGAGGTTGGAGTTGCGGGCGGCAACCTCCGGCCGCAGCAGGAAATCGATGAACAGGTGCGCGTTGTGCACGTGCGGCGCATCCGCCGGGATCGCCAGGACGTCGTAGTTGGCGATGGCGCCCTCCCTGGGGATCGCGTAGGCGAGGTCCACCCCCTTGCCCGCTTCGGCGGCGCGGTCGTGCGCCTGCTTGACGTCGCCCGACCAGCCCATGGCGAGGCAGATGTCGCCGTTGGCGAGGTTGTCGATATAGCGCGAGGAGTCCACGTAGCGCACGTACGGCCGCATCGACTTGAGCACCGCCTCGGCGGCTTTGAGATCCTCGAAAGAATTGCTGGTGGGGTTGCGGCCGATGTAGAGCAGCACCGTGGCAACCACCTCGGACGGCGCATCCAGGATCGAGACGCCGCAATCGGCGAAGTGCGCCACCACCGCCGGGTCGAACACCATGCGCCAGCTGTCGACCGGCGCCTCCGGCATGCGGGCGCGGATCTCCGCGGTGTTGTAGCCCACCCCGGAGGTGATCCACATGTAGTCGACGCTGTACTGGTTGCCCGGGTCGTAGAGCGCTTCCGCGCGCGTCACGTCCGGATCGACGTTCTTCAGGTTCGGCAGCTGGCTCTTATCGAGCTTCTGGTAGATGTCGGCCTGGATCTGGCGCTCGAGGAACGGGCCCGAAGGCACGACCAGGTCGTAGTTGGTATGCCCGGTGAGCAGCTTGGTCTCGAGGATCTCGTTGGAGTCGAACACGTCGTAGTTGACGCGGATGCCGTACTCCTTCTCGAAATCCGTGATCACGCTCGGCTGGATGTAATCGGACCAGTTGTCGACGTTGAGGACCTTCTCGGACTCCGAGGCCTGCGGGCCCTGCGCCTTCGGGCCCGAGCAGCCGGCGGCGCTGGCCAGCAGCGCCACGGCGCAGAGGTACAGGGGCCGGAGTCCGGGCACGCTACTCATTCTTATATATAGGCTGACCTTATATATAGGCTGACCCGCGTAAAAAACGCCCTTGGTGCAGCGGGCAAGAGGCGCGCCTCTTGCCCGCGGGCGCGTAGGTGCTGTTCGGCTGGCCCGCGAAAAATGCCGCAGGCATTTTTCGCCAATCAAACAACTAAACATTCAGCAGCAAATGCTCGCGCTCCCAGGAGCTGATCACCTGCAGAAACACCTCGTACTCGGCCTGTTTGACGATGGTGAACGCCTCGATGAACGGCTCCCCGAGAAGCTTGACCAGCGGCTCGCACTCGCGCAGCTCGCGCAGCGCCTCATCGAGCGAGCGCGGCAGGCCGAACGGCAGGTCGTGCGCGCTGCCGACGATCGGATCCGAGGGCTGGATGCCCTCGGTCATGCCGAGGTAACCGCAGGCCAGCGAGGCCGCGATCGCGATGTAGGGGTTGGCGTCCGCGCCGCCGACGCGGTTCTCGACGCGGCGCGCCTGCGCATCCGACATCGGCACCCGCAGCCCCGCGGTGCGGTTGTCGTAACCCCAGTGCACGTTGATGGGCGCCGACAGGTAGCGCGTCAGGCGCCGATAGGAGTTCACGTTGGCGCAGAACAGCGCCATGGCGGCCGGCAGGTAGCGCTGCAGTCCGCCGATGTGGTTGAAGAACAGCGTCGAGGGCGTGCCGTCGGGGTTGGAGAAGATGTTCTTGCGCGTCTTCACGTCCACCACGCTCTGGTGGATGTGCATGGCGCTGCCGGGCTCTTTGGCGTGCGGCTTGGCCATGAAGGTCGCGTACATCTTGTGGCGCAGCGCCGCCTCGCGCGCGGTGCGCTTGAAGAGAAAGGCCTGATCGGCCAGATCGAGCGGCTGGCCGTGGATCAGGTTGATCTCCATCTGCGCCGGCCCGTCCTCGTGGATCAGCGTGTCGATCTCGATGTCCTGGTCCTCGCAGAACTGGTAGATGTCGTCGAACAGCGGATCGAACTCGTTGACCGCGGCAATGCTGTAGGACTGGCGGCCGGGCTCGGCGCGCCCGGAGCGCCCCACCGGCGGCTTGAGCGGATAGTCGGCGTCCTTGTTCTGCTCGACCAGATAGAACTCGAGCTCGGGAGCGACCACCGGCTCCCAGCCGCGCTGCGTATAAAGCTCGAGGATGTTGCGCAACACGTGGCGCGGTGCCATCGAGACGCGGCGGCCGTCCGCATAGAAGCAGTCGTGGATGACCTGCGCGGTGGGCTCGGCCGCCCACGGCACGCGGCGCACCGTCTTCTGGTCGGCCTTGAGGACGATGTCGATCTCCGCCGGGCTCATGGCATCCCCGGTCTCGGGCGGGTAATCCCCGGTCACGGTCTGCAGGAACACGCTCTCGGGCAGACGCATGCCGCCGTCCTCGGCGAACTTCTCCGCGGGCATGATCTTGCCGCGGGCGATGCCGGCCATGTCGGGGATGATCGCCTCGACCTCCGAGATGCCGTGATCGCGGAAAAACTGCCGGATCTCACTCACCATGGGCTTGCCTTTCACTTCTGCCTGCTGCGCTCGGCCGCCGCCTGGCCGAAGGCGGCGAACAGCGCGCGCGAGAACGGGTTCGTCATGACCTTCCACTCCGGGTGCCATTGCACGGCGAGCGCGAAGGTCGCCGCCGCGCGTACCCGGAACGCTTCGATGACGCCGTCCGGAGCGCGCGCCTCCACCGCCAGCGGTGGCCCGAGCCGCTCGATGCCCTGGCTGTGGAGCGAGTTCACCTGGATGCGATCGCCGTCGGCGAGTGAGCGCAGTAATCCACCGGGCTCGAGGGTCACGGCGTGCGCCGGCCCGTACTGCACATCGAGCGGCTGCGTCTCGTCGTCGCGATGATCGAGCAGGCCCGGAACTTCGTGCAGCTTCTGGTGCAGAGAGCCGCCGAAGGCGACGTTCATCTCCTGGAAGCCCCGGCAGATGCCGAACACCGGCACGCCCGACTCGACCGCGTGGCGGATCAGGGGCAGCGTCGTGGCATCGCGCGCCGGGTCGTGCAGCGTCCCGGGGACGCTCGGCGGACCGTCGTAATGATGAGGCTCGACGTTCGAGGGGCTGCCGGTGAAGAGCAGTCCGTCGAGCCGCTCGACCAGCTCTTCGAAGCGCAGCTCCTCGGCGAGCGAGGGGATCAGCACCGGCGCGCCGCCCGCCGCATCGATCACCGCGCGGGCGTATTTCTCCCCGACCATGTGGAACGGGTGATGGCCGACCATGCGCCGGTCGGCGGGAATACCAATGAGCGGGCGCGCGGATGCCATGACGGCTTATGCCGGCAGGTGTTTAATATTCTAAACAACTCCTGCCATCTGAACCTCCGGAATGGGAGCTATTAGAACACAGGCCGCGTGCGGAAGCCTCAGGTTGCCAGGCACCCCGCAAGTGGGGTAAGGGCTTAACGGGGGGCATAAGAGCCGCTCCCGGCCGGCTGGGGGCAGCGGGAATTTGCCGAGGCCAGCCGCGGCTCGCTATCCTGCGCAGCCCGCGCGCCCCAGGCGGCGTCAAAATATCTTAAACAGAGCGGAGGCCCTCTGACGATGGGACGCCCGGCTTACGTCGACTCCTACTACGCAGCGTCCGCGCGGCCGGCGCCCGAGCGGCGAGCGCTCCAGGGCTCGGTCGACTGCGACGTGTGCGTCGTCGGGGGAGGCATCGCCGGCTGCTCGGCGGCGCTGCACCTCGCCGAGCGCGGCCTCTCCGTGGTGCTGCTCGAGGAGCATCGGGCCGGCTGGGGCGCCTCGGGCAGGAGCGGCGGCCAGGCGCTGTTCGGGGTCGCCGCGGGCCAGGCCAAGCTCACCCGCCTCATCGGCGCGGCGGATGCCCGCGCCGTGTGGGACGTCTCGGTCGAGGCACTGTCGCTCCTGCGCTCGCTGATCGAGCGCTTTCGCATCGACTGCGATTGGGTGAACGGCTACCTGCTCACCGCGGTCAAGCCGCGGCACGAGCGCGAGCTCAAGGCCGAGATCACCGAGCTGCACGAAAAGTACGGCTACCCGAGCGTGCGCTATGTGCCGCGCGCGGAGCTCATGACCCTGCTTGCGACCCCGCGTTACCTCGGAGCGCTCTGCGATCCGAACAGCGGCCACCTGCACCCGCTCAACTACACGCTGGGGCTGGCGGCGGCGGCCGAGAGCTTCGGCGTGCGCATCTTCGAAGGCAGCCGCGCCACCAGTTACTCGGCCGCCGCGTCCTCGCGGGTGCGCGTCGCGACCGCCGGCGGCGAGGTGCGTGCGCGCCACCTGGTGCTGTGCGGCAACGTGTACCTCGGCGCGACCGCGCCCGCGCTCGCTTCGAAAATCATGGCGGTCGCGACCTACA
>Ga0187781_10001695_pt1 | contig 16770 bp, 11 predicted proteins | sample 0715_SJ02_MP02_2_FD_132447 | JGI IMG/M metagenome (GOLD analysis project Ga0187781, IMG submission 132447) | Tropical peat soil microbial communities from peatlands in Department of Meta, Colombia - 0715_SJ02_MP02_20_MG | ecosystem: Environmental > Terrestrial > Soil > Wetlands > Peat | place...
AACGTCGTGCCTACCGCCAGCGCAATCGTCGCCAGCAACTGGTTTCCCGTGCCGAACAGCGGCCAGATGGTCGAGATCGTCCCCGTGTAGATCATGTATCCCCACCCCAGAACAACGAAAAAGCTGGTGAAGAGATTGCCCGGCCACCACGCGCTGTTGCCGAACGGCTTGTAGACTTTGCCCATCAATTCCTGCAACACATACCTGGCCACGCGGGTACCCGTGTCCACTGTGGTCAGAATGAACAACGCCTCGAACATGATGGCGTAGTGATACCAGTACCCCATCAGCCGGTCCATCCCCGGCAGTCCTTTGAAAATCTGCGCCATGCCCACCGCTAGCGATACGGCGCCGCCCGTGCGTCCCGCCAGCTTTTCTCCAACTTCCCGCGAAAACAGATTCAGGTTCACGGTCGTGAATCCGAGCTTCTGAAATACCTCCGGCGTTGTGTTGATCGCGAAGTAGTCCCCCGGATGCATGGAGCACGCGGCAATCAGCGCCAGCACGCCTACCAGTGATTCGCAAGCCATGGCCCCAAAGCCAATAAAGCGCGCATCCGTCTCCCTATCCAGCATCTTGGGCGTTGTGCCCGACGAAACCAGCGAATGGAAGCCCGAAATCGCCCCACAAGCGATAGTTACAAAAAGGAACGGGAACAGCTTCCCCTTAATGATCGGGCCGCCGCCGCTGACAAACTGGGTGAAGTTTGGAAAGTTAATATTCGGATGCACGAGGAAGACGCCGACAATCAGAACGGCAATGGTTCCCAGCTTCACGTAAGTCGACAGGTAGTCGCGTGGCTCCAGCAGCAGCCACACTGGCAGAATCGAAGCCACCAGGCCGTAAACGCCCATCAGGATCGTGATTTGATGGGGCGTAAAGGTCAGCGAACTGGCCACACTCGTTTGCGCCACCCAGCGCCCTGCGATCACGCTCGAAATCAGCAGGGTCACGCCGAAAATGCTGGGCCCGGTAACCGTGATCTTGCCGGCATGGCTCTTGAACATCCACAAGCCCATAATCAGCGCGATCGGAATCGTCATGCCGATGGTGAACACACCCCAGGGACTGTTCGACAGCGCATTGACCACCACTATGCCGAGTCCGGCCAGCGTCACCAGCAGAATGAAGAGCACGGCGATCATCGCTACCAGGCCCGCGAACGGACTAATCTCGGTGCGGGCAAGATCGGCCAGCGAGCGCCCGCGATGCCGCACCGACGCGACCAGAACGATGAAGTCCTGCACGCATCCGGCGATTAGCGCCCCGATCAGGAGCCAGAGAAACCCAGGTACAAATCCGAACTGCGCCGCCAGCGTCGGCCCCACCAGCGGGCCGGCTCCGGCGATTGCCGCAAAGTGGTGACCAAACAGCACCCACCGCGGCGAAGCGACATAGTTATGCCCGTCGGCAAAAGCGTGCGCGGGTGTCGTGCGGCGGTCGTCGAGCGCCAAAGCTTTCGCGGCAATGTAAGCGCTGTAGTAGCGGTAGGCGAGGGCGTAGAGGCATAACGCGCCAATCAGTACCGGCAGTGTATTCACGGCTCCCTCCGGCGGAAATTGCCTGTCAGACAACCACGGCCCACATCGCAGTCGTGATTGCTGGAGCAAGATTTTAGCACCCGGGGTCCCCAGCGAGCGCGGTTCTCGCTCGCCGGAGTGGACTTACCTCCCCACGCAAACGCGGAGCAAACACGCGTGATACCCTGTAGTGTCCGAGCCTCAGCTAAGCTTGCGAATGAACCATCGTGATTGCGCCGCGGGCTCGGTCTCATTCGGCCTCATCTCTTAGGAGCATTTGATGAAGATCGGAATCCTGACCGGCGGCGGCGATTGTCCGGGATTGAATGCGGTAATCCGGGCCATCGTTCGTAAAGGTTCATTCCACTACGGTGACGGATTTGTGGGTTTCATGGAGGGCTGGCGCGGCCTCCTCGAAAACAAGACCATGCCGCTCGACCTGGAGACCGTGGGCGGCATTTTGCCCCGTGGCGGCACCATTCTCCGCACATCACGCACCAACCCCGCCAAGCACTCCGACGGCTTGGTGCACTGTATCGCCAACCTGAAAGAGCACGGCTGCGAGTCGCTCGTCGCCATCGGCGGCGACGATACGCTCTCGGTTGCACAGAAGCTCTTTGCTAACGGCGTCAAGGTGGTGGGCGTGCCCAAGACGATTGACAATGACTTGGCCGGCACCGACTTCACCTTCGGCTTCGATACCGCGGTAAACATCGCCATTGGCGCCATCGACCGCGTGCACACCACCGCCGAAGCTCACAACCGCGTCATTGTTGTCGAAGTCATGGGACGCGACTCGGGCTGGATCGCTGCTTATAGCGGCATTGGCGGCGGCGCCGATGTCATCCTCGTGCCCGAAATTCCCTTTGACATCGAGAGGGTCGCCGAACTCATCCGTCAGCGTCACGCCCGCGGCCGTTATTTCTCCATTGTGGTTGCCGCGGAAGGCGCCAAATTCGCCGGTGGCGCCGAGATGAATCAGGGAGCTCCAGTCTTGCAGGATGTTGGCCGCGACGAATTCGGCCACTTGCGCCTCGGCGGAATCGGCTCCGTGCTCGCGCGTGAAATCGAAAAGCGTACCGGCTTCGAAACCCGCTCCGTCGTGCTCGGACACATCCAGCGGGGCGGTTCGCCAAGCGCCTTTGACCGCGTGCTTGCCACCCGCTACGGCCTCGGCGCGATCGACATGGTGCATCGCGGCGAATTCGGCCACATGGCCGCACTCCGCGGCAACAAGATTATTTCCATTCCACTGGCCGAAGCCATCTCCTCCAATCGGAAGGTGGACCAGGAGATCCTCGACGCAGCCGCCGGCATTCTCGACAAGCTGGAGGAGAAGACAGAGAAGGCGTCGTAAGGATCTGGCTGCGCAGCTTACAAGGTTGGTCTGCCAGCCTTCGGAGGGGGACTCAGCCTAACAAACCGAGGGCCTTGTTCGCCTGCTCAAAACCGGGGAAGACTTCCTTCAGATCCTTGTTCCCCAAGTGCCGCGCTACGGCCTCGCTGAGCACCGTCCGAAAATCCGTCGTCACCGCCAGATCGCGCCCTTCGTACAGTTGCGATTCCTCCAGCCCCGGCCAGCGCCCATAAACCTTCCCGCCGCGCACTGGCCCGCCCAGCACAAACATCACGTTGGCGTGTCCATGATCGGTGCCGCGGTTGCCGTTCTCGCGCGCCGTCCGCCCAAACTCCGACATCGTCACCACCACCGTGTCTTCGTCCAGGTCGCCGAGGTCGGTCCACAGAGCGGCAATGGCCTGCGAAAACTCACCCGTAACATTCGCGATCTGCCCCTGGGTGCTGCCCTCGTTCACGTGGTGATCCCATCCGCCAATATCCGCGAAGGCCACTTGCACTCCGAGATTCGCCTTTATCAGTTGTGCCAGTTGGCGCAGGCTGTCGCCAAACCGCCCCTTCGGATAATTTGCACCCGCTGCTGGCGTGTATTTCGAGGGATCGGCCGTCTTCAACATTCTTACCGCATCGAAAGTCTCCCTCCCCGTCCCATGCAGTACCGTGTCGACCGATTGCGCGTACATGGATTCGAACGTGGTCGCAATCGGAGCTGCCTTCGGGTTCTTTCCGCCCACGGCAAAGTCGTCGAGATTATCGAGCGCCAGTGCCGGCTCCTGTCCGGAGAGAATGCGAGGCAGCGAGGTCCCCATGGCAATCGCGCGAAAAGCCGATGGATCGTTTGCCGCTCGATTCGTCGCGCTTTCAGCCTGTCCACGAGCAGTCTTTTCCGCCGGCACGTTTCCAGTTGGAAGCTGGCGCAAAGCCCGGTTCAGCCAACCATCTTCGGTGGCCTTGAGTCCCGGCGTACCCGATTCCATGTAATCCTGCGCGTCGAAGTGCGACCGCGTCGGATCGGGCGATCCCGAAGCGTGCACAATCGCCAACTGCTTCTGTTTCCATAGCGGCTCAAACGAAGCCATCGCCGGATGCAATCCGAAGAATCCATCCAGGTCGACCACCGACTTTTGCGGAATGTTGATCGTCGGCCGCATCGCGTAATATCCCGCCTCGCCATGTGGCACAACAATGTTGAGCCCATCGGCCGCTCCGCGTTGGAAAATAACGACCAGACGCTTCGTGCGCGTCCCCGAATCAACCGCACCGAAAGCCGCGCGCGCCAGAAAACCGGGCAACGCCGCCGTCCCCACCAAAGTCAGCGCGCCATTGTGAAGAAAAATGCGACGTGTAATCGACATGACACCTCCAGCCGCTAGCCTCTAGCTACTGGCTTCTAGCAAGCAAAGCCAACGAACCTTGCGGAACTTCGGTTGCTAGAAGCTAGTGGCTAGCAGCCAACAGCTATCTCCTCTGAAACTCCGGCGACCCCAGAATCAATCCCGCAATCGCCCCCACATTTGCCGGACGCGCCGGATCGTCCAGCCGCCGTTCCGTAATCTTCGGATCTTCCAGTTGCTTCGCGATGGTCTCATGCGTCTGCCGCGAAACCTCGCCGCCCAGCAGCGAATCCTCCAACCGCGCCAGCGCTTGCGGCGCATCCGTCGCCCCTGGTGCCAGTTGCGAGGTATCCACTGCAACACCGTGCAGCTTCCCTACTGCCAGGCCAAGTGCGAAGTTCATGCGCGCCACCAGGGCCGAGGAATTTACCCACGTTGCCGCCTTCATCGAATAGCCGGTCGGCGGCATCATCCCGTAAGGCATCATGCCCATCTTGTTCAGCGTGCCGACCAGCGGCCGCGCGTCGTCTACTTGCGCGTCGCTCGCCCGCACCGCCGAAACCACAAACTCAAACGGCGTCTTCACCTTCGCGCGGTAGGTTTGCGGAGCCCAGAATTCCCGCGACCGGAACATCGTCCGCAGCACTTCCCGAATGTCGCCGTCCTTTTTCAGAAACGTTTGTGTCATCCGATCCACCAATGCCGGCGGCGGATCATCCGCCACAAATCGCATCGCCAATTTCTGCGAGAGAAAATGCGCTGTCTTCGGATTGTGCGCCAGCATGTGCAGCACTTCCAGGCCTTCCTTCTCGCCGTCTTCCTTGATGCGATGCCCCAGCACCATCTTGTCGCCCGGTTCGTGCATCCGCGGCTCGAATTTGAAGCCGCCGCCCCGGTTCGGCTGCGCAATCGTCCATCCCGTAAAGACCTTGGCCACTTCGGTGACGTCGTTCTGTGAATACCCGCCATTCACGCTGAGTGTGTGCAGCTCCATCAGCTCGCGGCCGTAGTTTTCATTCAGCCCGCTCGCCTGTTTGGGCTTGCCTTTCGGCGGATGAATCAGACGGCCATCGCGAGCGCGGGCGTTCGGTCCAATTCCCAGCGCCACATCCGAGTTCGGTCCCACGCTCAGCCAGTTGTCGAGATAGAACAACATCGCCGGGCTCTGCGCGGTCGCCACCAGCAGGTCTTCAAACTTTCCCAGCACATGCGGACGAATCACGTCCCGCTCATAGCTCGTCAGCAAAAACCGGTCCGCGCCCTTGTTGATGAACACGTTGAAGTGGTTGAACCAGAAATCGGTCATCACTTCGTCCAGTTGACGCTCGCTGTAGATGGCGCGCAGCAGCTTCGCTTGCGTCAGTTCATCCACCACCACCTGCTCCGGGCCGTTCAGCGCGCGCAGCGTCTCTTTCTCCTCGCTGCTCATCCCACCAAGTAAAGCATCCGCCTTCGGACCTTTCGCCCGATTCGAAATTAACCGCTGCTCTTCCGGCGAGAGCTTCATGATCTCCCGGTACCGCTCGTCCGGAGGCAGGTCCAGCAATTCCACCAGCCGCACCGTAAGCGCCTGACTCTCTTCCCGCCGCCGCTGATAAGTTGCATCGGCCAGCATGGCGTTATCTTCGTTATTCACCCCGGCGTTATTCGCCCCGGCGCTATTCACGCCGCCGTTTTGCGCCGCTTCCGCTTTGCGTTCCTGTTTGTCGTCGAGACGCTGCACTTGCGCCGTATAGATGGCCCGCAGCGTAGGATCGCTTGGCATGGCCATCTTCCCGCTCGCCACCTGGCGGATGATTTCATTGTTGGGGAAATTTTCGACAATCTCACGCGTACTCATCCCCAGCGTGCGGAACTGCACCAGCCGGGCCTCCATTGCCGAGTCGCCGATTCGCTCCGGATGAAGCTGCTGTTCAATCCACTTGTCAACGCCCATCCGCGCCACCCGGTCGAGGTCTCCCGGCCGTGCACCAAACGTCAACCGGCTCAACGCGTGCGCGGCGCGCTTGCGCGCGTCCATGCTTGCTGTCTTGTCCTTGTTTCTCCCGAGCGCAAACTGCGTGGCCAACAGGCTGGCCGCCACAAGCGTGACGACCATAAGGGGATACCGTCGAACAAAGGACCATGCCATCGGCTGACGCCTTTCTGGAAGTTTAACCCCGGTTGGATACTGAAGTTGCGCGCGCCAATGCTCTGCGGCAGCGCCGTTTACGCCTTCAGCTGCGACAGATAGGCTTGCCCGCTGTTCGTTTTGCGCGTGCTCCTTTTGATGAATTTCAGGAACTCCCGCAGGTGTTTTTTCTCGGAGAGTTCGGATTCCGAAAACTTCACGCGCACCCGGAACGACGGCGAACTCTGGGTGACGATTCCGCTCAGGATCACGCCCTTCACCCACAGCTTCCCGCTTGAGATCCACAACCCGATCTGCAGTTCTTTCCCGGCTGCAACCGGACTCGCCGTTTCCACCAGGCATCCCCCCCGGCTCACATTCGCCAGATTGCCCCAGATCGGCGTGTTCGTGTCTTCCACGTTGATTTCCACCGCCACAAAACATTTGGTCCGGCGATGGCGCCGGCGGTCCTGGGGCGGCGTCGGTATCGACGACGGCTCGAACGGCGGCATGGCCGTCGCTGGCTCCGGCCCTGCAAGCTCCGGTTCTTCAGTTGAGGCCCGTTCCCCCTCCGCCGTTGTCTCGGCTTTGGGTTCCCGGCCGCGAGCCGCCTCCTGCTTAATCTCTCGCATGGCCTGGAGCAACGTCGCCTCCCGTTCCTCGGGAGAAACCTGACGATAGGTTTGCAACAACGGTCCCAGGTGGCTGACAAGGTCGAGATCGGTGAGCAGGCGTGTCCAGTCCGATCCCGTGGTCGCTGCTTTGGAAGTTTCTTTCATGGGCCGGTTCAGTCCTTAGGCGGTCGAATCCCCCTTTAGGTTGGAGTCCCTTAGGTTCTTTCACAAGATGACTAAGGTCATGCCCGTGTCCCGCTCCGGGTCCATTGCGCAGGCGTTATGTCGATGCGGACCAAGAATTTGCATCGCCCTCACAGCGAAAATAATCGAAAACATTTAATATTCTTGCTTTTACCGAGGAAGCGAATCTGCACTCCATGTTTTTGTCATTTTTGGGTTCTATTCGCCGGGATATCCCGGTGTTATGTCTGCTCGCCCTGATTGCTCTCTTCCCGCTAGCCTCACCCGCCCAAAACTCTCTCGGCCAAATTCCGGGACAGGTTCCCACATCCGCGCAAAATCCTCTCTACGGCAGCGTGCCGGAGGCTGCACCCAACCCCGGAGTTCTTTCCCTGACTTTTCTCGACGCCGTGGAGCGGGCGCTCCGCCACAATCTCTCGGCGCTTCTCTCCGAGTACAACACGACTGACGCTCGCGGCCGTAAGTGGCAGGAACTGAGTGATCTGTTGCCGAATATCTCCGGCGATGCCCAGGAGACCGTGGAGAAATTGAGCCTCATCGCTTTGGGCTTTGGGAAATTTCCTCCCGGCATTTTTGGCGGTGCCAAGCTCCCGCCCGTGCTTGGCCCGCTCTCGTATTTCGACGTCCGCGCCACCGCCACGCAGCGTGTTTTCGATTGGCGTTCAATTGAGCAATACCGCGCCGCCGTCGCCAATGAGAGTGCGGCCCACTCCACCCTTAGGGACGCCCGGGAACTCGTGGTGCTGGCCACGGGCAATGCTTACCTGGAGGCCATCGCCGGTGCCGCGCGCGTCGAAACTGCGCAAGCCCAGCAGGACACCGCGAAAGCTCTCTACGAAAAAGCGGTGGCGCAGCAGCAGGCCGGCGTCTCACCCGCCATCGACACTTTGCGCGCTCAGGTTGAATACCAGTCCCGCCAGCAGCAGCTGATCGCCGCCACCAACGATTTCGCTAAGCAGAAGCTGATTTTGGCCCGCATCATCGGACTCGCCCCCGGCCAGGAGTTCACTCTCGCTGATAAGGCCCCCTACGAGCCGTTCCCTATCCCTGACCTTGAAACCGCCTTGCGGCGCGCATATTCTCTGCGCTCCGACTACAAGGCCGCTCAGGAACGGGTGCTCGCCGCCCGCCTGGCCCGCAATGCCGCCGCCGCGGGGAGACTCCCCACGATTGACGTCGAAGGCGATTACGGCGAGATTGGCGCCGCGCCCGCCAGCGTCCTTCCCACCTATCACGTCGCCGGCACCCTGAATATCCCGATCTTTCAGGGGGGCAAGGTTCACGCCGACGTCCTCAAGGCCGAGGCCGCTCTGCGCCAGGCCGAAGCCCGCCTCGCCGACGTCCGCGCCCTCGTGGATCAGGACATGCGCAATGCGATGCTCGATCTCAAATCCTCAGCCGAACAGGTCGAAGTTGCCCAAAGCTCCGTCGGCCTCGCTGAGCAGGCTCTGGCCCAGTCGCGCGACCGTTTCTCCGCCGGCGTCACCGACAATCTCGAAGTCGTTCAGGCACAGGAAGCCGTCGCTTCCGCTCATGAAAGCCTGATTTCCAGCCTGTATTTTAATAATGTCGCCAAGGTGGCGTATGCTCATGCGCTGGGCCGCGCCGAAGATGGTGTGCGTGAATACCTGCGAGGAAAGTAATTTTAATTTATGGATAATTTTAATTTATGGATGAAACCACCACAGCCGTAGCCGACTCCAAGCCTGCGGCGCAAGCGCCGGCGGAAAACGGCCAGGCGCGCTACCCGCGTGGCCAAGCTTTCGGAACCTCCCGCGCCAGGCTGATTCTGGGCGTGGTCATCGCGCTTCTTTTGGTTGCCGGATTCTTTGCCTGGCACTATTTCTCCAGCTACGAGTCGACCGACGACGCGCAAATCGACGGCCACGTCAACTCCGTCAGTGCCCGCGTCAGCGGCCACGTGCTCAAGCTGAACGTCGACGACAACCAGTATGTGGAAAAGGGCACCGTGCTTGTCGAAATCGATCCCGCCGACTACGAGGTTGCTGTCGCGCAAGCCCGTGCCATCTATAACGACGCTGCCGCCCAGGCTTCCGCCGCCGGCATCAATGTGCCCATTACCGACGTCAGCACGTCCAGTCAGGTAGTTTCCGCCCAGGCCGAAGTCTCCAGCGCCAAAGCCGGAGTTGCCGCCGCACGCCAGCAGTTCCAGGCCGCCAAGGCGCAGGTCATCGAAGCCGACGCCAACAACACCAAGGCGCAGAACGATCTCGTCCGCTACAAGCAGCTTATCGACAAGCAGGAAATCTCTCAGCAGCAATACGATCAGGCCGTCGCTGCCGCCCAGGCCAGCGCCGCTACGCTCGAGGCCGCAAAGGCGGCTGCCGACGCCGCCCAAGCCCAGATCGAGCAGGCCCAGGGTAAATCCGAGCAGGCCAACGCCGATCTGCGCACCGCCCGAACTGCCCCCAAGACCATGCAGGCAACGCGCTCTCGCGCCGCTTCCGCGCAAGCTAACGCCGAGCGCCGCAAGGCCGAACTCGATCTGGCGCTCCTCAATCTCGAGTACACCAAAGTCATTGCTCCCATCACCGGCAGGGTAAGCAATCGCACCGTTGAGGTCGGTCAGAACGTGCAGGCCGGACAGGAAATGATGAAAGTCATCCCCCTCGAAGACATCTGGATCACCGCCAATTTCAAGGAGACTCAACTGCGCCACATGCAAGTCGGCCAGAAGGCCGACATTGAAGTCGACGCCACTGGCAAGACCTACAAGGGTCACGTCGATTCTTTCGCCGGTGCCAGCGGCGCCCGCTTCAGCCTCTTGCCTCCTGAGAATGCCACTGGCAACTACGTCAAGGTCGTGCAGAGAATCCCGGTAAAGATTGTCTTCGACCCCGGCGAAACCAAGGGCCACGACTTGCTCCCCGGCATGTCCGTCGAACCCAAGGTCTGGATCAAATGAGGCGCGAGAAACGGCGAAGCCGGTCGAGCGTCAGCTTTCCTGATCTCCGAAATCTGCATCGCGCCCAGGGTTCGCTCGCGGCTTCCACCCCAGCCCTCCAAAACCGGGCTGTCTGGGGACCCCGGGCTCGAAGCTCGCAGCTCGGGGCTGAGATTCTATGAGCGCAGCCGCCATCGCCATGAACGAAGCCGAGGCCTGGCGGCCGGCCGTCAATCCCTGGATCATCGCCCTCGCCGTCACCCTAGCCACCTTCATGGAGGTGCTCGATACCAGCATCGCCAACGTCGCCCTGCCCCACATCGCCGGCAGCCTCTCCGCCGGTCAGGACGAAAGCACCTGGGTCCTCACTTCCTATCTCGTCTCCAACGCCATCGTCCTTCCGCTCAGCGGCTGGCTTTCTTCCATCATGGGACGCAAGCGTTTCTACATGAGCTGCGTCGCCCTCTTCACCATCAGCTCTTGCCTCTGCGGGCTCGCTCCCAATCTCGAGACGTTGATCTGCTTCCGTGTCCTGCAGGGCGTTGGCGGCGGTGGTCTTCAGCCCAGCGAGCAAGCCATCCTGGCCGATACCTTCCCTCCCGCCAAACGCGGCATGGCATTTGCCGTGTATGGCGTCGCCGTCGTTATGGCGCCTGCCATCGGTCCTACTCTCGGCGGCTGGATCACCGACAATTTCACCTGGCGCTGGATCTTTTTCATCAACATCCCGGTCGGCATTCTCTCGCTTGTTCTCACCTCGCGCCTCATCCAGGATCCGCCCTACTTCCACCGCCGCAAGCTGCGCGAAACGCACATCGACTACATCGGCCTCGGCCTCGTCGCCCTCGGTCTCGGCACCCTTCAGGTTGTGCTCGACAAAGGTCAGCGCGAAGACTGGTTCGAATCCCATTTCATCGTCATCCTCAGCGCCATCTCGGCCGCTGCCCTCGTCTGGGTCGTCATCTGGGAGTGGTATCAGAAGGATCCCATCATCGACCTGCACCTGTTCCGCCAGCGCACCTTCGCCACCGCGAACTTCCTCATGTTCATGCTCGGTTTCGCACTGCTCGGCAGCACGTTACTATTGCCGCTTTTCATGCAAACCATGCTCGGCTACACCGCCGCCCGTTCCGGATTAGCGCTGATGCCCGGAGGCTTCACGATTATGCTCTGCATGCCCATCGTCGGCTTTCTGCTTTCACGCTACAGCCCGCGCTGGCTGATGCTTTATGGCATGTCGATGCTCGCCTTCTCCTTGTTCAACATGACGCGATTCGACCTGGATGTGGATTTTCGCACCGTCACCATGGCCCGCATCATTCAGGCGGCCGGCATGGCCTTCTTGTTCGTGCCCATCAACACCGCCGCTTACTCCTTCTTGCCCCGAGAGAAGAACAACGCCGCCTCCGGCCTCATGAATCTCGCCCGCAACATCGGCGGCAGTGTCGGCATTTCCTTCGTCACCACCATGCTCGCGCGCCGCGCCCAGGTTCACCAGGTCATGCTGTCTCAAAATCTGAGTATGACGAACCCGCAGCTTCGCGCGCAGATCAACAGTTCAACCAGAATCTTCATGGGAAGCGGCCCCGGCTCCGGTCCCGGAACTGCGTCTCAGCACGCCTACGCTCTCATTCAGAACAACATCATTCGCCAATCGACCATGCTCGCATACGTCGATAACTTCTGGTTGCTGGGTGTCGTCATGCTTTGCCTGGTTCCGATGGTATTTCTGATCAAGAAATCCAAGCCCGGAGGCATGGCCGCTCACTAGATCGTGTGACAGCTACTAGCTACTAGCTATTAGCCATCAGCGCTCAGCCCTGGCCTTAGGGTTTTACTGAGAACTGAGAACTGGTTGAAGGAGTCCACATGTTCCGCATCCTATCTCTGGAACGCGAATACGGTTCTGGCGGCGGAGCTATCGCTGCCGCTCTCGCCCGCCGTCTCGGATGGAAACTCTGGGACCGGCAACTCACCGATGAAACTGCCCGGCGCGCGCACGTGGCCCAGGAGGCCGTTACCCTTTGCGATGAGCGCGTCGATAGCCGCCTCTATCGCCTCGCCAAGACGTTCTGGCGCGGCAGCTATGAACGCAGCCTCCCGCTTGCCGATTCCTCCGCTTTCGACACCGACCGCATGATGACCATGATGGGAGAAATCATGGACAAGATTGCCGCTGAAGGCAACGCCGTCGTCGTCGGCCGCGGCTCTCCCTTCTTCTTGCGTGATCGCCACGATACCTTCCGCGTCTTTACCTACGCCCCGCGCGAAGAAAAAATCCGCCGCTTGCTCCTTGGCGGCAAAAGCCTCTCCGAATGCGCAGATCTCGTCGATAACGTCGACCGGGAACGCAAAGCCTACATCAAGCACTATTTCAATTCCGAGTGGCCCACCCGCAGCCTCTACCACTTGATGATTAACACCGTGATTGGCGATCAGGAAGTGATCGCCCTCATACTCGACGCGATGGAGTCGCTCGCGCGCGCACCGAAGGCAAACACGCCTTGAAAGGTCTGAAAAACGTTCTCCAAGATGCGCTGCGCGGCATTTTGAACTCGGGCGGCACCATTGTGAACGACTGGCCCATCGAACAAGCACTAACCGCCGGCGACCAAGCCACGGGAACAACCGTTCTGATGGATCTCTACAAAGAGATGGGAAGCGCCCCTAAGATGACGGACCTTGACGTGTTGTGGAAGCAACTGGGCGTGGCTCGCGCTGCTGATGCCTCAGTGCATTTCGATGACAAAGCACCGCTGGCAGATATTCGCGCCGCCATCACGCGTGAAATGATTGCGATCGGACTTTGCTCAAATAACATTCACGTAGAACTTTTTGTTTGTGATGTAAGCCTATGAATTTGCTATACATGTTAGTTTCGGAAAATTCGGGAAATTCGTGGACAGACGGAACATTCCCCAATTTCTGAGGCCGTCTGCTTTGTGCCCCAGAGCCTGCCCTGAGCGAAGCCGTAGGGTTCGCGCCGTGCTTTTCGGCGCTAACCTGGGTCAGCGGATCCTGCCGCCACAACCGCATCTCTGCCGAAGATTCCCCTACTTCTTCTTCCCAAACAGCCCACCCAAATTGCCAACTGGGTTGCTCTTGCCCAGCCCCTTGAGATTGTTCCCTAACATCCCCTTCACATCCGGCGCGAAGGTCGGGTTTGACATCGTCCCTCCCACCTTTACCGGTATGCCGCCGCTGCCCATTCCCACCGCCTTTGTTAGCCCGCCGCCAACTGCACCACTCAGATTGGCGATCAAGTTGAAGTTGAGGTCGTTATTCGGGCTGATCGTTCCCGCGCCCGTCACCGTCCCAATCGACGGCACAACCACGTCGAGCTTATCCAGCTTTGTCCCATCGGGCGCGTATTTCACATCCGAACTCAAATTCTGAATTTTCGTATCGTTCCCCGTCTGCTTGCCCGAAAGCCCCGGTATTGCCGATAGTTTCGACCCCAGGCTGAAGCCCGCCAGCGACGTGTCGCTCATTCGGACCGTCCCCGTCGCGACAATCTTATTCAGCGGGCCCACGGCATTGAGATCCACCGCCAGCGTTCCGCCCTTGAGCTGCGATCCCGTCGGCAGCACCACGCCCACCGCCGGCAGAATCGCCTCCAGATCGTCCACCGGCATCCCTTGCCCATTCAGCTTCAGGTTTACCGATGTCGTGTCGCCCTTCATGTCGTAGGTGCCCGTCAATGTCGCCGCCGCTTTTCCAATCTGCACATTCCCCTGTGACAGTTGTCCTGTTTCTTTCTGCAAGTCATGCGCGTCGGTAAATGTCACCTGCACCGGCGCCGTGGACGGCGATCCCTTCGGCACCAGTTTCAGCGACGTTCCCTTCAGCCTTCCATTCGCCTGCGCCACGTGGCCATCCGATTTCACCGTTCCATCGAAATCCGCCGACCCGGCAATCCCCAGTTCCGGATCGACGATCGCGGACTGCGCCAGGTCAAGCTTGGTGAGGTTCACCTTCGCATCCACCGGCGTCAGCGACGCATCCGTTGGGCTGATCGGTCCCGCCGTTCCATCGATCTTCATCGATCCCCCTCCCGGCAGCTCGGCCGAAACATCCACCGGGAACGAATTGGTGAACGAAAAATTCTTCACCGTCACATTGAGCTTGTCATACACGATTGGCTTGCGCTTCGCCGGCACCGAGCCCACCGAAATCTTCCCATCCTTCAGTTCCAGTTCTGCCACACTCAGATTCCCCGGCGCGCCCCCGCCACTGCTTTTCGCTGCTGGCGCATTGGCCTGCTGCCCCGCCTGGTTCCCAATCGACGAGAAATTCCACACTCCTTCTTCATTGCGCAGCAGGGTAATCTCCGGCTGGTCGATCAGCAGGTGCGTCACATGCAGCTCCTTGCTGAAGATCAGCGGCATCAGTTCCACACCCACTCCCAGTGTCTTCGCTTGCAAAAACGGCCCATTGTTGAACTTGGGATCGTCCCCAATCGTCAACTGGTTCGCTTCAACGCTTCCCCCAAGAATACTCAGGCTCAGATTGCCCACCTTCACCGGCCGCCCTAAAGCCGACGACAAATTCGATTCGATCTGCGGCCGGAAATTATTGACGTTAACCACGAACGGCAAAGCGATCGCCACGACAATCAGCACAACAACCACAATCCCTACGATCTTGAGAATGTTTTTCATCGCAAACCTCCACAGAATGCTTCGGAGAGAAATGGGAACGCGGGGTTGCCCCACAGTCTATCAAAAGCGCGCACCTCAAACCGCGACTTCGTAGCCCATTCCTTCGCCAGCAGGTCCGCCTAAGTGTCTCGTTATAAGATAAGCTAATGGAAGGATGGCAACTCTCTCGTGGCTAACCCCGACTTGGTCCCATCCGTTGAGGAGGAAATAGCGCGCCTCGCCGATCTGCCCGAGGTGCGCTCCGCTCTCAGCCGTTTTAGCTTCGAGGAACCCCAGTTCGCCCAGTGGCAAATGGATGCTGCCCGCATCGCCGCTCCTCCCTTCGGCGAGTCGCATCGTGGCGAATGGCTCGCCGACCGCTTTCGCGAAATCGGCCTCTCCGACGTCGAAATCGATAGCGTCGGCAACGCATTTGGAATCTCCCCCGGCGAAGGTTCCCGCTTCGTTTCCCTCAGCGCTCACATCGATACCGTCTTTCCCGCCAATACCCCGCTCCACATTCGCCAGCAGGGCACACGCCTTTACGGCCCCGGTGTCTCCGACAACGGCGCTGGCATCGCCGCCATGCTCGCCATCGCCTCCGTCCTCTGTAGCTGCCGCATTCCCCATTTCCTCCCCTTCGTTTTCATCGGCGATGTCGGCGAGGAAGGGGAAGGCGATCTCCGCGGCATGCGCCACGTTTTCGAGACAGCACGCTGGCGCGACTCCATCGCCTTCAGCATCATTGTCGATGGCTCCGGTTGCGATACCATCGTTGCCGAAGCCCTGGGCAGCCGCCGTTTCGAGGTCATCGCCCGCGGCCCCGGCGGCCATTCCTGGACCGATTTCGGCACTCCCAATCCCATCGTCGTTCTGGCCCGCGCCATCCAGGCTCTCAGCGAAACCCCCGTCCCCATCACTCCCAAAACCACCTTCAACATTGGCGTGGTCCGCGGCGGCACCTCGGTGAATTCCATCCCCGAGTCAGCCAGCATGCGCGTCGATCTCCGCTCCACTTCCATGGTCGAGATCGACCGCCTCGAACGCGCCCTCCGCGTCGCGCTCGATCACGCCGTGGACGCCGAGAATCGCCCACCCTCGTCCGCCGCGCCCCGCCGCCATCCTGCTGTCCAGGTCGAAGTCGTCGAAATCGGCAATCGCCCCGCCGGCGAACTCCCTCCCGGCGCTCGCATTCTCAATGTCATTCACGCCGTCGACGCTCATCTCGAAAACACCGCCCACGTGCAGCGCGCCTCCACCGACGCCAACATCCCACTCTCCCTCGGCCGCGAAGCCATTGCCCTCGGCGGCGGCGGCACCGGCGGCGGCGCCCACACGTTGCAAGAATGGTTCGACTGCGACGGAAGAGACCTTGGACTTCGCCGAATCCTGCTTACAATGCTCGCATTGGCTCGAATCGAAGTATGAACACCCCTACGCTGTTCCTGTTGTGTGCCATGGCCTCGGCCGCTGCGGCGCAGAATTCCGCGTCACCGTCTTCCGCCCCCCTGCCCAAGGCCGACGTCATCTTCACCCATGCCAATATCTACACCGGTGTCCCGGAGACCACGCCCGGTCTCGTCGCCGGCCAACGCGCCGTCGCTCTCGCCATTCGTGGAGATCGCATCCTCGCCGTCGGCAGCAGTGCGGAGATCGCCAAATTCAAAGGTTCTGCCACCCAAATCGTCGATCTCGGCGGTCACTTCCTCATGCCCGGTTTCAATGACGCTCACCTCCATCTCGCGTCCGCCGGTCTCGAAAGGGCCAATGTCGATGAGGTCGGCGCCAGGTCTCTCGACGAATTTCGCGAACGCCTCCGCGCCCGCTGCGATACTGCCGAGCCCGGCGACTGGGTCGTCGGCGGCGGCTGGGACGAAACTCTCTGGCCGGTGAAAGTCCTTCCCACCCGCTGGGATCTCGACGAGGTCAGCGGCCAGCACCCCGTCATCCTTTCCCGCGTGGATGGTCACATCGCCGTCGCCAACACCCGCGCCCTGCAACTGGCCAGCATCACCGTCGCCACCAAAGATCCCGCGCACGGCCGCATCGACCGCGATATGAACGGCACTCCCACCGGCATTTTGCGC
>Ga0187781_10001696_pt1 | contig 16769 bp, 14 predicted proteins | sample 0715_SJ02_MP02_2_FD_132447 | JGI IMG/M metagenome (GOLD analysis project Ga0187781, IMG submission 132447) | Tropical peat soil microbial communities from peatlands in Department of Meta, Colombia - 0715_SJ02_MP02_20_MG | ecosystem: Environmental > Terrestrial > Soil > Wetlands > Peat | place...
GCTTGCCGAGCAGAACGCCAACCTGGCGCTCAAATATTCCGGCCACGGCTATATTCTGGAGAACGGCCGCGTCGTGCTCGACGGCTCCGCGGCGACGCTCTCCGAGAACGAGGACGTGAAAGAATTTTATCTCGGCGTCGCCGAGGGCCGGCGCAAATCGTTCCGCGAAGGCAAGCACTACAAGCGGCGCAAGCGCTGGCTGGCGTGAGCGGCCGTCATTCCGGGACGCGGGCAAAGCCCGCGGGCCCGGAATCCATAACCCCAGATCGAGCAGAATTGGCTCTCAGTATTATCTGCTCCAATCGTGATTATGGATTCCGGGCTCCTCGCTTCGCTCGGCCCCGGAATGACGAGCCGATCCGCGGATACTGACCGCCGCGGTGTGATCAACGAAACGGAACGTCGATCGTGACGCCCTTCGGCGGCGCGCTGTCGGCCGGAACGAAAAAGTCCTGCACCAGCTTCTGCGCCGGATCGACGCGATAGGGCTCGAAGTCGGTCACGCCGTTTTCCGCCAGGAACGTATCGTCGATCAGAAAATTGCCGGTGAATTCGCGCGCCGGCTTTGCGAACACCGCGTAGGCCGCGTCGGCCATGATCTCCGGCTTGCGCGCCGCCCGCATCAAGGCTTCGCCGCCGAGCAAGTTATTCACCGCCGCAGTCGCGATGACCGTGCGCGGCCAGAGCGCGTTGACGGCAATGCCTTTGCCGCGCAGCTCGCCGGCAAGTCCCAGCACGACGAGGCTCATGCCGAACTTGGCGATCGTGTAGGCGGTGTGCGGCGCGAACCATTTCTCCTTCATATCGAGCGGCGGCGAAATCATCAGAATGTGCGGATTGGCCGCCTTTTGCAGATGCAGGATCGCCCATTTGGAGACGACGAAGGTGCCGCGCGTATTGATCTGCTGCATCAGGTCGTAGCGCTTCATGTCGGTCGCGGCCGCGGGCGTCAGCGAAATGGCGCTCGCATTGTTCACCACAATGTCGAGGCCGCCGAAGCGTGCCGCGGCTGCGTCGATCGCCTCCTTCACCATCGCCTCGTCGCGCACGTCGACGACCAGCGGCAGCGCCTTGCCGCCGGCGCGTTCGATCTCCTCCGCGGCGGTGTAGATGGTGCCGGGCAATTTCGGATGCGGCTCTGTGGTCTTGGCGGCAATCGCCACGTTGGCGCCATCGCGCGCGGCGCGCAGCCCGATCGCAAGCCCGATGCCGCGCGAGGCGCCGGTGATGAAAAGCGTTTTTCCCTGAAGCGACATGTTGGCCTCACTTTCTGCGCGCAAGGAAGGCGGCAAACGCGGCGCGCGCCTCGTCGGATTGCAAAAGCTCGCGGAAGTGCAGGGCTTCGGTGTCGATCTGCTTGATCACCTCGTCGAGATGGCTGCGCATCAGCGTGCGCGCCACGGCGAGCGTCTTCGGCGGCAGTGCGGCAATCTCCTGGGCGGCCTTGAGGGCGGTGGCATCGACGTCGGCACTTTCCACGACAGCGTTGACGATGCCGGCATCCTTCGCCTCCATCGCCGTCAGGGGCCGGCCCATGATCAACAGCGAAAAAGCACGCGCATAGCCCATGCGCATCGGTGCCAGCAGCGTCGAGGCCGCTTCCGGAATGAGCCCGAGCTTGAGAAACGGCGTGGATAATGTCGCTCCCGCGCCGGCCACGACGTGATCGCAATGAAACAGCATGGTCGTACCGACGCCGATGGCGACGCCGTCGACCGCCGCGACCAGCGGCTTTTGGCGCCGCGCCAGTGTCTGCAAGAACTCCGGCGTTCGCGCGTCGAGCCCGCCCGACGAGGCATTGAGAAAATCGGTGATGTCGTTGCCCGCGCAAAATACGCCCGGCAAGCCTGCGATCACGCTGCAGCGGATCGTGCCGCTTTGATCGGCCTCGCGCAGCGCGGCCGCCATGTCGGCATACATCGCGAGCGTCAGTGCGTTCTTCTTCTCCGGCCGGTTGAGCCGGATGGTGCGGACGGCGCCATCATCGGTCACCATGACAGGGGCAGTCATGCTGGCTCTCCTCCCTTTCGGCCTTAGAGCGCAATCGCTTCAGGGTGCATCGATTGGCGCTCTAACTTTTTGTGCAGCATGATCTTTTCGGAAAACCGGTCTCCACCTTTTCCGGACCATGCTCTATTCCGCGCTCTTGCCGTCGTGCCGGATCAGCCGGCCGATCGCCCGAAACTCGTTGCCGGCGGCCGCGCGCGCGTGCGATTCGATCGCGCGATAAAGCCCGACCACCTTTTCGCCGACCGGCGTTACCACGGCGCCGCCGCCGCGGGCGCCGCCGGTTTCGGCGGTCACCGCCGGCTCACGCAGCGTCTGATTGATCTCTTCGACCAAAAGCCACGCCCGGCGATACGACATTCCGATCGAGCGGGCGGCCGCCGAGATCGATCCGGTCGATTGGATCGCCTCCAAAAGCGCGATCTTGCCCGGGCCGATGCGGCTGCCGGACGGTAAATCGATGCGGATGGAAAGATGAGTGCCGGCCATGGTCGAGCCCCTACGGCATGATCCGGAAAAGTGGACACCGGTCTTCCGAAAAGATCATGCTCAAACAAAACGTTAGAGAGGGATGACTTTTCCAAGAAAAGTCGTCCCGCTCGAGGACATCGCCGAGGAGGTCACGCGGATCGTCCGCCTTCGTCAAGGGCCTTGTGGCGCGCGTGCGGACGATGTCCACCGGCGCGGAAACCCGTGCGGCGGCCTCGCGCCGCCGCACGATCGGCCGCGCGGCTTTCCTATTGAAACAGCTTCAGCGAGTTGGCGATGGTCTGCGCTACGCCCCAGGCGAGCGGAATGCCGACGAATCCCCAGGCCAGGATCAATTGCCAGACCGCCGTGCCGTTTTGGTTCGACGTCGTCATCTGACCCTCCCTCGAGTCAAGCCGGCTTGCCGGTGAGACGGGCGGCCATTGCGGCTCCGGCTTCCGCTGCCGTTGCCAAGGCGCCGTCGCTTTCAGGCTGCATGTGGAAGCGATGATGCACGGCCTCGATGAACAGGTTGCAGAGGAAGCCGATCACCAGGAGGCCGGCCATGATGTACATGGTCACGTTGTAGGCCTGCGCCTTGGGCACGCCGTGAGTGACATTGTACTCGCGGATGTAATTCACCAGCACCGGCCCGAAGATGCCGGCCATCGACCAGGCCGTGAGCAACAGGCCGTGAATGGCACCGACGTAGCGCGTGCCGAACATGTCCTTGAGGTACGCAGGCACTGTGGCAAAGCCCCCGCCATACATGCTGATGATCACGAGAAAGCACAGCACGAAGGCTTCGACGCTGCCGATCGCGCCGGTCGAGGGGACCGCCACGTACAACAAAAAGCCAAGCACCATGAAGACGAAATAGGTGTTCTTGCGGCCGATATAGTCGGACGTGGACGCCCAGAAGAAGCGGCCGCCCATGTTGAACAGGCTCATCAGGCCGACAAACCCCGCGGCGGCAACCGGCGACACCTTGCCGGGGAACATTTCCTGGCTCATGGCGGAGGCTTGGCCGAGCACGCCGATGCCTGCGGTGACGTTGAGGCACAAGATCCACCAGATCAGCCAGAACTGCGGCGTCTTCAGCGAGTCGTAGACAAAGACGTCGCTGGTGGTGATGAGCTTGGAGGCTTGCACCGGCGGCGTGTAGCCTTCCGGCTTCCAGCCCGGCGCCGGCACGCGCACGATTATCGATCCGACCATCATAAAGATGAAGTAGATGACGCCGAGGACGATGAACGTCTCTGCGACGCCGACATGCGTCGCTGTCGAGAACCGGCTCATCAGCCACACCGAGAGCGGCGAAGCGATGAAGGCGCCACCGCCGAAGCCCATGATCGCCATGCCGGTGGCCATGCCGGGGCGGTCGGGGAACCATTTGATCAGAGTCGAGACCGGCGAGATGTAGCCGATGCCCAGCCCGCAGCCGCCGAGCACGCCATAGCCGATATAGATCAGCCACAGCGCATGAGCGTAAACGCCGATCGCGGAAAGAATGAAGCCGCCCGACCAGCACAGCGCTGCGGTGAACATCGCCCGTCTCGGACCGCCTTCCTCGACCCAGCGTCCAAACACGGCCGCAGACATGCCGAGGAAGAAAATCGCGATCGAGAAGATCCAGCCGAGCTCGGGAAGGTTCCAGTCGTTCGGCGCCGACTGGCTGATGCCGATGAGCTTCGTCATGGGCAAGTTGAATACGCTGAACGCATAAGCCTGGCCGATGCACAAGTGCACGCACAGCGCCGCCGGCGGTACCATCCAGCGGCTGAATCCCGGTTTTGCGATTGTGTGGCTTCGCGCCAGAAAGCCGAATGGCCCCCCTGAATCCGTCTGGGCCGTCGCACCCATTGTCCCCTCCCGTCGCTTTTATTTTTTATGCTGCGGCAGTTTATTCGTCTTGCGGGTCCATTGCTCCCCTTTGTTCATCAGACTTTGGTCTTAGCTGACGACAGTCTCGATTTCAGACCTGAGTTTGCGGTTTCGCTGCCGCCTGCAGTTTTTCGAGCGCTTGGCGCACTACCGGATCGAGTCCGGTGCCGCCCTGCGCAAGATGCGCAAAGATCGCCGCGCGCATGCGGGGATCCCAGAATTTTTTGATGTGTTCGGCGGTGCCGGCTACGGCTTGCTCCGGACCCTGGCTCGCGAAAAACTTGCCGATCTGATTGGCCATATAGACGAGCTTATTATCAAGCGACATTGGTCACGGTTTCTTCGTTACTTTCTTTGATGCGGTGCGGATGGGTGAACAACTCGAAGCCGTCGCCGCGCGCGATCGCGGCAAGCGTAATGCCGGCGGCTTCCGCGGTTCGGATGGCGAGCGCCGTCGGCGCTGAGACGGCGACGATCACTGGCGCGCCGATCATGGCGGTCTTCTGCACCATTTCTACTGAAACCCGGCTGGTCAACAGCACCATGCCGCCGTGCGCGGAAACGCCGCCGTTCATCAGCGCGCCGGCAAGCTTATCGAGCGCATTATGCCGGCCGACGTCTTCACGCACGGCAACGAGCCCGGCGTCCGGCCGCCAAAACGCCGCGGCATGGACCGCGCGCGTTTGCCGATTGAGTTCCTGGTGCGGGCTCAACGTCTCCAGCGCCTGCATGATCTCCGCCGGCGCGAAGGTTGCGTCGTCGGCGATGCGGGGCAGGGCGCGCACCGCTTCCTCGAGGCTCTCGATGCCGCACAATCCGCAGCCGGTCGGGCCCGCCAGATGCCGCCTGCGTTCGACCAGCGTGGTGGCGCGCGGTTCGACGAGCCACATGCGCAGTTCAACGCCCGCGTCGTACTCCACGATATCGAGTTGGCGGATATCGGCAGGCGACGCCACGATGCCTTCCGTGAGGCTGAAGCCGAGCGCAAAATCGTGGAGATTTTGCGGCGTCGCCATCATCACCGCATAGGTGCCGCCGTCATAGCTGAAAGCGACGGCCGTCTCCTCCGGCACGAGGCGTTTGCCAGCAGTTGCGCCGGCACGCCGCCAGACCGCGCTGTCGACCGAGGTCGCCGGCGCGCGCACGCTTACTCCGCCGCCTCGACGGTCGCGGCGATGCGCCGGCTCTTGCGCGCCAGATCGTCGTATTTTTCCTGCCACTCGGTCGGCCCGTTCGAGGGCGCCACTTGCACCGCGGTCACCTTGTATTCCGGGCAGTTGGTCGCCCAGTCGGAATAGTCCGTGGTGACGACGTTCGCCTGTGTGGTCGGGTGATGGAAGGTCGTATAAACGACGCCCGGCGCCACGCGTTCGCTGATCAGGGCGCGCAGCGAGGTTTCGCCGGCGCGGCTCGTGAGCTTCACCCAGTCGCCGTCGCGGATGCCGCGCTGCTCGGCATCGTGCGGATGGATTTCCAGCCGGTCCTCTTCGTGCCAGGCCACGTTGGCGGTGCGGCGGGTCTGCGCCCCCACATTATACTGGCTGAGGATACGGCCCGTGGTGAGCAGGAGCGGGAAGCGCGGTCCTGTCCTTTCATCGGTCGGAATATATTCGGTGATGACGAACTTGCCCTTGCCGCGCACGAAGCTGCCGATGTGCATGACCGGCGTGCCCTCGGGCGCCTTCTCGTTGCACGGCCATTGCACCGAGCCGAGCTTTTCGAGCTTCTCGAACGAGACACCCGCAAAGGTCGGCGTCAGGCGCGCGATCTCGTCCATGATTTCCGACGGATGATTGTAGGGCATCGGATAGCCCATGGCTTCGCTGATCAAGCAGGTGATCTGCCAGTCCTCGTAGCCGTTCTTCGGCGCCATTACTTTGCGCACCAATTGGATGCGCCGCTCGGCATTGATGAACGTGCCGTTCTTTTCCAGGAAGGTCGAGCCGGGCAGGAAGACGTGCGCATAGTTCGCCGTTTCGTTGAGAAACAGGTCCTGCACGACGACGCATTCCATGGCGGCAAGACCGGCCGAAACGTGATGCGTGTCCGGATCCGATTGCAGGATGTCCTCGCCCTGCACGTAAAGTCCCTTGAAGGAGCCGTCGACCGCGGCATCGAGCATGTTCGGGATGCGCAGACCCGGCTCTTTGTCGAGCGGCGTCCGCCAGAGCGCTTCGAACATCGCGCGGGTCGCATCGTTGGAAATGTGCCGATAGCCCGAGAGCTCATGCGGGAAGGAGCCCATGTCGCAGGAGCCTTGCACGTTGTTCTGGCCGCGCAGCGGGTTCACGCCGACGCCGGGCCGGCCGATATTGCCGGTCGCCATGGCGAGATTGGCGATGGCCATGACCGTGGTCGAGCCCTGGCTGTGCTCGGTGACGCCGAGGCCGTAATAGATCGCGCCATTGCCGCCGGTCGCATAAAGCCGCGCAGCGCCGCGGATCGCCGCCGCCGGCACGCCGGACATCTTCGCCGCTTCTTCCGGGCTGTTGCGCGGCTCGGCGACGAATGCCGCCCAGTCGCTGAATTCGTCCCAGTCGCAGCGCTCGCGCACGAACTTGTCGTTGACCAGCCCCTCGGTGACGATGACATGCGCCAGCGCCGTGAGAACGGCGACGTTGGTGCCTGGCCGAAGTGGCAGGTGGTAGGCCGCTTCCACGTGCGGCGTGCGCACGAGATCGATCTGGCGCGGGTCGATTACGATCAGCTTCGCTCCCGCCCGCAGCCGCTTCTTCATGCGCGAGGCGAAAACCGGGTGCGCGTCGGTCGGATTGGCGCCGATCAAGATGACGACGTCGGTATGCTCGACCGAGTCGAAGTCCTGCGTTCCCGCCGACGTGCCGAAAGTCGTGCTCAAGCCGTAGCCGGTCGGCGAGTGGCAGACGCGCGCGCAGGTGTCGACATTGTTGTTGCCGAAGGTGGCGCGCACCAGCTTCTGCACCAGGAAGGTTTCTTCGTCGGTGCAGCGCGAGGAGGTGATGCCGCCGACCGAGCCGCGCCCATGCGTCGCCTGGATGCGCTTGAATTCCGAAGCCACGCGGCCGATCGCTTCTTCCCAGGACACCTCGCGCCACGGGTCGGTGATCTTGTCGCGGATCATCGGCTTGAGGATGCGCTCGCGGTGATTGGCGTAGCCCCAGGCGAAGCGGCCTTTGACGCAGGAATGGCCGCGGTTGGCCTTGCCGTCCTTGTACGGCACCATGCGCACGACTTCTTCGCCGCGCATCTCTGCCTTGAACGAGCAGCCGACGCCGCAATAGGCGCAGGTCGTTACCACCGAATGTTCCGGCGTGCCGATCTCGATCACCGATTTCTCGTTCAGCGTCGCGGTCGGGCAGGCCTGCACGCAGGCGCCGCAGGAGACGCATTCGGAACTGAAGAAGGACTCTTCCATGCCCGGCGAGACCACCGAGCCGAAGCCGCGGCCCGCGATGGTGAGCGCGAAAGTGCCTTGGACCTCCTCGCAAGCGCGTACGCAGCGCGAACAGACGATGCACTTGCCAGGCTCGTAGGTGAAATACGGATTGGACTCGTCGAGCCCGGGATCCGGATGCTTGGCGCCGTCATAGCCGTAGCGCACTTCGCGCAGGCCGACCGCGCCGGCCATGTCCTGCAATTCGCAATCGCCATTGGCCGAGCAGGTCAGGCAGTCGAGCGGATGGTCGGAGATATAAAGCTCCATCACGCCCTTGCGCAGGCGCTTGAGCCGGTCGGTCTGGGTGCGCACCACCATGCCGGTGGCGACCGGCGTCGTGCACGACGCCGGCGTCCCCGGCCGGCCCTCGATCTCGACCAGACACAGCCGGCACGAGCCGAAGGCGTCGAGCATGTCGGTGGCGCACAGCTTCGGGATCTTGGTGCCGAGCTCCATCGCCGCGCGCATGATTGAGGTGCCTTCGGGCACGGTGACCGATGCGCCGTCGATGGTCAGCGTGACGGTTTTGTCGGTCCTCGCCCGAGGTGTGCCATAGTCGATCTCGGAAATGAGCGACATGACCGTCTCCTTCATTCGGCGGCTTGCAGGCGCGGCTGCGCGCCGAAGTCTTCCGGAAAATGGGTGAGCTCGCTCATCACCGGATACGGCGTGAAGCCGCCGAGCGCGCACAGCGAACCGAACTTCATCGTATTACAGAGGTCCTCGAGCACTTCGATATTGGCAGTGCGGTGCTCGTTCTTGATGATGCGATCGACAACCTCGACGCCGCGCGCCGCGCCGATTCGGCATGGCGTGCACTTGCCGCAGGATTCGATCGCGCAGAATTCAAGCGCGAAGCGCGCCTGCCTGGCCATATCGACGGTGTCGTCGAACACCACAATGCCGCCATGGCCGATCAGGCCATCGCGCGCCGCGAACGCCTCGTAATCGAACGGCGTGTCGAACAGCGCGCGCGGGAAATAGGCGCCGAGCGGTCCGCCGACCTGCACGGCGCGCACCGGGCGTCCGCTGCGCGTGCCGCCGCCGACATCGTCGACCAATTCGCCGAGCGTGATGCCGAACGCGGTCTCGAACAGGCCGCCATGTTTGATATTGCCGGCGAGCTGGATCGGCATGGTGCCGCGCGAGCGCCCCATCCCGAAATCGCGATAGAACGCGGCGCCCTTGTCGAGAATGATCGGTACGGAGGCAAACGACAGCACGTTGTTGATTACTGTTGGGCAGCCGAAGAGGCCCTTATGGGCGGGCAGCGGCGGCTTGGCGCGCACCTGGCCGCGCTTGCCTTCCAGGCTGTCGAGCAGGGAGGTTTCTTCGCCGCACACATAGGCGCCGGCGCCGACCCGCACTTCCATGTCGAAGCTGAAGGCGGAGCCCGCAACGCTATGGCCGAGCATCCCGCGGCGGCGCGCAGCAACGATCGCCGCCTCCATGGCGGCGACCGCATGCGGATATTCGGAGCGGATATAGACGTAGCCCTTGGTCGCCCCAGTCGCGATGCCGGCGATCGCCATGCCCTCGATCAGCACGAACGGATCGCCTTCCATGATCATGCGGTCGGCGAAGGTGCCGCTGTCGCCCTCGTCGGCATTGCAGACGACGTACTTCTGCGGCGCGTGCGTCTGCGTGACGGTGCGCCACTTGATGCCGGTCGGGAAGCCGGCGCCGCCGCGGCCGCGCAGGCCCGATTGCACCACTTCCTCGACGATGGCGTCGGGTCCGAGCGAAAGCGCCTTTTGCAATCCCTTGCCGCCGCCATGCGCGCGGTAATCGTCCAGCGAGCGCGGATCGACGATGCCGCAGCGCGCGAATGTCAGCCGCGTCTGCCGCTTGAGCCAGGGAATCTCTTCGGTCGGTCCCAGCCGCAGCGCGTGGGCGCTGTCGGCGAGGAGGGCGGTCAACAGCCCGTCCGCATCGGCCGGCGTCACTGGTCCATAGGCGACCCGGCCGGCCGGCGTTTCGGCCTCGACCATCGGTTCGAGCCAGTAAAGCCCGCGCGAGCCCGTGCGGATAATGTCCACCGCGACATTGCGCCGGGTGGCCGCCGCCTGGAGGCCGGCCGCCACCGCGTCGGCGCCGACCGCCAGCGCCGCGGCATCGAACGGAATGAAAAGCCGCAACATCATTGCTGCGCCTCCACGAGCAGCGCGTCGAGCTGCGCCTGGTCGAGCTGGCCGACCACGCGGCCATCCAGCATCGCCGAGGGGGCCACCGCACAGAGCCCAAGGCAATAGACCGGCTCCAGCGTCACGCTGCCGTCCGGGGCGGTCGTTCCCATCTGGACGCCAAGCCGCGCCTCGGCGTGTGCGGCGAGCGGATCGCCGCCGGCCGCCTGGCAGGCCTCGGCGCGGCAGAGCTTGAGCACATGCCGGCCTGCCGGCGCCCGGCGGAAGTCATGATAGAGAGTAACCACCCCGTGCACCTCGGCACGGGTGATATTCAAAGCCTCCGCGATCAGCGGTTCGGCCGCTTCATCAATATAGCCGAATTCCTCCTGCAACGCGTGCAGGATCGGCAGCAGCGGCCCTTCGCGATCGAGACACTCCCGAATGCGATCGAGCGCGACCTCTTTGTTCCAGGGAACCTGACCTGTTTTCATCGGCATCGGGGGTAAGTTTCGTGCTCCGAACTATACCGCGGATCATGTCCTAAACTATGTATTTTACAGTAATTACAAAAGCCTGTCGCACCAAATTGAATTTCGTCGCAGGCGCGTTTCGCGGTGCGGGATGCGCCCCGCAAACGATGCTTTAACTCTGCGCGTCATGGGCCTCCGCCCATTGAAGAACTCTCACATTCAGTCATTGGATCCGCGGCCTTTTGGCTTGCGGAAACGCCTCCAGGAACATCCCTGCATGCAGCAATTGCTGCGCTTGACAGCTTCGCCGCCGCACGGGAACAATTAGCTGCCGGGTTGCCCATGTCAGGCGTGCCTCCATGAGGTGCGTGTCAGGTGCTGGTGGGCGACGGGACAAGCTCAATGGCGACGGCTATTCGCGACGTGACCGGCAGTGAACTGCGCCTGTTCGGCGATATCGTCGCGCGCCTCGAACGGCTCGGTCCCGAATCAGACGCGCGTTCCCTCATCTTTACCGACGTGATGCACCTGCTGCGCAGCGACTTCGGCGCCTCCTATGTCTGGAATGCCCGCAAAAACCGCTTCGACGAAGCGGTCAGCTTCAACATGGATCGAAGCAATCTCCGCCGCTACGAGGAGTGGTATCAGTTCCGCGATCCGATGACGTTCGAGCTGCGCGCGCGCCGGCGCGCCACGCTGGTCGATGACGTGATCCCGCGCGAGCAGTTGATGCGCACCGAGTTCTACAACGACTTTCTGGCGCGCGACGGCCTGCACCATGGCGTCAACCTGTTCGTCTTCGATGGCGACCGCGACCTCGGCGACCTTCGCATCTGGCGGGCGAAGGGCCGTCCGGAATTTTGCGCGCGCGATCTCGATCTGCTCGATGCGCTGGAGCCGCATTTGCGCCGCGCGCTGTTGCGGAGCGGCGGGTGCCCCGGGCTGACACCGCGCGAATTCGATGTCGCCGCTCTGGTCGCGCGCGGCTGCACCGACCGCGACATCGCCCGCATCCTCGGCATCGGCTTCGGGACGGTGCGCACCCACATCACCAACGCGATGAGCAAGACCGGCTGCGCCAACCGCGCCGAACTCGCGGCTGCCGTCGCGCGGCGCTGACCAGGGCTCGCAGCGCCGATTGCCGGCCGGTCCACATTTATGCCGATGCCGACCGCCAGCGGGCGCGCTACACTTCGCGGCTGCGGTACCCCGGGACGATGGCTTTTGAGAGCGCAGCCATGGCGGAGCTTCACGATCTTGGCGTGGCCGAAGCGGCAAAGGCGATCCGCAGCGGCGAGATAAAGGCCGAAGCGCTGGCGGATGCGCTGCTGGCGCGTGCGGCCGCCCATGAGAGTCTGAACGCGTTCATCACGATCGAGCCCGGCAAAGTGCGCGCGGCGGCCCGTGAGGCCGACCGGCGCCGGGCGTCGGGCGCTTCGATCGGTCCGCTGCATGGGGTGCCGCTGGCGCTGAAAGACAATCTCGATACCGCCGATTATCCGACCAGCGGCGGCACGCCCGGCCTTGCCGGCAACCGGCCCAAGCGCAACGCGGTGGTCGTGCAAGCGCTGCTCGACGCCGGCGCCATCGTGCTCGGCAAATGCAATCTGCACGAGCTCGCCTACGGCATCACCAACAACAACGCCGCCTTCGGCCCGGCGCGCAACCCTTACGCGCCTGACCGCATTCCCGGCGCGTCGAGCGGCGGCACCGGCGTCGCAGTCGCCGCGCGGCTTGCGCCCGGCGGCATCGGATCGGACACCGGCGGGTCGGTGCGGATTCCGGCGGCGCTCTGCGGCCTTGTCGGTCTTCGCCCGACCACCGGCCGCTGGTCGCAAGCGGGCATCGTGCCGATTTCGCACACCCGCGACACCGCGGGCCCGATGACCCGCAGCGTCGCGGACTGCGTGTTGATCGACGGCGTCGTGACCGGCGGGCCGCTCGAGATCGCTCAGACTTTACTGAAAGGTCAGCGCATCGGCGTACCGCGCCGGCATTTTTGGGAAAATCTCGAGTCCGAGCTCGGCCAGATTTGCGAAGCCGCACTGCAGCGGTTCGCCGACGCCGGCGTCACGCTGGTCGATGTCGACATGAGCGAGGAGGCGAAGCTCGATGCCGAAGCAGGCTTCCCGATCGCCCTCTACGAAACGGTCACCGACCTCAACCAGTATCTGAAAGAGCACGGGGCAGGCTTTGATTATGCGGGCCTAGTCGCCAAATGTGCGAGCCCCGACGTCAAGGGCATCCTGCAAAGCCTGACCGGCGCCGGCGCCATTCCACAGGACGCCTACCGGAAGGCGCTGCAGCAGCGTTCGGTGCTGCAAGAGACCTATCGCCGCCATTTCCGCGAATACGGCGTTGCCGCAATTATCTTTCCGACCACGCCTGCGCCTGCGGTCAAGATCGGCGAAGACGAGACCTTCATGCTCAACGGCACGGCTGTGCCGACATTCCCGACCTTCATCCGCAATACCGGTCCCGGCAGTGTCGGCGGCATTCCCGGCATCAGCCTGCCGGTCGGAATGACCAGATCGGGCCTGCCTGTGGGCATGGAATTGTCCGCTCCGCCGGCGAGCGACCACGAGATGCTCGCCATCGCCGCCGCGCTCGAGCCTTTGTTGCCCAAACTGCCCGCGCCGCCGGAGCGGAGCTAGAGCATGATCCCCTGCATACCGGATTTCAGTGTTTGTCATTCCGAGGCCGAGCCAACGGGTCCGGCCCGAAGTGGCCCGCCCGATGACAGGCTCCGCGAGGAGCCCGGAATCCATACTCACCGGCGCCGTGGTTATGGATTCCGGGCTCGCCGCTGCGCGGCGCCCCGGAATGACGATGCCCGATTCCGCTCTAGTCTGTTTACGTTACTGCGAACGAGGGAGACGTTCACATGAGCATTCGGAAGCAAGGAGTGACGCGGCGAACGCTTCTCGGCAGCGCCGCGGCCGGCGCCGCATTGACCGTGCTGCCGGGACTGATCCGCCCGGCAGCCGCCGCGGATGAATTCAAGATCGGGTTGTTCGCTGCACTGAGCGGCCCGGCATCGTTGTTCGGTCCGACGCAAAAAGCCTCGGCCGAGCTTGCCGCCGAGGAGATCAACAAGGCCGGCGGTATTCTCGGCCGTCAGATCAGGCTCATTCCGACCGACGCCGGCGGTCCGCCCGCCGAGTCGACCAAATCGGCCATTCGCCTCATGCTCGAGGAGAAGGTCGACATGTTCGTCGGCTCGCACGACAGCGCCACGCGCGAGGCGCTGGTGGCGACCATCAAGGGCAAGGTGCCTTACATCTATACGCCGACGTATGAAGGCGGCGAGTGCGCCTTCAACACCTACGTGCTCGCCGACACGCCCGAACAGCAGATCCGGCCGTCGGTCGCCTACATGATGAAAGACCGCGGCGCCAAGTCCGTTTATCTGATCGGCGACGATTATGTCTGGCCGCGCAAGTGCAACGAGCACGCCAGAGCCTACATTGCCGAGAATGGCGGCAAGGTGGTGGCGGAAGAATATGTGCCGTTCGGGGCGCCCAACAAGTTCGAGGAGATCGTCACCCGCATCAAGTCCGCGAAGCCCGACATGGTGCTGATCACGCTCGTCGGCGCCGACAACGTCAACTTCAACCGCACCTTCGCCGGCTTCGGCCTCGACAAGGACATCGGCCGGCTGTCGCTGCTGTTGGAGGAGAATACGCTGCATGGCATCGGCGCCGACGCCACCAGCAACCTCTTCTCCAGCCTGTCCTACTTTGAGAACGCGCCAGGGGAGGCGAACACGAAGTTCAAGGCCGCGTACTTCGCCAAGTTCGGCGACAAGGCGCCGCAACTCGGCCTGATCGGCGCGGACTGCTACGGCGGCATCTATTGTGCGCACGCTTTGGCCACCAAGGCCGGCGGCACCGACGCCAAGAAGTGCATGGCGGCGTCCGAGGGGCTGACCTTCCCGACCGCGGCCGGACAGGTCACGATGCGTGGGCGCCATGTCGACAAGACGATGTACCTTGCCGCCTGCAAGGGCACCGAGTTCGACATCATCAAGACGTTCGCGGACGTGAAAAGCGGCGACGAGTGCAAGACCTAGGTCGAGATCTGATGCAAGGTCTGACGGCGCCGCTTTGCGGTTAAGGAGACGTCGTCATGGATCCGCTGATCGTCACCCAGGCGATCAACGTTCTCTACGGCGTCTCCACGCTTGCGGTGCTCGCGCTCGGGCTCGCCGTGATTTTCGGCCTGCTCGGCGTACTCAATATCGCGCATGGCGAATTCGTCATGATCGGCGCCTATTGCGCCTACGTGACGCAAACGGGCGGATTGCCCTATCTCGCTGCTGTGCCGCTGACCCTTGCGGTCTGCGCCATCATCGGCGTGGCGGTCGAGTGGATCATGATCCGTCCGCTCTACCGCCGGCCGTTCGATACGCTGGTCGCGACCTGGGGCTTGAGTTTGCTGTTGCGCAAGATCGCCGAAGCGATTTTCGGCCTCGGCTATCGCTCAGTGAACATTCCGCTGCCGGGCACGGTCAAGTTCATCGGCACCGAATATCCCATCTACCGGCTGCTGCTGATTGCGATTTCCATCGTGGTGGTCGCCGCTTTGATCGTTTGGTACGGGCGCAGCCGCACCGGCAGCCGCATCCGCGCCATGGTGAGCAATCCGGAGCTCGCGCAGGCCCAGGGCATTTCCGTGCGCTGGCTCGCCGCCGGAACCTTCGTCACCGGCACGTGCCTTGCAGGTCTTGGCGGCGTGATGATCGCGCCGCTCGTGCCGGTGCAGCCATTCATGGGTCTCGATTACGTGCTGCGCGCGTTCTTTGTCCTCATCGTCGGCGGGCTTGGCAGCGTCGCCGGCTTGCTCTCGGGTGCGACCGTGATCGGCGGGGTCGACAGCGTGATCTCCGCCGCGACCAATGCCGCCAATGGCTATTTCGCCGTCCTTGTGCTCGCGATTCTGTTCCTTTGGCTGAGGCCGCGAGGGATCGTTGCGCGCAGCTAGTATCGTCGTCCTTATCGCCATCGCGCTGCCGTTTCTGCTCGGGCAGTTCTGGGCTTATCAGCTCGGCCTCTATGCGCTTTATGCGGCCGCCGCCGTCGGCGTCGGCTTGTGCTGGGGGCAGGCGGGTTTTCTGCCGCTCGGCCAGGCGCTGTTTTTCGGGCTCGCGGCTTATCTGTCCGGGCTAGCTTTCATCGCTTTGACCGACAGCCCGATCCTCGCCGTTCTGACGCTGCCGTTGGCGGCCATCGTCTCCGGCGTCCTCGCTTATCTGATCGGCATCGTCATCTTTCGGCGCTCGGGCGAGAGCGGCGCTTATTTCTCGATGATCACGCTCGCGCTGGCGCTGCTCGCTTTCCAGGTCGCCACGTCGTGGAATTCGGTCACCGGCGGCTTCAACGGGCTTAAAGGCATCCCCGGACTGCCCGGCTTGGACGACATCTCCGACGTCTATTATGTCGCCGCGTCCGTCTTGCTCGCGGTGCTGGCCTTCGGTGCCTGGCTTTATAACGCCCCGATCGGCGTGCTCTGGCGCGCGCTTGCGCAGAACGAACGCCGCCTCAAACTTTTCGGCTTCGATACCGACCAGCTCAAGGCCGTGGCCTTCGGCGTGAGCGGACTGATGGCCGGCGTCGGCGGCGCCATCTATGCGCCGCAACAGGGCATCGTTACCCCGCAGGTGATCGGATTTGGCCTTTCGGCCGACCTCGTGATCTGGGCCGCGGTCGGCGGCCGCGCGAGCTTGCTCGGGCCCGTGATCGGCACGCTCGTGGTCGGCTCCCTCACCGCGCAATTGCGCGACACCTTGCCGTTCTGGGAAGTGCTGATGGCGCTTTTCTTCATCGCCATCGTGCTGGCGTTTCCGCGCGGGATCGCCGGGTTGGCCGATCCGCTGCTCCGCCACTTCCCGGCGCGCAAGCGCGAGAAAGCGGCGCTCGCCGCGCCGGGCGAAGCGGCCGCGCGGCCGCCCGCGAAACTCGCGCTGCACGGCGTCGGCGTGCATGTCGGCGAGGTCACCATCCTCGACAAGCTCTCCGTCGATTTCGACCGGTCGGGGATTTTCTGCGTCATCGGCCCGAACGGTGCCGGCAAGACCTCGATGTTCAACGTGGTGAGCGGCGAGCTTGCCAACTCCGCGGGCGAGATCGATCTCGGCGGCTTGAAGCTCGCTGGCCTCGCGCCCAATCGGGTGAGCGGTCTTGGCGTCGCCCGCAAGCTGCAAATTCCGAGCGTCTTTCCGGAGCTGTCGATCGCGGACAATCTCGCCGTTGCGCTCTGGAGCGGCCGTGCCGGCAAGCTCGCCTTGCTCGATCCGCGGCTTCGGCGCTGGACGAGCCCGATGCTCAAAGAGCTGCAATCGCGCTATCCGTTTCTCGCCGCGGGCGCGCGCAAGGCGGCCGAGCTGTCGCACGGCGAGCA
>Ga0187781_10001697_pt1 | contig 16764 bp, 18 predicted proteins | sample 0715_SJ02_MP02_2_FD_132447 | JGI IMG/M metagenome (GOLD analysis project Ga0187781, IMG submission 132447) | Tropical peat soil microbial communities from peatlands in Department of Meta, Colombia - 0715_SJ02_MP02_20_MG | ecosystem: Environmental > Terrestrial > Soil > Wetlands > Peat | place...
CGGCGGCACTTTCCTCGGCGGATTTTCCGTCGTGTCCTTGGGCATCGCGCTGCCGCTGCTCAAGCGCGACTTTGCGGTCATGCCGACGATGCTCGGTTTCGTCGGCTCAGCGCTGGTGCTCGGCGCGGTGCTTGGAGCGGCGGCATGACGGTTGCCACCATCGCCCTGCAATCGGTGGGTATGATTGCAGCGGCTTTGGTCGGCATCGCTGTCTTGCGCCTGCATCCGGTTACGACCGACTGGCGTATCCTGCTCGGCGCGGGTGGCATTCTCGCATCTGGGCGGTGCCGCGTTTCGGCCGGATCCCGATGCAGGTCGCTGGCTTCGCCGGCATGGCGATCGGCATGCTGCTGTTGACGCTGGCCGCGCCGGCCGATGATGGACCGCATGCGCATCTCGGTCTGGTCATCGCGGGCTTTGTGATTTTCAATTTCGCCATGAACGCCGGACCGAACGCCATCGCAGGGATGCGAGACAGCGCGACGCCGTGACATACGGAACGGCGTCAGCGCGTTTGCCATTGGTGCTGACGATCCTAGCTAGCGCACCACGCCGGAGACGCAGCATGGACTGCGGTGCGGCGGCTTGATCCTGTCTTTCAGATAGCACTGCGCGGTATCGGTGCCGTAGCCCGGCCGGAGGTAAGTCCAGGCGCGGCAATGCGTGTCGGCCTTGCAAGCGGCCGCGCAGCCTTTGCCGCGCGGATCGGCTGCGGTATCGAAAGACCGGTAATCGCCGCCGACGCGGTCGATCGAAAATTCGATTTCGCCGAGCGCGGGCTCGATCACCCCGGCGCCGCGCACGCCGGAGACGCAGCAACTCGCCTTGGCGCGCGGCACGACTTCGCGCTTGAGCCAGCACATGGCTTGCTCGCCGGAGGCCGACGGATAGGAAAAGCTCCACGACCGGCAGCTCTTGTCGTGCTCGCACCGGGTCGCGCAAACGGCCGGATCGCCGCTGGGCACGGGAGCGCTGGCATAATCGCCGCCGGGCCGATCAAAGCCCATTTGCGCGCAGGCAGGCGTTGCGCCCGTCAGCAGCTCCGCTGCGGCGGAAAGGAAGGTCACAAAGCCAAGGGCGTGAATGAAAGTGCGTATCAGGGTGCGTACGCGCATGCGCCGCTCTGCAATGCCTCGACACGTGCCCCCGCCGCATAGCAAAACGTTGTTCCCGCCGAAATGCCACAAGAATTTTGGTTTTGCGCCCGCATTCTTTTTGCTCTGCGCCAAATAGCCTCAACGCCTTGTTTGTTGTGGCGCAAACGTCCGCTCAGTCATACCGGCGCGGGTGCCTTCTTTGCAGGCATGGTTGGCAGGTTCCTAACCGGCAGAAACACTTTGCCGATTCGCACGATCTTGGCGCGCCAGCCCGCCCGCAGGTGCCGGCGTTCAGGCGCGGAAATGTTTGGACAGTTTGAGGCCCTGCGCCTGGTAGTTGGAGCCGATGCCGCTGCCGTAAAGCTCCTTCGGCGGCGCCAGCATTCTTTCATAGACCAGGCGGCCGACGATCTGCCCGTGCTCGAGGATGAAGGGCACTTCGCGCGAGCGCACCTCCAGCACGGCGCGCGCGCCCAATCCGCCGGCGCCGGCATAGCCGAAACCGGGGTCGAAGAAGCCCGCATAATGCACGCGGAATTCCCCGACCAGCGGATCGAACGGCACCATTTCGGCGGCATAATCCGGAGGCACCTGCACGGCCTCGGTCGAGGCCAAGATGTAGAACTCGTCGGGATCGAGGATCAGGTTGCGATCGGCGCGCGCCGGGATCGGCTCCCAGAAATCTGCGACCTCGTAAGCGGCGCGACGCTCGACCTCGATGACGGCGGTGTGACGCTTGGCACGATAGCCAACGATGGCGGCGTCGTTTCCAGCGCCGCTTCCTGACAGATCGACGCTGACGGCAACGCCCTCGCCCATCACTGCTTCGGCACGATCGACCAGGCGCTCGCGCGCGTGCAGCGCGCGCAAAGCTTCACCGCCGAGCACCGCGTCGCCGTGGCGGAAGCGGATTTGCGACAGCCGCGATCCTTCACGCACCAGAACCGGAAAGGTCTTCGGGCTGATCTCGGCATAGAGCGGGCCGCGATAACCGCCTTCGATGCGATCGAAGCCGCGCGTTTCGTCGGCAATCACGCGCGTGAACACGTCAAGCCGTCCAGTCGAGCTTTTTGGATTGGTGACCGCCGCAATATCCGCCGACAGATTGAGGCTCTCGATCAGCGGCACGATATAGACGCAGCCGGTTTCCAACACGGCGCCATTAGTCAGCGCGAATTCGTGCAGCTTCAATTCGGCGATGCGGCGCGCGACCGTGCTGCCCGGTCCCGGCAGGAAGCTCGCGCGCACCCGATAGGCGACGGCGCCAAGCCGGAGATCCAAGCTTGCCGGCTGGATTTGATCGGCGGCAAACGGCCGGGCGGTCACAATCCCACCGGCCTCCGCCAGCGCCGCGATCAAGCGGTCGGGAAGAATGCCCTTCTCGGAAGGCGCAAAGGACAGCGGCATGCGATCACCCATCGTCCCACCGCACGCCGGCGGTACTGGAGCATGATCCCGAAAAGTGGCAACCGGTTTTCCGACAAGATCATGCTCAAAACGAAGAATCTAGACCGTGATCCAATTCAATTGGATTGGATCATGGTCTGGTCACCCGATCTAAGCCGATGGCCGGCTTGACGGAAAGGCGGCAGGAGCGTAAGAGCGACGTTATCCCGTGGTCATTTGAGCCGGCCGGCTTGCAGCCACGTAAAACAACTTGCTAAAAGGCCGGGGACGCATGAGCCCGGCCCGAGGATTTGTCCTCCCGGCCGGGTTTTATTTTGGCCGATGAGGAGGGCCAGATGTCGGCGTCCCAACGAGATCGTTACCGTCCCGAAACGCGTTTAGTGCATTCCGGCACGCTCCGCTCGCCGTTCGGCGAAACGTCCGAAGCGCTGTTTCTTACTCAAGGGTACGTCTACGAAAATTCCGCGCAGGCCGAGCGGCGTTTCAAGAACGAAGAGCCGGGCTTTCAATATTCGCGCTTCGCCAACCCGACGGTGGCGATGTTCGAGGAGCGCATGGCGGCGTTCGAAGGCGCGGAAGCCGCCCGCGCGACCGCGACCGGCATGGCGGCTGTGACGCTCGCGCTCACCGGCCAGGTCAAGGCTGGCGATCATGTGGTGGGAGCCAAAGCGCTGTTCGGCTCGTGCCGTTACATCGTCGAAGACTATCTGCCGCGGTTTGGGATTTCTTCCACGTTGGTCGACGGCACTGACCTCGATCAATGGCGCGACGCGGTACGGCCGAACACCAAGACATTCTTTCTGGAGACGCCGACCAATCCGACGCTCGATATCATCGACATCGCCGCGGTTGCCGACATCGCGCACGAGGCCGGTGCGACGCTCGTGGTCGACAACGTTTTCGCGACGCCGATTTTTCAATCGCCGCTCGCGCTCGGCGCCGACTGCGTGGTCTATTCGGCGACCAAGCATATCGACGGGCAGGGGCGTTGCCTCGGCGGCATCATCCTCGCTTCCGAGGAGTTTATTGCCAAGCATATCCACGTCTTTCTTCGGCAGACCGGGCCGTCGCTGTCGCCGTTCAACGCTTGGGTGATGCTCAAAGGATTGGAAACATTGCCCGTGCGCGTGCGCCGGCAAACCGACAGCGCCGCAGCGCTTGCGGTGGCATTGTCGACACATCCGAAGATCACGCGCTTGATCTATCCCGGCCGTCCGGATCATCCGCAGGCGAAAGTGGCGCAGAAACAGATGCGCGGCGGCTCGACGCTGGTCGCTTTCGAGGTCGAAGGCGGCAAGAAAGGCGCTTTCCGTTTTCAAGATGCGCTCAAGCTCGTGCGCATCAGCAACAATCTCGGCGATGCCAAGAGCCTGATTACCCATCCGGCAACGACGACGCATCAGCGCCTGACGCCGCCGCAACGCGCCGAACTGGGCATCAGCGAGGGCCTGCTGCGTGTGTCGGTCGGGCTCGAACACCCCGACGATATTGTTGAGGACGCGCTGACGGCGCTCGAAGCGGTATAGGCGGCATCAGCGCCCGGAATGCGCGGCGGAAGCGACCGGCCGCGTTGCGGCTTCGGCGATGGCGTCGGCGAGAAGCTTGGCGACGCAACCATAGCCCCAGTCGTTCATGTGCAACTGGTCCGGTGCGGCGAATGTATCAAACGGAATGTGCTGAACTGCGTACCAATTGCGCATGATCGCGAAGCGCTCGAACAGATCGATATTTTCCTGCTTGGCGGTGATGGCGAGCTGATCTTCCATCCCGGGCGTCTCTGATTTGGCCAGCACCTTGGGCACGTATTGCATGTCCATCAGCACCACATCGGCGCCGGCTTGCTTGAGTTGCGCGATCCCCTCGCGCAGCAGCACCGCATGCGCGGCAAGCGAATGATCGCGCATGACCGAATTGGTGCCGACCTGCCAGAGCACCAGGTCGGGATGAGCGGCAATGACACCCGTCTCGAAGCGCGCGAGCATCTGCTGGGTTTCTTCGCCGTTGACGCCGCGATTGAGCACGGCGATGTCGCGCGACGGAAAACGCTGCTTGAGCTCCATAGCGAGACGGCTCGGATAGTTCGCGGCCGGCGAACTGGCGCCTGCGCCGTACGTGGACGACGAGCCGACCGCGACGATCACCAGGGGCGCGCCGCTCGCCAACCGGCGCGCGGCGTGCGGCAAAGGATGCACAAGACGGGTGAGCTCCTTGGGCGCGCTGCAGACCGGCGTCGGCGGCTGGCTGGCCGCGGCCTGCGCAGACGCAGCAATGGGCAATCCCGCGACCTCGGCGTGCGCCGAAGCAGCCATCGCCAGCGCCACGAAACCGGCGGCGCCAAATACCACAAAGGCGAACGGAGATTTGTTAGGTGCTGACATCAACGCGTTGTCTGCATCTTTGCGGCGTCGAGATGGGCGGCATTGATAATCTGAGACGCCAGGGCCCGGCCGATGCATTCATGAACACGCCGGGCCATAGCATACCCGCTCGTCGCCGCATAGAGGTCGAAGGTTCCTTCGTCGCTCCAATAGTGCATGATGCCGAGGCGATCGAACAGCAAAACGCCGCGCTGCTCGGCCACCCAATGCATGACATCCGCAAAGGGGGCGACGCTGAGCATCGATTCGGTGCGCGGGCTGTATTGCATATTCATCATAATAACGTCGGCCCCGGCGGCGGCGATGGCCTCGAGACCCTGGTCGAGGCTGCCACGGAATTCCTCCGGTTCGACTCCGCGCAAAGCGTCGACGGTGCCGGCCTGCCAGATCACTAGAGCCGGATGGTCGTCGGCGAGGATTTTGGGCATCGCAGCAGCCATATCCGCCGTGGTCTGGCGCGAGGGAACGTGCGCGGTAACCTTAACTTCAGTTCCCGGCAATCGGTCTTTGAGGGCCTGCTCCAGTTGCGCCGGATAGGCGAAGCGGGCTCCGTCCGGGCCGGCCAGGGCCTAGGAGCCTGAGCCTACGACCGTAATATCCAAGCGATGGCGATCTTTGATTTCGGCGCTGACGCGGGTCAGCTCGCTGTCCGCCGGCAGAAACCGGTCGGGAACGTCACAAGTCGGCGGCTGCGACTCCGCCGCGACGGCGCCGCCTGCGAACGTGATCGCGGCCAGGACGGCCAGAACAAACGTCATGCCTCGCCTCCCGCGAGGTCTGCGTCACGTGATTTGACGCGCGATACGGGGCTTCGCCCTTCTATGCTCTTGTACCACGATACCAGATAGGCGGTAGCAACCATGAGGATAATGCCTAACAGGCTGATCGCCGTTTGCAGCAACGGACCGCCCGAGGATTCGGCGATAACAAATTGGCCGGCGAAAGCCAAAAATACCCCCAGGCAGAAAATCTCCAGCGAATGCTGGCCGCAAACGATCGCCGGCCAGAGGATCGGCGATTTCAGACCCGGCCAATGCCGCGGCACGAAATGGACGGTGACGGCGGCGAGCGCCAGGAAATGGGCAAACCGCAGAACGTCGAGATTGGTCTTGTCGATGGGGTACATCCAATCCGCCAGCCACCCAGGCACGAAACGATCGAGCGATTCAAAATGCCAGGTCAGCGTGACCAGGAAGGCGAAGACCAGATACGCGATCGCCAGAATCAGCACGGCGCGCGAGCGCAGAACGACGGCGAGTTTTTGCGCCCCGCCGAGCGCGCACCAGGCGCCGAAGACGAACAATAGCTGCCACGCAAACGGATTGAAAAACCAGACGCCGTTGGGATAGGCGGGCAGATTCCAGTCAAGCCGCCAGGCAAAAGCATAAACCAGCGCCGACCCGCCAAGCGCGACATTTGAATGGCGCAGGAGAACGAACAGCACCGGCGGAAAGAGCAGCAGCAACACGATATAGAGCGGCAGCACATCCATGTTGACGGGCTTGAACTTCAAGAGCAGGGCTTGAAAGATGGTGATGTCCGGCTGTTTGAGAAAGTCGAGGATTTTCATTTCTTCGGCATAGAGCGGATTTTCGAACGTCGCCGCGACGTAGGCGATCTCCGCCATGAAGATCGTGAACAGAAAAATATGCGCGACGTAAATTTGCCAAGCGCGGCGCAAGATGCGCGCGCTCGCCAAAACGAAGCCCCGCTCGCGCATGGTGCGGCCGTAGACAAAGGCGGCGGTGTAACCGGATATGAAAATGAAGATCTCGGTGGCGTCGCTGAAGCCGTAATTCCTGATCGTGATCCAATTCACGATGTTTTCCGGAATATGGTCGAGAAAGATCAGCCATAGAGCGAGGCCGCGGAAAAGATCGAGCCGCAAATCGCGTTCGCTCGTGGCCGGTTGAGGCGGGGATGCCATCGCCATGAAATCTGCAACCATTGACCGGCTGCGGTGCAGCCAATTCGGATCCGCCCCCGCCAATGTAATGCACGGGTTTTTGGCATTCGCAAGCAACCGTGTCGCGCGCGTGCGCGGCGGCCGCTGCCCGGCTTGAGGACCGCATTCACCTTGTTGTTGCAACTTGCGGCTCAACGCGATTCACTGACCGCAGCCAAACGCACAGTGCCGGCGGGCCCGCGCGGCGGTTCCACAGCACCGAACTGGGATTGCACATGTATCGCGCCGTCACCCGGAATATCGAGGTCGTGGTGACCCCCCGCTTTGTCGCGGATCGTTCGTCCCCGGATAATAATTATTTCTTCTGGGCCTACACGGTCGCGATCACCAACAATGGCGAAGACACCGTGCAGTTGAAGACCCGTCATTGGCACATCACCGATGCGAGCGGCCGCCGCCAAGAGGTGCGCGGTGCCGGCGTGGTCGGCGAGGAACCGATTCTCAAAGCCGGCGAATCCTTCGAATATACGAGCGGGGTGCCGCTGCAAACACCGTCGGGTTTCATGTTCGGCAGCTATGGCATGGTGAGCGCAGGCGGAGAGCATTTCGACATCGAAATTCCGGCTTTCTCGCTCGATGCAAGCGACGACAAACGCACGTTGAACTAGACGGAACCGGACGCTTGCAGGCCGGAAAGCCCGGCAGATTGACACTGACGGCTATTGAGAACAAACTAAGAACTTAAATACGCCGGGAGCGCACCGATGCGAAGATCTGGAAGTGCCGATTTGCCGCTCCACGGCGGCCATGTCCCACGATGGCTTGCGGACCGGATGACCCGGCTTGGCGCGGTGTTGACCGAGGCGATCGTTCATCACTACGGGCGCGACGAATTTCTGCGCCGCATGGCCCATCCGTTCTGGTTTCAATCATTTGGCGCGCTGATGGGAATGGATTGGCATTCCTCCGGCATCACCACGAGCGTGCTCGGAGCGCTCAAGCGTGGTCTTGCCCCGCTGAGCGGCGAACTCGGCCTGCATGTTTGCGGCGGCCGCGGCAAGCATTCGCGCCTGACGCCGGGCGAGCTTGTGGCTCTCGGCGATCGCACTGGCTTCGATGGCGACGCGCTTGCCAAGGCTAGCCGGCTGATCGCCAAGGTCGACAGCGCCGCCGTTCAAGACGGCTTCGACCTTTATTTGCATGGCTTCGTCGTCAGCGATGAGGGACGCTGGGCGGTCGTTCAACAAGGGATGAACGGCGATCGCAAGCAGGCGCGCCGCTATCACTGGCTGTCGGAAGGGATGAGGAATTTCGTCGAGGAGCCGCACGCGGCGATCGAAGGACGGAGCCAGGGCCACATCATCAATCTCACCGATCGGCGCGCGGAAGACTCGCGGCGCAAGCAGCTCGAGCTCCTCGCGACCCTTGGGCCCGACCGCATCGCGCGGGAGGCAGCAGCGGCGCTCTCTTCTTCACTTGGGATCGCGGGCCGGAAGCCGCCCGGGGATGAGAAGCCTGTGCAAGCGACATTGCCGCATCTTGTTTTGCCCGCACATCATGACGTGCGGGCGAGCGATATTCATCTGCGGCGTCTGCATGGCAATCTTGCCGCCGCAGCCGAGCGCGGCCCCGCAGACTTTCCGGATTTGCTGCTCACACCCGGCGTGGGCGCGCGCACGGTCCGCGCGCTGGCGTTGGCGGCCGAGGTGCTGCATGGCGCGCCTTGCCGATTCAGCGATCCCGCGCGATTTTCGCTCGCCCATGGCGGCAAGGACCGGCATCCATTCCCGGTTCCGATCAAAGTCTATGACGAGACCATTCGTTTGCTTCGTTCCGCTGTCGATAAGGCAAAGCTCGGCCAAGAGGACACGCTGTTCGCGTTACGGAAGCTCGATACAGAGTCGCGCCGGCTCGAGCGCGTCGCCGACGGGCCGGCCTTCGACGATTTCATCTCCGACGAATTCGCAAGGTCACATGACTATGGGGGCCGCAGCGTTTTTGGCTGGGAGCCGCCCGCGGCAGCCAGCATGCATCGCCGCAGCGCTCCCGCGCCTGCGCGAAAATAAAGCGCCGCGGCTGACTCGGGCGTGAAAAGCCGGTGCCGCGCCAGAGCATGATCCCGAAAAAGCCTGCCCCCGGACTTGATCCGGGGGTGGAAACCGGTTTTCGGACAAGATCATGCTCAGAACAAAGAATCTGGACCGCGATCCCGATTCAATTGAATCGGATCACGGTCTAGGAAACGGCCGAGTCCCCCGGCGCAATTTCCGCCGGCGCGAAGACGTAGGTCGAGCTGCAAAATCCGCAAGTCACGGTGATCTTTCCGTCCTCGACCATGTCGTCGCGGTCTTCTTGCGGAAAGCTCTGCAGCATATTTTCCACGCTTTGGCGCGAGCAGGAGCACTGCGCTTGCACCGCTGCGGCGCGAAACACGCGCACGCCGCGCTCGTGAAACAGGCGATACGCCAGCCGTTCGCTCGACAGCGCCGGATCGATCAGTTCGATATCGTCGACCGTTTCCACCAGCGACCGGCCTTCGACCCAAGCATCGTCTTCGCGAGGGACGGTGGCTTCGGTGCCAGGCGGAGCGTCGCCGGGATGCAGATCCGCTTGCCGTGCGCGCTCTGGCGACTTGGGTAAAAACTGCAGCAGGATTCCACCGGCGCGCCAGCGGCGGCGGGCGCCGCCATTCTCGCCGCCGCGGAATTCCTCGGCGACAGCCAGCCGCACGCGGGTCGGAATCTGCTCGGAACGGAAAAAATATTCGTGCGCCGCTCGTTCCAAATCTTTGCCCTCGAGCGGCACGAGACCTTGGTACCGGCTCATATCCGGACCCTGGTCGATGGTCATGGCGAGATGACCGCGCCCGAGCAATTGGCCCGGCTTGTCCTCGCCGGCGGCGATAGCGGCGGCCACCCGCTCGGCATCAAAACGCGCGCAGGCGCGCACATTGCCGGGCGAGGTGAAGTCGACCACCAGCATGCGGACCGGACCGTCGCTTTGGGTCTGCAAGATGAACCGGCCCTCAAATTTGAGGGCCGAGCCGAGCATGACTGTCAGCACGATCGCTTCACCCAGAAGCTTGGCGATCGGCAGCGGATAATCATGGCCGCTCAGGATGGCGTCGACAGCCGGCCCAAGCCGAACGATGCGGCCGCGCAGATCGAGCGCGGACACCTCGAAAGGCAGGATTGTGTCGTCAACGCCGTCGCGCGCCGGCGCCCGAACGGGAATGTCCAAATGCGGATTGTTCATCGCCCACGAATATAGGCAACGCGAACGAAATTGTGAGCCCTCGGGAACTCGTTCGGGCCGGCGTCAGCGTCCGCCCTCCAGGCACCACGTGAGGATGCCTTTCTGCGCATGCAGCCGGTTCTCGGCCTCGTCGAATACGACCGAATGCGGCCCATCCATCACCTCGTCGGTGACTTCTTCGCCGCGATGCGCCGGCAGGCAATGCATGAACAGGGCATCCGGCTTCGCCCGGGCCATCAGCCGCGCATTGACCTGATAATGCTTGAGCAGGTTATGCCGGCGGGCGCCGTCGCGATCTCCCATCGAAACCCAGGTGTCGGTCACAACGCAATCGGCGTCCTTGACCATTTCTTCCGGATCCGCACCGACGGTGATCCTGGCGCCAGACGACTTGATCCATTCGACCAGTGGCTTCTTCGGCGCAAGTTCCGGCGGGGTCGCGACCCGCATGTGGAAAGCAAACCGCTCGGCGGCGTGCATCCACGACGTCAGGACGTTATTGGCATCGCCGGTCCAAGCGACGGTGCGCCCGCGGATCGGACCGCGATGTTCCTCGAAGGTCATGACGTCGGCCATGACCTGACAGGGGTGAGAGCGCCGTGTCAGGCCGTTAATCACCGGTACGGTGGCGGCGCCCGCAAGCTCGGCGACCGCCTGCGGATCGAGCGCCCGGATCATGATGATATCGACATAGCGCGAGAGCACGCGCGCCGTATCGCCGATGGTTTCGCCGCGGCCGAGCTGCATTTCATCCGCCGTCAGCATGATCACATCGCCGCCGAGCTGGCGCATGGCGACTTCGAACGACACGCGCGTGCGCGTGGACGGCCGCTCGAAAATCATCGCCAGCGTCTTGCCGGCAAGCGGCCGTTCGTTGCTCGATCGCTTGGCTTTTATGGCGCGCGCCAGCTCGATCATCCGGCGCAATTCCTCCGCCGGCACATCGATCAGGTCGAGAAAATGGCGGATCGCCGTCATTGCGCCGCCTTCTCTTTGGCGGCGGCCTCCTGCACACGCGTGAGCCGGACGCAGGCGCGATCGAGCCGCGCGATGCCTTCGGCGATTTCCTGCTCGCTGATGATCAGCGGCGGAAGCAAGCGCACAACATTGTCGCCCGCGGCAACCGCGATCATCTTTTCGGCGCGGAGCGCATCGACAAGCTCGCCGGCCGGCACGTTTCCGCGCACGCCGACCAGCAAGCCTTCGCCGCGCACCTCGGAAATGACCGATGGATATCGATCTTTGATCTCCGCAAGCCGCTGCTTGAACAAGAGCCCCGTCCGTCGCACGCGTTCGAGGAACGCGGGCTCGAGCATTACGTCGAGCACCGCATTGGCGGCGCTCATCGCAAGCGGATTGCCGCCGAAGGTCGAGCCGTGCGTGCCGGCGGTCATGCCTTTGGCCGCCTCGCGCTTGGCCAGGCACGCCCCAACCGGAAAGCCGCCGCCGAGCGCCTTGGCGAGCGCCATGATGTCCGGCTCAATGCCGACCCGCTGATGGGCGAATAATTCTCCGGTACGGCCCATGCCGGTCTGCACTTCGTCGAGCAGCAGCAGAAGTCCGTGCTGATTGCACAGTTCGCGCAGTGCGCGCAGGAAAGACGGCTCGACGACCCGCACGCCGCCTTCGCCCTGGATCGGTTCGATGAGGATCGCCCCGGTTTCGCGGGTGATCGCCGCTTTCGCCGCTTCGATATCGCCGAACGGGATCTGATCGAAACCCTCCACCACAGGACCAAATCCCTCGAGATATTTTTTTTGTCCGCCGGCGGCGAGCGTCGCCAAGGTGCGGCCGTGGAAGGCGCCCTCGAAGGTAATGGTCCGATAGCGCTCGGGCGCGCCATTCGCCGAGTGATATTTGCGCGCCATCTTGATGGCGCATTCCATCGCTTCGGCGCCGGAATTGCAGAAGAATACGACGTCGGCAAAGCTCGCGTCGCAAAGCCGCTGCGCCACACGTTCGGCCTCGGGCACCTCATAGAGGTTCGAGACGTGCCAGACTTTTTGCGCCTGCGCGGTCAGCGCAGCGAGCAGATGCGGATGCGCATGGCCCAGCGCATTGACCGCCACACCGGAGGTGAAGTCGAGGTAGCGCTCGCCGTTGGTTGCGACAAGCCAAACGCCCTCGCCCCGCTCGAAAGCGAGGTTCACACGTGCATAGGTGGGTAACAAATGCGATGTCACGGTTGCGCCCGCGCGCGCTGCGCAGTTTCAAGCTGCGCGGCAGAAACAAAATGTGCCGCCTCTCCGGGCGGCACGACTTATGTAGTTTATTGGCGCGCGGTCGGCGGGTCAACTCGTTAGCCAGCCATGCAAGCAGCGGGTTTGTCCACGGACTCGTCCACATTGGGCAGGAATATGTGGACGCGTACGGGCCGACTCTTGCGCCAGACTCGCGCCATATTGTAGTCTTTTGCTTGTCAAGTACGACATCTCGTGCGGCGGACAGTTCCTCGAAAGCGTCGGTTCGCGTGACGTGTTAGGCGGTTGGTACCGTCTGACCAGGAGAGGGATTCCGCCAAAAGCTGCACCCGCATCTTGGAGGAGGATTGAGCATGTCGTGGACTGACGAGCGGGTCGAATTGCTCAAGAAGCTATGGTCGGACGGGCTGTCAGCCAGTCAGATTGCGGCCGAACTCGGTGGTATCACTCGCAATGCAGTCATTGGAAAGGTCCATCGGCTCGGCCTCTCCGGCCGCGCCAAAACGGCGTCCAGCGCCGCACCGCGGCAGCGCAAAGCGCGTTCGTCAACGCATATGCTGCGGATCGGACGCGCCGCCATCCGCGGCAACACCGCGCTTGCACACGCCTACGAGATCGAGACCGAGGTCACCCCGGAACTGGTCGAGAATATCATTCCGATCGGCCAGCGCCGCACCATTTTGGAATTGACCGAGCAAACCTGCCGTTGGCCGATCGGCGATCCTGGAAGCACGGAATTCTTCTTCTGCGGCGGCAACACGATTGCCGGTCTGCCCTACTGCGCTTACCACTCGCGTGTCGCTTATCAGCCGGCGGCTGATCGCCGGCGCGACAGACGTTCGCCCGCGCGCTAGATTTTTTTGTTTTGAGCATGATCTTGTCCGAAAAACCAGTTTCCACTTTCGGGATCATGGTCTGGCGGGCGCGCGCCGTTCCAGTACGCAGCGCCGTGACCATCGGAGGGTGAGGCTTCGCCAGCCTCGCGGCGCTCTCAGTCCTGGTCGAGATCAGCGCGAATTTTTCAGATTGAATCGCGTGACGCTCCAGCCTTTGGATGGAGCACGATCTTTTGGAAAAGTTGGCAACTGCTCTGGACTCAATCCGGAGCGGCGTTTTTCCAGATCGAGCCTTAACTTAACTTGCTTTGCCGAAGCGGTCGTCGAGCGAATAGCCGGCGCCGCGCACTGTGCGGATCGGATCGATGCCATGACCGCGGTTGAGCGCCTTGCGCAAACGCCCGACATGCACATCGACGGTGCGTTCGTCGATATACACGTCGCTGCCCCAGACGCCGTCGAGCAATTGCTCGCGCGAAAAGACCCTGCCGGGACGCTCCATCAGGAATTCCAGCAGACGGAATTCGGTCGGCCCGAGGTCCACCGGGCGGCTCGAACGCGACACACGCTTTTTCTCGCGATCGAGTTCCAGATCGCCGATCATCAGCACGGTGGCCACCCGTTCCGGGCTCGCCCGGCGGAGCAGGGCGCGAATTCGCGCCAGCAATTCCGGCACGGAGAACGGCTTGACCAGATAATCGTCGGCGCCGGTCGCTAAGCCGCGGACGCGCTCGCTCTCTTCGCCGCGCGCCGTCAACATGATGATCGGCAGCGATTGCGTCTGCGGCCGTGCGCGCAGCCTCCGGCACAGCTCGATGCCCGAGAGACCGGGCAGCATCCAGTCAAGCACGATGAGATCGGGCGCCGTTTCGCGCAAACGCGTATCGGCCTCGTCGCCTCGAGCCACCGCGTCGACGTCGTAGCCTTCCGCCTCAAGGTTGTAACGCAACAGCGTAGTCAATGGCTCTTCGTCTTCTACGATCAGGATGTTGGCACCCATCCCCGTCTCCTATCATTTGTGCAGCAAAGCTGCTCCAAAGCTCGTGGTGTCGCCCTTGGGACGCTGGTCGGTGATCGGACGGCCCTCGATCATGTAATAAACTGTTTCTGCGATGTTGGTGGCGTGATCGCCGATGCGCTCGATGTCTTTCGCACAGAACATGAGATGCATACAGAAAGTGATGTTACGCGGATCTTCCATCATGTAGGTCAGAAGCTCGCGGAACAGCGAGGTACAGACCGCGTCGACTTCTTCGTCGCCGTTCCACACTGCCAGCGCCGCGGCGAGATCGTGACTTGCATAGGCGTCGAGCACCTGCTTGAGCAAGGCTGCGACGAGCGTCGCCATGTGCTCGACCCCGCGGATCAGTTTTTGCGGGTGCATATCGAGATCGAGCGCTACGACGCGCTTGCCGATGTGCTTGGCGTGATCGCCGATCCGCTCAAGGTCGTTGCAGACGCGCATGGCGCCGACGATCTCGCGCAAATCGACCGCCATCGGTTGGCGGCGCGCGATTGTCAGAATCGCCTTCTCCTCGATGTCATGCTGCATGGCATCGATGGTCGGATCAGTCGCAATCACCCGCTCGGCCAGATCGGTGTCGCGATCCACGAGAGCGCGGGTGGCATCCGAGATTTGCCGCTCCGCCAATCCGCCCATTTCGGCGACTTTGCGCGTGATCTCTTGCAGATCGACGTCGAAAGCTTTGGCGGTGTGGTCCACTCTGGAGGTGATATCAGTCATCATGGTCACCCGAAGCGGCCGGTGATGTAATCCTGCGTGCGCTGGTCGTGCGGCGCTGTGAACATTTTGCTGGTGGAATCGAACTCGATCAGCTCGCCGAGATACATGAAGGCGGTGAATTCCGAGACGCGCGCCGCCTGTTGCATATTATGGGTCACGATCACGATGGTGTAATCGTCGGTCAATTCGTCGATCAATTCCTCGATCTTCGCAGTGGAGATCGGATCAAGCGCCGAGCAGGGTTCATCGAACAGAATGACTTCCGGGCGCACGGCGACGGTGCGGGCGATGCACAGGCGCTGTTGTTGTCCGCCGGAAAGGCTCTGGCCGTTGGCTCCGAGCTTGTCCTTCACCTCATCCCACAGCGCCGCCCGGCGCAACGAGGTTTCCACCCGCCCGTCGAGCTCGGATTTCGGCAGCCGCTCGTAAAGCCTGATGCCGAAGGCGATGTTCTCATAGATCGACATGGGAAACGGCGTCGGCTTCTGAAACACCATGCCGATGCGCGCGCGCAGCAGATTGAGGTCCTGCTTCGGAGACAAAATATTGGAGCCATCGAACATCACGTCGCCGGTCGCACGTTGATTTGGATAGAGATCGTACATCCGATTGAGCACGCGCAGCAAAGTCGACTTGCCGCATCCCGATGGACCGATGAAGGCGGTCACTTTGTGCTCGTAGAGCGGCAAGGTGACTGACTTCAATGCACGCGACTCGCCGTAAAAGAAATTCAGGTCGCGGATCGTAACCTTTTCGACGAGTCCGGAGCGGTCGCTGGGAGCGACCGAGACCGACGGAACGGCAACGGACGTTACGCTCATGACTGCCTACCTGATGAAACAAGGCTACGTGCGGAGATGCTTAGCGCGAGCACGGCGAGAGTGATGATGAGCGCGCCGGTCCACGCGAGCGACTGCCAGTCCTTGTACGGACTGAGCGCGAATTGGAAAATGACGACCGGGAGGCTCGCCATTGGCGCGTTGAGATTGGTGCTCCAGAACTGATTGTTCAAGGCCGTGAACAGGAGCGGCGCGGTCTCGCCGCTGATGCGCGCCACGGCGAGCAGCACGCCGGTAACCATGCCGGCGCGCGCGGCGCGATAGCATATGCGCGTTATCGACATGGAACGCGGCAGGCCGATGGAGGTGGCCGCTTCGCGCAACGCATTGGGGACAAGCGACAGCATGTCCTCGGTCGTGCGCACCACGACCGGGATGACGATGACGGCGAGCGCGACGCCGCCGGCCAAGCCGGAGAAATGGCCCATCGGCGCGACCATCACCTCGTAGATGAACAAGCCGACAACGATGGAGGGCGCGCTCAACAGAATATCGTTGATGAAGCGCACAACGCTGGTGAGGCGATCGTAGCGGCCGTATTCAGCCATATAAGTCCCGGCCAGAATCCCGATGGGAGTGCCGATGGCAACCGCCAGAGCGGTGAGAATGACGCTGCCGATGATCGGATTCAACAGGCCGCCGCTGGCGCCCGGCGGCGGCGTCATCTGGGTGAAGACCGCAGGCGACAGCCCGCTGAAGCCTTTCCACAAGAGGGCGCCTAAAATAAGCACCAGCCAGCCCAAGCCGATCAGGGTGGCAGCCAAGGCCAAGCTCATGGCGACCATGTTGGTGCGGCGGCGGGCGGAATACCGAGCAGCGTCCATGGCGTCACCCGATCCTGCGCTCGATGCGCAGCAGCATGTAGCGGGCCGCGGCCAGCACGATGAAGGTTATGACGAACAGAATGAGACCCAGCGCGATCAAAGACGACGTGTAAAGATCGCCGAGCGCTTCGGTGAACTCGTTGGCGATGGTGGCGGAAATCGTCGTGCCGGGCGCCATAATCGAGGCCGCGATCCGATGCGCGTTGCCGATGACGAAAGTCACCGCCATGGTCTCGCCGAGCGCGCGGCCGAGGCCCAGCATGATGCCGCCGATGAC
>Ga0187781_10001698_pt1 | contig 16758 bp, 13 predicted proteins | sample 0715_SJ02_MP02_2_FD_132447 | JGI IMG/M metagenome (GOLD analysis project Ga0187781, IMG submission 132447) | Tropical peat soil microbial communities from peatlands in Department of Meta, Colombia - 0715_SJ02_MP02_20_MG | ecosystem: Environmental > Terrestrial > Soil > Wetlands > Peat | place...
AGCAGATTGCCCGAGCCAACTTTCTCCGATACGCCGAACACGGCGCGCTCATAGCCATACATGCCGCCTTCCGCCTGGAAGAAGTTCTCGGGCAGCGTCTTGTAGAACTCCAGGTGCGCCGATCCGGCTGAGCCAAAATTACCGACATCCGCGTAATAAGGGCCTTTCTCATAGTTCACCTGCTGCACCAACTCCGGGATGACGGTGTTCATGTCCGAGTACCCCTCGCCGTGCGCGTGCGACGGCAGGTCCAGTGGCATATCGTCGAGGAAAACGGCGAAATCTGTGCCGTGGTCGAGATTGAAGCCGCGTAGAAAATATTGGTTGGCTTTGCCGCCGCCGGCGTGCTGCGTGATGATGACACCGGGAATCGTCTCCAGAACTTCTCCCGAACGAAGAACCGGACGATCTTCAAGTTCCGTTGCGCCCACCGTTCCCTGGGTGGCCGATTGGGCGATTCCGGTAAGGTCATCCGCGCGGCCCTGCACGTTTACGGTGGTGCTCACGGAGCTCACAGCCAGAGAAACGCGCAGCGGGGCGGGTGCCTCGTTGGTCCCTATGGTGACGGGGATTTCTTTGGTTTCAAAATCGGCATGCGATACCACGAGCCGATAATCGCCCGGCGAGAGTCCAGAAATAGTGAAGGAGCCGTTCGTGTCCGACTGGGCCGTTGTCAGGACAGTACCGTTGGCGTTTTGAACCTGCACGGTAGCCCCGGCAATCGCCGCGCCGGACGGGTCAACGATAGTTCCTGATACGGGCACGTCTGCGGCCCAAGCACACCATATGGTTGCGAATAGGATGGAAGTGATGATCACCCGGTTTCGGGTCATAGGGTGCTTTAATCTAGTGCTACAGAATTGATAAACGTGCTACTGATCTAGAATGATAGCACCAATCTCAGAAAGGTGCTACGAACCAGGCGGCGCTTCAGATTTCTGTCTCGCCCGACTGGGGCCGAAATGGGCGAGTTGGCGCGTAGCGCAACTGCGATTCCCGAAAAGCTATTGGAGGAATTTGGCCGGTTGATCGGGCGGCGTGGGTCCGAGGCTGTGCGCAACCTTGAGCAAGGGGCTCGCAGACGAGATCGCGGCGTCGCCGAGCGCGGGGCCCATGGGGCCGTGACATTGCCATCCCGGAGCACCTACTGCGAAATCATCCCGATCGTTCCCAGCCACGTCTCCACGAGCTCAGGCCATCGGGTAATGGGAAATTTCGTGCGCCGTAGGCCAAAGGCATGCTTGCCTTCCGCGTATAGATGCATCTCTACAGGGACCCCGGCGTTCTTCAGCGCGATGTAGTAGACCAGCGAATTGTTGATACTGTCCACGGGATCATTCTCGGCCTGGAGCAAAAAGGTAGGAGGCGTCCGGCGGGTGACAGGAACATCGGGATTCAACGCAAACTTCCTGGCCCAGAGATGCCCCGGATAAAGCACCACCGCGAAATCCGGGCGGCAGCTTACCTGGTCGGCCGCGTCTACGGCCGGATACAAGCGTTTGTCAAAGTGCGTGCTGATATCTGCCGACAGGTGCCCGCCAGCCGAGAACCCAAGCACGCCGATCTTGTGCGGATCGACATGGTACTCAGCGGCGTGAAAGCGGACCAGCCCCACGGTCCTCTGCGCGTCTTCGAGCGCCATTGGGGCTTTCGGATTCATTTGACAATTACATCGGTCATCGTGATGTGGCCCCGTGAACGGAACGCGGTATTTCAGGAGCACACACGTGATCCCCTTTGCCGTTAGCCAGTCACAGACCTCCGTACCTTCGAGATCGATGGCCAGAACCTGGTAACCACCGCCCGGAAACACGACGACCGCGGCGCCCGTATTCTGTCCCTTGGGCGCGTAGACCGTCATGGTGGGCCGTGAGACGTTGTCGACCTCTCCGGGTTCCGGCATGGTTTCGGTGTTGGGCAGGGGGCCGAACTGCGCGTCAGGTGGGGCGCCCGGCCAAATCGGCACTTGTGTGTGTCCCGGCGAGGGCTGCCAGCCGGAGTTTTTCTGAGCGCTCAGACCGCTGAACGCCAACACAAAATAGTAAGCAAAGATCGAAGGCTTCATCACAATCTAAGGATTTCCAAAAGTATCTCGCACAGTCATTGACTCAACGGCAACGTATTGTCTCATTCCGGGGCGCCCTTCCGCGGCACGTTGCGCTTCATGAGAAACATCAGCGGGATGAGCGCGAGAAACGTAGTGCCCAGCATCCAGAAGTTGTCAACAAAGGCCAGCATGGTCGATTCGCGCTGCACGAGCTGATAGAGCAAGCCGTGTGCCTGTTCTACAGCTTGCGTGGCGTTGGAGCCGTGCGCCCTGAGCGTGGCGGCGGCATGGTCGATCATCTGGCGGTAGACGGGGTCAAATCGGGTGAGGTGACTGACCAGCACTTGTTGATGAAATTGAGCGCGGCGGGCCAGCATGGTAGTGACCACGGCAATTCCGGAGCTGCCGCCGATGTTCCGCGCGAGATTGATCAATCCTGTGGCGCGATTGATCTTTTCCTTCGGAAGGAAAGAAAAGGCCAGAGTGTTCAGCGGCACAAAAAGAAACGCCAGGCCGATGCTTTGCACGATGCGCGCCATCATCGCCGTGCGAAAGTCAATCTGAGCATTGAATCCGGCCATCTGAAACAAACCGATGGCCGCAATCGCCAACCCTACCGCGAGCATAGAGCGAGCCTCGACTTTGGCAATCAGCCTGCCAACCACCGGCAGAAGCACGAGGGTGGCGATGGCGCCGGGAGACAGCACCAAGCCGCTCAGTAACGCCGTATAGCCGAGGAGTGTTTGCAGCAGGACGGGCAGCAGAACCGTGCTCGAATAGAGCACAAATCCCAACAGGAACATGCTGAAAGTGGCGAGACTGAAATTGCGGTCTCGCAGAAGACGGAGGTCCACCACCGGCTCCTTGTGCCGCCACTCCCAAAACGCCACCGACACGAGGCAGGCGGCGGCGATGATCATGGACGCGACAATCAGATGGGACGACAGCCAGTCCTCCCGTTGCCCCTTGTCCAGCGTTACTTCCAGGAAACCGAGTCCGACGGCCAGCAGACTAAGTCCGACGTAATCGATCTTCAGGCCGCCGCGGATCGTCTTCCGCTCCAGGAAGGGCGGATCGAAGATGAGGATCGTGGTGAGGGCCAGCGATAGCGCGCCGACGGGGATGTTGATGAGGAAAATCCACCGCCAACTATAGTTGTCGGTGATCCAGCCACCCAGCGTGGGCCCGATGATGGGGGCCACAACGACGCCCATGCCATAAACTGCCATGGCCATGCCCTGTTTGGACTTGGGGAAACTTTCCACCAGGATTGCCTGCGAGACCGGCTGCAGGGCTCCGCCGCCAAGACCCTGCATGGTGCGGAAAATAACCAGCATGCCAAGGCTAGGCGCCAGGCCGCATAGAAACGAACTCAACGTGAACAAGGTGACGCAGGTCATGTAAAACCGTTTGCGCCCGAACAGAGTCGAGAACCAACCGGCGAGCGGGAGCACGATGGCGTTCGACACCAGATAAGAGGTGAGAACCCAAGTGCTTTCGTCGATGGACGCGGAGAGGTTGCCGGCGATGTGGGGTAGCGCCACGTTGGCGACGCTCGTATCGAGGACTTCCATGAAGGTCGCCAACATCACGGTTAATGCGATCGCCCAGGGATTGATTTGCGTTGAGGGACTCGAGCCGTTCGTTGTGTTTGGAGGAGCGTCAGTTAGGCTCGGGAGTTCCAATTTCATGGCCGCTCGGCTGGGTTCCCCATAGTTTGCCGGGTTCCGGAATCCGTTAATCGATAAATGGTTTTGCGGCGCCTCTGTCTTTCAGATATCGTAGTCTGATTCGGAAGTCAATCGGCCGGATTCCTGCCGACTAGGGCGTGTTAACGCTATTTGATGATTCCATGCTATGGTGCCTTGCATGGGGATCACCGCGGTGGTGTCCTAAATCTGCGTCGATCGAAAATCCCAAATTAAGGCATGCGCCATGAGCACTCGAGTAATTTGGACAATAGATCAGTGCGGAGCACCCTCAATGGACGACTTCAGCGCCTTTGTCACTTCGCCTGCGATGTCGTCCTGCACCATCAGGAGATCGTCGAACGGCCGGTCGTAGCTTTCCGACCACATGACGTAGCCGTTCTCCGCGCGAACTAACCGCGCCGCAACTCGAACCCTGTCGCCGGATTTCCGCACGCTTCCGTCCAGCACGTACTCGACCGCGAGGGCCTTCGCAATTTCGCTAATCGGCACCTGCTTCTCTTTGTAGTAAAACGACGAAGTCGCTGACGGCACCCGCAGCCCGGGAATCTTACTGAATCTGTTGATCAATTCTTCCGTCATCCCGTCGGCAAATTCCCCCTCTTTCATCCCCTCGGTCAGGTCAAGGAAGGGCAGCACGGCGATATATTTCTGCGGCCGCGCCGCAACCGCGGTAGCTGTTCCCGGATCGTTCTTCGCGCTCTTGTGGCGAACCAGGAAAGCAAGAGCCACGATAACAACCGTGGCCACGAGGAACAGCGCACCCCTCGCCCACGAGATGCCGCGGTCTGGAGCCGCTTCGGCGACAGAAGGATGGTCAACCAAAGGGTCCGTCCACGGGCTAACGCGGGCGACCATTCGATACCCAAGCCGGGGCACGGTCGCGATGTATGCCGGCTGCTTCGGGTCGTCGCCGAGGACGCGGCGAAGCGTCGTTACCGCCTGATAGACTGAGTCCTGTGTAACGGTGACCTCGGGCCAGACCTGGTGGAGCAGTTCCTCACCGCTCACCACCCCGCCCGCATGCTCCGCAAGGCACAACAGCAGCCGCATCGACCGTTCCTCAAGGCGAATGGTCCTCTCTTCCCGCGAGATCTGCCCGGACGACGGGTCGACGCACCAATCCCCAATGCGAAGCTTCGTTTTGGCCGGATTCCCCATCTTCAATCGACGTTCCCACTTAATCGAGGTTTCCCACTTTGTTGCCACGAAAAACTGGCGCCAACTCATTATAAAGTTATAAATCCGCCGTTTCAGAACTATTCAGAGTGTTTCAGACCCGGCGCGGGACTTCTTACGTCTCACCGCAGTATGGTGTGACAGCTTCCGAGACCGAGGTCGCATCCGTTGTCTTATCGGATGACCAAAATTTCCGCTTCCGGCCCGGTTAATTGATCCGGTGAAGCCGCCAACGTCTTGAGAAGTTGTACGTCTGTCTTTCGAGTAGATGGGAGGCCGTCCGTGATCTCAGCGTCGAAACTCATAAGAACTTCAGCAGCCGAAACTCCAACCGAGAAAAACAACGTTGTTCTGGCGATTGGCGTGGGTGCGTTCGTTGGCGGGACTGTGAACATCCTCGTGGTCTGCATCCAGGCGGGCTGGGTTATTCCCCTCTACATTGCCGCCGGGTTGCTCGGCAAGCAGGCCATACACGGAGGAGCCGGCACCTGGGTCCTTGGCATGGCTCTGCACTACTTCATCTCTTGCACTTGGGCCACGGTCTATTACCTCGCCAGCCGAAAACTCCCATTCCGTACGGAATATCCGCTCATCTGCGGCATCAATTTCGGCGTGTGGGTCGAATTGTTTATGAAGCTGGTCGTGATACCGCATCCGGACTCCATGCCACGGAGCCGATCGGGACCTCGGACTTGGCCGGGAAAGTGCTGCTTTTCGGACTGCCGGTTGTCTACAGCGTCTACCGCTTCGCCCCAGCCAGGGCTCCTGGGAAAGTTGTTCCATTCTGAAATTTTGCGTTGATGTCCAGACCTGAGTGAGGCATCGAATGACCGAATCTTCCCCTTCCGGGCCGGTGGAGAAAAGCAACACTGTAGTTGGCCTTGCTGCCCACGGGATCCTGCCCGACGTTGGTTTGATGACGTTGCGCATTGGAACCGGACTTTGCCTCGTGGTCCTCCACGGATGGTCCAAGCTGGCCGAGGCCGTCGGCTACTTTCAAGGTCATGACTGGGATTTGGTTCACCTGACCCGTAGCCTGGGATTCCCGGCACCTGCCTTTTTTGCCGTTTGCGCGGCGCTAAGCGAATCGGTTGGCGCCTTCCTGGTAGCGTGCGGCCTCTATTCGCGCCTCGCCGCTGCAGCCGTTGCATTCAACATGTTGGTCGCAATCTATGCAGACCTTCGGGATGGCTCTTCCATCGAGGACGCCTATCTTTATGCCGTACCGCTCTGCACGCTCTTACTAACAGGTCCCGGTGCACTTTCATTGGACCATTTGCTCCAACGCATCAGAAGTCACAAAACGCCCATAGCAAAGGAGATGTGATTTTCATGAAAATGTCTCACCGTGTCAAAACAGCTGCGCTGCTTCTAACGCTCTCCGCGGTTCTCTTCAGCAACGCCGCGACGAATCAGTCCGCCAACCCAGAGCAACAAAACGCGTCCGCCACGATGCTCCCCGCCCCTGGGATTTACAAGATCGATCCGATCCACACTTTCGCTTACTTCGGTGCCTGGCATCACGTCGTCGGTCTCGTGCGCGGCCGATTCGAAAATGTTACAGGCACCATTACAGTGGCCCGGGACCCGGCTGCCTGTGGTGTCGACATCACGATCGACACGTGGAGTATCAGCACACAAGATAGCGAGCGCGACGACGACCTCCGCAGCCCCGCCTTCTTTGATGTCAGGAAGTTTCCGACGATGACCTACAGCGGTCGCGGCATTCGCCATGTTTCCGGAAATACCTGGATATTGGACGGCTCGCTCACAATTCGCGGCGTGACAAAAGTCGTGCCCCTCACATTTACTTTTAACGGGATCTTTCCGGACACCCCGGCGGGGAAACCGGCGCGCGCAGCATTCCATGGCTCCGCGGCCACAAAGCGCGGCGATTTTGGCATGACCCGTGACAACGTCGCAGAACTCGGCATGCCCCCAGCGCCGGGGCCCGACGTCAAGATCGAAATCGATGTCGAAGCGGATGCCAGCTCCCCGGCGCCGTGAGGGAAGTATCCGCCTCAACCATCAACCGGCATTCGGCTAGGTTCTTCCTGGAGCAACAGGCGCCTACGTTTCAGCTCAGATACCTATTTAGTGTTAACACGTCCTAGGCAGCTTTCCGCGGACTACAATGGCTGAGGAGGATCGGGACATGGACCGCCGCGAGTTTTTGACTACAGCCGCTGCTTTGGCGGCGACGGCTGCGCAGGGGGCAGATCATTCATTGCCTCGACGCACGTACAAGGGCGCTGAACAATTGTCGATCATCGGATTTGGCGGGATTGTCGTGTGCGGCCTTCCGCAACAGGAGGCTTCCCGCCGGGTTGCAGAAGCGTACGACCGGGGCGTGAATTACTTCGACTGTGCTCCCTCCTACTTCGATGGCGAAGCGGAGATGAAATTGGGCGAAGCGTTACGGCCGTATCGTGCCAAGGTCTTCCTGGCGGAAAAGACGACGCGGCGCGATGCCAAGGGCGCGCGCGAAGAGCTGGAACGCACGCTCGGACGCTTCCACACCGATCACGTCGATCTCTACCAGTTTCACGCTGTCGGGTCCATGGAGGACGTGGACAAGATACTCGCGCCCGGCGGAGCCGCGGAAACGTTTTTCGCGGCCAAGAAGGAGGGAAAAGCCCGGCATTTGGGTTTCTCGGCTCACCATGCACCGGCTGCTCTCCGCCTGATGGACGCGCTGGAGCTCGATAGCGTGCTGTTCCCGGTCAATGTCAATGCGTGGGAGAACGGCGGTTTCGGTCCACAGATCCTTGCGAAGGCCCAGTCAAAGGGTATGGCGCGCATGGCACTTAAGGCCCTGGCCTTCGGCAAGTGGCCGGCCGAGATAAAGGAGAACGAGCGGAAATATCCGAAGTGCTGGTACCAACCCATCGATGATCGCGAGATGGCCCGGCTGGCGCTGCGATTTACTCTGAACCAGGCGATCACAGCCGCTGTGCCTCCGGGCGACGAGCGCATCTTCGATCTCGCGCTCGATCTCGCCTGCGAACCGCTGCCTCATCTGAGCACGGCCGAACTAACCGAACTGAAGAGCAAGGTTTCGTCCCTGGAGCCAGTTTTTCGGGCGTGACCGGGGCCGGCTTCCACACGGCTCTGGTCACAATACATCAGTGGTCCTCGCGTACATGCTGGATTCGAATCCAGGCATTTCGGCAGCCAAGCGCCAGTCCACCCGCGAGCAGCATCCATGTCCACGAGAAACGGCCGGGCCACGTCCGGTCGATCCAGGTTCCGACCGCGATACCGATTACCGTCGGAACCGCCACGGTCCATCCGATCAGGGCGGCCACTGCGACCGAACGCCGGAAGCTCGGGTGGCCATCTTGGCTACTGGGGATCATGCGAGCATCTGCGGCCGGACATTGCAGCAGCCTCCCCGCCCCGGAGCGCTTCTCAACATTTCTTGGTGATCGTGAGCACGCCCGCGTCGGCGTCCACGACGACGTGGTCGCCGGTTTGGATGGCTTCAAAGGGACTGCGTTCCAGGTCGGTGATCATGGGGATTCCATTGACGATGCAACCCAGCGCCGCCAGACTATCCACCTCGAGGTTGACGAACGCCACTGGCGCATTTCCTTCCAATTGGGCCAGGTTCAGCACCATAGGCGTGGCGGAAGACCCCTTGGTGGAGCGGATCACCAGCACTCGGCCCCGTAGAGACTGCCCCTCGAGCGGGTGGCCGACGGCAATCACTTTTCCGCTCACAGGATCCACTTCACCCCAGAAGGAAAGCACGCTGTCAGAAACCAAGGCTTCGCCCGCGGCGCGCCCTCTGGCCACCACGCGGCCCTTGATCTCGATTACTTCACTCATCTCCGAGCCACCTTCCTGACACGGCCGCCCGGATGCAGGCTTCCGTGGGGGCTACGATTACCTCGGCGCCAATCATGTTCCGCGCGTAGTGCGCTTGCTTGAATCCGTGGGTCACAATCCGGCGGGCCGCGATGCGCATGTTCGTGGGGCAAGTGTCGCAGAGGATTGTTCCGCCGGCCTCCTCGATGATCTTGGTGTATCCCATGGCATCGGCGTTGGCCTTGGTGCCACGGGCCGTATCGACCCATAACCTGACGGCGTCGGCTACGCGCTGGCTCTTCAGCAGCGAAGCAAATTCGGAAATCTCGCGGATGGATGCGTGCGGGCAGCCGAGAATGACGGCATCGATCTCGTCGCCGGTATGGTTCCGCAGGGATTTGTAAGTCGCGCGCAACGTCGCTTGTGTGAACTCGATGAAATCGGCTGGCACGTCGCCGTGAAAAGCCGCTTCGAGCGTGGGCGCTTCGGGCGTGACACCGGCGATGTGGCACATGGTGACGCCGCCCGAGGTCGCGAGAGCCGCGCAGAGTTGCTTGGCCTCATCCTGCGAGGGCCGCTGCACGCCATTGAACACGGGGATGCCAAGCCCCGCCAGCTTGCCGGCGAAGTAGCCGAGCGCACCCCAGTCGGTCGGGTTGGTCAGCGTAGCGGAGACCTCAACTCGCAGGGTGCCCTTCCGGTTCTCAGCAAGCAGCACGCCAAATTCGGGGACGAGGCCGAGCAAAGAAGCTGCGATCGCGCTTTCACTGCCATGCCGCGTGGTTCGCGCACCCAGGATGGAATTGGCATAGACCACTGCGGAAGACTCCGTCCATGCACATACTTCACCTTTAAGCGGAACGTTCCCCACCAGGTATGGCGCGCAGGTGAAGGTGGGGATGAATCCCGCAGCCGTGGCCATTTCGGTGATTTCTCTTTGCATGCGCACCTGCTCGGGGTCGTTTTCGGGCACATGCAGATCGTCCATGGTCACGAACAGCGTGTGAACCGTGCAAACGCAGCGCGAGTTGGTGGGATGCGAGCAGGCCTCCTTGAGATTGCGGACGTACTGTTCGATGGTCTCTTTGGAAGCGCCACGGGCAACCAGATTCGGTACGGGCAGCAAGACGTGGGTGTTGTCCACAGGAATCAGCCGTGTGGCGCCCATCGCCTCGCCCCAGTCGACCAGCCAACGCATGCACTTGGCGAGGTAGGGGCCCTGCGCGCCGCTTAGGATCGACTGCTGGTCGGGGCTTAGCCTTATCACTTGCGTGAGTTTATGAGTTTGCAGGCTCACAGGTCAAGTCGTGGGGAGACAGTAGCGCATCCAGTTCCCTGAACCCGCCAGTCGCCTCCATGGGCCCTTTACGCGTCACAGCCAGCGCTCCGCTGGCGCCGGCGTAACGCAGCGATTACTGCTGCGTGATCAGCGAAGCGCCAATCGTGAGCGAGTCGGCTTCCGCGGCCGCCACGCCGAACAGTCCGCTAATCGTCAGGATCTTCAGAACGCGCATCGACCCATCTATGATTTTTGCAGCAATCTGAACATGTTCCCGCCCATCACTGCCTCATAGCGTTCGGGCGCAAGATGGAGCAATCGAATTGCCTCCACTCCCACGCGCACATCTAGTTCCGGTGCAAACGAGGCGAACAGGATGCGTTCTGCCGGGAGTTCCTTGGCTGCCATCTCCAGGTATTTCAGGCTGCCAATTCCGCTTGTGTCCACATAAACATTCGGATATCGCCTCACCAGATCCAGAGCCTCCATGTGTCCCCACCAGGTTTCCGACCGATACTCGCCCAGATGCGGAAGAATGAAGCGCACCTGTGGGTAAGCGGAAGCAATCATGTGGAACCAGCGGCCCGGTCCTGAACCTGATTTTCGTTTAGGGTAATAAACGACGGGAATGCGGAGTTCCGCGGCTGCATCCAACAGTTCTCGCGTAGGATGCCCATCCGATCGTACAGCTCGCAGGCCCATCGCATTTACTTCTTGCGTCAGCATCTGCCGGATGCGGCCGGCTTCGCGCTGCGGACTATGCACAGCAAAGGCGATCAACCTCTCAGGATGCCGCTCGCAAATATGCGCTATATAGCGGTTCGCCGCCTGGTAATCCGTGGCACGCGGCGAGAGGACACAGATCCGGTGAATGTCGGCCTCAGCCGCTCGGTCCAGCATCTCGCTCGGATCGTAATCCACCTCGCGCTCCGGCTCCGCCCAGGAGAAGCCTTTGCCGGCCAGCGCGTGACCGTCGATAACTGTCATGCTGCCTTCTCCCTGAACTTTCCAAGCAAGCGCAGCAGATTGCCGCCCAGGATCATCTCCTCCTGCTGCGGAGGAAGCTTTAGCATGCGGATCTTGAAAATCTCCAAACGGCAATCGACTTCGGGCTCGTCGCTCCCGAAGATTATTTTTTCAGCGCCAAGTTGCTGCATCGCCTGCTCGATATATCGCGTCAACACCACCGCTCCCGTGTCGAGATAGACGTTGGGATAGCGGCGGGCCATGTCGATTCCCGCAAGGTGCTCTCGCCAGTCGTAGGACAGATCCGCACCGAGGTGGGCCAATATGAAATCGACTGTGGGGTAGTTTCGCGAAATCTCCTCAAAAAGCGCGACGCGCGCAGGATGATAGATCACCGGAATTCCGAGTTCGGCGACGGTGTCCAGAACCTCAGGGCCGGGATGCACGTGCAGCTTGAGACCACGCAGCCCGAGTTCGTGGCACTCATGCATGAGCATCGCGCGGATGCGCCCCTTTTCGTTTACGGGATCATGTTTTGCGTAACCGATGAAGTGTCCGGGAAAGCGGCGGCAGATGTCGGCAATCTCCTGGTTCGCCTTCTCGAATGTGTCGTTCGAAATGGGAAAGATCACGCTTTGATCGATTCCGGCTTCTCGATTACGGCGCAAAATCTCCTCGGGATCGCCGATCGTGGTCCATGGGTCGGTGAGCGCAGGCGCGTGGCCGGCATGCGCATGGCAATCGATCACACGAGTGCGATGGCCCCCTTGCATCCCATGAGCCAACCCAGCCGCCATCCAGCCGCCACTGTATTTCAGAAACTCCCGCCGCGAAGACGGGGATGGTAACATAGGATTCCTCCAGGACCTCCTGTTTTATCAAAAGTGATGCGCCGCTGGAGATTGGGCAAGTCCGAAACCCCGAGAGGGGCCCGGAGGCAGCCCGATCTTTCTTAGCAGTGCCAGGAAGCCTGAGTGGGATTTAAGACCGCCCCATTCTGGATTGACCGCAAAATCCTGACGCGCAGCTTCCCACCGCCAGCGAAGACAATCGGCCACAGCCAGCAGGCCGTGGGCGTCTGCGAGGTGCTCGCGGAGCTCCAAGGCCCTCTCCGCCTGGGCCGGGGCCAAGGTGTCATTCACCTGCACGATGTCCCACTTGATGAGCCTGGCGTAGGCAGCCGCGTAACCCGGAGCGGCCACTCCCGCCGGAGGGCACAAGCCTCCTCGCGACAGCGTGTCTGTTGAGTTCTGGCCGGGACTAGAGCTCGGACGCGAACGAGTAGTTGCCTGACTCTACGTCGTAAATCGTCATCCCGCTTTCACGGCGCACGAACTTCACGCCTGTCGCTTTTTCAGCCCATTGCCCCGACTCATTCACCTGGCCGCCATCTTTGGCGGGTACGAAAACTGTGGCCGTAGTATTTGCTGGGATGCTGACGTCAAGCAGGAAGCGGCCGTTCTCTCGCTTCCAGTGGCTACGGATCGTGCCGTACATGCACTTGTGAGAAGCCTTCACGAAGGTGAGGTCCTCTATCGGGTAGGGCCGAATGATCGTGTGTTTGAAGCCCGGATGATCGGGGTCGGAGCGGATGCCGGCAACGTATTCGTAAAGCCACACGCCCAGATCTCCGATCTGCATGACATGGTTGCCCGAGTTCATGGCGGGATCCGCGGTGTCGCCGTTCCAGAGTTCCCAAATAGTGGTGGCGCCCTTTTCAATCATGTAACCCCAACCGGGATAGGTAGTCTGAGTGGCGATCTTGTATGCCAGGTCGGCGCGTCCGTTCTCCGAGAGCGTTCGCATTAGCCATTGCGCTCCGATCAAGCCAACGCCCACGTGGTCGTGGCTCTCGTTGTGGATCTTGCTTACCAGGTGATCAAACACCGCCTCGCGGGTGCCCTCCGGCTCCAGATCGAAGGCCAGTGGAAGGATGGCGGAGGTCTGCGTACCGTTGTCGAACTGGTTGAGATCTGCCCGGAAGAACCGCTTGAGGAAGGCGCTCTTCAGAGTGTTTGCCAGATCGTCGTATTCGACAACGTCGTCGTTCTTCCCCAGCAGCATCGCATAGCGGTGCATCAATCGGAGCATCTTATAGTAATAAGCCGTGCCCAGCAGAGTGCCGTTCGTTCTGCGCGCCGGATCTTGGGAATGTATCAATCGAGGCGATTCCGGCGGCACGCACCAGTCACCGTAAGTATCCTTGGGCATGAGACCGTCCTTGACTAAGCCGCGCATGTGCTCCGTCCACGTCTTGAGCGCCGGGTAGTGGCGCTCCAGAACGCGAAGATCGCCATACTGGTCATAGAGCATGCCCGGCACCAACAAGAAAGTGCTCGGCCAGGTCACGTCGTTGTTGTAGATCATCCAATAGTTAGGGGAAACGTCCGGAATGCTGCCGTCGGGGCGTTGGGAATCTTCCAGATCGTTCATCCACTTGTTGTAGAAAGCAGCCACATCAAACAAGTACGATTCGCTCCGGCTCACGGACGAGCGGTCGCCCAGCCATCCCTGCCTCTCATCGCGTTGCGGGCAATCGGTGGGAATACTGCGATAATTACTCCGCACCCCCCAGAAGATGTTCCTATGGAGATGGTTCAGCAGCGGGTTTGAGCTCGTGAAGTCCGTTACCTGCTCCATGGCGTCGTGCACCACCCGGCCTTCCATTGCAGATAGCACCGGCTCTCCTGGATAGCCGGTCACTTCGACGTAGCGAAAGCCGTGATAGGTAAAACGGGGCTCCCACGTCTCCGGCGCGCCGCCCTTTAACGTGTAAAGGTCGGCAGCTTGCGCGGAGCGGAGATTCTCAACGTAGAGTTCGCCGTTATCTTGCAGAGTTTCAGCGTGACGGAGCGTCACCTGGGTTCCAGTTGGGCCTGAAACTCTCAAGCGGCACCAGCCAACCATATTCTGGCCCATATCGAAGATGAAGACGCCGGAACGGAGCCGTTTCACGCTCACTGGCCGGATGGTTTCGATCACACGCATCGGCTCCGCCATCTGGGCGACCATTTCACCATTGGGCGGCGATACCAGTTGTGGGGTCTGCCAGGCGGAATCATCGAAGCCCGGGCGGCTCCAGCCTTTCAATTCCATGCGAGCGTCATACTCCTCGCCATCATATTCGTTGTTTCCGCGAATGGGACCGGCAATCGTTAGCTTCCAGGTACTGTCGGTTACTACCTCGCTAAGCGAGCCATCCTCGTATTCGATGTTGAGTTGCAAGAGCGCCTTGGGATCTCCGAAGTTGCGGGTCCTATCAGGAGCGCCCGTGCGCGGAGCGTGATAGCGACCGTTGCCGAGCAACAGGCCGATGGCGTTCCGACCGGCCGAGAGTTGTTGTGTGACATCAAACGTCAAGTACTGGACGCGTTTATCATAGTCCGTTAGGCCAGGCGACAAGACGTGGTCCCCAATCTTGCTGCCGTTCACATAGAGCTCAAACAGGCCGAGACCGGACACATAGGCCGTAGCACGCTTAGGGCGGCTGGCGGTTTCGAACTCTTTACGCAACACCCGGGCAGGCAATGCGTGCTCTTCGCCGAAGCCGACCTCGCGCCATGGCGCCATACCGAACAAGCCAAGCTCTTTTGCCGCCGACCAGCCCGAGTCGTCAAAATCGGCCTTCTCCCAGCCGGACCGCGCACCTTCAGTCGATTTCCACTGGCCACTGGTGGGTAAAACGAGCGGTTCACCTTTTTCGAACTCGACACGGATCGCCCCGATTAGGCCTGCGGGCTTGCCGGCGCCCTCGTTCGCCGCGCGGACGGCCACAATGTTGCGCCCGCCCTTCACCAACGATGTGATTTCTATGATCTCGGGCGATTGCACGTTGTCTCCTTTGCCCGCGTGAACTCCGTTCACGAACAGCTCGAACTGCTTGTCCGCGCTCATTAAACAGACCGCCTTGACGACGGCGCGTGCCTCAGGCACCTCGAAACCGGCGCGGAAGAATCGGTCGCCGGCTGTTGCACTACTGGCGAGGCTGCCGGATGGAACCCAGATCCACCGCGCTTTTTCGAAACTGTGGAATGGGCTGCCGGGCCGCTTGTACAAGCCGCTGGCATCCAGGCCGATCCACCTGCCTTTCCAATCCTCACGCTGCAGCAGGCCCATAGTCCATGAAGCGGGTTGGCTCCAGGCGGAGTCCCTGCCCGCCTGATCCCAAGCTTCCACTTTCCAAAAGGCGCGCGCGCCAGAGCGAAGAGGCTTGCCGCCGTAAACGATTTGGATGGATTGATCCGAGTCCACCTTGCCGCTGTCCCACAGGTCGCCCGCTCCTGCCGTGAGCGCCTGCTCGCTGGCCGCCACCAGAATGCGATAGGCGCTTTGCCTCTGACCGCGGGCGGCGGGATCGATCGCCTCGAGCACCCAACTGAGGCGCGGTTGGGCGACATCAATGCCGAGCGGGTTGACGCGGTATTCGCAACGGAGTCCCGTGACCTTGATCGAGGAAGACTGAGCATCCAAAGCCGGGACAAACGCTGCCACTGCAACAGAAAAGAACAAAACGCGAAAAGACGATGCGTTATACATTGCGAGCACTCCCTAGCCGTCCGAAACGGCCAAATATATAATCTCTCTTCACAAGCATTTTGGGAGAAACACATGACTGCTGATCAGGAACAGAAGATCCAGGACGCCCTCGATGTTTTTCGCATCGAATTGCCGTCCTGGGGATTCGCCAATACAGGGACGCGCTTCGGCAAGTTTCAGCAAGCCGCAGCCGCTACCACCATCGAAGAAAAACTGAGCGATGCCGGCCAGGTTCACCGCTTCACGGGCTGCTGCCCGACCGTGGCTGTCCACGTGCTGTGGGATTTTCCGGATGGTAAAGCGAGCGTGCCGGAAGTCATGAAGGCAGCCGAGTGCTGTGGGGTGAAAGTCGGCGCCATCAATCCCAACGTTTTTCAGGATCAGATCTACAAGCACGGTTCCCTGGGTAACCCCGACCCGGAAATCCGGCGCGCCGCCCTGCAGCACATTCTCGACTGCATCGATATCGCGACAGCCACCGGCAGCCGCGACATTTCGCTGTGGTTTGCCGATGGCTCCAGCTATCCTGGCACCGCCAATATCCGCCATCGCCGGCGCTGGTTCGAGGAAGGGCTCGCCGAGGCGCACCGGCATCTCCAGCCGAACCAGCGGCTACTGGTCGAGTACAAACCCTTCGAGCCTGCCTTCTATCACACCGATCTCGCGGATTGGGGCATGTCGCTGCTGATGTCGCGCAAGGTGGGTCCCCAGGCGAGGGTGCTGGTTGACACCGGACATCACTACCAGGCACAGAACATCGAGCAGATCGTGGCCTGGCTGCTTGCCGAGAATATGCTCGGGGGCTTCCATTTCAACGACCGGCGTTACGCCGACGACGACTTGACTTTGGGCTCCATTGATCCTTACCAGGTCTTTCGCATCTTCCACGAGATCGCTCTGTATGAATGGGAGACCGGACAACGCGCCGACATTGCCTACATGATCGATCAGAGCCACAACCTGAAAAATAAGATCGAAGAGATGATCCAGACGGCGGTGATGGCGCAGGAACTCTACGCCAAGGCAGCGCTGGTGGATCATGAAGCGCTAGCGGGCTATCAGAGCAAATCCGAACTCGTGGATGCCGAAGAGTGCCTCAAGCAAGCTTTTGCGACCGATGTCCGACCCGCTATCCAGGAGTGGCGAAAGGCTAACGGCATACCCGTGGAACCCCTCAAGGCCTTCCGCGCCAGCGGCTATCTCGAGCGAGCCGCCCGCGAACGAGGCGAAAA
>Ga0187781_10001699_pt1 | contig 16748 bp, 10 predicted proteins | sample 0715_SJ02_MP02_2_FD_132447 | JGI IMG/M metagenome (GOLD analysis project Ga0187781, IMG submission 132447) | Tropical peat soil microbial communities from peatlands in Department of Meta, Colombia - 0715_SJ02_MP02_20_MG | ecosystem: Environmental > Terrestrial > Soil > Wetlands > Peat | place...
CACGGTTGCGGGTTTGCGCTCGCGCCGCCGGCGTCCGGCACCCGGGCGGGCGTGCCGCGGCCGCTCGGCCACTGCACCGTTCTCGAGATAGGTGATTCGCTCGGTGCCGACCTCGGGTACGGCATCAGCCGCCACCTCGCCGCCAACTCCGGTCTGAACATGCTGCTGTACGACCGGGCTTCGACCGGCCTCGCCAACTCGTGGTACTTCAACTGGCCTGTCAACCTCGCCACCGACCTTGCCCAGACCCACCCGCAACTGGTCATCGTCTGCCTCGGGGGCAATGACGAGCAGAACATGAGCGTCAACGGCAGCGCCGTCTCCTTCGGTAGCACCGCCTGGAAGCATGACTACCTCGACTACGTGCGCGAGGTCGTGACCGAAGTCACGAGGAGCGGTGCCTACGTCCTGTGGATCGGCATGCCGATCATGCAGCCGTACAGCTACAACCAGGGCATCATGATCCTCAATGCCCTCTACCAGGAGGGTGTGACGTCCGAGCCGAACGCGACGTTCGTGCCGGTCTGGTCGTTGTTTGCGAACCCTGAAGGGGAGTTCGAGTCACAGGCGGCGGTCAACGGGGTCGAGACGACTCTGCGGGCGACCGATGGGATCCATTTCTCCTTCAGCGGGGAGGACGTCTTCGCCACCTATGTCATCCGCGAGATGGCGGGCGTCTACCACGTGGCTCTGGCGCCCACCAACCCGGCCGTGATCACGAGCTGGGGGTGACTGGCCGCATCGGTCCTGTAACCGGCGCCCCGGCCGGGCGTCGGACCGTCAGCCAAAGTGGGCGAGGTGGTCCACGAGGATGCTCGCCGTCCACGACGCGGCGATGCAGACACAGAGTACGAGAGCCGTGGAGACGCGGTCGGCCGCCAGACGGCGGGAGCGGCGGATCGGATTCTCGAGGAGGTGGTAGGAGAGGGCGGCCGAGATGAAGGTGCCGCCGAGCTCGAGGACCCGCCACGGCCAGCTCGTCAACGGGGTTGCGAGCTGCGCCGGCAGCTCGAGCCACATGTAGTGCGTGAGGTAGAGGGAGTACGAGAGGTCGCCGATGTAGCCAAGGGGGCGCGTCGAGAGCAACCACGTGACCGGGTTGCGCCGGCCACCGATCCCGGCCCAGATGAGAAGGGCGGTAGCCGCGCAGGGGAGCCAGGCCTTGGCGCCCGGATAGACGCTCGTTGGGTTGAGCTCGATCAGCGACGCGACGAGCAGCGCCACAGCAGCTGCCACGGCGAGCTGTTCGCTGAGCCGGGCGCGGATGGGTCGACGCACTGTCGCCGTGGCGAGGAGGCAGCCGAGTCCCAGCTCCCAGAAGCGGGTAAAGGGTGAGTAGTAGGCGGCAGTGGGATCTGACGCCGAGATGTGCACGGACCACCATGCCGACAACGCGATGGCAAGGACGAGGGTGATCGCCAGCAGTGCCCGACGTCGGGCAGGAGGGGCGAAACGGGCGATGAGGAACACGACCAGCGGGAAGCACAGGTAGAACTGCTCCTCGACACCGAGCGACCAGAACTGGGTGATGAGGGAGGGATGGACGCCCGGGACGAAGTAGTTGCTACCGGTCTCGATCAGGCGGAAGTTCGCAGAGAAGAGCGACGCCCAGCGCACGTCTCCCGTCAGCTGGGGATTGATTGCGGGCCCGAGGACCGCCCAGGCGACGAGGACCGTGCCGATGAGCGTCACGGTGGCCGCGGGGACAATCCGCCTGACGCGTCGTGAGTAGAAGTCGGCGAGTCCGGTTCCGATCCCCTTTCGAGCTTCACGGAGGACGAGTTGGGTGATGACGTAGCCGCTGACTACGAAGAAGACGTCGACCCCGACAAAGCCTCCCTCGAAACCCCGAATACCGGCGTGATCGGCGATGACGAGCAGCACCGCGACCGCACGCAAACCTTGGATGTCGGGTCGAAACGGCTGCTCCGCCGCAACGCCGAACGGCCCCTCTCCCGCCGTAGACGTCCTGTCGCGTTCCTTTGCCCGCACTCGAAGCTCTCCTCGGACGAGAAGGGACTCAGGCTATGCGGTGAACTCGCGCCCATGTTGTCGAAGCGCGCGACTGGGGGAGGCAGAGCGGCGTCCGGAGAGGCGTATCAGTTCGGTCCGGCCAACGAGGTCGTCATCCGCCGGACACGGCAACGCTGGGCACTCGAGCCGCCTGGCCGATGCCCCAGGCATAGACGCCGTACTGGTTCGCCGTGAACAGCCAGTTATCCGCGAACACACTCTGGGCGAAGTCCTCGCCGGTCACGAGATGGCGCAGTAGCCTCCCGTTCGCCGCATCGATCAGGTAGGTGGCGTTCGGCGTCGGGTTGGAGTCGTAGGTGCCGACGGCGAGCACGCCGCCGCCGTCCATCGTCGGGCTGCCGTCGATGCCGTTGGGCAGGGCCGTAATCCAGACCAGGTGACCGTTGGGGTCGCGCTCTTGGACCGAGCCGACATAGTTGACGCTCCCGATCGTGGTCGCCGGCGTGCCGAAGAACAGGTGCTTGCCGTTCCAGACCGGGGCGGCGATGCACTCCGCCAAGTCGCCAGCCGGGCCGCTGATCTGGCGCTGCCACGCCAGTTTCATGCTGGACTGGTACAGGGCGTAGAAGACCCCGTTCTTGTTGCAGGCGCCGACGTACTGGTTGAAGAACACCGGCGATGCGCCAAAGTCGGTGTCGAACCCCTCCTCGGAGGAGGGCACCTGGAAGCGACCCAAGAGCTCCAGCGTCGGTGACAGCTTGATGATCGACTCGGAGTCGCCCAGCAATTGCGCCGCGGCCGACCCGAGCGGCCCGTTTCCCGTCGAAGCGTAAACATCCCCGTTGGGTGCGACCGCCACGCTCGACCAGATCGATGCGCCGACCTGGCCTTTTGGCACCGTGTAGAACTCGCCGAGCCTCGAGCCCGTCTCCTGGTCGTAGCTGATAAGCCCGCCGCGCACGAGCGGCGAATCGCAATTCGATGACACCCCGACATAGATTCGTCCGTTCGCCACCGTGGGCGAGGACCAGTCGAAATAGTTGTTCACCGTTGTCGACGGGATGGCGATGACGGACTTCCACTCAACCTGCAGGTTCGAGGCCCTGAGGGCGTACAGGTAGCCGTCGGCGCCGGACGCATACACCGTGGGCTGACCGGTGCGTGGATCGATCGCCACCGTGACGGTGCTCACCATGCCCGTTGGCGGCGGCGGGCAGCTGGTGATGTTCACGGCGCCGAGGAAAATCCTGCTGAGGACCTTGCCGGTGGCCGTGCTGAGCTTGTAGAGCCAGCCGCTGTTGGCGCCGATGTAGACGGCGCCGTCGGCCACGGTCGGGCTGGACAAGTAGCCGTTGCCGTTCGTGAGCTCCCACTTCTTCTTGATATCCGCCGCGGTCGCGGGCGTGATCGTCTTCTCGGCGGGGTTGTACGAGGCGTGCAGCGGCCCGTCCAGGTAGGCCGGCCAATCTGTCGCCGGGATTGTCGCCGGGTCGATGGCTGTCGCAGAGTGCGACGCCGCGTCTGCCGGGACCCTGCCCACGAACGTACAGGCAAGGGCGGTGGCGAGCGCCACGGCGACCCTGCCGTGCCACCCGCTGCGTAGGCCCCACCGACGCCGTCTCACCGATCGTGCCTGCTCGTATCCCGCCGCTCTCGGACCACCCGGACGACAGCACTCTATTCCCGGCGAGACGGTCTCGAGCGATTCCCGGCGAGACGGTCACGAGCGCCGAGCCGGAGCTCGGCTCCGGGCACCGGAGGCCCGTTGCCACTCAGGGCGGGGTTTTCCAAGCTCGATGAGGGCCCGTGCCTCCTACGACGAAGGACGCGTATCCGGAGGTGCCCTGAAGGATGAGGCGCGCCCGGCCTGCGCCCGGTCGGATCACCCGCCCAGGCGAACGGTGCGATCAACGTCCGGGCTCAGCTCGGAGACGCCCCGACCGAATGCCGTTCAGAAACGACTCATAGTCCCGATCGTTCTGGTCGGCGTAGGCCAGGGCGAACGCAGCCAGGGCTTCGTCGAACGCGGCGCTCGAGCCCAGGTAGCCGGCCAGGAGCGCTGGCTGGCCTGCGCGAGCATGGGCCCGGGCCAATGTGGCGCCACAGAGCCGCCCGTACAGGATCAAGTCATCGGGCCGCGCCACTTCGAGGGGCACCGACCCCTTCATGTCCCGCAGCTGGCGAACGTAGGTGTCGAAGCCGTCGGCGCGCGCCCAGCCCAGCAAGGCATCGCCCGCTGCCTGCATGACGCGTTGGCCGACCACGACTCTCTTGCCCTGGTTCCTATACCGGCTCCTGCCCACGTATGGCGCCAAGACGGAGGCCTGGGCCTCTTTGGCCTGGAGGAAGAGAGGATCGAGATCCGCCTTACCCGCCAGTAGCGCGACGAAGCAGCGGGTGCCGACACTTCCCACGCCGACGACCTTCAGCGCAGCATCGACGAACTCGTAGCGATCCAGCAACAGGACGCGGTCCGGATCCAGGGTGGCGAGATAGGCCTTGACGAACCCCCGGGCCTGCTCGAGCTGCATATCGCTCAGGCGGATCACCACGGGTGGGTCTTCCACGATCACCCGGCGGCCGTCGCGGACCGTTGTGAGCTTGGACAAGGCCTGAAGACTGGTGCGTTGCCGGGCTTTGGCCACGCTCTGTCTGGCAAGACTGCGGGCCGCCTTGGCGGAAACATCGGCGATGATCGTCTCCACGTCGAGCTGGGAGTGCCATACCTCGAACGCCGAGAGCTGCGCCATCTTCATGATCTCGGTCCGGTATTCGGCCGTGCATCCCTGCGCGGCTGTCATCCCATCGCCATCGGCGAGGCCGGCGGTTCTCGCCGCAACCACCAAGCTGGCAGCCAGACGTTTGATGTCCCACTCCCAAGGTCCTACCTGGGTTTCGTCGAAGTCGTTGACGTCGAATACTTGGTTGCGTTCGGGAGTCGCGAAGGTGCCGAAGTTGAGAAGATGAGCGTCGCCGCAGATCTGCAACCGGATCCCCGTCGCCGGCGTCCGACACAGATCTGCCGCCATGATCGCTGGAGCGCCCCGGTAGAAGGCGAAGGGTGATGCCATCATCCGACCGTTGCGGACAGGGACCAGATCGGACAGGCGGGTGGCGTTCGACCCGTCCAGGATGTCAAGAGGATCGGGGCGGTCCGAAGCCGGTCGCCAGCCACCATGACTGCGCCGAGGCGCCAGGGATCGCAACGCCCGGCCGGTCTCCACCATCTCAGCTCGGGTCTTCGGCGCCACGGGGGACGGCGTCACCGCTGCGTTTGCCGGGGCTCGGGAGCCGGAAGGGGCGATCCGGCCAGGCGTCGGGTTTTCGCGGGAGGAAGCCCGAGCAGCCGGACACACGCTTCGGCGGGCTCCTTCACGGAGGTCTCGGGTACTGGCGCGGGATGGCCTCCGGCGTAGCGCCTCGCACGAGGCAGTCTCGAACAACTGCTCTTTGCTCTCTGGCTCGACGTTGTCGCCATGCTTCGCTCCTTCGGCAAGCACTCTGGCACGAGGCGGTCGCTGCCCGCCACAGTGGCCGTCGGGTGCTGGCGGCCATGGGGCGGAAAGGTTCCGTCGGGTGAGGCTCGACTCGCGCCAGCCGGGTGATCCCGCCGTTCGGCCCGCAGAAACCCTCACACGCACTTCGTGGCGCTTACCCGGAGGCTCGGGAGGACCCGGGCGAGTGGGTGACATTGGCCCCTAGGAGGCCGTCTTGCTCAGAGAGAGAATGACTTCATGACCGAGGAGCTACCCGTGCCCGATGAGGAGTTGCTCGTCGCTCGTGCGGAGATGCTTGCCGTCGCGTTGCTCGAAGACGCGGAGCGGCGGCGCACCCGCCACGAGCGGCGCCAGTCGGCCCGCCTGACACGTATCCTGGCCCAGCCCGAGGGGCGAACGCTCATCTTGGCGTTGACCGACGAGGTCCTCCGCATCCATGATGCGCGCCGGGCCGCAAGACTGCTCGCGGACCTTGTGCGCGAGGGCAGTGGCGTTTCGGTGCTGGGCCCACTCGACCAGCTGTCACTTCGGATCGGCGGTGCACTGGCACCGTGGCTCCCAGGCATCGTCGTCCCCCTCGCGAGGGACCGGGTGCGAGCCGAGATGGGCGGGGTGATCCTGCCCGCCGGCGCTGACGAACTCCGCAGACACGCGGCGAAACGTGCCGCGGAGGGCATTCGCCTGAACGTGAACGCGCTCGGCGAGGCGATCCTTGGCGACGGCGAGGCCGAGCGACGGCTCAGCCGCATCATGACGACGCTCGACCATCCTGCGGTCGACTACGTGTCGGTCAAAGTGTCGTCGATCTGTGCGCAGATCGACGTGGTGCGTTTTGATTACGAGGTCGAGCGCATTGCTGCTCGGCTGCGCAAACTGTTCGACAAGGCGCTCGCCTTCGACCCGCCGAAGTTCGTCAACCTCGACATGGAGGAGTTCCGCGATCTCGAGTTGACGCTGGCAGTGTTCAAGAAGGTGCTCGAGGAAGAGCCCTACGAGCGGCTCCCCGCCGGCGTCGTGCTGCAGGCCTACCTGCCCGACTCGCTCGCGGCGCTCGAAGACCTCTGCCGGTTCGCCAGGCGTCGTTACGAGAGGACCGCCGGTTGGATCAAGGTCCGGCTGGTGAAGGGTGCCAACTTAGCGATGGAGCACGTGGAGGCGGAGCTCCGCGGCTGGCCGTCTGCGCCGTTCGCGTCCAAGGAAGAGGTCGACGCTCAGTACAAGCGGCTGCTCGACATTGCCCTCGACCCGGCGAACTCGGGTGCAGTGAGGATCGGTGTCGCCAGTCACAACCTCTTCGAACTCGCGTGGGCTGCCACAGTCGCCGAAGCGCGGGGTCAGGCCGAACGGGTGGAGTTCGAGATGCTGGAGGGCATGACACCCGCAACGGCGCAAGCCGTCGCGGCGCGCCTCGGAGGGCTGCGGCTCTACGCGCCGATCGTGGAGCCGGCGGAGCTCGAGTCGGCCATCGCATACCTCGTTCGTCGTCTTGACGAGAACAGTTCGCCTGAGAACTTCCTCGCCCACCAATTCGCAATGACGGCCGGCTCGAAAGTGTGGGGAGAAGAGGCCGCGAGGTTCCGCCGCTCGGTGGGCGATCGCCGGCGAGAGCCCGTCAGGACGAGGCGCACGCAGTGCAGGGAGGAAGAGGTGCCGCTGAGGGTTGGTAAGGGCTTCGAGAACGAGCCCGACACCGACTTCGTCCTTCTCGCGAACCGGCGCTGGGCCGGAGAGCACCTCGCCGTGGTTGCCAAGGAAGGCCTTCCCGACTACCGGCCCGTCATCGACGGGCGGGAGCTGGCAGGAACACCAGCGGACGTGGGTGTCGATCCCGGTCGTCCAGAAACTCCCCTCTACCACTGGCTTTCCGCTGACACCCCCGCGGTCGAAGCAGCAGTGGCTGCCGCCAAGGCCGGCCGCGACGACTGGGCCGCGACCACTCCGGACGAGCGCCGCCGCGCCCTTTTCGGCGCGGCCGACTCGCTCGTCCGCATGCGCGGCCGCCTGCTCGCGGTGATGGCGTACGACGCCGGCAAAACCCTACGAGAGGGCGATCCAGAAGTGTCGGAGGCGATCGACTTCGCCCGCTACTACGCCGACATGGTGCCGATCGAAACCGGGTACCGACCCCTTGGCACGGTCGTCGTGGCTTCGCCGTGGAACTTCCCGCTGTCTATTCCTGCGGGCGGAGTGCTCGCTGCCCTCACGGCGGGAAACACGGTCATCCTCAAGCCATCCTCTGACGCGGTTGCCGTCGCAGCCGAGCTTGCGCAGGCGCTGTGGGAAGGCGGCATCCCGCACTCGGCGCTTCATTTCGTGCCGAGCCGGGACCGTGCGGCGGGCCGGCGACTCATCACGCACCCCGACGTCGACGCCGTTGTGCTTACAGGATCATTCGAGACGGCCCGCATGTTCCTCGGGTGGCGGCCAACTCTGCGGCTGCATGCCGAGACGAGTGGCAAGAACGCCATCGTTATCACAGCCACCGCCGACATCGACGAGGCGATCGCCGACCTGGTGAAGTCCGCCTTCGGTCATGCCGGGCAGAAGTGTTCGGCCGCGAGCTTGGGCATTGTCGAGGCGTCTGTCTACGACGACGAGAAGTTCCGTCGCCGCTTGGCCGACGCCGTGCGGACGCTCAGGCCGGGACCAGGCTGGGAGCTCGCGACCTCGATCGGCCCGCTGATCCGGCCGCCTGACGCCGTCCTCGAGAGGGGGCTCGTCGAGCTTGCTCCCGGCGAGGAATGGCTCGTCGAGCCAGTCCCGCTCGACGAGAAGCGTTACCTCTGGCGGCCGGGCGTCCGTCTCGGCGTGCGACCAGGGTCCTGGTACCACCAGACCGAGTGTTTCGGGCCAGTGCTCGGGCTCATGCGGGCGAGAGACCTCGATGAGGCGATCGCCTGGCAGAACTCGACAGGCTTTGGGCTGACGGCAGGACTCCACGCGCTCGATCCTGCCGAAATTGAGCACTGGCGCGAGAACGTCGAAGCCGGGAACCTGTACGTGAACAGAGGGATCACGGGGGCGATCGTCCGCCGGCAGGCTTTCGGCGGCTGGAAGCGCTCGGTCGTGGGGCCGGGTGCGAAGGCAGGCGGCCCGAACTACGTGGCGAGCCTTGGGCATTGGGAGCCGGTAGGGGACGACGACCGGTCCGCGTATGTGGCAGGCTGCCGGCAGGCTTGGGCGGGGATGGGCAAGATCATCGACGCGAGCGGCCTTGTCGCCGAATCCAATGTGTTTCGCTACAGACCCCTTCGCACGGGTGCCATCTGTGTTGGCGATGGTCTGCCAAAGTCCACGGTCGACCTCGCGGTTGCTGCCGCCGGAGTCGCCGGTACGGAAGTGGTCGTAGTGCAACCAGCCGAACTCGCTGCCCGTGCCGCCGAAGGGCAGCAGTTCGCGAAAGTCAGGCTCCTCGGCAAAGTCAGTGACGAAGTGCGGCTCGCGGCGATCGACGCCGGTCTTTGGGTCGACGACACCCCCGTGACGAGAGACCCGCGCCGCGAGATGCTGCGTTGGGCGCACGAGCAGGCCGTGAGCGAAAGCCGCCATAGGCACGGGAACGTCACGCCGCGCCGGCCCGGACTTGCCGGGTGGCCGGTGCCGGCTCGAAGCGACTAGGCACTGCGCCGGGCGGCTCACGGCCGATCGAAGAAGCCCCGCTGAGCACGATTCCATGCGGTTGCATCGCGCACCCACACGATGGACACGAGACGAGCTGGGGATTCGACGGCTCACGGAGGGCCACAGCTGTCGCGCGGGGTACGTCATGTCGGCGGCTCCCGTGACGAGGCCCGGACTGAGAACCCCCCCGAGCGGGCCCTCTTGGCACTTGAGTGACCTTCGCCTCTACTCGACACCCTCCGCGGTCCCTACCATCCTCGCGAAGACCGTCGTGAGCAGGTGAGATGGCCTGGGCGGACGATGTTGGGTGTGGCGCGACGTGGAGGAGAGAGCAGATGACGAGTCCGGCTTCCACACCACCGACGCGTGACAGCGGATCGAACACGGCGCCCCCGAAGCCTCCGGCGTGGCGGCATTGGCTGTTGGTCATCGCTCTGGCGCTCTTCGTCCTCCTCTTCTTCTTGCTGCCTGCAACGAGGTTGACGAGCTCGGTCAGTCTCACCTACACGCAGTTCCTGCACGACGTGACGGCGAACAAGGTGAAGACGGTCACTCTCGGTCAGGGCGGCACCGCCAGCGGCACCCTCAAGAACGGAACGTCATACACGACGGTGATCCCTTCTCAACTGGGATCGCCCCTCCTGAACGAGCTCGATTCCCACGGTGTCGGGATCACGGCGACCTCGACGAGTGAGTCGTTCGCGTCGGAGGTGCTCTCGTGGGTCATCCTCCTCCTGCCATTGGTCGTGCTCGGCTACTTCTGGTGGCGCCTCTCGAAGAACGCGGCCGGCCAGTTCCAAGGTGCATTCGGCATCGGCAAGTCCCACGCCCAGGTCTTTGACGAGGAGAGACCCAAGACGACGTTCGCGGACGTCGCCGGCTACGACGGACCCAAGCTCGAGATCCGGGAGGTCGTGGACTTCCTGGGGCACCCCGAGCGTTACGCCCAAGCCGGAGCAAAGCCGCCTCGGGGCATCCTGATGGTCGGACCGCCGGGGACAGGCAAGACACTGTTCGCCCGGGCGGTCGCTGGGGAGGCGGATGTCCCGTTCTTTTCGGTGACGGGATCGAGCTTCGTCGAGATGTACGTCGGTGTCGGCGCAGCCCGGGTGCGGGATCTGTTCGCCCAGGCGAGAAAGCGTGCCCCCTCCATCATCTTCATCGACGAGATCGACGCCATCGGCCAGCGACGCGGATCAGGGGGAGTCGTGGCGAACGACGAGCGGGAGCAGACGCTCAACCAGATGCTCGCCGAGATGGACGGCTTCGATCCCGCGACCGGCGTCGTCGTCCTCGCCGCTACCAACCGCCCGGAGATTCTGGACCCGGCGCTTTTGCGGCCGGGTCGTTTCGACCGCCAGGTGACGATTCCTCTGCCGACACTTCCCGAGCGCGAGGCGATCCTTAAGATCCACTGCCGCGACAAGCGCCTCGACCCGACCGTGGACCTCTCCGTCGTGGCGCGGGGAACGCCCGGCTTCTCCGGCGCGGACCTGGCCAACCTCGTGAACGAGGCCGCCATCGTGGCGGTGCGAGCAGGGCGAGACGTGATCGTCGCGAGTGACTTCGACGCGGCACGCGACCGGATCATCCTTGGCCAGCGGGAGGGCTCGAACGTCCTCCTCCCCGACGAGAAGTACGGCGTCGCGGTGCACGAGTCTGGTCATGCGCTCGTGGCGGCCTACAGCGACAGGGCGGATCCGGTGGCGAAAGTAACCATTTTGCCGGCCGGACAGGCGCTCGGAGTGACCGAGCAGCTTCCGCTCGTCGAGCGTCACATGTACGGCGAGGGCTACCTCCGAGACACCCTGGCCGTGATGATGGGCGGACGCGCCTCCGAGGTGCTTGAGCTCGGCGAAGCCTCCACAGGGGCGTCCAGCGACCTTGCCCGAGCAACCGAGCTCGCCGTCAAGATGGTCCGAGAGTTCGGCCTCTCGCCCGAGATCGGGCCGGTGAGCTATCCCTCGGGAGGCTCCGTGTTCCTCGGCGACGGAGGATCGGAGTATTCGAGCCGTCCCTATGCCGAGAAGACGCAGGCCGAAATAGACGACGAGGTCGCCCGCATCCTGCGTGAGGCCGAGAAGCGAGCCACCGACCTCCTTACCCAGCACCGGGATGTCCTCCATGCCTTGGTCAATGCCTTGATGGCACAAGAGACCGTCGATGGCCGGATCGTCTACCAGCTCGCAGGAAGGCCGTACCCAAGCGGTGGGGCACCAGCCACGATCGCTCCGCGGCGGGCAGCGGCCGTGTCAACGACCTCCGTCGCCGCGACATCGCAATCGTCCGTCGCAGCGAAGGACAGCACCCACGCCAACCAGGCTGCCGGTTCGGGCCCCGACTCGAGCCCGAATGAGCCAGCTGACCGGGAGAAAGTCTGACACGGCCTCTCTCGGCTGTTTCCTGTCAGCGAGGGCTTCGGCTGAACCGAACGAACCGAACCGTGTCAACTCTCAGACGAATGCACCGACGTTCTACGTCTGCTTGGCGGCCCGGTTGGCGGCCCGGTCCAGCTCGGATTGACGGCAACGTCTATCCACACGTTTGGCAAAGCGATCCCACGGCCGACCGGCTTCTTCCTCAGTCGGTCCTGCTCCCCAAGCTGCTCAATCTCACGCGCAGGGGATCGACCGCGTGAATCTCGCGCGGCGACCTCAGCTCTTTAAGGCTTCTTTCAGCTCCTGAGCCAGCTCGTCAGTCGTCGCGTCCATCACCTGCTTCACAGTCTTTGCTGCGTGCGTGACCGCCTTGTCGAAGGCCTTCTCGAACGTTGGTTCTCCGACCATGATCAGGCCTGCCTGGTGCGAAGAAAGCTCGGCGGCAACCTCTTTCAGCTCCTTGCGCGAGAGCGGCCCGAAGCCCAGCTCTTCAGGAATGACACGCACCATGGGTCGATCCAACCGCTTGACGACGTGCAGCTTGCTTTTCTCGTTCGTGACAACGGCAGCGTCGAACGTCCCGATGAGGTCGTCCTTGTGGAGTTGCTCGAGAGCAGCCAGATCGGTCTTCGCGGACTCGACGTCGTCGTAGACAGCCACGGACATCGCGAGATCCTTCTCCTTGGCCATATGCGACCTCCCAGACACGGGCTGACACAATGTCCGCCCCGCACTTCGGATGCTACGGCTTCGGATCGTTGCCCACTAGGGCCGAAGGTCTAATTGGGTCACAGCTCTAATTGGGTCACAGCCGCCTCAGTTCTGGACGTTGCGGGCGGGCTCGTGGGTGGTCGTAACGCTCGCGGTAGAGCGGCGTCGGCCACCGGACCCGTGAGCGTCGCCAGCCTGCAGGAGGCAAGGTGGTAGCAAGGGCGGCGCCGAGATCCTCGCCGGGATCGGCTGTTATGCCGCCGATCCCGAGTCGTGCCCGATCACACGCGACTTGAGCTGCGCAAACTCCTCATCGGAGATGACCCCATCTCGCCTGAGCTGATCGAGCCGCGACAACTGGTCTGCCACGTCGCCCCCATCGCCGGCGGCGTGCCTACGGCGGAGAAATTCGTCGACGGCCTGCTCGTCGCTTCGGGCCTGCTCCTGGTGGGCCCGCATCCTGTCTCCCCGCACGATGAAGTAGGCGAGGATGCCGATGAGCGGCAGGACCAGCACAAGGAGGATCCAGAGGGCCTTCTGCCAACCTTTAAGGTCGTGGCTGCGGAAGATGTCGATGAATATCGAGATCATCAGCCAGACTTCAATGAAGAGCAGGAAGAACCACAGAATCGTCCACACGACCTGGCCGACTCCGTACGTCGTCGCGGCGATCATGGCGTCGCCACACGCGTCGAAACTCTCATAGTCCCTCCTCCCCCGCCGAACAAGTGTGAATTCTGCGACGAGCAGGCATTGCCGCACGAGGGTCGAAGGTCACAGAGCCGGCGTGACGATGCGGGAACGAGGCCGCCATCGCGCATCCTGATTGACTGATCAGGTTATTTGACAGAACACTGATCGCGTGATTAGGTTCGTCGGCCAATGGCAGGCACGGCAACCGCGAGTCGGAGCCCACGGACGCGGGTGACTCGGCCGTCGGCCGATGCCACGAGAGAGCGCATCCTCGCGGCGGCCCTAGACCTGTTCTCGGAGCTCTCCTTCGACGGGGCGAGCACACGGGACATCGCCGCGCGCGCCGGCGTGACCCAGCCGCTCCTCAACTACCACTTCAGGTCCAAGGACGAGCTCTGGCGGGCGGGGGTCGACCGACTATTCGGCGCCCTCAACGTCGCCTTGAGCGATCGAACCGTAGGGCTGCGAGGCGTCGACGAGGTCACGGTCGCGAGGCTGATGGTGCGCGAGTTCATCTACTTTTCAGCGAGCCACCCGCAGCTACACCGCATCATCACCCAGGAGTGTAAGGCGGACGGGCCGCGTATGGACTGGCTCGTCGAGCGTCATATCCGACCCCTCTACGAGACGACGGCGGCGATGTTCGAGCGGCTCGCCAGCAAGGGCCATGTCCCCGCCATCCCGGCGGCGCACCTTTACTACATCGTCACCGGCGCGGGTCCGACCCTGTTCGTCCTCGGCCCCGAGTGCCGGCGTTTGGCCGGCATCGATCCGACCGACCCAGGGGTGGTCGAGGCCCACGCGGACGCCGTATGCCTGCTTCTCTTCGGGCACTGAGCTAAGGAGCTACATGCGACACGACATCTCTCTCGCCTACCTCGGGATCGAGGTGCCCGACCCCGACAGCCTGACGCCCTTCTTCGGCGAGGTGATCGGACTCATCCCTGGAGAAAAAGCCGCTTCCGCGGGGACGCTCACATGGCGTAACGACGACAAGGCGCATCGGGTCATCGTGCAACCCGGTTCCACCAACGACGCCGTCTTCGTCGGATTCGAGGCCGTCGACACGGCCGCGTTCGACCTGGGGAGGCAACGTCTGAAGCAAGCCGGGCTGGCGGTCCGAGAAGGCACTGACGAGGAATGCGGGCAGCGGAGAGTGGCGCGGCTGGTCTCCGTGGAAGCACCCTGGGGCATGCGCGTTGACCTGGTCGAGGGCCTTGAGGACGCCACGGAACCCTTCTGCTCACCGTTGATGCCCGGCGGGTTCCTCACCGAGGGCGTCGGATTCGGCCACGTGGTGTTCGCCACGACTGCGTTCGAACAGGCGGACGCGTTCGCGACCGAAGCCCTTGGCTTCGAACAATCCGACTGGCTGGAGATGGAGCTCGCCCCTGGCATCGAGCTCGAGGTCCGCTTCTACCACTGCAACCCCCGCCACCACACCCTCGCGCTCGCCCGAGCCCCCTTCGAGCTTCCCCAGAAGCTGCATCACCTCATGGTCGAGGCGCGCCAACGTGACGACGTCGGGGCGGCCTTCGACCGAGCGTGGGCGTCCGGTCTCGGGATCCCAAACGGCCTCGGTCGCCACGACAACGACGAGATGTTCAGCTTCTACGTCGCCAGCCCGTCTGGCTTTCAGGTCGAGGTCGGCTACGGCGGTCGCAACATCACCGATGGCTGGGACGACAATCGGCGTTACGATCGGATCAGCGTCTGGGGTCACCAACCGCTGCGATGAGCTCTGCAAACCTCGACGCTGAGGTAGCCATCGTCGGCTACGGGCCGGTCGGCACGACCCTCGCCATCCTGCTGGCCCAGCTCGGTCGCAGTGTTGTCGTGCTGGAGCGTCAGCCCGGGCCTTATCCGCTGCCGCGGGCCGTGCACTTCGATGACGAGGTGGGGCGGATCCTGCAGTCGTGCGGGATAGCAGCCGAGCTCCGACCCATCATCGAGCCCGCAGAGATCTACGAGTGGCGCAACGGGACCGGCACGACCCTTCTACGGTTCGGCCGTGCCGGGAACGGGCCGAGTGGCTGGCCCGCTTCGTCGATGTTCAACCAGCCGATGTTGGAAGAGCTGCTCCGCCGTCGGGCGGGAGAGCTCACGAGCATCGAGCTGCGCCGGGGGAGCGACGTCGAAGGCATCGATCAAGGCGACGGCGCCGTCGCCCTCCGAGCCGCCGACGGCTCCAAGGCGCGGGCCTGTTACGTCGTCGGCTGCGATGGTGCCAATAGCACGGTCCGGGGTTTGGTGGGGATTGAGGTACACGATCTGGGTTTCTTTTATGACTGGCTCATCGTGGACGTCGTCTTGGACGAGCCGCGGGTCTTCGACCCGATCAATCTCCAGGTTTGCGATCCGGCTCGACCGTCGACCGCAGTCTCGGGAGGTCCCGGACGGAGGCGTTGGGAGTTCATGCGCCTTCCGCACGAGAGCCTCGCTGAGCTCAACGACGAGACCCGAGCCTGGGAACTACTCGCCCCCTGGAACGTCCACCCCGGCAATGCGCGCCTCGAACGGCACGCTGTCTACACGTTCAACGCTCGTTATGCCGAGCGCTGGCGGGCTGGTCGTGTCTTCCTGGCCGGCGACGCCGCGCATCTGATGCCGCCGTTCGCCGGGCAGGGCATGTGCGCTGGCATCCGCGACGCCGCCAATTTGGCGTGGAAGCTCGGCCTCGTCCTCGGCGACAAAGCGCCCGACTCGGTGCTCGATACCTACCAGCAGGAACGGCTGCCCGGCGCGAGGCAGGTAATCGAGTTCTCGATGGCGCTCGGCAAGGTCATCTGCGTCCCCGAACCGGAGGAGGCCGCAGCCCGTGACACGGCCATGGCCGCCGGGGTCGGTCCCGAGCCGGTGGAGGTTCCCCCGTTCCCGGGCATCGGCGAAGGTCTCTTGCACCGCAGCTCGCCTCACGCCGGAGAGGTGTTCGTGCAGGGAACCGTCGACGGCCAGTTGTTCGACGATGTCCACGGCGCCGGGTGGCGGCTGGTGACGATCGACGGCGACGAGATCGAGACATCGCTCCGGGGCTGGTTCGAATCGATCGGCGGCCGGGTCGTCAGACTCGACCGACCGGACCCGATATACAGGCGATGGTTCACAACCCACGACACCAGCTGGGTGCTGCAGCGCCCGGACTTCCACGTCTATGGGACGGCCGACTCGGCCTCGGCGGCCTCGACCCTCGTTGCCGACCTGCGACGGCAGCTGTGTTCCAACTCGATCCTCGAAGGAGCTGCGACATGAAGATCGCCAATGTCAAGGGCCGAGCGGCCTTGGTCGTCGGAGACGAGGTCGCCGACGTGGCCGAGGTCTCCGGGGGCCTCTTCGGTCCGGACCCGATGGGCATCTACGACGAGTGGGAAGGTTTCGTGAGGTTCGCCTCCGAGGTCACGGCCGGCACTCAGGCGCTTGTCGAGGCTGACCTGCGCTGCCCTGTCCCGAACCCGCGCCAGGTCTTTGCCATCGGCCTCAACTACCGCAGCCATGCCGAGGAGTCCGGAATGGCCGTCCCCGAGGTCCCGGCGACCTTCACGAAGTTCCCCTCGTCGCTCGCCGGGCCATTTGACGACATCGAGCTCGTCGGCGACAGCAACGACTGGGAAGTCGAGCTCGTGGCCGTCATCGCCACGCGGGCGGAGCGGGTCGCCGCAACCGACGCCTGGGGTCACGTCGCCGGCCTCACCGTTGGACAGGACGTCAGCGACCGGCACCTTCAGTTCGCGGCGGGCGCCCAGTTCTCTCTCGGCAAGTCCCGCCGCGGCTACGGACCGATGGGCCCATGGGTCGTCACGCTCGACGAGCTCGAGAACCCCGACGATCTCGCCCTCGGCTGTTCGCTCGACGGGGAGAAGGTCCAGGAGGCCCGCAC
>Ga0187781_10001700_pt1 | contig 16742 bp, 17 predicted proteins | sample 0715_SJ02_MP02_2_FD_132447 | JGI IMG/M metagenome (GOLD analysis project Ga0187781, IMG submission 132447) | Tropical peat soil microbial communities from peatlands in Department of Meta, Colombia - 0715_SJ02_MP02_20_MG | ecosystem: Environmental > Terrestrial > Soil > Wetlands > Peat | place...
ATAGTGGTCGACGCCATAGCCCATGACCCGGCCCGGCAAGACCTCTGGATAGAAGCCGAAGGCCCCGATCATCAGCGAATGCTCGCCCCAATTCTTCTCCAAGGCGACGCGCCAATAGGGCGAGGCGTAGGCGAGCGAGCTGGACGAGCAAGCGAGGCTGTAATTCTGAGGGTTTTGGCTCCACGGCTGCCAAGCGGGGAAGGGAAGCCCGGGGACGGCAGGATAGGCTGCCGCCGCCCACGCGTTCACATTCTGAATGTAGTCGGAATTATAAGGACAGGTCTGTCCGAGCGTGCCCAGCATGCCTTTCGACATGTTGTGATAGGCGGCGCCTTCCAGATAGAGCATGTCATTGAGGAAGACATAGGCGCCCGTGCCGACCGTCCGGCCGCCCCAGCCGTTTTCAACCTGGGTCAGGGGCGGCGAGAAAGCAGGCGCGAGCGTCGCGGCGACGTAAGGGAAGCCCCAGGCCGGCGTCGTGTTCCAAACGTCCTGGACCGTCGGGCCGTTGTTGGCGTTCAATCCGACAAGCGCATTGAGCGGACCGAAGTTGAAGGTGTTCGTGTAACGGATGTCCGTGTTGTCGAGATAGGTGTGCTGCGACGCCTTGTCATATGTGCCCTGAGCCAGGGCGCCGAGATTGTCGAAGATTTTGCCGCCATAGAACAGGCTCGCCTGCTGCATGATGAAATTGTCGTTGACATGCGCGATCGGGTAGCCGTCGGGGTTGGTCGGCGGCGTGTCCGCCTGCACCTTGGTCTTGGTGAAGGTTGGCAGAACCATGGCCGCGATCGGCGGCGCCTCCCACGGCTCCGTTCCGCCGGTGATCGTGTAGCCGTTGAGCTTGAAGCGGCGCCCCATCGGCGTCAGCTCGGGAAAGGCCGTGTGACAGGTGGCGCAGGGCTGGCCGGTCTGGCGGGCGAAGCTCGGCACGGCTTTTGCGGAGCTGGAGAAGCCGGCGAGGCCTAGCGTCACGGCGCCGGTCAGGCCGACGGCGCCCACGACCAGCAGGCTTCGCGCGTCGAACGCGCGTCGTCTTCCTTCGGCGAGAGGAGGTAGGGTTTCGGCGGCCCCAAAACGCGAACCGCCCGTTCTGCGCGCATCCATTGGCATAACGCTCCCCCGCCTGCGAAAAGGAGCCTTGGCGCCGCCCCGCCGCGTCAGTCCGGCTCTAGCTTTCCGACACCACGCGAGCGCGCCCGAATCGCAAGTATTCTACACTTCATAACACTGGCCCAGCTAGAGTTTTTTCGTCTCACAATAAAATGCGCGCGTCATTTGCTCCGATATTGGCTGACGCCCTCACGCGGGGCGGCCGAATCGCCCGAGCGAGATCGACCGAGCCGCGATTTCGACTCGCCTTGCCCGACGACGCCGCTCGGCGCATAGTCTCGACCAGATAATCTTCATCGGGCGAATGTCGGGGCGGGCTTTCCCGCAAATTCGACGCAGCCGCGCGATGCGTCCTTGGAGGCTTGGATGGCGCAGATTTTTTTAGTCCGAACGCTCGCAATCGCGGCGGGGCTGCTGATTCCGTCCTCCGGATTCGCGTCGGGTCCCTTTGACGGTCGCTGGAGCGTCGATCTCCAATGTCCCCCTTCGTCGGACGGCGCCCTTCCTTTCTCCTGGCGCTTCGGAGGCCTGGTGCAGAACGGCGCCTTGCGCGCCGAACATGGGCAAGCGGGGCGGGCGGCCTACTTGCTGCTCAGCGGACGCATTTCTCCCGCGGGCGACGCCAGTCTCGTCGCCCAAGGGATCACGGGAACGAAGGGCTACAACGTGCGCGGCGCAAGCGCGGGCGTTCCTTACACCTATTCCGTCCCCGCGCATTTCTCCGGCAATTCGGGGGAGGGATATTGGGTCGGCGTGCGCCGCTGTGAGTTCAGCTTCGCTCGGCAATGAGCGCATGCGGCCGCCGCGCCGGCATCGGTTCAGACGTCTTGGCATCCTTTCCCACTAAAATAAGAGATCGAGGCGCAGCCCCGGCTCCGCTTCGAGGGCAGCGCACGGCCACGAACGAGCGCGCGCTCACCCACGTGGCGGACGGGTGCGCGCGCCTTTGCCGCCGCCCCTGCGAGAGCCGCCGGGTCCCTTTGCGCCAGCGCGCTGCGGGCGGCCTTCGTTTTGCGCGCGCTTTTGGTCGCGATCTGGCCGCGCCTTGCGCGCTCCTTCGAAGGCCTTGCCGCCTCCACGGTTGAACGACGACGCCTCCTTAGCTCGGCGCGGGCGCTCCTCCCGCGGCGGCGCGCCCTCGCGCCGGCCCTCGCGCGGCTTGCGCGGACGATCGAGATTCCTCTCGTCAAGACGCTTGAACGGCGTCTCGCGGCCCCCACTTCCTTCGCCGCGCCTTTCTTCGCGAGGCCTTTCGAAGCCCTCGCGCTTGAAGCGCGGCGTCTCGGCGCCCTCCTCGCGCAGCCGGCGCGGGCGTTCGAATTTCCTGTCGTGCTCGCGCTCGGGCGACTTCTCTCGGCTCCGGCGCGGCCGCTCGTCGCGCTGCTCCGCGCGAGGCCTTTCGAAGCCCTCGCGCTTGAAACGCGGCGTCTCGGCGCCCTCCTCGCGCAGCCGGCGCGGGCGTTCGAACTTGCGCTCGCGCGTTTGCGCCTCCGGCCCGCGCTCGCGCGGCGGACGCTTCGCCGCAGCCTCGCCTTCCTGCTCTCGCCGCAGCGCCTCGAATCTGCGAGCATTACGACTCGTCGCGGCGCCTTCGGCCTTCTTCGCCACGACGCGCTCGACCGCAACCGCGCGCCCCTTGCGGTCCGCCGTCACCGCGCGCTCGATGCGCGCGCGCGGCGCTTCCGCCTCGGCCGCGGCGCGCTGCTTGCGCATCGCCGACACATGTTTTCTCGGGCGATTTTCCACCGCGACCCGCGTCGCTTCACGCTCGGTCGCCGTCGGCGTCTCGCGCAGGGGCGAGGAGAAATCGACGCCGGCAAGCTCGGCCAGTCCCTTGCCCAACTGCTCACGCAAGGTTTTCAGCCGCACTTCTTCTATCGCGCCCTCGGGCATGTCGCCGAGCTGGAACGGCCCGTAGGACACGCGGATGAGGCGCGCCACGTCGATGCCGAGATGCTCCAGCACGCGCTTGATCTCGCGATTCTTGCCTTCGCTGAGGCTCATCGTGATCCAGGCGTTCGCCCCTTGAACGCGGTCGAGCCGGGCGTCGATCGGCGCATATGTAACGTCGTCGACGGTCACGCCCTTGGCGAGCTCGTCGAGCAAGGCCTGATCGACCTCGCCATGCACGCGCACGCGATAGCGCCGCGTCCAGCCCGTGGCCGGCAGCTCCAGCACGCGCGCGAGCGAGCCGTCGTTGGAAAGCAGCAGCAGCCCTTCCGTGTTGATGTCGAGCCGGCCAATGCTGACGAGCCGGGGCAGGTCCGGCCGGCGCTGCGCGACGTAGTCGAACACGGTCTCACGCCCTTCCGGATCCTTCGCGCTGGTGACGAGGCCGGCGGGCTTGTGGAACAGGAACAGCCGCGTGCGCTCGCGCTCGGCGAGCGGCTCTCCATCGACAGTGATCCTGTCGCCTTCGCGCACGTTGAAGGCGGGGCTCGTCAGCGTGCGTCCGTTGACGGCGACGCGGCCTTCCGCGATCCATTGCTCGGCGTCGCGCCGCGAGCAGGCGCCAGCGCGCGCCATGACCTTGGCGATGCGCTCGCCGGGATGGGGTTTTTCTTGCGGGGCGCGGGCGGCGGGCTTCTCTGTACGCCTTCGCGGCGGCGCGGCGCGCGCGAGTTTTTCGAGTCGCGGCTTGTGGGGCCGGTCGGCGCCCGAGCTCTTCACCTCGGAGCGGGGGCCGGCTTTGAATTTGGGGTTCTTGGGTTTGTCGGCCGCGGGCGCGTCGCGGCGGCGCAGCGGCCGCTCTCCGCCGGGCTTTGGGGATCGCGGGCGTTTCGGTTTATCTTCGGTCATGCGTGTCGCTATACGCTTTCGCGTTGGGATGGGCAAAAAGTCGGCTTTTTGAGCCTATTGTGAACCACTCGTTGGCTCCAAAGGCGATTCAAGAATTTTCTTGCGAGGGCCCAACGAAATTGAATTCGAGCGATATCAATGAAGGATTCGAGCACCGAGCGTCGTCGGGCATGCGAAGGGGAAAAAGGGCGCTGTTGCACTTTTACAACAGGCATCCGAGAAAATCGCGAGTTTCCATAATTTGTCTTAATTTTCGGTGAACAAAACCTTGTGAAGCCGAGGGTCTCAATGTACGATCATGTCTGTCTTCAGCCTCAAGTGAGGCAACTCAAACCGAATTTGGGAGTGATGGAAACATGCCTCGCTACATATTCGCTCTCCTCGCAACGGGTATAGCATCGTGTGGCCTATTATCTTCAGCTAACGCAAAAAATGGGCCATGCCCTCCTGCGAAGGTCGTCTGCGATATACCTTCCGAGTTTGCGGATCCCAAGAGGCGCCCGGTGTGTGATGTCAGGTATTGCTCAGGCAACCTCAGTCAAGCTCCGGACTGCTCCTCTTTCGTGGACAACTGCAACCCTGCAAAAAAGCAGCCTCGTAAATAGTTGCTGATGGATCAAAGTGGGCGGATAATTTGGAGAGGAAAGAGGGTGAAGGACATGAGACACACAGGGGCTAAAACGGTTGCTGCAGTAATTCCTTTTGCATTTCTCTCGGGCTGTGGGCTGGGTGATCTTCCTGGGCTAGGTGTCCCCCCGGTTCAAGAGGTTTGGCAGGACAAAGACGCTGGTAGAAAGATGGAGCAAAACATTAAAGCTGAAGTATACCATCAGGTGAGGTGCGCTGCTATCAAAGCGGAAAACGAGAAAGTGCTGCGCTTGGGCAAGGAAACGACTTTATTACCGGATGGCTGGGGCGTCCAAGGAACTCTTTCCATTGAGGTTGATGAGACGGCGTCATTGAATCCAGGGGTTTCTCTGATAACGCCTATGCATGCTGGGATAACAAATTTTCGGGGGGAGTTCTTAGCCAGCTCTACATCTCCACTGTCAACAATGGTTTACCCATTTGTGTCATCTGCACAGCAATATGGTCTCGGTTTGGGTGGCACACTGTCCTCACAAGCATTCCGCACCGATAAGTTTGGCTTTTACTGGGATCTAGATAAATTAAAGGATCCGAGTCAACCGCACGGGTATTGCTCGAACGGAAGACCGGACGGTATTTTGCTAGAGAGCGACCTGAGAATTGATGAGTGGCTATTTGATGCTCTCAATGAAGATCTGTCGCACCCATCTTCAGCTTTGGATGCGAACGCAGACAAGCAATGGAATCAGGATATTCTTTCATATGAAATTAAATTCATAGTGGTTACATCCGGAAATATCACGCCTACTTGGAAATTAGTGCGCGTAGCGACCAATAATGGCAATCTGCCGTTGGCTGGACTCAACCGAACGCGGACCCACGACCTTACTGTCACTTTTGGACCAAAAGCCAAGGCAGGGGGGAATGAGGGCGCAGGCGGCAAAAAAGGAGGAAAAAAGCCCACAAGCGAACCGTCGCTGTCGGCGGCAAACGCCCACTTAGCATCAGAGATAGGTCTCGCAGTAGCGAACGCTCTCAGAAGCGCGCCGCTTCAAAGCGGATTTTAAGTTCCTCTCATTTAGGCTGGTCGCTGTGCTGCACGTGACTATTGGCAAGAGCAATCCACGGCAGCTATGGGTGAAGTGACGAAATGCCGAGAGCTGGGGATATAAATCAACCGCCTAAGGCCCGCCTTTTTTCGGAGGAACATCCGCTAGGACGTCTTCCGTTGAGGCGGGCTTCGCGTCACGGCGGCTATGGCTGGCGCCATGATTTGCCTGACCCCAGGGACCTGATGTACGATCCTCTCCGTGTAAAGTTTGACCAAAATGGGGTTGATTTACGGTCACAATTCCCGCCAGTGTACAGCCAAGGTAGCCTAAACAGTTGTTCAGCTAACGCATTGGCGGGGGCGATTGCATTTGACCAGCAGAGGAATGATAATGTACGCTTCCGCCCCTCTCGCCTGTTCATCTATTATGTTTCCAGGCGCATCGTTAGTAAAAACAATGTAGAATACGATTGCGGCGCATCGATAAGGGACTCCATTAAGGCAGTTGCCCGCCTCGGAGTGCCCCAAGAAAAGACATGGCCTTACTTAATAAGGCAACTACGATCAAAGCCTAGCAGTCAGGCCTTCCGTGAAGCAATATCTGAACGTAAAACGGTACTAAGGTCATATGCTCGTATAAATCAAAACATTGATATGCTACGAGCCTGTCTCGCCGAGGGGTACCCATTTATTTTTGGATTTGTTGTTTTCGACAGGTTTGAAACAGTCAAATCATCAGGAATAATTAGCCTTCCGAAGGCTAAGGACAAGCCCCAGGGTCAGCATGCTGCTCTTGCGGTTGGGTTTGATAACACTTCAAAGTGCTTTATTGTTAGAAATTCCTGGGGAGTAAACTGGGGAGATGGAGGTTACGGATATATGCCTTATGAGTACATTGTCCACGAAGAGTGGGCGCATGATTTTTGGATGCTTAGATCCCTTTAGTAGCTGCTTATCTTTGGTGTGGAAGGTATTAATTTTTTTTTAGTTTTCTGCATATCATCATGGATCGCTCCAACTCACATACGCCACAGGCCAACATCGGAATAGTTAAAATTTAGTTAATCAATAAAGGCAAGGCCTTGGTTGCGCCGCCGGCGCGAAAATGTTGCCTGGTTGGAAAATATGTTGCACGTCGAATGACCCCTTTCACCCCTATTCGGCCACAGGCCCTTGACCACCCCCCTCACCGCCGCCTTCACCGCCGCCCGCGCCGCGCTCGCCGCCGGCGAGGTCCCCGTCGGCGCGGCCATCGCGCGCGGCGGCGAGATCCTCGCCGTCGCCGGCAACCGCACGCTGCGCGACCGCGATCCCACCGCGCACGCCGAAATGCTGGCGATCCGCGAGGCTTGCGCCCGCTTGCAATCCGAGCGCCTGCCCGACTGCGATCTCTATGTCACGCTGGAGCCCTGCGCCATGTGCGCGGGGGCGATCTCCTTCGCCCGCATCCGCCGGCTCTATTTCGCGGCGTCGGACGAAAAAGGCGGGGCGGTCGAGCACGGGCCGCGGTTTTTCTCGCAGCCGACCTGCCATCACGCGCCGGAAATTTACGGCGGCCTGCGCGAGGGCGAGGCCGCCGCGCTGTTACGCGACTTCTTCAAAACGCTGCGCTGACCGTCACGCGCTGGTGATGTAGTCGTGCAGCGCCTTGCGCTCGGCGTCGATCTGCTCGATGCGCCGCTTGACCACGTCGCCGATCGAGACCACCCCGACGAGACGCCCCTCGCGCAGCACGGGCAGGTGCCGCGCGCGCGCGTTCGTCATGATCAGCGCCGCATGATCGACGGTGTCGCGCTCGCAGACGTAGCTGAAGCTCGCCGCCAGATGGCGCGCGACCTCGTGGCTGAGCGCGTCGCAGCCATGCTGGGCCACGGCGCTCACGATGTCGCGTTCGCCGATCACGCCCACGACATCCTCGGCGTCGTCGAGAACGACGAGCGCGCCGACTCCGCGCCGGACGAGCTCGGCGGCCACGTCCTGGAGGCTGTGCCTCGTCGAGGCGGTGTGAACTTCCCGGCCTTTTTGCGCGAGTATGAGTGCGACAGTCATCCGGCGACCCTCCCTGAAGGGTTCTTGATCTTGGAGCTGAAACGCTGCGTTCCGACGGGCCCCCGCAACCACGCTCGGCCGTCGCGTTGGCGAGCCGTCTCCAAAACGGATAAGTCGGGAAGCCTCGCCTTTGTTCCCTCGCCGGATAAATATTCCGACGAAGCGGCGCAGGTAGCCTCATCCGAGCCGTTTTGCGGCGCGATAGAAATCTGGTCGGACGGAAGCTTCTGCGGATCTTGCGGCGGCGCTCCGAGCGTTCGGAAGCCCCTTTGGAAGCTCTCGACAAAGGCGTCCCCTTCGTGTAGGAGGGCGGCCTCAACTAAAACAGCGTCCCGAAACGCTCGTCTCATGGCTCGACCGGGCCGGACGAAACGGCAGGAAGTTTCTTAAAGATGAACATCATCGAGCAGCTCAACGCCGAGCAGGCGGCGAAACTTGCCGAAAGCAAGACGATCCCCGACTTTCGCCCCGGCGACACGGTCGTCGTCAATGTGAAAGTCAAGGAAGGCGACCGCTCGCGCGTCCAGGCCTATGAGGGCGTGGTGATCTCGCGCCAGGGCGGCGGCCTGAACGAAAGCTTCACCGTCCGTAAGATTTCCTACGGCGAGGGCGTCGAGCGCGTGTTCCCGCTCTACGGCCCGCTGATCGATTCGATCAAGGTCCTGCGCCGCGGCAAGGTTCGCCGCGCCAAGCTCTATTACCTGCGCGACCGCCGCGGCAAGTCCGCGCGCATCGCCGAGCGCGTCGAGACCAAGGCCAAGCCCGCGGCCGGCAGGGCCTAATTCCTTCGGAAGGAGCCGCTTCGTCATTGCCAGCGAAGCGAAGCAATCCAGGGGTCACGGGCGCACCCTCAATTTCCTTGACCCCGTTGAAAAATCGGCGCGGTCGCTGGCGTGGCTCCTTCGCTCGCAATGACGGCCCCGGCGCCTGCGTCAAACCTTATGCAGCCGCGAGGGCCCCATCCATGCGAATTGGCATTTTCCGCACTTTCATCGTCGCCTTCGTCGTCTTGAGTGCAAACGGCGCCTTCGCCGAAACCCAGGAGCGCGTGCTGCCGACCTCGCGCGCCGAGGCGTTGCTGTCCTTCGCGCCCGTCGTCAAGAAGGCCCAGCCGGCGGTGGTCAATGTTTTCGCCTCCCGCGTCGAGAACATGCCGGTCAATCCGTTCTTCGACGACCCGGTCTTCCGCCGCTTCTTCGGCGAGGGCGGCGGGCCCGGCGGGCGGCGCACCCAGCAGTCCTTGGGCTCCGGCGTCATCGTCGATCCGAGCGGGCTCGTCGTGACCAACCACCACGTCATCGAGAACATGACCGACGTGAAGGTCTCGCTCGGGGACAGGCGCGAGATTGCGGCCAAGATCCTGCTGCGCGACCCGCGCACCGATCTTGCGGTCTTGAAGCTCACCGAGGCCGGAACTTATCCGGTGCTGGAGCTTGGCGACTCCGACGCGCTGGAGGTCGGCGACATCGTGCTCGCGATCGGCAATCCCTTCGCCGTCGGCCAGACCGTGACGCAAGGCATCGTGTCGGCGCTCGCGCGCACGCAGGTCGGCATTTCCGACTATGGATTCTTCATCCAGACCGACGCGGCGATCAATCCGGGCAATTCCGGCGGTCCGCTCGTCGACATGAACGGCCGCGTCGTCGGCATCAATTCTGCGATCTTCTCCAAGTCGGGCGGCTCCGTCGGCATCGGCTTCGCGATCCCCGTCAACATGGTGAAGGTCGTGCTGGCGGCGGCGAAGGGCGGCGGCAAGCAGGTCAAGCGCCCCTGGCTCGGCGCGAGCCTGCAGCCGCTGACGCAGGAGATCGCCGACAGCCTCTCGCTGGAACGGCCTTCGGGCGCGCTTGTCGCCGATCTCGACGCCAAGGGACCGGCGGCCGAGGCGGGCCTGAAGCGCGGGGACGTGATCACCACTGTCGACGGACAGACAGCCGACGATCCCGAGGCCGTAGGCTACCGGCTGGCGACGAAGCCGATTGGCGGCACAGCGAGCCTTGGCGTGCTGCGCGGCGGCAAGAAGATCGTCGCGCCGGTCAAGCTCGTCCCAGCGCCCGAGATCCCCCCGCGCGATCCGGTGAAGATCAAGGGCCAGAACCCGTTTGCGGGGGCGACCTTCATCAACCTGTCGCCGGCGGTGATCGAGGAATTTTCGGTCCAAGGCGTCATGACCGGCGTCATCGCGGCGGAGGTCGAGGAAGGCTCGGTCGCGCAGCAGCTCAATCTGCAGAAGGGCGATGTGATCCTGCAGGTCAACAACAAGAAGATCGCAACGACGCGCGACCTCGAGGAAGCCACGGTCGGACGGTCCTATTACTGGAAGATCACGCTGGAGCGCGGCGGGCAGGTGATCACGACCGTGGTGGGCGGATAGCGCTTTCGCGCGCCGTCGCCTCGACGATCTCCTCGCGCAGACGCCGCGCGACCTCGGCAACCGCCTTCGCGACCGGCGGCGACAGCGGCGCGCCCGCATCGAACGAGGCGCCTTCGATCGCGTAAACGACGCAGCGCTTTGGCAGCCGGGCGAGGGCGCGGGCGAGCTCGATCGCTTCGACAAGACCGAAACCATGCGTCGACAGGCCGTAGCCAAGGTCCGGCAGCGGCGCCGCGGTCGCGTCGAAGCGATGGACCGCGCCAGGCGGACCGCCCGAGACGCAAGCGTCGACCAGCCACGCCGCCGCCGCTGCTTCGATCGCATCGAGCAGCGCCGTCCCTTCGCCCTCGCATTCGACGATCTCGACGCCTGCGGGCGGGTCTTTCCTCAGAAGCCTCGCGATCAGGCGCCCCGCCGCATCGTCGCCGCGCGCAAGATTGCCGAGACCGACGACGATATTCACGCGGTTTGCCCCCTGACGCGCACCATTGATTCAGCCGCGATCCATGTCGAGCCGCAAAAAATGCGTCGCGCAGGAGATGCAGGGATCGTAATTGCGCACAGTCTGCTCGCAGCGGCGGCGCAGCTCGTCATCCGGAAGCTCGAGGAAGCCGCCGACAAAATCCTTGAGGTCCTCTTCGATGCTCGACTGGTTCTGCGAGGTCGGCGGCACAATGCGCGCCTCAGCGATGGCGCCGTCCGCCGCAAGCTCGTAGCGATGCCACAGCAGCCCACGCGGCGCCTCGGTCGCCGCTTGTCCTACACCGGCGCGCGGCTCGACGGGAACCGCCGCGCGCGCCGGCTCTTCGTAAGTCTCGATGATTCTTAGCGCCTCGTCGCAGGCGTAAAGCGTCTCGACCGCCCGCACGACGATGCTGCGATAGGGATTGGCGCAGCAAGGCGCCAGTCCCGCCTCCCGCGCCGCCTGCTGCGCCAGCGGCGACAGACGATTGTAGTTGAGGTTGTAGCGGGCGAGCGGCCCGCACAGATAAGAGCCGCGCCCGCGGATGCGCGCATAAAGCGCGTTCGAGCGCTCGAGATGCATTTCCTCGAAATGGTCGTCGTATTCGGCGGGAGGAATGTCGAGGCCGCGGCTGGAGACGATGCGGCCCTCGTTGAACGGGTATTCTTGCCCGTGCCGTAGCGCGACATATTCATAGTCGCGCTCGCGATCCGGGAATTCGAAGGACGCCGTCCAACGCACGGTCTCCAGCGCCGCGTCGCGCGCCCACTTCAGGCGTTCCGCCAGGGGAGCGAGTTCGCGCCGGCGCGGCGCGCGATAGAAGCCGCCGACGCGCACGTTGATCGGATGAATCTCGCGCCCGCCGACGAGCGCAATGATCTCATTGCCCGCCTTCTTGAGCTCCAAGCCGCGGCGCACGTGGTCGCCGTGGTCGCGCGCCATCGCAATGCCGCTGTCGTAGCCCAGAAAATCGGGCGCATGCAGCATGTAGACATGCAGCACGTGGCTCTCGATCCACTCGCCGCAGTAGATGAGACGCCGCAACGCGCGCAACGGCCCGTCGACTTCGACGCCGAGCGCGCTCTCCATCGCATGCACCGCGCTCATCTGATAGGCGACCGGACAAATGCCGCAGATGCGCGCTGTGATGTCGGGCGCTTCCGTGAAGGCGCGGCCGCGCAGCATCGCCTCGAAGAAACGCGGCGGTTCGAAGATCGAGAGATGCGCGCTCTCCACGGCGCCGCCGCGCACGACGACCTCGAGCGAGCTCTCGCCCTCGACGCGGGCGAGATAATCGACCTTGATCGTCTTACGCGTCATGGCGCTCGCTCTCCGTGCGAAACGGCTCCGCGCCGGCGTTGAAGGTGCGATAAACGCGTTGCAAAGCGCCCTGGTCCATCCCGAGCCCCGCGAGCCCGCGGCTGAGCGAAGGGGCGTTCGGCGTCTCCATGGGACCGAAGCAGCCATAGCAGCCGCGCGCGTAAGACGGGCACAGCGCGCCGCAGCCCGCATGCGTGACCGGCCCGAGGCAGGGCGTCCCGTGCCCGACCATCACGCAAACGTTGCCCTTGAGCTTGCACTCGATGCACACGCTATGCGCAGGCGTTGTCGGGCGCCGGCCGGCGAGAACGGCGGAGATGACCTCGATGAGCTGGCGCTTGTTGATCGGGCATCCCGGCAGCTCGAAATCGACCGCGACATGCCGCGCGATCGGCGTCGAGGTCGCGAGCGTGCGGATATAGTCGGGCCTGGCGTAAACGATCGCGGCGTATTCCTGCACGTCGCCGAAATTGCGCAGCGCCTGTATGCCGCCCGCCGTAGCGCAAGCGCCGATCGTGACCAGCAGGCGCGAGCGTCGCCGCACGTCGAGAATGCGCTCGGCGTCATGCGCCGTCGTGATCGAGCCCTCGACCAGCGAAAGATCGTAAGTTCCCTTCACCGCGCCGCCCGTCGCTTCGGGAAAATAGGCGATCTCCACCGCCTCCGCGACGGCGAGCAGCTCGTCCTCGCAGTCGAGCAGGCTCAGCTGGCAGCCGTCACAGGAAGCGAACTTCCATACCGCGAGTCTCGGCTTGCGCTTCTTGGCCGTCACGTCACAGCTCCTTCACCGTGAGCAGCCGCCGCAGCCGATCGTAGCTGAAGACCGGACCGTCGCGGCAGATGAAGACCGGGCCGAATTGACAATGGCCGCATTGGCCGATGGCGCATTTCATGTTGCGCTCCATCGAGAGATAGATCGATTCCTCCGCTACCCCAGCGTCGCGCAGCGCGGCGGCGGCGAAGCGCATCATGATCTCGGGTCCGCAGACGAGCGCGATCGCCTGCGCCGGGTCGAAGACGGCGCGCGCGAGAAAGGGCATGACGACGCCGACATGGCCGCGCCACTCGGAATCGGCGTGATCGACCGTAACCTCGATCTCAATGTCGAGCCGGCGCCGCCAGTCTTCAAGCTCACGGCGGAACAGAATGTCGCCTGGGCTGCGCGCGCCGTAAATCAGGACGATCCTGCCGTAGCGGCGCCGTTCTCCGAGCAGCCGATAGAGCGCTGGACGCAAGGGCGCGAGCCCGAGGCCGCCCGCGACGACAATGACGTCGCGCCCTTCCGCCTCGGCCATGGGCCAGCCGACGCCGAAGGGCCCGCGCAGCCCGACGCAATCCCCTACGCCGAGGCCCGTGAGCGCGGCGGAGACGGGGCCGACGGCCCGAATCGTATGCACGAGGCGCTCCGTCTCGGCGGGATCGCCGCTGAAGCTGATTGGAGCCTCTCCGACGCCGAAGGCCGACAGCATGTTGAACTGGCCGGGCGTGAAGGGCCCATCCCCTACCGGCTCCAGCTCGAGCGTGAAAACCTGCGGCGTCTCGGCGCGCCGGCGCAGGACGCGCGCGACGCGCGGCGTCATCGGATCGGCCGCGAGCGCGGCGCTTGCTTCAGGCCGAGGCGCCATAGACGTCGAGCAATTGCAGCTGCGCGGCATGGAGGCGCTGGATCAAGATTGGCGTGAAGCGTTTCATGATCTCGTAGCCGAGATCGTGATCGCTTTCGCATTTCTGGCGCAGGCATTGGGCGCTCATAGCCACGGCGCGCGTGAGTTCGACCGCCCTCGCGTCGTCGTTCCAACGATAGGGCGCGACGAGGCAGGAGACGCCGACGATCTCGCCTTCAGAAAGCGTCTGAAAAGTGACGGCGCCTCGCCCAGGCGCAGCCACCTGCATCGCCACCCGGCCCTGCCGCAGAAGATAGAACCACTCTGCCGGCTCGCCCTCATGGAAGAGATGCTCGCCGGCCTGGAACACGACATTCTTGGCGCAACCGGCGACCAGCGCGCAGAAAGCTTCGTCTAGCCCGGCGAAGAACGGGTGCCGTTTGATGATGCCTTCCAGGCCTTCCATGGCTCAAATCCTCGCTGGCTTTGGCTGTCGCGGATCGCCCGCACCTCTTCGGTGATGTCGATGCCGACCGGGCACCAGGTGATGCAGCGCCCGCAGCCGACGCAGCCCGAGCTGCCGAACTGATCGATCCAGGTCGCGAGCTTGTGGGTCATCCATTGCCGATAGCGGGATTTCGCGCTCGCGCGCACGCCGCCGCCGTGAAGATAGGAGAAATCCATGGTGAAGCATGAGTCCCAGCGGCGCGAGCGCTCCGCGCGCGAGCCGTCGAGCGAGCTCGTGTCCTCGACCGCGGTGCAGAAGCAGGTCGGACACACCATCGTGCAATTGGCGCAGGTCAGGCAGCGTTCGGCCACGTTATCCCAGCGCGGGTGCTCGAGGTTGTTGAGAAGCAGCTCGTGGATGTCGTCCGCGCGCATTTCGCGGCCCATTGCGGCGGCGGCGGCGGCGACGACCTTCTCGCCAGCCGCAACCTCGTCGGGCGTCGGGGCGCGGCGCGGCAGCTCGGCCAGCACTTCGGCGCCCTCGGGGCTGCCGGCGCGCGCGAGAAATATGTGGCCGCTCTCGCCCAGGATCTCGGTCAGGGACAAATCGAAGCCGCTCTTGGCTTCGGGGCCCGTTCCCATCGACACGCAAAAGCAGGTCCCGCCCGCATGGCCGCAGTTGAGCGCGACGACGAACAGCCCCTCGCGCCGCTTGCGGTAATGGGAATCGACGTAGGGGCCGCCGAGCATGACCTTGTCCTGGATCGCGATGGCGTGAAGCTCGCACGAGCGCACGCCGATGAAGGCGAGAGCCCCGGTCTCATCCGCCGGCTCCTCGACGACGCGCATCCTTTCGCCGTCGCGCTCCATGCTCCAGAGCCGCAGCATCGGGGCGTGCAAAAACTTCTTCCAGGAGTGAGGACCGACGGCGTAGCTGAACAGCGCCCGGTCCTCGCGCCGCACGAGCCGGTAGCGGCCGCCGTCCTGCTCGTCGCTCCAGCCCTCGGGAAGATCGGAGACGGACACGATGTCGTCATAGACAATGGCCTGATCCTCGAGCTTCGGCCCGATCACCCGCCGCCCGCGCCGCCGCAGCGCATCGAGCAGGGCTTGCAGCCCTTCCCGCGTCAACACGGCCTCTTCGCCGATATCCATCCGACCCCTTCGAGCCCCGCCTCCAGCGAAGCCTCTTCGCGCGGGCGTTTTATTGTAGCTCAATCTGGCGCGCCGGGGCGACGGTTTTATGTCTCTCAGCCAAAGCGCGGCGGCGGCTCGAACCCGCTATATGGCGAAGTCGCTCTTCTTCAAGATGGACACGGGCTCGACGCCATGTCGAGCGAGCGCCTCGGCCGCGCCTTCCTCGCGATCGATAATGACGAGGGCTTTTCTGACAACGCGCGAATGTCCTTCCTCGCGCAACGCCTCCAGCGTCTTGATCAGCGAGCCGCCGGAGGTCGCCACGTCGTCCACGATCAATATTTCATCGCCTTCGCCACCGATGAATCCGTCGATTCGCTCTTTCGCTCCATGCTGCTTCGTTTCCTTGCGCACGAAAAAGGCGAAGACCTCATGTGGAGTCCCGTAGCTGCGCGCGGCGACGCTGGCCACGATCGGCACGGCGCCCTGGACCATGCCGCCGACATATTTGATGTCCTTCGAGCGCATGTAGTCGACGATCATGTCGGCCAAAAGCGCCGCGCCTTCTGGATGCAGCGTCGTCTGGCGCAGCTGGAAGATGAAGCTGCTCGTGCGTCCGGACGAGAGCTTGAACTCGCCCCGCTTCAGAGAATCCTTCTGGATTTGGGCGCGAAGCCGGAGCCAGCGCGGGTCGGAGCGGTCCACGATGTCATGCAACGGCTGCGTCAATGGCTCGCTCTCCGGATTGCCGAGGCTCTCGCTGAAAAGGCCCAGGTCGCTCGCGCCCGTTGCGCTTAGGACACCTGGGGGCTCTAATCAAGCGCGCGCAATCAGAGTCGTCCGCTCGAAACGTGGTCTTGGATGCAGGTCAGCTCGATATCCTGCTCGACAATCTCGAAACAGCCGCGCGGTGTCTCGCAAAGGAGAGGCTTGACAGCGTGCGGCGTCCTGCCGTACACCGGCCACAGTGAGAATGCAGGGTCGAACCTATGATAAAAACTGCGCGTCTCGAAGCCCGGATCACGCCGGACCTGCAAGCCCTGCTCAAGCGAGCGGCGGAGCTTGAGGGGCGCAGCGTGACGGATTTCGTCGTCACGGCCGCGCAAGAGGCGGCGGAACGGCGCATCGAACAAGCGCAGGTGATCCGGCTCTCGCTCGAAGATCAGCGCGCCTTCGTCGAGGCGATCCTCAATCCGCCAGAACCTACGCCGGCGCTGCGGCGCGCCTTCCGGCGTCACCGTGAGCTGATCGACGAGTCGCGGTGAGCGGCGGCTTCCTCATCGAGCCGCTGGGCGCCCATGATCGTTCAACCTTCTCCTGCGGCGCGGCGCCGCTTGATCGCTACCTCCGGGAAACGGCGACGCAGGACACGAAGCGGCTCATGGCGAGCTGCTTCGTGCTCGTCGAAAAAGCAACGAACACGCTCGCCGGATATTACACGCTGTCCGCAATGAGCGTGCCCGCGAGCGACATGCCCGCGGAAATTTTGAAGCGTCTGCCGTGCTATCCAATCCTGCCCGCTGCCCTCGTCGGACGGCTTGCCGTCAATCAGCGGTTTCAACGCCGTGGTCTCGCTAGCGCGCTGCTCGCGGACGCGGCAAAGCGGGTTCTGAACGGAGACACGAAAGCCTTCGCGCTCATCGTCGACGCCAAGGACGAGAACGCCGTCGCCTTCTACCAGCGGCAAGGTTTCCGGCCCTTCGCCAGTCGACCGATGTCGCTGTTCCTGCCTCTGGCGACCGCCAGAAAGGGGGCTGGAGGCTGAGACGCTGCAATGATTGTTTCGTGAGAGATAAC
>Ga0187781_10001701_pt1 | contig 16732 bp, 13 predicted proteins | sample 0715_SJ02_MP02_2_FD_132447 | JGI IMG/M metagenome (GOLD analysis project Ga0187781, IMG submission 132447) | Tropical peat soil microbial communities from peatlands in Department of Meta, Colombia - 0715_SJ02_MP02_20_MG | ecosystem: Environmental > Terrestrial > Soil > Wetlands > Peat | place...
CGGAAAATCCGCCTCGTCTTCGTAACGATGAACCAGATACGAGGCATCCTCGTTCGAGAAGTCGTGTCCATGTTGCCGAAGGAAGTTCTTCAACCCAGGTTCTGGAAATTCCTCGCCCGAGAATAAAAGTGTAACTTCACCATCTTCGTTGCGAACCGGCATGCCGTCGGCAAAACAACCACGCCTGGCTACCCAGCCAACATAGATGCCATGCTCAGGATCGCTCCAGGTGCCGCAGTTGTAAAACGGCTCATGGCGTAGACACTTCACCATAGCGAGCAACTGTTGCTCGGCTGTGACGCTGGGCAGCGTTGTTATAAGACCTACGAGTCCGGGCAAAGCGATCTCCTAAAACGACTCCGCTTTCAGGTTAAATCTGCGCTGGTACCAAAGGCTACGGAGTTCACGCAGCTTCTCGGCTATCGACTCCGGCATGTGCTCGGCCAGGCGTCGATGCAAGCCGAGTCGAAATGCGATAGCGCCCCATCGAGTAAGGGGGACGTAATAGCGGGGTACATCGACTCGCTGAAATCCGTTTCGCTCTTTGAAGTCACTCAAGCTGCTCCGTACCTTGTTGCCGTATGCGAAGTTCGCATATACGAGGCGGGTTACGCCGAGATTGGCGCAAGAGCGCACCGCCTGCACAACCAAACCGTTGGTCGGTGCTTTATCCCGATACACTATCAGCGAGAGGATGTGCATCAGTCCCGCTTGCGTTCGAGTGTCGTCCATAGTGAGCTTGATGAAACCGATTAACTTGTCGCGATCGAAGGCACCTATAAACACACTACTATCCAGAAATGTGGCGCTCATCGCGCGCACAGCTTCTAAACTCTTGCCGTAGTGCGGAAAGCGCCGTCCCTGCCTTACTGGAACCTCGTTATAGATCTCCCAAATTCCTTGGGCGAGGGCATCATCGAAAGGCACCTCTCGGATCACTATGCCTTTCTTCCCTGCTTGCTTGGCCTTGTTGCGAGCTTTGAAGCCAATCTGCTGTGACCACCAGTGATCAAAGTTGGATATTGGCAGGACCGCCATGTTGTCCCATTCAAACGGATACGCGTATCGCGGCGAAGTCTCCGGCAAACTTTGCAGAAACGTAAAAACATCAGCGCCAGAATCCGAAGCGCGCAACGTAGCGACAGCAGCGTCCGGATCCGCCAGAAACTTGTAACTCTCACCGTCAAGTTGTGCAACACGGCAGAGCCGACCTTGCACCATCACTTGTCTGCCTTCGAGACGGAGTTCAGCGCTTCTCGTGTTCATCAGCTGTCCATTTGTTGACATTATTTCGGGTCGATTAGAGCGATTCCACTGATCTTCTGCGAACCTGGGGGTTGGCTCTCGCAGAACAGATCAGCAGAGCAATTAGTGGAAATTTGGCGGAGAGGGGAAGGATTCGAACCTCCGGGTGGCTTACGCCACCGCAGCCGGCAAGCCGGCTGCTGCCTTAGCCAACGGCGACCTCTCCGCGTTCTGACACCTTAACTCGCTCTACTTCAGCACTACTTGTGACTCTTGGGCTAGAGCGGCGGGCAACACTTGGTCGATACAAAACGTCGGCTGCCGCCCCGTACTGACGTAGTGAAATCCGCGGGAAGTCATTTCCTCGGGAGTGAACATGTTTCTTCCATCCACCACCAGGGGGCGCTCTACGATCTTCCGTATTTCCTCCCAGTCGAGATTCTTGAACTCTGGCCACTCTGTTGTGAGGATGATCGCCTCTGCGCCCATAGCCGCTTCATAAGCGTTCGAACAATACCGCACGTCGGGGAGCACACCTCTCGTCTTTTCCATCGCTTGGGGATCATAAGCACTCACCGTTGCACCCTCGCTGAGGATAGCGCGAATGAAATCGATTGCGGGAGCAAATCGAATGTCATCGGTATTGGGTTTGAATGCCAACCCAAGAACAGCAATCTTGCGGCCCCGAATCACCCATAGTTCCTGTCGAATCTTGTCCACAAAATGTTCGATACGATTCTTGTTGACGCTTTCTACTTCCTTCAGTAGCGAAAGGTCACATCCGGCTTTCGCCGCGAGTCGCGAAAAAGCTTGGACATCTTTGGGCAAGCAGAATCCGCCGTAGCCAATGCCTGCGCTCAAGAACGCAGGACCTATCCGCGGGTCCATACCCATTCCCAGAGCAACCTTGGTCACATCCGCCCCGACCAACTCGCAGAGGTCCGCAACCATATTGATAAACGAGACCTTGGTGGCAAGAAACGAGTTGGAGGCGTGCTTAATTAGCTCCGCGGAGCACATATCAGTCACAAGCCATGCTGGTTTCCGGGAAAGCGTACAGTTGTTGTGCGCCGGACACTTGAACGTCTGTTCCAGAATGGGACGATATATTTCGCGCAACCTCGCGGCAGTATCTTCGTTCTCCACTCCGATGACAATTCGGTCAGGATGAAAGAAATCCTGAATGGCCGTGCCTTCGCGGAGAAACTCGGGATTCGACGCAACCTCGCATCGCAGCGCTTTGTCACCGTACAGATCGAGCTGCCGTTTCAATTGCTGACCGGTCTGCACCGGGACCGTACTCTTTTCAATCACCAGGCAATCACCGCTTGCGCGTTGGCCAATGATGCGAGCGACGTTAGCTACTGCTGAAAGATCTGCCTCCCCGTTTTCGAGCGGAGGGGTTCCCACACAGATGAATATCGCCGGCGCATCCATAACCGCATCTTCGACCGAATCGAATCGCAGCCTGCCGGCCGAGCTGTTTCGCAGAACGATCTCTTCGAGGTGGGGCTCGAAGAAGGGCATCTCACCGCCTCGCAATAGAGCAAGCTTTCGTTCGTCATTGTCGGCGCAACGCACGATGTGGCCGATCTCCGCCAGGCAAGCGGCGGTGGTCAGCCCCACATAACCTGCGCCAATCACTGAAATTTTCATTGGAGTTATTCCTCGTCTTGAATCTTGCGGAAGAGCGGTTTCTAGGCGGTAAGGTCAACTTGGGCCGACGCCAACGATTCGGCCTCAACCCGCCTGCGAGCACTGACTGACTCGAACTTGCAGATCTCTTCAACGACCCGCACCTGTTGTTCTTTCGTAAGTTGCGGGAACATCGGCAAGGATACGATCTCCGCCGCGGCCTTTTCTGCCGCCGGGAAGGCTCCCGGACCATAGGTCAGCGATTCGTATGCCTTCTGCAGATGGAGCGGAATCGGATAGTGAATCCCGGTGGCGATGCCTGCGTCTTTCAGATGCGCTATCAGGCCTTCGCGGTCCTCGATCCGCACCACGTAAAGGTGATAAACGGCCCTCGACCACGATGGCTCATAGGGCGCCTCGAAGGCGGTACCCGATGCCGCGAACAAACGCCTGTATTCGTCGGCCTTCTCACGCCGCTTCCGGTTCCACTCCGGGAGATGCTTGAGCTTTACGCTCAGAATCCCGGTCTGAATCGAGTCTAGCCGACCGTTGTAGCCCTCGACATCGTGATAGTACTTTTTGGCCTGGCCATGGTCGCGGAGCATCTTGACTGCATGCGCAATGGCGCGGTCGTTCGTCGTGACTGCTCCGCCCTCGCCGCACGCGCCCAGATTCTTGCCTGGATAGAAACTGAACGCCGCCGCCCGGCCCATCGAGCCCGCCATAAACCAGCGACTGTGCTTGCGCGAAAAGTACTCCGCTCCGTGCGCCTGGCACGCATCCTCAATCACGATGAGATCGTATTTCTCGGCGAGTTCGAGAATTACATCCATGTCTGCCATCTGGCCGTACAGGTGGACGGGAACAATGGCACTCACCCGCCGCTTGCTTCTCTTGCTGACCAGTCCGCCTTCAGTTGCGACGCACTCCGACTCCAGATACCCTCGCAGTTTCTCAGGGTCCATGTTGTAGGTGCGTTCGTCGATGTCGACAAACTCCGGAATCGCTCCTGCTTGAGAAATGGCCTCCGTCGTCGCGATAAAAGTATGCGGAACTGTCACCACCACGTCGCCCTGCTTCACACCGGCGGCGATCAATGCGAATCGGAGAGCGTCAGTGCCGCTGTTGACTGCTATCGACCGTTCCGTGTGGCAGAACTCGGCGAACTCTTTTTCGAACTTCTCCACCATCGGCCCGCCGATGAATCCTGCGGTCCGGATCGCCTGCTGAAAGACTGCTGTTAGCTCTGGTTCGAGCTCTACGTGGGGAGTAATGAGATCAAGAAAAGGAATATGTTGCGGATGATTCACTGAGCTGCCTCCGTTTCAATGTGCCGCAGAATTCTTGCTGGATTGCCGGCCACAATCGTGTTGGCCGGAACGTCTTTGGTAACTACCGCTCCCGCTCCTACAATCGCGTTTTCTCCGATGCAGGTATTGGCGAGGATCGTTGCGCCTGAGCCGATCGAGGCACCCTTCTTTACGATCGTCCGTTCCACATGCCAATCGGCTTCGGTTTGCAATTCACCTGAGGCCGTGGTTGCGCGCGGATAAAGATCATTGATGAACATCACACCATGGCCGATGAATACGTTGTCTTCGATGTTGACGCCCTCACAGATGAAGGTATGGCTCGACACCTTGCAACGCTTGCCGATCGTCGCATTTTTTTGGATTTCGACGAATGCGCCGATCTTGGTGTCGTCGCCAACTTCACACCCATAAAGATTGATAAATTTTGAAAGCTTGACGTTCTGCCCAAGCTTTACGTCTGGTGCAATCGAGAGATACGGATTCATAGAAACCCCACTCACAGGGCTGTTACTGTTGGTCTTTGTTTGCAAAGGAAGAACTGGCAGGTACCTAGTCGGCCGTCGCTTGTTCGGATGCAAACCTCCAAACGGCGGCAGTGCTCGGCAAGGCTTTGATGGGATGTGCCATCGGCTGTGGATCACCCAGCTGACAATGGCGATGGATAGCGGCCAGAGTCGTCGCTGCATCGTCTCGTGGTACCACGAAGGATAAGGTACGATCAGCCGCTCGGTGAGCATTCGCGATCACCGGCACATGTTCATCCGCGAGTGCAGCCGAGACTCTAGCCACAGTTCCGCACGCCGATTCAAGGCTCCGGCCAACCAACGTAACCATCGAAACTGGCGAGTCGCACACGGTTTGTTCTGTATATAGCCCCTTCCCGTTTTGCGAGAACTCCTCGCGCAACGCCCCAACGGTCCGTTCTACAGAGGAAGATGGAACCACCAGGCAAACATCATGGTTACTCAAAGACTGGGTGAGTAAGAGCAAATCGACTCGAACCGCAGCCAAAGCTGTGGTCACACGCTGTGGCACGTCGGAAATACCGTGCATCGCAACGCCATCCAGAGTAATCAAAGACGCCTCGCGCATGGTCGCAAGGGCCGTCACTGCGCCCACCTCGAGCGGCCCGTCCGGAGTAATCCTGGTTCCCGGTTCCTCGGCTGCGAAAGTGTTCTTGATCCAAATAGGAATCCCACGTTCGACTACTGGACGAAGCGTTTTGCGGTGCAAAACTTTGGCGCCAAAATGAGCCAGCTCGCCGGCTTCGTGGTAGGACATCTCCCGGATCGTGCGAGCTCCCGGCACTAACTTTGGATCGGCAGTCAGCAGCCCACACACATCCGTCCAAATTACGACTTCGTCCGCGTCCAATGCCGACGCTAAGATGGTGGCCGAATAGTCGGACCCGCCACGGCCGAACGTGGTCAGGACCCCTGCTTCGCTTGCTCCGATGAAACCAGTCACCACCGGTACAACCGCGGCATCGAGGAGTGGCCTCAAGCGTGCACGGCAGCGTTCCCGCGTAACGTCGAATCGCGGTTCCGCTTCCCCGTGATACGAATCTGTCACAATCAGCTCTGTTGCCTCGATCGCTTCGCTGCTAACTCCGGTTTCTGACAGTACGGCCGCAACCAGCGGCGCAGACAGTCGCTCGCCAAGACCCGACAAGGCGTCCAACGTCTGCGGCGTCAGCTCGCGCCGCAGCGTTACAACCCGACACAGCTGCTCACCCTCCGCAAAGAGATCTCGTAGCTTGCTCTCGAGCCGTTGCTTGGTCGCTCCAGAATGAATCAAAGCCGTCACAGCTTCTTCGTGCTGCGTCTTTATCTGCGCGAAGATCTCTCGCACCGTGCCTTCGTTGCCGGCTTTCGACTCGTTTGCGGCTTCAATCAGTCGATTGGTAACACCGGCCATTGCGGATACAACGACCGTCACGCTCGATTCGTGGGTTGCAGCTCGGATGATCTTAACGACCCTCGCGATGGAAGATGCATCGCCGACCGACGTACCGCCAAACTTCATCACCCGCAGCGGTCTCCTCGGAATGCTGCGATCTTCGTTGTAACTCGCCACCTGGCCTACGAAGCTCCCTGACGGAACACGTACGCTTGCTCTCTCGCCATGCTTGGGGCCGCGGGAATACCAAGCGCTCTGCTTCCGTCCCCGACGCATACAAGCGTGGACGAGCTCGGGCTCATCCCACGGGACATCGTGGTAGCCCGTTTTCAGATATTCGCTCTGCGGATCGCGTGCCCACTCATGCGGAAAGAGCGCAATCGTTTTATCCTGCGTCACACAAGGTGCCACGCGGATCGGCTGGCCCGATGCTGCGCTATACATCGCCGCAGGCAAATCGCGTCCCTCGCCTAGCGTCAGATGTCCAACCTGCGTGGCTCTCGGGTTGATCTCAATTAGGTAAGCGTTGCCGCTTCCTTCTTCTATCATGAAATCAAATCCACACAATCCTGAGAGCCCCAGACGACGCGCGACCTTCTCTATGGCGCTTGAAATCTCAGAGTTTTCAATCAGCCGAACGACCGAAGCATGTCCCGCACTTCTTACCTTGCGCAACACTTCCAAATGGAGACTCGCTAAAACCTTGCCCTGCCAACACGCAACCGTGCTTGTTGCCTCACGTCCAGCAACAAAAGACTGAGCAATCACCGCAGGTTTCCCGCGCAAAAGCGACGGCCATATCAACGTGCGATCATTGTCGAACAGAGCATGTTTGATCGCGCGTGCAAGCAATGGGGGTGCTTGCAGGCGTCGGACCGCGTGTCGCGCCTCTGCCGCAGATTGCACCACGCGGACGCCTTCGCCTCCCGAGGAGCCATCAGCCTTCAGCACGACCGGAAGACCAACACGCGCAACCCATTCGGCGGCATCTTCCGGATCCCTGACCTTCTCGCTTCGCGGAACCCGAATCCCCTCTTCCTGCGCGACTTCCATGAAAGCCGCTCTCGATTGCACCATGGGGAAAGACTTTGGCAACCCAAGCGAGCGTTCAATTACGGACGCGATCGTGTCCGCATGTTCCGAATGCGATTTCCGTCGCCAATAGAGATCGTGCAGATGGCGGACCGCAAGATCATCCCCCGGCAAAACAAGATCAGGTTTCGAAATGGCAAGCGCGCGAACTAAGGAGCGCTGCGGCGTCAGACCCTCATAGGTGTAGGTACGGCTGGCAGCGTGTGTCCGCGCTAGCGGGTGCTTTGGAGGGCACAGAGCTTCAACCTGAAACCCGGCTTTGGCAAACGCCATGGCCAGGCGAGCCGTCGGTACCCAATTCATTGTTGTTACAAACAGGCAGATTGGTTTCACAGCGGAGTTCTTTCGAGCAGCAGCAATTCGCAGCCCAATCAGAGGTAGACCAGCGTTCCTCTCTGGCGAAGGGATTCGGTCGCGGCCTCGAGCATCTGGACTACGCGCAGGCCCGCGACGCCGTCATTCGAAGGCTTCTGACAGTTTCGAATGCAGTCGATAAAATAAGTGAGCTCCAGGCGCAGGGCCTCGACCTGTTCCACCTGCGGTGCCCACATATCGCCGGAGCGGTAACTCACGAGCAGGTTGTAGACGCCTTCCTGACTCTTGACCTCCACACCCTTGTCATAAATCTTGAGCTTCTCGTCAGCCTCGAGGTCATTCCAAACCAACATCTTCTTCTCGCCGCCAATCAGCGTGGTCCGAACCTTGACCGGTGACATCCAGTTCACGTTGATGTGTGCGATCACGTTGTCCGGAAAATATGCCGTGATGAAAGCAATGTCTTCGTGACTGTTGAGGTGCGCCTGCCCGGTCGCTGAGATGGCCTCTGGCTCTCTGTCCAGGATGTGATTCATAATCGAAAGGTCATGCGGCGCAAGATCCCAAATCACGTTGCAATCATGCTGAAACAGGCCGAGGTTCACCCGCGTTGAATCGTAGTAGTAGAGCTTGCCGAGCGTTCCATCGTTGACCAGTTTCTGAATCTTGCGGACCGCGCCCGTGAATAGAAACGTATGATCCACCATGATGAGCAGATTTTTCTGCTCCGCCAGGTTGATCAGCTCTTGCGCTTGCGCGGCTTTGCTGGTAAACGGCTTCTCCACAAACACGTGCTTGCCGTTCTCGAGCGCAGCCTTCGTCAGTTCATAGTGTGTCCACACCGGTGTGATCACCGCGATGGCATCGACATCGGGCGATGCCACCAAATCGCGGTAGTCGCTGTAGGTCGGAACCCCGAGATGCGCCGCCTCAACCCGTTTGCGCGCCGCCGGGCTCTGATCGCACACCCCCACAACCTGGCACCCATCAAGGGCGCGCAGATTCCTGACGATATTCGGCCCCCAATACCCATACCCGAGTACTCCAAACCTCAGCATAAGAATTTACCTTTGATGAATATGTTGTCGCCCGTGCGGAGGAGGGTTGAACGGGCAGTGAAGAAAGAGCTAGAGATTAAGCGATTACGAATTAAGAGAGGAGGTGAAAATCAGCAGGCACCATCTCCGCCGATAACCGCTTTCGGCGTCTGCAGCAGAATTTTCAGGTCGAGCAGCGGCGAACACTCTCGCGCGTAACGCAAATCCAGCCGTACCATCTCGTCGAACTCCACCCGGCTGCGCCCGTGCACCTGCCACAACCCGGTAATGCCCGGCTTAGCTTCGAGCAGGCGCCGGCGGTGCCAAGTCGCGTACGCTTCTACCTCATAAGGCAACGGAGGGCGAGGCCCGACCAGCGACATCTCGCCGCACAATACATTGATCAGCTGCGGCAGTTCATCCAGGCTCGCGCGCCGCAAAAACCTTCCAACCGGCGTGATTCTCGGGTCATTGGTCAGCTTGAACACGGCACCGCCTCCACCAGCGGCTTTCTTCTCCGCCTGGCCTGCGATCAGCTTGCGCACGTACTCCCGGTGCTCACTCGAGTCGTTGTTCACGTACATCGACCGGAACTTTAGGAACGTAAAGGGCGTGCCATGCTCACCAATCCTCTTTTGCCGGAACAGCACCGGGCCGCGCGACGTCAGCTTGATCGCCGCCGTAATCATCAGGAACACCGGCGACAACAGCACTAGCAGCCACAGGCTTCCAAAAACATCAATCGCGCGCTTGCTCGTCCGTCCAAACCGGTTGGTCTTGTGGCGCTTTTCAAGATCCGGATACAACGCCGGGTTGCTCGCACGCTTCGGTTCTTCCACGTTCCAATCATCGGGAAAGACATGGAATGAAAACTTAATACGGCTGAACTGCTCTGAATCCAACCGGTCCCGCAAGACGCGGCCAATGCGCGAGAGAATCGTGCTCAGCACCAGGTTGTTATCCAGCGCGATTTCGGTAAACATTACGCCGATGATGGCCTGTTCTTTGTACCAGCCGGTCACGTCGGTTTCCCGCGTCGCTCCTCGCAGGGCCTCCAGCAGATCCACCAGTACGGGGTTAGGCATTTCGCCCGATCCATTAACGCAGGTATCCACAAGCAGCAGCACAAAGGGGCGCTGCGAACGCTCGCTGCGCTTGCGTTCTAAAGAAATCACCCGATGAAATTTACTCTCGCTCAATACCTCAGCGAGCATCTTCGGGCTCGACGAACGTGAAACTGCCACAGAATCAGGCGTGGGACTTGTAGAACGCGACACCACGAGATTACTCCTCGCTGGAACTGCTGAAAGATTCCCAGCGGCTCCACATCTGGTCTGGAATTTTGGGCTTGGCTGCCTGACTGGGTGGAATTCAGGCCCTTGCCCTAGTCGTTTTCAGCGGTGGGGGACCCGCTTTCGGCTGCTGAAACCTGGCCGTAACGTTGGTAGTAGTTCTTGTGATCGCCGCCGCTACAACCGTTGATTACCACTCCAATAAGAACTGACCTATCGACAATTTCCAGAGCTCGCTCAAGCGGCTTCTTCTCGGTTACGCCTTCCCGCGCCACGAGGAGAACTCCATCGGAAATCTTCATCCAGAAGCTTGCGTCCGCTAAGGGTATCAGTGGTGGACAGTCGATAATGATCCAATCGAACACCTCACCCAAACGACCCAGAACATCGGTCAACCGACCCGACTGCATCAATTCCAGTGGATTGTTCGGGGGAAGACCGGCGGGAACAAACCACAGCTGGGTGTTTTGGAGCTTATAGAGCACTTCTGACAACCGCTTTTCTCCGCGGAGATATTCCGCCAGCCCCGGCAGCGACGGACTCAGGCCAAACCGGCTGGCGAGCGACGGACGCCTTAAGTCACCGTCGACGAGCACCGCCTTTAAGACTTTGCTGCGCGATTGATTGAGCGCCAGGTTGGCCGCCGTCATCGTTTTTCCTTCTTCCGGGATCGTGCTGGTGACGGCAATTTTTTTCAAGACTCGTTTCTCGCGCAGGTTCCTCAGGCGCAGTCCCAGCACACGGAACTTTTCTGCGGCCAGACTCCCTGGATCCGTTAAGCAAACAAGCCGGGCATCGCGAGCGGGATTCGGCACGATGATCGGTACCGCGGACAGTAAATCCGACGGCAAACCCGGCGCGGCTGCTGCGCCCTCGAGAACCGGTGGAGCGCTTGAACTCTCGGTCGGCGCAGAGCGGGAGCGATCCAGGAGCTCTGCGAGAGAACTAGGCAGGCTGCCGACACTCCCGCCCGACCGTTCCGCTTCCGCCTGTTGCAATGCCTCAAATATATGGCTCATGTTCTCGTGTCCTGTCCGCCAGCGAACCTGGCAGCCTGCCATCCTCTTCCTTCAAGCGCTCGTGCGCCTCGAGCAGCGTCCGTATCGCCAGCAGCAGCCGTTTCTCATTGCTCGGCAGCTGCGCATCGGCCGCCACGGCCGCGCCGTCGCCTGGGCTCGTCATCACACCCAGTCTCAGATCCTTGGCGACATCCTCGATCATTTCGCCGGTGACCACCGGCGACCGCTTGGCAAAACCGGCCAGCAGGGCGTTCTCGCAGATGGTGTTGATCAGGCGCGGAATCCCCCGCGACTGGCGAAACACAGCCATCACCGCAGAGTCGGCAAAGATGCCGTTTCCCGGCGCGGCTCCCGCGATTTCGAGGCGCCGCGTCATATACATGCGGCACTCCTCGAGACCCAGAGCATCCAAATGACACCGCAGCGCAATCCGCTGTTTCAATTGACGAAGTTCGAAGGAATCGAGCTTCTGATCCAGTTCAGGTTGCCCCGCCAGGACAATCTGAAGCAGCTTTTGCTGTGCCGTCTCAAGATTCGTCAGTAACCGCACCTCTTCGAGCACTTCACTCGAAAGATGATGGGCTTCATCCACGACCAGCAGTGTCGTCAGTCCTCGCTGATGTCTCTGCAGAACAAATGTGTTGAGGACCGTTAGGATCTCATCCTTGGCTTTCCCTGCGACTGGCAATCCGAAATCGCCCGCAATAAAGCGGATAAACTCGAACGGGGATAAGCCGGGATTGAGAACTAGTGCAAAGGCAACCTCCCGCTTCTGTAACAGCCCGAGCAAAGAACGTACAATCAGTGTCTTACCCGTGCCTACCTCGCCCGTTAGGACCACGAAACCACGATGCGATGTCACCCCGTAGTACAACGAAGCCAGGGCTTCGTTGTGCCGAGACGTCGGAAACAGAAACGTCGGGTCCGGTGTAATCTCAAACGGCTTTTTTTTCAGCTGATAAAAGCTCTTGTACACGATGGTCTTATCCGTACAGATAGGTAATCGCCGAACCCGTCAAGACGACACCCAGAATCACGACGACAGCGAAAGCAGCTATCCAATTGCTGCGACGGTGCGCTGCTTCTTCCGCCGGAGTTTCAATCGGAGGAATCTCCGAAACTATCTCGAAAGGCAGCAGTTTCTTGAGTTCCCGTTCGCTGTGGATCTTTCCGCTCAACTTTTCCCTGCCAAACGCTGTCGTTCCACCCAAGCCTATCCCGGCGATTATTCCCAGTCCGCAGAATTGCAAGCGGTTCGGCTTAAATGGCTTGCTCGGCAGGTTCGGTGGATCGAGCATGCGGAAGTGCTCGCCTTGCTGCGTCTTCTCCAGGTTAGTGGCCATTTCCGACTGGTTTTTCTTGGCCAGCAAGGAATCGTAATCCGCTTTCGATTGGTCGTAGTCTCTGGTGATATCGGCAAACTGCTGCTCCATCACCGGAGCCATATTCAGCCGCCCCTGGTATTCGGCCACCTGGGCTCGCAGGTCCCGGATCGATGCCTCGTGGTTGGCAATCTCGATGCGATTCGCTTTCAATTGGCTCTCTAATTCGAGCGCAGTCGCACTCATCGGCTCGCTGGCACCGCCGGCTGGGCTGCCCTCCGCGCTTGTCGCGGGACTATTCATGTCTGCCACGAGCTTCGCGCGGATCTTCTCGGTCTTGGCAATCTGCTCTCTCGTCTTCCGCACATCCGGATGTTTGTCGGTATAGTGCGAGGTCAGATCCGCCAGTTGCGCCTTTAGTCGTTCCAGTTCTTGATCGATTGCCGCAAGACCTCCCGGCGCAGTATCTCCAGCCTTAGCGGATCCGGATCCTTGACCTACGGCTCGAAACTGTTGCAACAACGATTCCAGATACGTGTTCTGCTGTTTGGCGCGCCCTAACGAATCCTGCTGCGCCTGCAATTCATTTTGCAGACCGGCAAGAATCTGAAGATTGGCGGCGGATTGGCTCGGCAACTCCCCGAGATGTTTGTCTTTGAAGTCCCTTACCCGGATTTCCTGCTGCGCCAGCTTCTGACGCGCCTGTTCCAGCTCATCCGCAAGAAACTTCGTCGTTGTCTCCGACCGCTCTTGCCTTTGCTCCAGGTTCTCTGTGATGAACAGATTTGCCAGTTCGTTCGTCGCCTCTTGCGCCATGCGCGGATCGCGATTCGAATAATAAATGTTGAACGCCGAGAGTTTCTTATCATCGCTGCGGACCAGTTCAATATCGATATCGTTTTGCATTTTTGCGACCAGCGCGTCTTCGCTCAGTCGCTTGCGGTCTTTTGCATAGAGGTTCAAGTGATCGACGATCGTCATCAGCCGTGTCCGGCTGAGCATCTGCTGTGTGATGCTGTCCAGTTGCTGCTGAATGTCGATGTCCACATTCGAAGCAATCAGTTTCTCGGGCACGGCCGGCTGCTCGACCAGGATCAGCGTTCCCGATCGATAGACCGAGGGCACAATCCAACTCGCTCCCCACACCAGCACCCAGCCAAGGAGAAATAAGCCCAGGAATGGCCACCGTTGCCGATGGATCATTCCCTTAATCTCGCTCAGCTCGATGGGTTGGGAACTCTCTTGAAATTCTTCCATCTCTCAACGTCCGATCGGCTTCGCCCACTGATACGAAAGTGTCGCCACGAAGCGGTTCCGATGCGCATCCAACGTCTGTGGCGTCCCGGAAACTCCAAATTCCTGTTGGAAGTCATGCGTATACGCCAGACGCAGTCCCAGACTCTTGCCTACGTTCCGTTCCAGTCCGGCCCCCGCGGATGTGAGGTTGATCGACGATGCAAAGGTTCCGGGGAGCACGGTAATTGATGTATTGCTTCCGTGAGTTGCGCTCAGACTCGCCGCCCACCCCGAAAACAATGCACGCCGGAAATTGGCGTGCACATTCTCCAGCCTCACCACGCCAAGAAGGCCCGCGCCGTCTGTGATACTTCGCAGATATCCCCCAGACAAACTGGTCCTTTGGTCCTGCCATGCCACTTCGGCTCCGCCAGTCGCCGTCCAAAAATTCGATTGTGTCGACCCGGCCGCGCCAGGAGCCACTCCCTGGCTGTCGGTATACTGGGGCCCGGCGAACAGGGAGAACGTAATCCGATTCGTAAGCTGAGCCGTATCCACTACCAGAAAACTGTGGACAAGACCGTGTCCTGCAGGATCGTAGCTAATCCGCTGAAACCGATATGCCAGCCCACCCCAATCTTGCCGAAAGATCTTGTGCATCCAGAAGGCGGCGCCCGACGCTGTCTGCGTATCCGCCAATTCGGTTCCCGCCGGAACGTTCGTATAGTTTAAGTCGTAATACGAACCACTGGCTCCGATCAAATCGTTCAGCGCCAGATGGTAATTTGCCTCTACGGTCGTTATGGTCGAGCGCTGCGTCGACAGGGGCGCCAGCAGGCTCGCGTTCGGACCGCCCGACCCCGTCACTTCATCCGCGCCACTCGCCGCGTCAAAAAATCCTGTCGTGATCGAGAATCGTTCCGCCACTCGCAAATTCACGTGCGGACTTAACCGGAACTGCGAATCAAAATTCAGGTTGTGCGATCCTTGGTTCTGGCTCGTCAGCTTCTGATTCACTGTCAGTCCGCCCGCGTAGGCCAAGTTCCAGCGCGTTCGCGAAGTGGTTTGTTCCACACTAATATTTGGAAACACCGATTCGCTTGTGTTCGAAACAGCTCCGTTCGGCATCAGCAGAGGGTTGTCATCGTAGGTAGCGCCCACATTCACGCCGCCACGCAGGTAATTCGATCGTTCCATCTCAGATACAAACGCCATTGATGGTCCAGCGCCACCGAGCAGAGCCGGAATCTGAGGCAGATTGTGGCTGGTATCTTCCATCCCGGCGTCTTCCAGTCCAACCAGTCCCGTCAAGGCCGCCGCCGGTGCCGTTCTCACTGTTCCCGAGCTATCTGCGCCAGAGCTTTGCTGCGACAGATTCTGTGTTGTCGTCTGCGTAGGTTCCTGAGCCGGCGTATCCTGTCCTGCAGTCAGTCCCGCAGCTCCAATCAGGAACGGAAGAAGCCAGCCACACCGAGCGATCATAAACAACCTACGGAACTACCACCGTGTCGCCAGCTTGCAGCGCAATGTTCTGTTCCGGATTCTTGCCTTTGATCACTTCTTTATAGTTAAACGGAATCCGTTTCTCCGTTCCGTCGGGTGCGTGACGCAAGACGTAAACTGACTTCTGCTTGGCAAAGTCCTTGAATCCCCCCGCCATCGCGATTGCGTCCAAGACCGTCGTCGAACCTGTCAGCAAATACTCTCCCGGCCTGACTACCATGCCGAGAATATTGACCTTCTGGCTTTTGCTGTCCGTTACGATGACCGTAACTTCCGGCTCCGAGATGTAGTTCTCCAGGCGCTTCGTGATTTCTATTTCCAACTGGCGCGGGGTGCGTCCGCTCGCTTGCAGCTCCCCCACCAGTGGTAAAGAAATCTTCCCATCGGAGCGAACCGGCAGCGAACGTGAAATGTCCGGCTCTTTCCAAACGTTGATCGCCAGAATATCATTCGTCCCAATTACATACGAATCCGCCGAGCTCGTAGGCGGCGACTGGGCCGAATGCTCGTCCGTCGGGGTCTTTTCCGTCTTACCAGCTGTTTGTTCTCCTGACTGTGCCCCCGCTGCAACCGAAAAAGTCAGGCAGAGTGCCAGCAATGGCAAACCAGGAAACAACGCTCTAGTGCTTCCTGTCATGAGCCGTCTCCTTGGACGCTTCATTGCTTTCATTTCCCTCTTCGAACCGTTGGCTGCGGATCGCTAACGAGTGCTGCGGGAAAAGATGATATTCGTCAATCTTGTACAACAAGGCGCGATAGCTTATGGAAAGTGCCCGCGCCGCAGCCTTGCGGTTCCAGTGGCTTTCTTCGAGCGCTTGAGCGATCGCATTGCGCTCGGTTTCACCCTTGGCGTGGCGGACCAGAGATTTTAGCGACGATTTCTCTCCTCCGTGTGGGTCGGCCGCTTTGCCATGTCCGTTTGCATCCCCGTTTCCCTTGTCGACGTCAGCGGAAGGCTGAGAGTTCAGTTCCTCCAGTGCCGCTGCCTCATCGCCAAGCACCAGGAAGCGCTTTACAAAAACTTCGAGCTGGCGCAGGTTCCCCGGCCAGGAATAGTGCCTCGCCGCTTCCAGCAATGCTGTCGAAAAGGATGGAGAAGGCAAACCGTAATGCCGGCTCAGACGATTCATGAAATGTCCTAGTAGAAGCGGCATTTCGTCTGCCCGCTCCCGCAGCGGCGGAACGTCGAGCCGGAAAGCACTCAGATGAGTATACAGCCCTTCGTCTATCTTCCCTTCGGCTACGGCTTGGCGAAGATCGCAACCCGTTGCCGTGATGATGCGTGCCTCGGCACGCACCAGGGAGTGCCCTCCAAAACGCACGAACTCGCGCGTTTGCAGCAGTTTCAGCAGCCGCCCCTGCATCAGCATGGGCATGGCGTCGAAATCCTGCAGCAGAATAGTTCCCTTCCCGCACTGCTCGATCTTGCCCGGCTTGCACTCGAGCCGTCCGCTTCCATTCACGTGCTCGTAGCCGAACAGCTCGCTTTCCTGAAGGTCCGCCGTCAACGCGGTGCAATTCACGCTGATGAACGGGAAGCCGGAGCGTATCGAAAGCGAGTGGATCAGGCGCGCTGCTGTCGACTTTCCACTCCCACGTTCTCCCGAGATCAACAGGGACACGTCGGTTTGAGCGAGCAACTCGGCCTGTGTGCGCAGCCGTCGCGAAGCTGGGCTGCCGGTAATGAAGTACAGCTCATCGCCGATCTGCTGGATCTCTGTCTGGTTCATGGAATGACTTGCAATTAAAGGAAAGAAAAGGAAAGAAGTGGATGAACTTAGAACCAAGGAAAATCGTTGATGCGTTGAGAGTGCAGTTAGACCG
>Ga0187781_10001702_pt1 | contig 16729 bp, 6 predicted proteins | sample 0715_SJ02_MP02_2_FD_132447 | JGI IMG/M metagenome (GOLD analysis project Ga0187781, IMG submission 132447) | Tropical peat soil microbial communities from peatlands in Department of Meta, Colombia - 0715_SJ02_MP02_20_MG | ecosystem: Environmental > Terrestrial > Soil > Wetlands > Peat | place...
CGATCTCGGTTGTGTTCGGAGTCCTACCAACGGTGGTTTTGCCGCACTCTGCGTTCAGCTCTGTGCTGCAGTCCGAGAATCGTACTTCTACTGCGGATCGGCGAACCAACCGTCTCAAATCTGGTTTGATGGTGGTGCAAATTGGGGTGTCGATGGTCCTGTTGATCGGCGCGGGTCTGCTCATCCAAAGTTTCGCCAATATCATGCGCGTGAATCCGGGCTTCGATCCCCACAACCTCCTGAACATCTCCGTATCGCTTAATCCGAGAACAAACAGAGGTTCCGCAGAGCGGATTGCCCACCTTCGTGAACTACTCGGTGCTTTTCGGGTTATTCCGGGGGTGGAGTCGGCGGCGGTTGTGAACGAAGTTCCGTTGACGGGAGAGACGGATATCAACGACGTACACGCAGTAGGCAGGTCGGTCTCGTCACTCATCGAGAGTGAGGGTGCGGAATACCGAGTGGTGGATGCGAGCTACTTCCGAACCATGCGCATTCCGCTGGTTGCAGGCCGTGAATTTCGGGAAAACGAACCCGAAGGATTTGCTGTGGTCAATCGCAAGATGGCCTCCCGTTTGTGGCCGGATGAAGATGCAGTAGGGAAGCAGTTCCGCCATGGCGACAATCCCCCAGCCACTGTGATTGGAGTCGTCGGAGACATCCACGATGGCTCACTGGAGAATGAGCCCCGGATGCAGTTCTATCTGCCGCTGGCGGCTAATCCTTGGGAAGGTGAGCAATTCATGATCAGGACGCGCCTCGATCCTGCCGCCGTCCTGCCTACGGCGGAGCAAACTGTGTGGCGCCTTGACCCGGAGCAGCCCGTCAGCCATCCCCGATTCATGGAGCGGCTGCTTCAATCCACGACGCTCGACCGGCGCTTCGAAGCCGGGTTGGTGGCCGGTTTCGCTGCCGCCGCTCTCTTCCTGGCTACGATGGGGTTGTTCAGCATTGCATCTCTTTCCCTGGCGCAGCGCACGCGGGAGTTCGGAGTTCGTCTGGCACTCGGAGCAAGAGATACAGACATCCTGAAATTGGAACTATTGCGGACTTTGGTAATTGCGGTCTTTGGACTCGCTTGCGGGGTCGCCGCTTCGCTGGCTTTGGCGAAGACAGTGGCAGGGTTTCTCTATGGCGTGACGGCCTGGAGCCCGCGGGTCTACGGCACGGCGATTATTGTGCTGATGGTCCCGGCGTTCGTGGCGGCGTGGCTTCCTGCGCGCCGGGCGGCGCAGGTCGATCCCATGGTGGCGCTGCGGTACGAGTGAGGAAAAACCATGAACAGACTGGCACAAGATCTTCGTTATGCCCTGCGGCAGTTGCACAAGAACCCAGGGTTCGCAACCATCGTGGTGCTTGCCCTGGCGCTGGGGATGGGCGCGAACACAGCCGTCTTCAGTGTTATGAATGCGGTCCTCGTTCGCATGCTTCCTGTGCGCGATCCGCAGCGGCTCTACTACGTGCACGAGGGCAATGGACAGTGGCAGCCTCCTTCTGCCGGCAGCACGGGCAGTTCCGACACTTCTTTTTCGGAGCCTGTGTTTGAGGCACTTCGCCTGCGTCAAGATGTCTTTGAAGACCTCATCGCCTACGTACCACTCGGACTTAGTGGCAAGACAGCGATTCGCTATAGAGACATGCCGGAGGAAGCCGAAGGCGAGGAGGTCAGTGGCAACTTTTTTTCTGGCTTGAGCGCGGGCATCCTTCGCGGTCGCGGATTCAGCCTGGCGGACGAAACCAATCACTCGCCAGTTGTCGTCATCAGCCACGACTACTGGACTCGTCGTTTCGCTCGTGACCCATCCATCCTTGGCCAAACCCTTTACATCAAGAACATTCCTTTCTCGATTATCGGGGTTACCAGCTACGGCTTTCGCGGTATTGAACCCGCCAGCTCCACTGACTTCTGGATTCCCCTGCAAAACCGCCCAGAGTTGAACGCATGGGGAATGCCCGCAAGCGGGGACACGCTTTATGGGACGCCGCGGTGGTGGTGCCTGCGCCTGATGGCGCGTCTGGGGCCACACGTTACCCCTGTGCAGGCACAGAATGCGCTGCAATCCACCTTCGGTGAGGCGGCGAAAATTGGCATCGGAACGATTGACCCGAAACAGTGGAAGCCTCTCTTGGATTTTTTCCCGGCGAGAGGCATTGAAGGCTACAACCAGCAATATCGCAAGCCCGTGCAAATGCTTATGGGTCTTGTGCTGTTGGTCCTGCTGATCGCCTGCACCGATGTTGCTTTGCTGCTGATGGCTCGCAACGAGGCAAGACAGCGTGAATTCAGTCTGAGAGTCGCCATCGGCGCGGAAAAGACACATCTGTTTCGGCAACTGTTCAGCGAAGGCGCATTGTTGGTGGCGACCGGAGCTGCACTCGGCTGGGTATTCGCGATTTTTGCAACCCGCACCTTGTCGAATTGGTCAGGAATCGAGAGCGGCCTCGATCCGGACCGCAATGTGCTTCTGTTCACTCTCGGCACTTCCGTTCTCAGTGCTCTGGTATTTGGTCTAGCCCCCTTGTGGGTCGCATTGCGTTCTCCAGCGGCAGGGGTGCTGCGCGCGACGACGGCAAACGTCATTCGCGACCGCCATAGCGCCGTGCGGGGAAGGCTCCTCATGTCGTCTCAGGTAGCGCTCTGCCTCTTGTTGCTCGTCGCCGCCGGACTGTTGCTTCGGACGCTGCGGAACTATGAGACGCAGGATCTCGGAATGCGCGTGGACGGTCTGCTGGTGTTCGGGGTGACTCCCCAAACGGCGCGCACTTCGCAAGAGACTTCCGAGTTTTACCGCACATTGATCGCGCGTATTCGAAACCTGCCCGGCGTGGATGGCGTGACATTCATGGACAACCGCATCGGATCGGGCTGGAGCAACAATAATGATGACTCCCTCGATGGGGTCAACTTGTTCGCGAAATTCGGCGACAGCGCGCTCATACGAAGCAACGCCGTCGGCCCCGATTACTTCCATGTGCTCGGTGTCCCCATTCTCCAAGGTCGAGATATCTCTGACGCCGATACGCCAACTTCTACGAAGGTGGCCGTCGTCAACGAGACCTTTGCAAAACGCTTTTTGCCGAACACCAATCCGCTCGGTCATCGGCTCGGAGATAATCGAACGATTGTTGGCGTAGTGAAGGACAGCAAATACTCCAGCGTCGACGAACCTGTGATGCCGATGGCATATTACGCAATCCAATATCCGTCTGCTGGCGGCACAGTGAACGTCGAAGTCAGGGTACAGGGCGAGCCATTGAGCTTGCTGCCCATGATTCGCCGAGTCGTCGCCGAGATCGACCCGGGCGTTCCACTCGAATCGCCAATGACGCAGCGGGCGCAATTCGAGCTCTCCTATTCCGAACCAACAATGTTTGCCCGCCTCGGCGGGTTTTTTGGCGTACTGGCTAGCCTACTGGTTGCGACGGGCCTTTACGGGACTTCGTCTTATCGCACAAACCGTCGCACCAGCGAGATTGGCATGCGTATGGCGTTTGGCGCACAACGCCGGCAGGTCTTGTGGATGGTTCTGCGCGAAAGCGTGCTGATCTGCTCAATCGGCGTTGTTGTGGGACTTCCCGTGGCCTTTCTGGGCGCACGTCTTCTGAGTTCCATGCTGTATCAGCTGTCTCCGTTCGATCCACTCAGTTTTGCTCTGGCGACGCTTTGCGTCGCACTCGTCGGAGGGGGAGCTGCATTATTGCCAGCTTGGAGAGCCGCCAAGGTCGATCCCATGGTGGCGCTGAGATACGAGTGAGGAAGGGAAAATCAGCCATGATCAGCTTACTCCAAGACGTTCGCTACGCACTGCGGCAATTGCGCAGGAGTCCGGGGTTCGCCGCTGTGGCAGTGCTGACTCTCGCCCTGGGCATCGGCGGAAACGCAGCCATGTTCAGTGTGGTGAACGCGGTCCTGTTGCGCCCACTCCCCTTCCACGACCCGTCGCGGCTGGTGCTGGTTCACGAAGGAATCCCCACTCTCGGCTTTTCCAAAATCGGCTTCTCCGCCCCAGACCTGATGATTTACGAACAGGGGCAAAAGTCGTTCGAGGGCATGGCGCCGTACCAAAACAAGAACTTTGAACTCTCTGGAATTGGAGAACCGGAGCGAATTATCGGTGCCCGCGTGTCTGCCAATCTGTTTTCGTTGCTCGGGATCCAGCCGTCGCTGGGACGCTCGTTCCGCTTCGAGGAAGACCGGCCCGGCATCGCGGTCGTGGTGCTCAGCTACGGTTTGTGGCAGAGCAAATACGGAGGATCTCGCGATGTGATCGGCCGGACTGTAACTCTGGATCGCGTTCCGTACACCGTGATTGGCGTAATGCCGCGCGACTTCCATTTCCCGCTGCCGGGCCCCGCCAGCAACAACCAGCCAGCGGACCTATGGGTGCCGATCGCATTTACTCAGAGCGAGCTCGAGGGCTGGGGCAACATGTTCAACAGCGACGTGGTGGCGCGGCTCAAGCCCGGAGTGACATTGGCGCAAGCACGCTCTGAAGCGGATGCGCTGGCGGGAAGGATCTTCCAGGCTTATCCGGCTGAACTGCTTAAAGCTTTCAGCAACACAACCTTGATCATTGCGCTGGTCGATCCGATGCAGAGTGAGGTATCGGGCGCGGTACGGCCGCTGTTGCTGGTGTTGCAAGGCGCGGTTGGACTTGTTCTGTTAATCGCGTGCACCAATGTTGCGCTACTGCTGCTTTCGCGATCTTCCGGACGCGGACGGGAAATTGCCATACGTGCGGCCATGGGCGCGGCCCGCTCCCGGCTCGTTGCACAGCTACTGACTGAAAGTCTTATCCTAGCGGGGGCGGGCGGAGTCTTGGGACTAGGCCTGGCCGTCTGGTCCAAGAACCTGCTGTTGCGGGCCATTCCAGCGAACATCCCATTGCCCCAAGAAATCCAGCTCGATGCGGGTGTGTTGGTCTTTACGCTGTTCACGACTTTGCTGACCGCCGTTCTGTTTGGCTTGGCCCCCGCGTTGCACGCGACCCGCACCCGGATGTGGGGCGGGATACAGGAAGGCGGGCGCGGCACCGGCAGCAGGGCGCGGCATCGCGTGCAAGGAACCTTCGTCATCGTCGAATTCGGGCTCGCACTTATCCTGCTGGTGGGGGCAGGACTGTTGCTGCGCAGCTTCGCCAGGCTGCTGGCCGCTGATCCGGGCTTCCAGCCCGAAAAAGTGCTGGCCATGTCGGTGTCGTTGCCCACCCAGGCGTACCCGCACGCCAAGGAAGTTCGCAACTACTTTCAGGGGGCGATCCTGCGAATCTCGCAAGTTCCAGGCGTCATTTCCGCAGCGGCTGCCAATGATCTGCCTTTCAACGGGAACGAAACATACGCCATCGAGGTTGAAGGACAGGACAAGTCCACGACTCCCGCAGTTCGCCAAACCTTTGCGTTGGGAGCTTACCTGCAGACGATGAAAATTCCGCTCCTCCGCGGCCGCCTGTTCACGGCAGAAGACCGGCAGGGAACTCAGCCAGTAGTGATAATCAGTCAGAGCACGGCCCGAACGTTGTGGCCGAACCAGGATGCCATCGGAAAGCGCATCTATCGCAGCGGCGGCTGGCGAACGGTGGTTGGCATTGTCGGTGACGTGCCGGATGGTGCGCTCTCCGCAGTGCCCCTGCCCCATTGCTACTCTCCCTATCTGCAGGAAGCAGATGCCTTTCTCGACCACTTGCGTACCCTCAATCTTGCTGTCCGCACCCGCGGCGACCCGGCCGCGCTAACCACATCCGTTGTCGAGCGATTGCATCAGCTCGATCCGGCGCTGGCCATCTCGGATGTGCGAACCATGCAGGAGGAAGTGAGTGACATTGTGGCGCCTCAGCGCTTCGATGCGATCCTCGTCGGCATTTACGCGGGCTTGGCACTGGTGCTGGCACTGGTCGGCATCTACGGTGTGCTGGCTTGCATGGTGATGCAGCAGACCCCTGAGATCGGAATCCGCATGGCGCTCGGCGCTCAGAAACGCGACATCCTCGGGCGCGTGGTCGGCCATGGGATGCGCCTGGTCGCCGCCGGTGCAGCCGTCGGTCTGCTGGCGGCGTGGGCCGTAACCCGCCTGATGGAAAGCTTGCTATATGGCGTCGCCCCGCGCGACCCGCTCACGTTCTTTGGCGTGACGGGGGTGCTGGTGGCTGCGGCCTTGGCGGCCTGTTACATTCCCGCCCGCCGCGCCGCCAAGGTCGACCCCATGGTGGCGCTGAGATACGAGTGAGGACTTGCATGAGCGGCTTACTTCAAGACCTACGTTTCGCGCTGCGCCAGTTGCGCAAGACCCCGGGGTTCACCTTCGCAGTGGTGCTTACACTGGCTTTGGGGATCGGTGCTAACACTGCGGTTTTCAGCGTGCTGGAAGCGTTCTTTCTGCGCCCGTTGCCGGGAAGGGACCCCGACCGCCTGGTCTGGATCTCGGCCAAAACGCCCCAGGGCCCCGATTCCATGTCATACGCCGACTATCGGGATCTGGCGGCGCAAAGCAAATCGCTCGAGGGAATTCTTGCCTTTTCGCGCCACGGCCAATTTCTTCGCGTGGGAACAGAGACCTCTCAAATATTGGACGACGTCGTCTCCCCCAACTACTTCTCGGTTTTAGGGGTCGAAGCCCAGCTTGGCCATATGTTCCGGCCGGAGGATGGCGCGACTGGCGATTCCGCCGTGGTCATCAGCGACACGCTGTGGCATCGCTCCTTCAATGGAGACCGCTCGCTGGTTGGAAAGCAGATTTGGCTTACGAACAAGAGCTACACCGTCATCGGCATAGCCCCTCCTCGTTTCCGCGGCCTTGCCAACATAGTGCCTACGGACGTATGGATCCTGGCCACAAATGAGAATTCTCCGCAGGAGCTTGCCGACAGGAACTCCCGCGATTTTGAACTACTCGGCCGGCTGCGGCCAGATGTGACACGGGGGCAGGCAGAGGTCGAGCTGGGCGTCATCGGTCGCCGTCTGGCAGAAGCTTACCCCGAGGTGGACAAGGCGCGAGAGATCAACTTGGAAGCGAAATCCCCGAAGCCTGCAGCGATCATCCTATTCATGGCACCGTCCGGGCTGGTTTTACTGATCTGCTGCGCCAACATTGCAGGGATGCTTCTGGCCCGCTCCGAGGCACGGCGCAGAGAAGTTGCCCTGCGCTCGGCGCTGGGCGCGGGACGCCGTCGCCTGATACGGCAGTTGTTCACTGAAAGCGCACTGCTCGTGCTGGCCGGAGCGGGAATGGGTCTGATTCTGGCGCTCTTGCTCTTTCGTTTGCAACCCGCCTTGATCCCGCCGATGGAGATTGAGCTGGGCCTCGATCTGCGCCTGAATACGACGGTCCTCGCGTTCGCCGCTGGTGCTTCCGTGGTGGCAGTAATGGCTTTCGGGTTGGCGCCTGCGCTTCAGGCAACCAAACACAACGTTGTTTCCGCGCTAAAAGGAAACGAGCCCATTGGCCGGCGAGTGGTCGGCCGCCTTCTGGCTCGCAACGCCCTTGTCCTGGGCGAGATTGCTCTTTCCGTTGTCCTGCTCACTGCCTCGGGACTGCTGGTGCGAAGCCTGCTGTTCAGCCTCAGCCGCGACATTGGTTTCGACAAACAGAAGAATCTGATTTTCGTGAGCCTGAACCCTGGATTTGCCGGCTATGAGGGCGACCGGAAACGGATCTATTTGGATAATGTGCAGCAGCGGCTCGCCGGCTTGCCCGGCGTGAAGCAGGTCAGCTATGCGAATCGTGCCTTGCTCTCAGGTTCCGGCGGCGGCAGGAATGCGCGTGTTTCGATCCCCGGCTTCGAACTGCCGCTAGGACAACCGAACATTCCGATCAAGTTTAATGCGGTAAGTGCGGGGTATCTCCGGATCATGGGCACACGCCTTCTTGAAGGCCGGGATTTCTCCAGCGAAGACAGCCGCTCAGGCCCGGCTGTGGTGATCGTCAGCCAGGCCATGGCGCGCCGCTTCTGGCCCGGTCAGGACGCTATTAGCCAACACATCTTAGTCGAAGGAACAAGCTGCCAGATCGTGGGTGTGGCCGAAGACGCTACCATCAACGAAGTGCACGAGGGAATGCGCGAAAACCCTGAGCCGTACATGTACTTCCCGTTTGCGCAGCGGCCGGGCGGGGACGCCACGATCATGGTCGAAACCGCCGGCGATCCGGGCGATCTAGTGGCAACAGTCCGGGGCGAAATTCTCAAGCTGAACCCGGAGATGCTCATTTTCGACGTTCAGACAATGCGCTCCTTGATGCAGCAAGCATTCTGGCTGGACAACATGGCAGCGGGCTCCGCCGTCGCGTTGAGTGGGCTCGGAATGTTTCTGGCCGCGTTGGGACTGTATGGAGTCATCGCCTATGTCGTGAGCAAGCGGCAGCAGGAAATTGGAATTCGCATGGCGCTGGGCGCCGAACGAGGAACTGTAATGCGCATGGTACTCGCCCAGGGCCTGCGGACTGCCGCACTGGGTCTGGGGCTGGGGCTGGTTGCGTCGCTGGGGACGATGCGGTGGCTGTCGAACCTGCTTTATGGGGTCAAACCGACCGACGCGGTCAGCTTATTGGGCAGTGCAGCCATCGTCATACTCGTCGCAATTGCGGCTGCTTATTTCCCGGCGCGCCGCGCGGCCAAGGTCGATCCCATGGTGGCGCTGCGGTACGAGTGAGGAGGTTTCGATTGCCATGAACGGACTGTGGCGGGATTTTCGCTACGCGCTCCGGCAGTTGCGCAGGAGGCCGGGATTCACGGCTGTGGCCGTGCTCACGCTCGCCCTCGGGATTGGGGCAAGCACGGCCATCTTTAGTGTTGTCTACGGGGTGTTGCTGCGGCCACTGCCGTACACCGATCCGAGCCGGATCATGGCGATCTTCGAAATCACTACCAAGCGCACATGGAACCGGCTTGCGGATCCGGACTTTGACGACTTTCGCGATCAGAACCATAGCTTCCAAGCAATCGCAAAGTACGGTGGCAACATGGCGTCCGTTTCGGGCGCTGCGCAGCCGACCCGCACGATGGTGTCCAGCGTTTCGCCGGACTTCTTTAAGGTCTTCGGAGTGCGTCCGGTCCTCGGGCGCAGTTTCGCCTCTGCGGATGCGAAGAAAGGCGCCGCTCCCGTGGCGCTCGTCAGCTATGGATATTGGAAGCAGTATCTCGGGTCAAATCCCGACCTCTCTCGGTCGCACCTCAAAATCGATAACGCGATTTTTTCCGTGATTGGCGTCCTCCCGGACGGATTTCGCGATCCAGCGAACGCTGACTTGTGGACTCCGGCCGACGTTGACGGTGAGAATCCCAGCCGGACCTCGCACAACTTCAATGCCGTCGGTCGCCTGCGCGACGGCGTGACGGTTGAGCAAGCCAGCGCCGACATCAGTGCGATCGCGCGCCGCATTCACGACACCTCGAGCGAGCAAGGCGATTATCTCCTCCAAGATGGAATTGTCGTCCGGCTGCAAGACTCCATAACTGGCGAAGCCCGGCCGGCGCTGTTCGTCCTGCTCGGAGCCGTGGGATTCCTGCTTCTGGTTGCGTGCGCGAACGTGGCGAATCTGCTCCTTGCGCAAGCCTCAGTGAGGGAGCGTGAGCTGGCCATTCGCAGCGCGCTGGGCGCGGGGCGCGGACGCTTGATCCGGCAATTTCTTGCCGAAGCGTTCCTCCTTGTGCTGATCGGTGGCAGCCTCGGTGTGCTGGGAGCGTTCTGGGGCGTAGCGGGTCTAGTGGCGCTGGCGCCGGAAAGTCTCCCGCGCTTAGACAGCGTCGCGATCAATCTTCCTGTGCTTTTGTTCGCACTCCTGCTTTCCAGCGCGGTCGCCGTGGGACTCGGAGCATTCACTGCGATCCGGGCGACATCTGGCGACGTGCGCGAGGGCCTGGGCGAAGGTGGACGCGGACAGGCGGGTTCCCACAGCAGTCAGCGTATTGGTCGCGGCATCGTGGCGGCGCAGATCGCCATCACGCTGGTTCTCGTCGTGGGAGCGGGGTTGCTCGGGCGCAGCCTGATGAAGGTGCTCGAAGTTAATCCCGGGTTCCGCGTCGACAAAATTGTCACCATGGATGTTTCCCTGCCTGGGGCAGATTGGAACGACTCTAAAGCAAAAACGGCGCAGGGAGTTTTCTTTGGCAGCTTGCTCGACCGCCTCAAACAGATTCCAGGCGTACGCAAAGTGGGCGCAACTAGCGGCCTTCCAATGGATGGCGGTCTTCCCGATGGCATGTTCCTGCTCATGACGCAGGATGAGGTTCCCAAGACTCGCAACTTGGATTCCTTGGCTCGCGAATTCGACGCCCTTTTTCAACAGAAGGACCGCCTTGGCAATGCGGACTTCGGCGTCGTCACCGAGGGATACTTCCAGACCCTCGGCATCCCTCTTCTTCGCGGACGCGTCTTCGACCAGCGCGACGTCGCGGATTCTCCGCACGTAGCTGTGATCAGCGATTCACTTGCTCGTGAGCGGTGGCCAGGTCAGGACCCCATCGGCCACACGATTGAATTCGGCAACATGGACGGCGACGTGCGCTTGCTGACCATTGTCGGCATCGTCGGCGACGTGCGCGAATACGGCCTCGATGCGCCCCCCCGTCCCACGGTCTATGTGAATTTGTTGCAGCGCCCGCGCCCAGCGATCACCGTAACGATGCTCACCGATGCCGACACGCGCTTGGTCACCTCGGCAGCGCGAGGAGTCCTCAAGGAGCTCAGCCCGGAAATACCGCCAACATTCCGGACTTTCTCCCAAATCTATTCTGCTTCGCTGGGCTCGCGGAGATTCAATCTGATTCTCATCGGTTTCTTCGCGATGGTCACGTTGCTGCTCGCTACCGCGGGCGTATTTGGGGCAATGGCCTATTCGGTCAGCCACCGCACGCGCGAGATTGGCGTGCGCGTCGCCCTGGGTGCCCTGCCCCATGACGTTCTAACGATGATCCTGCGCCAGGGGTTGCGCACGATCGTCATTGGTATCGCCATCGGGCTTGCCGGTTCGCTGGCACTCACGCGCACTGTTGAATCACAGCTCTTTGGCGTGACAGCCACCGATCCGCTGACTTTCTCGGCAGTGATATTGCTTCTGGTCGCGGCCGCGCTGCTGGCCTGCTACATCCCTGCTCGCCGCGCGGCCAAGGTCGATCCCATGGTGGCATTGCGGTACGAGTGAGGAAACAGCATGAGTGGAATTGTCCAAGACGTGCGTTACGCATTGCGCCAGTTGCGCAAGACCCCGGGGTTCACCACGGTTGCCGTGCTGACTTTGGCACTGGGCATCGGCGCCAATACGGCAATCTTTAGCCTGATCAATTCGATCATGCTGCGGACGTTGCCCATCGACGATCCCGGGCGTCTGGTGCAGCTCAATTGGGTATCGTCCGGAGAAGCCGAATTTCACGGCTCATATAACTTCGGAGGATGTCTTGAGAGTGGGAACGCCTTTGCCGACAGCGGCTGCACGTTCTCTTATCCGATTTTCGAACGGATGAAAACGCAACACGACGTATTTTCGGGAGTGTTTGCCTTTGTTCCCGCTCGTCTGACTGTAAACTTCATCGGCCGTACCAGCGCGGTACAAGGTCTGCTTGTTTCCGGTGATTTTTTCACGACTCTCGGGGCAAAACCGGCCTTAGGCCGGTTGTTGGGGCCATCGGATGACACCGACGGTGCTTTTCCTGCCGTGGTGGTCAGCTACCAATTCTGGCAAAGCGTCTTGGGCGCAGATTCGGCTGTAATTGGCAAGCCGATTCGGGTAAATAGGACCGCCGCCACCATTGTGGGCGTCGCCTCGCCGGGGTCCGTCGATCTTGATCCCGGTGTCACCACGGATTTCTGGCTGCCATTATCGCTACAGCCCGCGGTGGCGCCATATTTTCCGAAAAGGACTACTGCCAGTCCCTGGCTGGAAATGATGGCTCGGCTTAAATCTGGGGTCGGTGTTGGTCGGGCAGAGGCAGCCGCGAGCACCGTTTTCGCCTCCATGACTACCACTGGACCGGATGCCGTGTTCAAGGCAGGCGTTCTGCCGCGCGTCGAGCTCCCCGTTGCCGCTCACGGTTTGGCCACGCTTCGGCAGGAGTTTACGCGTCCTCTATCTGTCTTGTTCGGCGCTGTGGCAGTTGTGTTGCTGCTAGCCTGCGCCAATCTGGCAGGCCTGATGCTGGTGCGGTCCACTGCCCGGCGCAACGAAGTCGCAATGCGGGCCGCGCTTGGAGCGAGCCGGCTCAGGATCGTCCGGCAACTGTTAACAGAAAGCATTTTGCTGTGCGTCGCCGGCGGCAGCGGGGGGATCGTTCTCGGCTACTGGGGTGCCCAGGCTCTGGTCGCATTCCTTTCACTGAACTGGTTCAGGCCATTTCATCTGGACGTTCACCCCGATTGGCGCGTGTTCGGCTTCACGCTGTTGGCCTCGGTTTTTGTCGGGGTGCTTTCCGGCCTTGCTCCGGCATCTGCGGGAGCCCGCATCGATCTCGTCTCTGCGCTTAAAGACATTGAGGGCAAATCCGGCGGAATCTCGCTTCGGGCATGGCTTACACCGGGCAAAGCCCTGGTCGTATCGCAAATCGCACTGACGATGGTGGTGCTGGCGGGGGCGGGGCTTTTGGTTCGGACCCTCGCCAATTTGAAGGCAGTCAACACCGGCTTTGATCCGCAGAACCTTGTGATCTTCGGGGTGGACAGCACCTTCAGCAGCCGAACTGGCGAGAACCTCAAAAGTCTGGGCCTTGATCTGCAAGAGCAGCTCGCAGCGGTGCCGGGAGTCACGTCAGTCAGCTATTCCTCATTCCCGCCCATATCAGGATCGAGTATTGAAAACACGCTCGACTCCATCGGTCAGGCCAAATCTCTGGAAGAAAATGTGTACTATCTCCCAGTAGCGCCTGACTTCTTTCGCACCATGCGCATTCCCCTGCTTGCCGGAAGAACTCTGAACGCCCGCGATGTTCAGAATCAGGACTCGTCGTGGACCTATGAGGTTGCCGTTGCCGTGGTGAATGAAAGCTTTGCCCGGCGCCATTTCGGAAAACAAAATCCGGTGGGACAGCGTTTTCATGCTCAAGGGGCAACATCTGAAACGGAAATCGTAGGCGTCGTAGGCGATTCAAAATATAACGAGCTGGGCAGCGACATCCGGCCGGTCGTTTACGTCCCGATTCATTACGACTCCGACGCGAATTCCGTCGGAGAGTTCGAAGTCCGCACCGCCCTGGATCCTAAAGCAATGATGCCGGGGCTCCGCGCCGCTGTCAGCCGCTTCGACAGCAACCTGCTTATCACCGACATGAAGACCGAGACGGAGCAGATTGACCAGAACATATACCAGCAGCGCCTGATTGCCAGTCTCTCCAGCCTGTTTGCGCTGCTGGCGCTGGTCGTGGCTTGCATCGGGATTTACGGATTGCTCTCCTACCAGGTCACGCGGCGCACGCATGAGATCGGCATTCGGCTTGCCCTGGGCGCCGAGCGCGCAGATGTGCTTCGGGCTGTCCTGCGGCAAGGCGCAGTGCTGGCCATTACCGGCGCGCTGATTGGCAGCGCGGCAGCGTTGGCTGTGACCCGTTACCTGGCAAGCTTCTTGTTCGACATGAAGGCTTCAGACCCGCTCACGATGGCGGCTGTGGCGGTCCTATTGGTGGCGGTGGCGCTCGTGGCCAGCTTCATTCCAGCGCGCAGGGCGATGAAGGTCGATCCCATGGTAGCGCTGCGGTACGAGTGAGGAAACAGCATGAGTGGAATCACCCAAGACGTTCGCCACGCGCTGCGCCAGTTGCGGCGCAACCCCGGCTTCACAGCGACGGTTGTCATTACACTGGCGCTTTCGATCGGAGCCAACACGGCGATATTTTCCGTAGTCAACACGCTCCTGCTGAAGAGCCTGCCTTACGTGCATCCGGAACGGATGGGCACGATTTACACGCGAGTTACCGGCTCCGGCGATTCTGACGATCGCACTGGCATCGACGGGGAAAGATGGGAACGGCTGCGCGATGGTGTCCCGGCACTGATCTCCGCTGTTTCGGGAGGCACCTCGGGCGTGAACCTGCAGGCGGGTTCGCGCGTGCAGTATGTGCACGACGGACGCATTTCGGCCCACTACCTCGACGTGCTGGGCGTCCACCCTCTGTTGGGGCGCAATTTTTCCGAGGAGGAGGACCGTCCCCATGGGCCCAAGGCCGCCATTCTGAGCTATGGATTGTGGCGCAATCTCTTCGGTGCTGACCGGACCTTGCTGGGGCAGGCAATCCTGCTCAGGGGTGAGCCTTGCACGCTCGTCGGGGTGCTGCCACAGGACGCAACCACTCCCTTAAATGCCGAAGTGTATACCTCGCTCCAGCCTAGTCGCGAGGGCGAAGGTGGCGGAACGAATTTCGAGGCCATCACGCGGCTGCGCGATGGCGCTACCTGGCAGGCGGCAGATGCTGAGATCAATCGCGCCTGGGCGCTCACCGCCCAGCGTATGGAAAAGGACGCTCCCGGGGCGCACGTGACCTATTACTCGGTGCCGCTCCGAAAGGGCCAGACCGATGCGTTGCGCCCGCAGGTGCTGGCACTGATGCTGGCCGCCGGTTTCATCCTGCTGATCGCCTGTGCCAATCTGGCCGGGCTAACCCTGGTCCGTGTGTTGCGCCGCGGTCCGGAGGTGGCCATACGGCTGGCGCTGGGGGCTTCGAGCTGGCAGATCCAGAAGCAGTTTTGGGGTGAAAACCTGCTTCTTGCTCTTGTGGGCGGGGGAGTCGCCGTAGGGGTTGGCTTTCTGGCGCTGCGCGGCCTCTTGTTGTTGTTGCCCGAGCATTTCCTCCCGGTTGCCAGCGTCGCGCTCGACAGCAGGGTGATGGCGTTCACGCTAGTGGTCTCAGTGTTGACCAGCGTGCTGTTCGGCATGCTTCCGGCGCTCGCAACACGAAGAATAGACCTGCGTTCGTCGATGGCCGACCGCGCGGTAGCTGGGTTGGGCAAGATGCGTCTGCGCCAGGCGCTGATTGCTGGCGAGGTCGCTCTCACCGTCGTTCTGTTAGCCGCTTCCGGTCTGCTTATCCGCAGCCTGATCCACCTCGAGACGCTGCCGCCGGGGTTCAATCCCAACGGCCTAATGGTCGCTAAAGTCTCTCTCGATGACGTCCACTACCATGATCCCGCGGCGTTCCGAGAGCTTCTGAATGAGAGTACGGTGGCGATGCGGCAGATTCCCGGCGTGCAGAATGCCGCCGTTGGATTGAGCCTCCCCTACGAGTCCACATTGAACGACGGGGTCACACTCAGCGACGGCAAAGAGGCCGGGCAGGAGGGCGGGACCGATGTGGTCTACGTCACGCCGGGATACTTCGACACATTGCAGATGCCATTGCTTGCGGGTCGCGTATTTAACGATGCCGACGGACCCACGGCCCAGCATGTAGCTGTGGTGAACCAATCCTTTGCCCGAAAGTTCTATGGTGGAACCAATCCCGTTGGTCGTTACATTAACAAAGATACGCTGATCATCGGCGAAGTAGCCGACGTTCCCCTTTCGTCCAATCTCTACCCGGTCGCTCCGCTGATGAGCGAGCAGACCACGTACATTCCGGCCGCTCAAGTGAAGTCAGAGGCCCTCTCGCTGGTGCATGTTTGGTTCCAGCCGGATTGGGTCGTCCGTACGGCCCGCCCGGTGGAAGGACTGACGGCCGCGATGCAACGCGCGCTGACCAGCGCTGATCCCAATCTGCCTACCTCCGGCTTCTACCGCATGAACGATCTGATGGCCCGGACGCTGGCGACACAGCGAATCGAAGTGGCGCTTTTAGGCGCAATGGCGGTGTTAGCCCTGCTGCTCAGTGCAGTCGGCATCTTCGCATTGGTGGCCAACGCAGTTGCTGAAAGGACACGCGAGATCGGCATCCGTATGGCGATGGGCTCTACAGTCGGCAGGGCAATGGTGGAGGTCGGCCGCTCCGGAGCAGGAGCCTCGTTACTCGGTGTTGTTCTGGGCCTAGTTCTCTCCGCCGGAGCGTTGCGAGTGATGGTCAGTGTGCTCTACGGCATAGGTATCTATGACTTACCCACAATTGGCGCGGCGGTTTCGCTGCTTGCATCTGTAACACTGATTGCCAGCACGGTGCCAACTTTTCGAATTGCACGTATCGATCCTGCACAGACGCTGCGAGATGAATAGGACAATACTAATGATCCAACTCAAGAATCTGGAACGGAGTTACAAACTTCCCGCCGGGCAGTTCTGGGTACTGCGGCGCGTCAATCTGGAGATTCGCGAAGGAGAGTTCATCACGGTCATGGGACCCTCTGGAGCGGGCAAATCATCCTTATTAAACGTCCTCGCTTTGCTCGACGACGGCTGGGAGGGCGAATACTGGTTTCGCGAGCAACCCGTTCACTCGATGAAACGAAAGCAACGCGCCGAACTGGCCAAGCGAAACACCGGGATGGTCTTCCAGAGCTATCATCTGCTCGATGACCTCACGGTGCGAGAGAACATTGATTTGCCGCTCTCCTACAAAGACATTCCGGCCAAGCAGCGGCAAAGCCTGGTCGCAGACACTCTCGATCGCTTCCAGATTGTCGCCAAGAAAGACCTGTTTCCCAGCCAGCTTTCCGGGGGACAACAGCAACTGGTGGGAGTTGCGCGAGCAGTGATCCACCGGCCGACCCTGTTGCTGGCCGATGAACCTACGGGCAACCTGCACTCCTCACAAGCAAAGGAGATTATGGAACTTTTTCGCGAACTCAATCAGCAAGGAACGACCATCGTCCAGGTGACGCACTCGGAAGC
>Ga0187781_10001703_pt1 | contig 16722 bp, 10 predicted proteins | sample 0715_SJ02_MP02_2_FD_132447 | JGI IMG/M metagenome (GOLD analysis project Ga0187781, IMG submission 132447) | Tropical peat soil microbial communities from peatlands in Department of Meta, Colombia - 0715_SJ02_MP02_20_MG | ecosystem: Environmental > Terrestrial > Soil > Wetlands > Peat | place...
CGCCGACTACGGCCGGTTTGGCGCGACCAGAAGATGGTTGGTATTTTGCTTCCCCCTTCCGTTCCTGGTGCGCTAGTGAACCTGGCCGCGCTTCTGATGGGAAGAGTTCCTGTCAATTTGAACTACACAGCTTCGAACGAAGTGCTCGCCTCGTGTGCGCAGCAGTGCGACTTGCAGACTGTGATTACGTCCAAGGCGTTCCTGGAACGGGTCCATATCCAGCCACCCGCGCAGGCGGTCATGTTGGAAGATCTCGCTGATAGGCCGCGCTTCCTGGAGCGTGGCGCCGCAGCTTTGATTTCTTGGTTCTTTCCGGTCCGGCTTATCGAGAAATCTGTTGGTGGTGCAAAAAAGCCGAGCCTCGACGATACCGCGACAATTATTTTCTCCAGCGGCAGTACCGGCGACCCCAAGGGGGTCATCCTTAGTCACTACAACGTTGCCTCGAATGTCGAACAGCTCAACCAAGTCTTCATGCTGGGCCGCAACGACAAGATCCTAGGCATCTTGCCGTTCTTTCACTCGTTCGGCTTTACCGGTACCCTTTGCTTACCGATGACGATTGGAATGGGAGTAGTCTTCCATCCCAATCCGCTGGAGGCTCGCGCGATCGGTGCCCTAGTCAGTCAATACGGCATCACGTTTCTGCTCGCGACACCAACATTCCTGCAATCGTACATGCGGCGTTGCTCGCCTGAAGACTTTGGCAGCTTGCAGTACGTGATGGCTGGGGCGGAGAAACTACCAGAGCGAGTTTCGGTTGCTTTCGAAGATCGCTTCGGAATCCGACCTCTGGAAGGATATGGCTGCACCGAATGCTCACCGGCAGTCACGGTCAATACCCGAGATTTTCGTGCGGCGCAATTTCGGCAGGTTGGAGCAAAGCGAGCAAGCATCGGTCATCCTTTGCCGGGAATCAGCGTCAGGATCGTGGACCCTGAAACAATGGCTCCGTTATCCCAAGGTGAAACGGGATTGCTGCTGGTTCGCGGACCAAACGTGATGCAAGGCTATTTGAATCGGCCGGACAAGACGGGGGAAGTCCTGCGGGACGGGTGGTACAACACGGGCGATATCGCGTCTATGGACGAGGACGGATTCGTGCGCATCACTGACCGACTCAGCCGGTTCAGCAAGATTGGCGGAGAAATGGTTCCTCACATCAAGGTTGAAGACAAGCTTCACGAAATCGCCGGAGCTACCGAACAGATCTTCGCGGTAACTGCCGTACCCGATGAGAAGAAAGGCGAGCGCTTAATGATCCTTCATACGCTGCCTGATGAACGGCTGCAGGAATGTCTCTCGCAGCTAAGCAAATCCGACCTGCCGCCCCTCTGGAAGCCTCGATCCGATCAGTTCATACATGTGCAGTCGCTGCCCTATCTTGGTACAGGCAAGCTCGATCTAAGAAAGTTGCGGGAAACTGCACTGGGTGCTGCGGCGATGCCATAGCCATGACAGGAACAGCGATAAAGGACGATGTCGTACATCAGGAGCAGCCCGCCTGGACCGGAGTATCTTTTTTCACTCGTCTTACGGTTACCGGTATCGCGCTGATCGTATGGTTCTGGACTCAGAAGTTGATTGGTGCACGGAGTGCTCCGAATCTGGTTATTGGCGACCGGTTGCACACGCTTACGGCTTCTGCCAATCTCTACCTGCACGATCACTCTTCGGCCGCAAATTTCCTCTTGATCGTGAGCTCCGCAATCATAGATTTGCTAGGCATCTTTCTCTTAGCGAGATGGATTGTCAGAGCGTCGATCCGACCATTCCTGGGTCTGGTAATCGTGCTGGGTTTGCGGCAAATCATGCAGTTGCTGGTAGCCCTTCCTGCGCCGCCGAACGCGATCTGGCACTATCCCGGATTCCCCTCACTGCTTGTGACCTATAGCGTAAGCAACGATTACTTCTTTTCCGGCCACACCGCCATCGCCGTTCTCGCCGTTAGCGAAATTGCTCGCATGGGCAAGCGCTGGCTAACCGCGCTCGGCGTAGTAATCACATTATTTGAAATCGCAACCGTGTTAATCCTCAGAGCACACTACACGATGGACGTGTTCGCCGGCATTGTGACTGGTCTCTATGCCTCCAATCTCGCCAGCTGTATTTCGGACTCGGCGTGCCGCATGAAGAGCAGCCCGGACATACATTAACTTTCAACCTGCTTTTTTCCTCTACGCCTTGAATGCCGTCCTCAGAAACGCCCGTTTCGTATCCCTCAATGACCGAGGATGTGGGAGTCAAAGTCATCGTCGGATGTTGAAAAGCTTGGAAGTCCAGTTGGTCGGATTGGGGAGAAGCTTCGAGAACTTACGGTTTGCATCAGCGGCGGAAACAGGCTTTTCCATCCCCCCAATGATGTAGTGATAATACGTACTATCTCACAAAGCGCAGTGTAGAAGCACCACAAACGCACCACGACTCACGCTGTAAACTGCTGAAAAATCGACTCAGAGCGGCCGGGGATTGCAAGAAAAGTTCGTAAATCGTCCTCTAGGGCCGACCAATCGTTTCCATCAAGGACATCGTGGGCTTTGGTTCGACTTTTGTTGACGCCCCAGACCAAGCTTCGAGTTCGAAAGAGACTTAAATATCGTCGACTTTGGCAATTGGGCACACAATCGGGGCATCTCATAGGCGATGACTTACACGCGTGTGAGCTGAGGAAGGACGTCGAAGTGCGCGTCTCGAGCAAATAGGACGAGCGAATGCTGCAGGACGAGGGCTGCGATCCACATATCGTTCGTCGGGATGGGGGTGCCTTGCTTACGCAGTTGCCTGTAAATAGCGGCGTAGTGATGCGTCGTCTGCTCGTCGGCATAGAGCAAGCTGACACCGGACTTCAGGAGAAAACGGCGTAGGACGGCTTCGTTGCGCGGTCCCTGGCTCCCTACAGCAAAACCGGCCCGCAACTCTCCCAGCACAATGAAGGGCAACCAGACTTCATCGGCGAGCTCGACCGTCTCGACCACGGGTGCATTGCCCCGACAAAGGTCGGTGTAACGGTTGGTGTCGAGCGCCAGCCTCATTTCCACATCTCTTCGTCAATGGTGTCCTGCGCGTCCAGGGCGCTGTCAAAAGCAGGATCTTTGCGCCAGGTGCCTGCGATATCTTTGAGATCGCGCTGTCTACCGCGCTCCCCGCTAACGCCAGCACCACGGGCGAGGGCTTCAATTGCTACTTCGTTCAGGCTTTTGCCCCGCTCACGGGCAACCCGGCGAAGGGCTTCGTCCAAAGTATCCGGCACGTTGCGGATGGTATATTGCATGCAGATATTGTAGGCACTGCAGGCTATGAATGCAAGCACAAAGGGTGTCGGTTCGCCCAGCGGGGCAGCTGCCAGATGGACCGGTCATTGAGCTTACGCCAAGGGTTCTAGTACCGTCCGTTGCGTGTAGAAATCGAGGCCAATATCGACCAGGCTCCGATTTTTTCAACTTGGCTCCATGTTGGCTCCAATAACCAGGCCGAATCAGGCAGATATGTTTGAGCTAAGTGTTGCAGAGTCAGCAGATAGCACTGAGAGGTCCCCACCTGAAAAGGCTGGCGTCGGCGGTTCAACTTCGTCCCTGGCCACCATCCTTTTCACAATCGTTTAGCAAACCGGCCCGAAATTTCACACCTTCTTCCGCTCGAGTCGCGGAAACAAGTAAAATCCTGGGTTTCGCATAACCAATGTCCTGATCGATTTCATAAGGGATCTTTTCCCGCCCATTCATGCGAATTACAGCCAAATGGAATGGGATCGTACCACCGACGAAACGAGCCGGTTGCACCGTCGTTTTGAGCTTCTTTGCTTTCTTTCTTCCACACCTGTCGGGGCAACAGGCCGCTCCCGCCATGCCGATGCAGGCAAGCTACGAAGACGGTGCTGAATTTCGGTGGTTGCATAAGAAAGTTCTCGACTCCCGCTTGTTGGACGATATGGATAACTTCGCGTCATGGTCCTTCGCAGGCCATGGCGAGATGAAGTTGATAGAAGTCAACGCGCCCAGGCCATGGCATTCCGGTCCGACCGCCAACTCTCACGTGCTACGCATTCAGTCCACTACCAATATTGCGGAGGTGGAGGGAGCGGGAGAATGGGAAGACCTCGTCGCCACTAGAAAATTTCCGGGCGAGGATTGGAACAAATTCAATCGCATTTCGCTTTGGGTCTATCCCGATATTGCCGGGGCTCCAGCCATCTCTTGTTCTTTAGTGCTCCACAATGATGGCGCTCATCAACTGCCCGACCACTACAACGAGGGTCGCCATGAATCGATCATTCTCAAAAATCACACGTGGAATCAGGTTGTCTGGGAGATCGCACCGCTCGACCGCGACCGCGTGACCGCACTCGATTTTGCCTACAGCCTGCCGAAGAAATTTCCTGATCCTGGCGACCGAACCATTCTCGATATCGCCCACCTCGAACTGCAAAGCGTGGTGGCCGATCATACAGAGGGCTGGGATGTGGCCACCGGCAAAATCGCCTTCAGCCATAGCGGATACACGATCGGCACGTCGAAGTCAGCCATTGCCAGCGATTTGACCTCTCGCGAGTTTTCAGTCATCGACCAGCAAACAGGGCAGGCAGTTCTTACCAAACCGGTCCAGCAAGTGACTACGCGACTGGGGACATATCAGGTCCTCGATTTCTCCGAGATCCGCCAACTTGGAACGTACGCGATCAAAGCCGGAGACACGATCACCCGTCCTTTCCGAATCAGCGATGACGCCTGGAAGAGCAGCATCTGGAAGGCGATCAATTTCATGTACAGCGAACGCTGCGGGACCGAAATCGCGGGCATTCATGGTCGATGCCACCAGGATATCTACACGACGCATGGCGACAAGCGAATCGTGGTGAATGGCGGATATCACGATGCCGGTGACTTGAGCGCCACCGGGCACACGCCGGCCATGGCATATGCTCTGTTCTCGCTCGCTGCGAGTCTGCAGCGACAACACGAAGACCCAGTCCTTACCGATCGCCTGTTCGAAGAAGCGCGCTGGGGGCTGAACTGGGTTCTGAAGACACGCTTTGGCGACGGATACCGCAGCACCGGGCAGCTCGTCAGCTACTGGACCGACGGCGTTATGGGCGACGGGGATGACCGATTCGGGCAGGCGGTGAACGATCCAGAGTGGAATTTCCGCGTCAGCGCAGTAGAAGCGCTGGCCTCGCGGGTGCTGAAAGACAGCGATCCGGAACTGGGCAACCGTGCTTTGATCATCGCGCAAGAAGATTGGAGATACGCCGTGGAAGGCCTGAAGACGGCGGCTCCACGCCCGGAAGTTTATGGCGCGACCGACGAATTAGAGCGAATTTCCTTTGGAGTAGTCGCCTCAGTTGAGCTGTTTCGTGCGACCGGCGATCAAAGCTACGCCGACGAAGCAGTGACGTTGGGCGACCAGGTGCTAGCTTCGCAGGAGCGCCGGCTGCAGCCTTGGGCGATTCCTTTAACCGGATATTTTTATACCGGGCCGAAGCGAGAAAATCTCTTTCACCGTTTCCACATCGGGCAGGAGCAGGAACCTATCGTTGCCTTAGTCAAGCTCTGTGAAGCGTTTCCCGAAAGCGAAAAGTGGATGAAGTGGTATTCCGCAGTCGTGCTCCATTCCCACTACTATCTCAAGGCGGCATCTGCGGCGGATGAGCCCTACGATGTATTGCCGGCCGGTGTGTATCGCGAGAGTGAAGTGGGGCTCATTCCACAAGCCAAAGACTGGACTCCCCTCCGCGCCGCAGAGCGCGACGCTTTTCTGGAGGAAGTGCGGCGCGGCGTTCCGCTGGGCGAAGGCACGTACCTCCGCCGATTTCCTGTCTGGTTCGACTTCCGCGGAAACTCCAGCGTGCTGTTGTCGCAAGCCAAGGCACTTTCGACGGCCGCCCAACTCCGCCGCGATCTGGACACAGAGGACATGGCCCAGAAACAAGCCCAGTGGCTGATTGGGCGCAATCCTTTCTCATCGAGTTTGATGTACGGAGAGGGTTATGACTGGACACCACTCTACAGCGTCCGTTCCGGTCAGATGGTCGGCGCTCTCCCGGTGGGGATCGAGACCAAGGGCTACGACGATGCTCCGTATTGGCCCACCCAAATCTGCTGGACTTACAAAGAAGTGTGGACCGCGCCTGTTGGACAATGGATTTGGCTCATGCAGGACATCAGCGTTCCGGCAACGGTGCGAGGAATTACGGATGCAGCCAATCACAATGCAATCGAAATCCGGGAAGAGGGAACCGGCCAGCTGATTGATGTGGCAACCTCATCGGATGGTGAGTTCAACGTGCGCCTGCCGGAAGGTCACTACGATGTGCATCACGGCACCGCCCATACAAGTGTCACCGTCCTTCCTGGCGGAATTTATTCCCTGGACTTGCGTCCCCAACACTTCCTGGATTTCAAAGTTACTTCCCAGTCCGTGCCCACGAATGACATCGTGGTGCGACTCGAAGCGAGCGGTGCGGGCGATCACTCGTTCTCGATTCGAAGTGACAATCTTGCATTGTCCGACGCAGCCGTGCAGAACGTCCGTCTCACTGCCGGAGGCAAGAAGGAAGTTGTGTGGCGGGCTCACGTAGTTTCACCAGAGACCCCTTGGGTGGCAGTTGTAATCCCGGATGGCGACATGAACGAACGGGCGGAGGTCACGGGCGCGAACATGCCTCACAAATAACCAGCAGTCTCGGAATGAAGGAGATGTGGGATGACAAAGCACCAACCCCAGGGTCCGATGGTGTTCAGTAGTGTGGGAAACAATTTTGCTATTTCCGTCCTGCTGTTGGTCTGGATCATCGTTACAGGCTGCGCGCCAGCCGCGGTTGCGCAGCGAAAACCAGCAATGACGCCCGACCTTGGGGCCAACGTGCTGATCTTTGATCCCGCCACGCCGCAGGCGGACATGCAACGGCAGATTGACCAGATCTACGCGATCGAGAGACGAAACGAGTTCGGGCCGGAGCGATACGCCATCCTGTTCCTGCCGGGAGAGTATCACTTGGACTTACCTGTGGGTTTCTACACGCAGGTATTGGGGCTTGGCGCAACCCCAGATGCAGTTCACATCATCGGCAACGTCCACGCCGACGCCAGCCACGACAACAACAATGCCACGACGACCTTCTGGCGTGCAGCTGAGGGATTTTCCATTACGCCCACTGGAGGAACAATGCAGTGGGCGGTTTCTCAAGCCGTGCCGTTCCGGCGTATGCACGTGCGCGGCGACTTGGTGCTTCACCAGCATCACGGGTGGGCTAGCGGCGGATGGATGTCGGACACGCTGGTCGATGGCAACGTCGATTCCGGAAGTCAGCAGCAGTGGATTTCGAGAAATAGCGACTGGAAAAGCTGGACGGGTTCGAACTGGAATATGGTTTTCGTGGGAGTTCCAAATCCCCCTCAGGGAGAGTGGCCGAACCCGCCGTACACCCAAGTGAGTCAGACTCCGCTGGTGCGCGAGAAACCGTTCCTCGAAGTAGATGAGAGCGGCCAATGGGTTGTCCGCATTCCTGAACTTCGCTCAAACAGCGTGGGGATAACGTGGCATCACGGCGAAACGCCGGGAAGATCAATTCCATTGCAGCAGTTTTATATCGCCCGACCTGGCACCGACACAGCGGCGACCCTGAATGCACAGTTGGCCGAAGGTAAGCACCTTCTCATAACCCCCGGCATGTACAACCTCACTGAACCAATCCAGGTAAAGCGGCCCGACACTCTGGTACTCGGGCTGGGCTTCCCCACTCTCCGACCAACTCATGGAACGTCGGCCATGATCGCAGCAGATGCAGAGGGTATTGAAATAGGTGGACTATTGTTCGACGCGGGTGAGAGCAATTCGCCTGTGTTGTTGGAAGTCGGCCCCAGCAGGAGCACAGCACGCCACGCCCAGAATCCCATTACTTTGCATGACGTATTTTTTCGCGTTGGTGGAGGCGGAGTCGGGCGCGCAACGGTCAACTTGCGCATCAACAGCAACGACGTAATTGTCGATCACACATGGATCTGGCGGGCAGATCACGGGAAGGGGGTCGGCTGGAACAGCAATACCAGTGACACTGGACTTGTCGTAAACGGAGACGACGTAACCATTTACGGCTTGTTCGTCGAGCATCATGAGAAGTTTCAGGTGCTCTGGAACGGAAACGGCGGTCGAACCTACTTCTATCAGTCTGAAATTCCTTATGACCCTCCCGACCAGCAGAGTTACTCCAGTGCGAGTGGAGTCGACGGCTGGGCCTCATACAAAGTGGCGGACTCTGTCACGCGTCATGAAGCATGGGGGCTCGGCATTTACAGCGTCTTTATTCAACCGAACGTCAGTTTGAGCAGGGCGATCGAGGTGCCGAAAAAACCCGGGGTACGGTTCCACCACGCGATTACGGTTGCGCTGGGAGATCATGGGGAAATCTCCAATGTCATCGACGACAAAGGCGGTCCCACGGCGATTAAGCCACGCGTCACGCCGAAAGTTGCGGAGTTTCCATAAGCAGCTGCTGTTCGGAACGTGATCGCGCACGGCACATCGCAATGGTGCAGTTGGGATCCAAAATTCAGAATCCCCGACGGCTGCGGTCTTATAATCTTGACTAGTCCCCCTGCCCGGCAGAAGTGGAAAAAATCGAAAATCGTCCTCGAGAGACGACCAATTCTTTTCAACAACATACAATCTCGTAAAAAGCGCGAAAAACTGATCGCCGGTGAAAGCACCGGGCGTTCCTGCAGGCAGGCAACGTCACCCGTTGTATCCGCACCCTGGCGTGGTTCTCCGATTCATTGTAACTTCTCGTACTCGGCCTTCGCTTGCCGGAGGATGGGGATGTCGGGGTCAGCGTCTTTCCAGAGCGTGAGGAAGTCGTTATAGGCAGCGAGCGCCCGTACCCGCGCAGCGTCTGCATCTGCGCCCTGTGAAGTTCTCGCTTGCATGGCATTGGCACGCGCTACACCCAGATGCGCCAAGGCTCCCGTCCAGCAGTTCCATACGATGCCGCTGTGATCGAGAATGCTCTGAAAGTCGGCGGCAGCCGCGGTTGGTTGTCGGGCTGCCAGATAGGCTTCCCCGCGCAGATAAATTGGGTACATGCAAGAAAGATTGAGCACGAACCCGATTTGCCCTAACGCAATCGGTGAAATTCCTTGCGACCCATCCGAGGCAAAAGATGGCTTTTTTTGGCCTAACATGAGTCGTGTTTCAAGAGCCGGCAGCCAAACCGACTGCATCTGGGTGTTGAGTGGGAACCGTTTCCGCAAATCCCCGGCCAAGGATTGAGCTCGAGTCATGTCTCCGGCCATCGCAAAGGCAAGCGCGGCTTCGCTCTCGGCTCCGTAACTTGCATGCTCGAGGGTTAGAGCCTGTGCCGCCTCCTGCCGAGCCAGGGCTGCACTGCCGTTGGCGGCGTCCCGCTGTGCGGCAATCGCTTGAAATACGGCGGCGTTCTCCCTACTGTCAGCGCCTAGGGCGGACTGCACCGCTCGTTTGGTAAGTTCCCGCGCTTTGTGCAGATGACCGTGATAGGCCTCGGTGTCGGATGCGAGGGACAGTCCCCAGTTCGTAAATCGAGGTTGCCCTTCAAACCAACGTTGCTGATCTGCCATCGCGGCGGGGTCCTCTCCGAGGAAGGCGAGGGCGTAGAGAGCATTGTGCATAGCCACATCGTCCATTTTTCGCGCTTGCATCTGATGAAGGAGTTGGCGCGCCTGGTCGAAACGTTGCAGCGCAAGCAGATAGTTGGCGAGATTCTCGTGGGTGCCGACATTATCCGGGGTCAGCTGCAAAGCCTGGCGAGTGACTTCGGCAGCTTTGTCGTACTGGCCCTGCTCGGCATACACAATGCCCAGATTGACATAGGCTGCAGCTTCGCGCGGAAATGCCGCGATCTCCTCGAGAAAGCTCTGGGCTCCCTCATCGAGTTCCCCCGTGACATCCGCATAATAGCGGGCGGCGATCGCCAGTTTCTCCCGTTCGCTGCTACGGTCCCGCAACTGGAATGCCTTGGAGATGTACTGGTTGGCTCTCTCCAACTCGCCCAAATTGGAGTAGTCCACGCCAACAGCGCTGTAACCCATGGCAAAATTTGGGTCAAGTTGAATGGCACGCTGATCGTGCAGGAGCGCGGCTGCTACACCTTGGCTGCTCACGGCCTTCCTGCCAAGGTCCAATTCCTTCAGCGCCTCGAGAGAACTCGTGGTGGCTTGCTCGAGCGGCACGTCAAATCTCTGGACCGTCGCTAGGGATTCGCCCAGTTGGGAGCGCAGCCGAGACGCCGCTTGTCCCAGTGCGTGCAACACCTTCTCCTTTGACGCGGCGGTCTCCTGCTCCCGCGCCAGCGTGTCCCCGTTTAGGCAATTCATCGCCTTCAACTCCAGCACATATTCGCTGCCCAAACTGCCAATCGCTCCGGCAATATATGCTTTACTGCCAGCTCGCTGACAAAGTCGCTGGGCTATATCCGGGGTGAGCCTGGTTCCGGCTGGAATGGCCATCTGCCGCAGGATTTTCGAAGCTTTACCTTCCGTGACTACATTCAGGAAAGGCGATTGCCGGAGGGAAACGTTAAGTGCCGCCTTCAGGGTGTCGTCGAAGACTGAATCCCCGGTGCTGTTGGCAAAGTCGGCCAGGATGATCGTGTCCGCCTCGCTAAGGTGCCCTAATTGCCGACGTCGATGATAGTAAAGAGCGATTCCCGCGAGGAGGGTGGCCAAGAGCACAGCAGCGGCCATTTTCCACAGATTCAGATGGGGCAGAGAAGCTGCTGGACGGGGCTTTATAACCAGGGTTGTCGAGGAACGAGATCCGCGCTCAGGCTCGCGCGACTCATAACCCAGCTCGCGTGATAATGCTTCGAGAGCAAACGCCAAGTCCGAAGCTGACTGGAAGCGCCGGTCGGGATTTTTTTCCAGACATCGATGCACAACGCGCTGCAGTGCCGGCGAGATATCGGAAGCGACCTGCGAAATTGCCGGCGGTTCCTCGTTCAGGATCGCGGTCATGGTCTCCGGCGAAGTGGGTTTTTGGAATGCCCGCCGGGCCGACAAAATCTCGTACAGAATTGCCCCGAAGGAGAAGATATCGGTGCGAGGATCGACCAACTCTCCACGAACCTGCTCCGGTGACATGTAGCCTACCGTGCCCATTACTAATCCGGGTTCGGTCTCGGGATCGCCTTTCGGCGCTCCGCTCCCGGAACCGGGCAGAGGTTGAGCCAGCTTAGCGAGGCCGAAATCGAGAATCTTAACCCTCCCGTCATGGGTGACGAACAAGTTCTCTGGCTTGATATCGCGGTGGACAATGCCTCTCTTATGTGCGGCTGCCAGCCCCTCCGAGATCTGTGCTCCGTACTGGATCGCCAAATGAGTGGAAAGGCGACCCCTTCTGAGTACCTGCCGCAGCGTTTCGCCCTCCAGCAGTTCGGACACCAGATACGTTGCACCCTCGTAGCTGCCCATCTGAAATACAGCCAGAATGTTGGGATGATTCAACGCTGCCGCAGCTCTCGCCTCCTGCTCAAAGCGCCGGAGGCGATCGGGATCAGCCGAGAAGCGGCGCGGCAGAACCTTGATGGCTACATCACGCCCCAAGCGAGAATCGCGTGCGCGATACACCTCTCCCATCCCGCCCGAACCCAGAAGCGATTTGATCTCGTACTCACCCACGCTGGTCCCTTCCCCGAGAGTCGCCGTGAGGGAAGACGATTGCAAAAAGCTGGAGCGTACGGCATCGCTCGAGGCGAGCAGAATCTCGACTTCCTGGCGCAGGGAAAGGTCCGCAGAGCACGCGCGTGCAAGAACGGAGGGGCGTTGTGTAGGGGCTGCTTCAAGCACTTGATCGAGCACAGAGCGAATCTGCTGCCAGCGTTCTGGCGTCATGCGTTGCCCTTGCTCAGTTGATGATGCAGCCGGATGCTCGCCGTGGCGCAATGCCTCTTCGCGGTTGTGGGTGAAATCCCGAGCAGGTTCGCAGCCCCTTCGATCGGGAGGCTAGCGAAGAACCTCAGTCCAACAATGCGCGACTGTTGTGGATCGAGCTTGGCGAGCTCGGTCAAAGCGTCGTCCCGGGCGATCAGATCCGGGCTTCGCCCTTTGAAGGGAACCCTGTCATCGAGCGTCAGCTTGTAGCCACTGTGGCGCGTAGCGGCACCATGAGCTCGCGCATAATCGATCAGGATTTGGCGCATCCACTGAGCACAGATGGCAAGGAAATGAGTGCGATCTTTAAACGGTGCGGCACCCTGTTTTTCCAGCCAGATATAGGCTACATGGAGCCGAGCTGTGCTTGGCAAAGTGTGATCGCGGCGTTCCCGGCGCACGGAGTGGTGAGCCAGGCGGCGAAGTTCCTCATGGACGAAAAGCAAAGCTGCGCGCAAACCCTGGTCATCTCCCTGGTACCATTGCGCGAGGAGCTGACTGAGCGTCTTCGCTGAAAGGGAGTTGTCCACACTCTTCCCCAGCCCTCGGTAGGGAGAAACGATACCTTCGGTTTTCCCCGAAGTCAACTCACTAGGAAAGACTCACTAGGAAGGACTTAGCGAAAGAGTTGTTTCCCTATGCGGGGCACCCTGCTTTTCAGTGGAATTGTTCTATTCCGCGAGCCAATTTCCCTTCCAGTTCACCTTCACCCCCATCCGTCAGTCAACACCATCAGAGCGGAGCAACGACGAAAAGCACCGCAAGGTGCAAAGCGGTGCCGCATGGCGCCAGCTACGTAAAACTACATTGGGCCGAATCCTAGCAGTGCATGCCACGTTGTTGAAGTTGGTTGAAGTGCACATGGTCAGGCAGAAGCCAACCTATGGTATTGCGCGAAGGGCAGGAACTCGGGGCACGGAGACCAACTCGCTTCCCAGGCCCAGGAGGAGGGAGCGACAGCAGACTGACAGATTGGTCGAGAAGGTCAACCCTTGCCTCGTTACCCCCTTGGCGTATGTCATACCGTCTCCCACCCACCTCCGGCAGACGCAAAATTAGCGCAAAACGAAGTAGTTTCCTAAATTCAGGATATCTTTACCCAAAATCACGCAGTTCCCTGCCCGGCCCTGGTTCTTTTGTGAAGGACAAACTTTTTTTCAAATCGGTGAGCCACATCTCCCTCCGATTTCACTTTACCGAGTGACGGGTCATCAGACGCGAAAGTCCTGAGCCCATGAATTCAACACCGTTTGAAAAAGAGGCTACCTATGAAACTCCATGAAAAATCCGTATTCCAGAGCCTGGGAATGACATTGAGCCAGGCCCTGTCTCGAATGAAATTTGTATCTCTGAGCAAGTTCACCCGGCATCGCACGGCGTCTTGCTTTCAGATCACCATCTTCACGATGGCGTTTTGCGCAGCCACGGCGGTTGCTCAAAACACTCAAGTCACCATCGAAGGAACGATCACGAGTGTAGGGTCCGTTTCAGGAATCGCGGTCGGCGACAAGTATGCCATGGTGGTGTACTACAACCCGACTCAATCGCCCGCATCGACCACCGGCAATCAGGGAGCGTACTACACCGGATATACCCTCAACGCAGTAATCGACGATACGAATGGAAACCAGATGTTCACAGCCGGCTCAAATGAACAGCTTTTTGTTCAGGACGTGGGTGGCGATCAATTCATTTCAACTCCATGTTGCAGCGCGACCGGCGCTGGGTTCGTCTTGATCGGGAATTCGTCCGCGTTTACCAGCTACGCCCTGCCTACGGCGCTGGCCTTGTCCGACTTCATCCTGGAGTCCTACACAGGCTTTGGGAACGGCGCTCTGGGCAGCATCACGTCGGTCAAGGTGACCAACACAGCGGGAGTGATCCCGGCCTTCATCACCGCCGGATTTACCGACCCCAACGGTAAAGTTCCAACCATCAATGGCGTGTCGGGATCCGGTGTCACCAACCTGGACGTTGCCATGCCTCTTACGACGCTGGTTGTCGGGACCACGTATGTCTACACGATTGCACTCCAGGACGTGAATTTCAGCGGAACCTGCAAAGCCTCTTTCAAGTTGACGCAGGTTCAATTCAACAAGACGGTCACGCTCGATTCGGGAAGCGTCGAGAGCTTCAATTGCGCTCCGGGGGGTGCATGGGCGTGGGCGTGGGGTGGAAAGGCGATACCGAACTACCTTGGCCCGGCGACGCTTACTGGCACCGTTACCTACGGCTCATCGACGGCATCAACGTCAACGACCCTGATCATCGAATAGGCTACGCGTGACATCAGCCGTGCCTGTTTTTTCGCGATTGCAACGCGGAAAGCTTCTTCCGGTGAAACGCTGCCACCCAGGCAGCTTTTCATCAAGAAGTTTTCCGCCTGCACGGCTTTCAGCGCGGCGACGGCAACCGGCTGAGCGGCTGCGATCGTACCCATTACCTTGCTTTCTCTCCCTGAGGGCGGAATCTCGAACTCTCGCTTCGTCACCGCGTTGCAGACTACCCAAGCCTTCCATCCGCTCGCCGGGCAGGGTCGCGTCGGGGGCATCAATAGCAATCGTCTCCGAGCAATCCCTGGCAGCCGCGCCTGCTGTATAGTATCTGGCGCAGAATGGCACCTGGTGAACGAAAGAGGCCGAAATGATTCAGGTGGTGAAGCAGGAGTGCGTGTCAATCGCTTGTATCGCTGTATTTACGGTTCTCACTGCTTTTGGTCATGCGCAAGGCCGGCAGCAGGATGGCGCCACCATCGCCAGCCGCAACGCCACAGAAAAAGAACTCGAAGCCATCGCCATTATCGAGCGCAAGGTCATGGTGCCGATGCGTGACGGCAAGCGCATGCAAGCCGATATTTACCGCCCCAAGGATGAAACAAAGAAATATCCCATCATTTTTGTGCGCACTCCATACAACTTTAATTATTGGGACGTCGCCCTGGGCGCACCCCGTGATATGGCGAACGTGCTCAACGCGGTGAAGCGCGGGTATGTTTTGATCGAGATGAATGAGCGCGGCCGTTATTTCTCCGAGGGCGATTACGACATCCTCGGCGTGCCCCTTCCCGATTCCGACGACGCACTCGACTGGATGAGCTCGCAGCCCTGGTCGGCGGGCAAGGTTGGCCTGATCGGCTGTTCGTCGACAGCGGAATGGCAACTGGCTGTGGCCGCCCGCGGGAACAAGGCGCTTGCTACTTTTATCCCGGAGAGCTTCGGCGCCGGGGTGGGACGCGTCGGCCCGTTTTACGAGCAAGGCAACTGGTTTCGCGGCGGCGCCGTCCAGATGCTTTTTGGCACCTGGCTCTACGACTACGGGCTTTTGGTCAAAGATGGCAGGCCGACCTTTCCTGCGGGTATGTCACAAGACGCTTTGGTGACGGCGGCAAAATCGTACGATCTGGATGCGCATCCGCCCGCGCAGGATTGGTCGAAGGCGCTATGGCATTTGCCGGAGAGCGAAATCTACTCTGCAGTGGGCGCGCCGCGCGGTATCTTTGCCGACACGACGCCTTCCGGTGCACCCGGCATGATTGCGCGTACTCCCAACGATCCCGCATGGTACAAGGGCGGATTGTGGAATGACGGCGAGCGAATCAACATCCCCGGCGCGTGGCTGATGACCTGGTATGACGTCAGCGTGGCGCCGAATCTGGCGGCCTACAACTATGTGCGGAAGACCGCGAGTCCCGAGATTGCGGACCAGCAGTACGCCATCATCGCGCCGGTCGCACACTGCGCCTACAAGCGCGCTGCAGAACATACGGTGGTCGGCGAACGAGACCTGGGCGATGCGCGCCTCGACTACGATGCTTTTACCTTCGGCTGGTTCGACCATTTCCTCAAAGGCGAGGATAACGGTTTGCTCGCCAACACGCCCAAGGTTCGCTATTACACGATGGGCAGCAACAAGTGGCAGTCGTCGAACACATGGCCGCCGGAGGGGGTCAAGCCCGTGACTTACTATCTGGCAAGCGGTGGGCACGCCAATTCGCTTAATGGTGACGGGGCGCTGAGGAGCGCTGCGGACGCGAAAGATAACCCTGATACGTTTACATACGATCCTATGAATCCGGTTCCCACGCACGGCGGCGGTTTTTGCTGCATGGGCTCGGAATACAAATCGGGGGCGCTTGACCAGCGCGCGGAGGAGAGCCGCGATGACGTGCTGGTCTATAGCACGGGACCGCTTCAGGAAGGCATGGAGGTGACCGGGCCCATCGAGGTCACGCTGTACGTCGCCAGCGACGCGAAGGACACCGACTTCACCGTAAAGCTCATCGATGTTCTACCGGACGGCACGGCCTACAACATCGAAGAGAATATTCAGCGCGTTCGCTACCGCGAAGGATATACCAAGCCGCCCGTGTGGATGGAAAAGGGCAAAATCTACAAAGTCAGCTTTCAGCCTATGCAAACCAGCAACTATTTTGACGCGGGCCACCAGTTGCGAATCGAAGTCAGCAGCAGCAACTTTCCCCGCTTCGATCGCAACCTCAATACCGGAGGCGACAACTACAACGAATCAAAACCGGTGATTGCCCACAACGAGGTTCATCATTCCGCGCACTATCCCTCCAGCATCACGTTGAGCGTGATGAAGAGGTAGTCGCCGGTGATGGGCCGGCCTGTCAGCAACATCGGCGAATGGCATCCATTACCAAATTGCCGGAACCGAACTCTGGCTAACACTCGGAAATGACGTACGGGGTGCTCTCCTCGGAGAAGGTGGTCGTGAAGAGAAGTAGAGAAACTGCGAGTGAAATCGCGTGACCCGGCAGTGCCCAGGAATCCTTGGCTGATGCGGGTAGTCGGGTACTCCTACA
>Ga0187781_10001704_pt1 | contig 16719 bp, 12 predicted proteins | sample 0715_SJ02_MP02_2_FD_132447 | JGI IMG/M metagenome (GOLD analysis project Ga0187781, IMG submission 132447) | Tropical peat soil microbial communities from peatlands in Department of Meta, Colombia - 0715_SJ02_MP02_20_MG | ecosystem: Environmental > Terrestrial > Soil > Wetlands > Peat | place...
GAGCAGGTGGCGCGGATAGAACGCGGCACCGCTTACTGGGTAAGCACCGCCGGAATATCTTTAAGTGAAGAGGCTCGTCAGATTCTGGCGGGCCTCTTGCACGACAGGATGACGGAAACCGTGCTGGCCTCGCTGGACGATGCCGGCAAACTGTTTGTGCATATGGACCCGCAACCGCTGACCCGCGTGGATATCTTGGCCGGTGGGCGGGTAGCACTGGAGGCGGCCAATCAGTCGCTGGGTCTGGCTTTGTCCGAAGACGAAATCGTCTACCTGGTAGACAACTTCACCCGCATGGGACGCAATCCGACCGACGTTGAGCTGATGATGTTTGCCCAGGCCAACTCGGAGCATTGCCGCCACAAGATTTTCAATGCGCAGTTCGTCATCGACGGCGTAGAGCAGGGCAAGTCGCTGTTCCGCATGATTCGCGACACGCATGAAGCCCACCCGCAAGGCACGCTGGTGGCCTACAAGGACAATGCCTCGGTCATTGAAGGCGCGGTGATTGATCGCTTCTACCCGGCACCGGAGTCCGCCGGCTATGCCTACTCCAGCGAGCCGACCGACATCCTGATGAAGGTGGAAACCCACAACCACCCGACCGCCATTTCGCCGTTTCCCGGTGCGTCTACCGGTTCCGGCGGTGAAATCCGTGACGAAGGGGCAACCGGCCGTGGTTCCCGCCCCAAGGCTGGCCTGACCGGCTTCACCGTTTCCAACCTGAATATTCCGGGCTTCAAGCAGCCGTGGGAAGCGTATAGCGACAGCCAGGCCGAATACGGTCGCCCGGGACGTATTGCCTCGGCGCTGCAAATCATGCTGGATGGCCCGATTGGCGGTGCCGCCTTCAATAATGAATTCGGTCGTCCCAATCTGACCGGCTACTTCCGCAGCTTCGAGCAGGTGGTGGACGGTGAAGTACGTGGCTATCACAAGCCCATCATGATTGCCGGCGGCCTGGGCAGCATCCAGCGCCAGCAGATCCACAAGAATGAAATCCCGGAAGGCGCCTTGCTGATCCAGCTGGGTGGCCCCAGCCTGCTGATCGGCCTGGGTGGTGGTGCGGCCTCCTCGATGGATACCGGTGCCAATAGCGAAAACCTGGACTTTGACTCGGTACAGCGCGGCAACCCTGAAATCGAACGCCGCTGTCAGGAAGTGATTGATCGTTGCTGGCAGTACGGTGATCACAACCCCATCGTGTCGATTCACGACGTGGGCGCTGGTGGCCTGTCCAATGCCTTCCCCGAACTGGTGAACGATGCCGGCCGTGGTGCCATCTTCCATCTGCGCAAGGTGCATCTGGAAGAAAAGGGCATGACCCCGATGCAGATCTGGTCCAATGAATCGCAAGAGCGCTATGTTCTGGCCATTCTGCCGGCCGACCTGGAGCGCTTTGCTGCCCTCTGCGAACGTGAGCGCTGCCCGTTTGCCGTGCTGGGCGTGGCCACCGATGATGGCCACCTGCAAGTACGTGATGACTACTTCGACAACAAGCCGGTGGATATGCCGCTGGAAGTGCTGCTGGGCAAGCCGCCGCGCATGACCCGCGACGTGAAGAGCGTGGCGCTGGAAACCCGCGTATTTGATGCCTCCCGTTTTGAGCTGAAGGAAAGCGCCTACCGTGTACTGCGCAATCCGGCGGTGGCGGACAAATCCTTCCTGATCACCATTGGCGACCGTTCGGTAGGCGGCATGACCGCGCGCGACCAGATGGTCGGCCCGTGGCAGGTTCCGGTGGCCGATGTAGCCGTTACCACCATGGGCTTCAATACCTATCGTGGCGAGGCCATGGCCATGGGGGAACGCACCCCGGCTGCCCTGTTTGATGCCGCCGCATCCGGCCGCATGGCCATTGGCGAATCGCTGACCAATATCGCGGCCAGTCATGTTGGCGCCATCGGCAATATCAAGCTGTCGGCCAACTGGATGGCGGCTGCCGGTCACCCGGGCGAAGAAGTTCGCCTGTACCAGACCGTAGCCGCGGTCTCCGCCCTGAGCCAGCAACTGGGTGTCAGCATTCCGGTGGGCAAGGATTCGCTGTCGATGAAGACGGTGTGGGAAGAAAACGGCGAGAAAAAAGCGGTAACCGCGCCGGTTTCGCTGATCGTGACGGCCTTTGCCCCGGTGGATGATGTGCGCAAGACGGTGACCCCGCAGCTGCGCGCAGATGCCGACAGCGATCTGATCCTGATCGATCTGGGTTATGGCCGCTGCCGTCTGGGGGCCTCCATTCTGGGGCAGGTCTGGCAGACCATGGATGGCCGCGCGCCGGACGTGGACCAGCCGGAACAACTGCTGGCTTTCTTCAATACTGTGCAAGGCCTGCTGCAGGATGACAAGCTGCTGGCTTATCACGACCGTGCTGATGGCGGCCTGTTCGCTACCCTGGCGGAAATGGTGTTTGCCGGCCATGTCGGCCTGACGGTAGATCTGCAGGAACTGGTGGTGGAGCGGAGTAATGCCCAGCGTCTGCACGATGATTTCGTGCAGGATGATGCCGCGGCAGCAGCGCATGCCCGCATCATGCGTGTCCTGTTCAATGAAGAACTGGGTGCCGTGCTGCAAGTGAAGAAATCCGACACGGCCGAAGTGATTTCCCGCTTCTCGGCGGCAGGAATCGGGCGCGAGCTGTTTGTGCTGGGTGGCATCAACCAGCAAGATCGCCTGGTGATCAAGCATCGTGGCGATGAACTGCTCAGCGAAGCCCGTATCGACCTGCACAAGGCCTGGAGCGAAACCAGCTATCGCCTGCAGGCCATGCGTGACAACCCGGCGTGTGCAGATAGCGAGCATCTGCTGCTGTCGGCCAATGGTCAGGGCCTGTTCACCAAGCTGTCTTTTGAAACCGAACAAAACCCGGCGGCACCGTTTATTGCCACCGGCGCGCGCCCGCGCATGGCCATCCTACGCGAGCAGGGGGTCAATGGCCAGCTGGAAATGGCGGCAGCATTCGACCGCGCCGGTTTCCAGGCGGTAGACGTGCACATGAGCGATATCATCAGCGGTCGCGTATCGCTGGCGGACTTCAAGGGTCTGGCTGCCTGCGGCGGCTTCAGCTACGGTGACGTACTGGGTGCCGGTGAAGGCTGGGCCAAGAGCGTGCTGTTCAATCCGCGTGCCCGCGAGCAGTTCGAAGCCTTCTTCCAGCGTGCCGATACCTTTGCCCTGGGTGTATGCAATGGCTGCCAGATGATGTCGAATCTGTCCGGCATCATTCCGGGTGCCCAGCACTGGCCCAAGTTCCAGCGTAACGCCTCCGAGCAGTTTGAAGCCCGCTTCACCATGGTGGAAGTAACCGAGTCGCCGTCCATCTTCCTGGCCGATATGGTGGGTAGCCAGTTGCCAGTGGTGGTCAGCCATGGCGAAGGCCGTGCTGTCTTTGCTCCGGCAGCCCAGGCTGGCGTGATCACGGCGCTGCGCTATGTGGACTTTAACGGTCAGCCGACGGAAACCTATCCGCTGAACCCGAATGGCTCGCCGGCCGGTATTACCGGTGTTACCACCGCGGATGGCCGCTTTACCATCATGATGCCGCATCCGGAACGGGTATTCCGTACCGTGCAAAACAGCTGGCATCCGGAAGGCTGGGGCGAAAACGGCGCTTGGTTCCGCATGTTTGCTTCGGCGCGTCGCTGGGTAGGTTAAATCATCGTCAGCATGCAAAAACGGAAGCCCTCGGGCTTCCGTTTTTTTTGGCATCAGCCATTCAGCCCGAAGCGGCTGATCTCCCGCTCCCAGTCCAGCGGTGCCGAAGTGATTTGCAGGTCGGCTTCCTCCAGGGAGGACTGGGGAGGAAACCAGTTGACTTCAAACAACAGCCCATCCGGGTCATGGCCGTACACGCTTTTCAGCCGCCCGTGGTCCTCCTCCAGCCCCAGACGGCCCAGCGCCTGTAACTGGTCACGAATCCGCTTCAGCTCAGCCAGGCTGTCTACTTCCCAGGCCAGGTGATAGAGCCCGGCAGGCGGTTCTGCTGGCGAGGGGGTTTCCCCGCGCGGGCTGAATACGCCGGCACGTTGCTGACCCTGATTGCGGGCAAACAGCGCCAGATCGTGATCATTGTCAGAATCGGCCGCCTGGGCAAAGACGGCCAGCTCCGGCGAATCGCTTGCTTTGGGTCGAAAGCCCAATACTTCCTGATAAAAACGGCTGCTCTTGGCCACATCGCTGACATAGAGCACGGCATGGTTGAGGCGCTTGATTCCCATAAACAGTCTCCCTGAGTGTTGAATCTGTCCGATTTACAAACGATGCGCACCGTGATGATCGGCAAGATAGGCCGCAATCAGTGCGGAATCCTGCAGGAAATGGCGGTTGCCGTGTTGCTTGGCCTGCTCTGGCACCGGGCTGTCCTCGGCAAGTAGCAGGGCGGGCAGGGACTGGTTTTCCTCGCCGATCAGCGTAATCACCTCTTGCCGTGGTCTGGGGAAGGCGATGCGCCGGATTTCAATGCGCTCGGCAAGTTCGGGCTGGCTGGCCAGCAGGCCTTCCAGCAGATTGCTGTGCGGGCAGACAAAAGTCTGGTCGGCAGGGCGGTCCGGGCGGGGAAAGCCCGGCTGAAGCAAGAGAAGGATATCGCGGCTCATTGACGTGTTCTCGCGTGGATGCCCACCCCGTGCTGCACCGGGGTGGGCTGGTCGATCAGAAGGATTTGGACAGAGCCAGACTCAGCGCACTTTCACTGGCTACGCCGCTGCCGCCCCAATTGACATGGCCGTAGGAAGCATAGGCCTTGGTCTGTTTGGACAGGGTGTAAATGCCCCCCAGCACATATTGGGTGTAGCCGGTATTGTTGAGCGTGCTGCCGGCAAGGCTCAGGTCATAGCCCTTGGTCAGCGATACATAGGGCAGCCACGGGCCGACGTTGTAGCCGAGAGTCAGCACGGCTTCGCGCGTTTTGATCTCACTGGCTGAATCTCCGGCCACGATGTGCACGCCACTGGCAGCAAGCCGGGCATTCAGTACGTTCACGTTGTAGGACACGCCGGGGTTGTCAACGAAGGCATTACTGCTGACGCCCAGGTAACCGGCAGCTTCCTGATAGCCCAGTGCCAGATAGATCGGGCCGCTGATATAGCCGGTTTCCAGACGCCACCAGTCTTTGACCTCGCCGGTCTGGGTCGAGGTATTCAGCTGCTGTGCATCACCACGGCTTTCATAGCTGTATTTGGCAAAGTAGCCGGCCTGCTCATAGCTCAGGCCAAGGTTGAAAATCTGGTTATTGGTGGGATTGCCGCTGCTGTCTGCCACACGCTTTTCATCCGCACCCCAGGTGGTGGTAAAGCTGAAACCGGCCAGATTCGGGCTGTCATAACGCACGGCATTATTGATGCGTCCATCCAGGCGAGTGGAGTAAATCTGCCCGGCAACACCGCTGTATGCACCTGGGTCGATGTATTCCATGTCCAGGTTGGCGTAGTCGGACAGACGACCCAGCCTGAGCTTGCCGTATTCATTCTGCAGGCCGATGAAGCTGTCACGGCTGGCCAGGGTGTCGGTCCCGGTTCCATCCACGTGGATGCGGCTTTCTACCTGCCAGATGGCATTGACCCCATTGCCAAGATCATCCCGGCCCTTGAAACCGATATTGGAAGTATTGTCATTGACTTGCCAGCTATTGATGGGTTGACCATTGCTACCGGTGGGGCCGAAGTAGCTTTTTACATCAGAGATATTGCCAGCAATTTTGCCGTAAATGGTTACGTCATCATCGGCATGCGCCAGGACGGGAAGGGCAGCAATGGCCAGTGTCAGTAGTTTTATTTTCATGAAGTGTTCGCAAGAGATTTGTCTGAAAAGTACCAGCCACAACCGGGCTTCCGTTTATTTGCTGTGGCGGAGCTTATTCTTGCTGCAAGTTGAAATTTTTTAAATCAATAAAAAATAATTAGTAAATGAATAGAAGGATGATAAGAAATATTTTGAATACTACGTGCAATTAAAAATATATAAGAATGCTGCTGAAAATACTTTGCATTATTGAATGAATAAACTTATCTTTTTAATTCACTGAAATGCTATTGCCATTGCATTTTGGCGGGAATAAATTTTGTCACGTCAATCAACCGGCGAAATGCAAATGTCTTATTCCCTGTCCATTCTTGATAAAAGCCCCATCCCGCCAGGTGCCACGGCAACAGAAGCGCTGGCCAATACGGTTGCCCTCGCCCAGTTGGCCGAGCAGCTTGGCTATCACCGTTTCTGGGTGGCTGAGCATCACAACACGCCGCTACTGGCCAGCTCGGCTCCCGAAATACTGATTTCATACATTCTTGCCCGCACCAGCCGCATCCGCGTGGGGAGCGGCGGGGTGATGTTGCAGCATTACAGCCCTTTCAAAGTGGCTGAAACCTTCAATCTGCTGTCCGCGCTGGCTCCTGGCCGGGTCGACCTGGGCGTTGGCAAGGCACCGGGTGGGTTGCCCTATAGCACACGTGCGCTGCAGAACTACCACCACCCGGCCAGCAAGCCGGACTTTCCTGCCCAGCTTGCCGAACTGGATGCATTCCTTGGCGAAGGTCTGCCGGATGAGCACCCGCTGGCCGGAGCCCGTGCCACCCCGCAAGCACCGATTGCCCCAGGGCGCATTTTGCTGGGCGGCAGCCCGGATAGCGCACGCCTTGCCGCCCGGCTGGGTTGGGACTTTGCCTATGCCGGACATTTCAATGGCGATCCGCTGAATATCCAGCAGTCTGTCGACGTATACCGCCAATGGTCGGGCAAGGCTCCTGCGCTGGCATTGTTTGCTTTTGTCGCGGAAACCCGTGAGCAGGCGCTGTCCCGCGTCGGTGAGCTCAAGCTGTTCAAGCTCTTTCTGGAGGACGGCAGCAGCTTTAATGTGCCCAGCCGCGAGGCCGCCGAAGAATTTGCCCGTCAGGCCGGCGCAACATCTTATCGACTGGAAGAAAAACATCCACGCGTCATTGCCGGTACGGCGGGTGATGTCCGGGCCGAGCTGGACGCCCTGCATCAGCGCTATGGCATTGGTGAATTCATTATCGATATCCCGGTGACGCAGTTTGCCCTGCGCCGCAAAGCCATTTCCCTGTTGGCCGAGGCAAGAGAGCCCCTGGCCGCCTGAGTGCCACTCCATTGCGGAGTGGCTCAGCCTTCATTCATTTCGGAGATTTTCATGAGCAAGCAAGCAATCACTTTTGGCATCATGCTGCATGGGGCGGGCGGTCATATGCATGCATGGAAACACCCCAGCGGCCCGGCGGATGCCAGCGTCAACCTGCAGTTTTATATTGATACCGCGCAAAAAGCCGAGCAGAACGGCATCGCCTTTGCCTTTGTCGCTGATGGTCTTTATATCAACGAGCAGTCCATTCCGCATTTCCTGAACCGCTTTGAGCCGATTTCCATTCTTTCCGCGCTGGCCAGCGTGACAAAGAAGATCGGCCTGGCCGGTACTGTGTCTACTTCCTATAGCGACCCCTTCACCGTAGCGCGCCAGTTTGCATCGCTTGATCTGATCAGTGGCGGCCGTGCGGGATGGAATGTGGTGACCACCCCGCTGGAAGGCACGGCGCTCAATTACAGCCGTCCGCATCCCGAACATGCATTGCGGTATGAAATTGCCGATGAATACCTGCAAGTCACCCAGGGTTTGTGGGATAGCTGGGATGACGATGCCTTGCCGCGCGATCGGGACAGTGGGCAGTTCTTCGACAAGAACAAGCTCCATGCACTCAATCACAAGGGGCGCTTCTTCCAGGTGGCCGGTCCGCTGAATATCAGCCGTTCGGCGCAGGGGCAGCCGGTAATCTTCCAGGCCGGCTCCTCCGATGTCGGTATCGGGCTGGCCGGCAAGTTTGCCGATGCGGTGTTTACCCACTCGCCGTCCATTGAGGAAACCCGCGACTTTCTGCGCAAGGTAAAAACCAGTGCGGTATTGCATGCCCGACCGGCAGAAGCCGTCAAGATCTTCCCGGGTATTGCGCCGGTAGTGGCGGCAACGGACGCCGAAGCCCAGGCCAAGTTCCAGATCATCCGTGAATTGCTGACCATTGAAGATGCACTGGCGTATCTGGGCCGCTTCTTCGATCACCATGATTTCAGTCAGTACCCGCTGGACGAGCCCTTTCCCGAGCTGGGGGATATCGGTCGCAACAGTTTCCGCTCCACCACGGACAAGATCAAAGCCAGGGCACGTGCATCCGGCCAGACGCTGCGTGAAGTCGCATTGGAAGTCGCCACGCCCAGCAGCAATTTTGTCGGCAGCGGCGAGAAAGTAGCGGCAGAAATCATCCGCTGGGTGGACGAAGGCGCAGCCGATGGCTTCATTCTTGGTTTCCCGGTGGTGGCACAAGGGCTGGATGATTTCATTACCTATGTGCTGCCAGTACTGGAAGCCAGCGGTCGCTTCACCCGTGAGCTGCAAGGCAGAACCCTGCGTGATCACCTGGGCCTGCCGCGCAAGGAAAGCCGCTACCGGCAAGCAGGCAACACGGCTGCCGACGTGGCACAGGTGGCCTGATGGGCGTGGCGCTCAATCGTGTGACCTCTCCGCGCAGTGCGGTCGTCCTGGCCGCCATTGAGGAAGCGAATGCACAGTTCGTTTCCTTGCGGCGGGATCTGCATCAGCATCCGGAACTGGCATTTGCCGAGTTCCGGACCGCGGACAAGGTGGCCACGCTGTTGCGGGAATGGGGCTATCAGGTCAGTACCGGCATTGGCGGTACCGGTGTGGTGGGCACGCTCAGGCGGGGGCAGGGCGACAAGTCGCTGGGTTTGCGGGCAGATATGGATGCCCTGCCGATTAAGGAAGCAACCGGCTTGCCCTATGCCAGCCAGAACGCCGGGGTGATGCATGCCTGCGGACATGACGGGCATACCGCCATTCTGCTGGCGGCCGCCCGTTTCCTGGCGCTGCATGGTCAGTTTGACGGCACCTTGCAGCTGATTTTCCAGCCGGCAGAGGAAACCGGTTCCGGTGCACGCCGCATGCTGGAGGATGGTCTGTTCGAACGTTTTCCCTGCGATGCGGTTTTCGGCCTGCATAACTGGCCTGGTGTCCGTTGCGGTCATGTCGGCTGCATTGAAGGGCCGGCCATGGCCTCGGTGGATCAGGCGCACATTACCCTGCATGGCAAGGGCGGACATGGCGCAGAGCCGCATACCACGGTTGATCCGGTCCTGGTCAGCGCCCATGTCATCACCGCCTTGCAGAGCATTGTGTCCCGCAATGTCGATCCGCTGGACATGGGCGTGGTCACCGTGGGGAGTATTCATGGCGGTCAGGCATCCAATGTGATTCCTGATCAGGTGGAACTCCGCCTGACGGCGCGCAGCTTCCGGCCCGAGGTGAGAACACTGTTGCAACAGCGTGTGCCGGCGCTGGTTCAGGCCCAGGCAGTCAGCTTTGGTGCCCGTGCCGAGGTGGACTACCGGCTCGGTTTTCCACCGGTATGCAACCATGCGCAGGAAACCGCCTTCGCCCGTACGGTGGCCAGACAGGCGCTGGGAGAGGCCAGGCTGGAGCCGGATTTCCGCCCCCGCACGGCCAGTGAGGATTTTGCCTTCATGTTGCAGGCCAGACCGGGCAGCTTCCTGTTTTTTGGCAATGGCGACAGCGCCTCCCTGCATAGCCCGCGCTACGACTTCAACGATGAAATCCTGCCGCTGGCCGCCAGCTACTGGGCCTGTCTGGCAGAAAGTTATCTGCCGGCAACAGGAGAACATCTCGATGCGTGATTATTTTGTCTACACCACCACGACGGATGCTCGCGCCAGCGAGATGCTGGCCGAGCTGACCCGGGAGTACGACGCCCGATACGGAACCCTGTTCAGTGCCGGGGGCGCGGCCGAGGAGATGCAGCGCTATCCGCCGGAAGCCTTTGCGCCGCCGCACGGCCTGTTCCTGCTGTTGTTGCGGCAAGGCCAGGCCATTGCTGGAGGGGCTTTCAAGCGCTACGACGCTGAAACAGCCGAATTCAAGCGCATCTGGACGCATAGCCAGCATCGTCGCCAGGGGCTGGCGCGGCTGGTCTTGCAGGAACTGGAAGCCCAGTGCCTGCGCCAGGGATACCGGAAAGTCTACCTGACAACCGGCTGCCGCCAGCCGGAGGCGGTCGCACTCTATCTGGGCAATGGTTACAGCCCGCAGTTTGATTTGAATGGTGATCTGGAAAGCTACCGCACGCTGCCTTTCCGCAAGTCGCTGGCACCGCAAAAGAACAGCCATCGGCAAACTGGTGTGGCGCTGGAGCTGTCGGGAATTGCCATTTGAATTCAGCCCAACCAGACAGGCCGGTAACCCACCCCGGCCGTTTGTAAAGGACACATATCATGAGTGAAATAAGCGAAGTTGGCGAAGTCGCCTTTACCCAGCCATTACGATTGAGCGGCGCGAACCATGCGTCGTCGGCGGCCGAGCATGGCTACGGAGGCTTGCGCATTGTGGCAGCCCGCTATCCCTCGCGCATTGTGGGCAGCATTGTCGCTGTCATTCTGCTGGGCGGCATTCTGCTGTCCGTGGCCAGCAATCCGCATTGGGGCTGGCCGGTCTTTGCCGAGTGGTTTTTTTCTGCACCGGTGCTGGAAGGGCTGGCCCGGACATTGGAGCTGACCGTATTGGGCAGTGTCGCCGGTGCCGCACTGGGTACCGTGCTGGCCTTGGCCCGGGTTTCTCAATCCCGTTTACTGTCCGGCCTGTCGTGGGGCTATATCTGGCTATTCCGTTCGATACCGCTGATTGTCCTGCTGTTGGTGCTGAACAATCTTGGCTATCTGTACGACACCATCAATATCGGCATCCCCTATAGCAGCATCAACTGGTTCAGCTATTCCACGGCAGACCTGATCAGCCCTTTTACAGCGGCCGTACTGGGCCTGAGTCTGAATCAGGCAGCGTTTTCGGCAGAAATCATCCGGGGGGGCATTCTGGCGGTGGATCAGGGGCAGCTGGAAGCCGCTGCGGCGCTGGGTCTGCCGCGCCAGCGACAGATCTTTCATATCGTGCTGCCGCAAGCCATGCGCAGCATCCTGCCTGCGGCATTCAACGACATTATCGGCATGGCCAAGGGAACGGCCAATGTCTACATCCTGGCATTGCCGGAACTGTTTTACAGCATCCAGGTGATTTACCACCGCAATCTGGAGGTCATCCCGCTGCTGATGGTGGCCACCGTATGGTATCTGGTCATTCTTACCGTTCTTTCCGGCGTACAGGTCCAGGTGGAAAGGCGCTATGCCCGTGGAGCCTTGCGTCAGCAGGCAGCATCGCGCTGGCAGCGCCTGCGTGGCACGGCGCAGAGCAAGCCGGTGGTGCCAGCAGTGGCTCAGCCTGCTGCCAGCCTGCCGCAGGTCAAGGGCGGGGCGGTCGCCATTCATGGCGTCAGCAAGCAGTTTGGCAGCCAGCGTGTGCTGGAGGATGTTTCGCTGTCCATTGCCGCCGGCAGCGTGACGGCCATTATCGGCCCCTCCGGTTCCGGCAAGTCCACGCTACTGCGCAGCATCAATCACCTGGAGCGTGTCAGCAGCGGTTTCATCGATATCGATGGCGAACTGATCGGCTATCGTCAGCAAGGCCACAGCCTGCATGAGCTGAAAGAAAAAGACATCCTGAAGCGTCGTATTGAAGTCGGCATGGTGTTTCAGAACTTCAATCTGTTCCCTCATCTGACCGTGCTGGAAAACCTGATTGAAGCCCCCCAGGCGGTGCGTGGACTCAGCCGCGAACAGGCCGAGCAGCAAGCACGGCTGCTGCTGCAACGGGTAGGGCTGGCCGACAAGGCTGATGCTTGGCCGCGGCAGTTGTCGGGTGGCCAGCAGCAGCGGGTGGCCATTGCCCGTGCCCTGGCGCTACGGCCAAAGGTGCTGTTGTTTGATGAGCCCACCTCCGCCCTGGACCCGGAGCTGGTGAACGAGGTGCTGGATGTGATCAAGGAACTGGCCAATTCCGGTACCACGCTGATCATCGTCACGCATGAAATCGGTTTTGCCCGGGAAGTGGCGGATACCGTGGTCTTCATGGAAAAGGGCCGCATCGTGGAGAGTGGTTCGCCCGAGCAGGTCTTGCGTCATCCGCAGCAGCAAAGAACGCGCGAGTTTCTGGCCAAGGTGCTGTAAACCGCAAACGAGATAAAGATTTTTTGCACACACTATCACCATAAGGAAATTGACATGCCACATTCTTCTTCCACCTCGCGCCGCTCCGTGGTACTGGGTCTGGCCTCGCTCTTGCTGACCCCATGGCTGGCCGTTGCCGCCAGTAGCATTGACCTGAGCCCCGAGCAGAAGGGCCAGCCGGTGGCCCGCCCGGTGGCGGATGCCATTCGTTTGCTGCCGCACGATGTCCGTTTCGTCAAGGACAAGGTCCTGGTGGTGGCCATTGCCGGTGGTATCCTGCCATTGGGTGGTTTTGCCAATGATTCCAAAACCCTGATCGGGGCGGATCCGGACATTTCCCGGCTGGTAGCAGATGGCCTGGGCCGCAAACTGGAGCTGGTTAATGTGGCCTGGGATGATTGGCCGCTGGGCTTGCAATCCGGCAAGTACGATGCGGTGATTTCCAATGTCACGGTGACCGAGGCGCGCAAGGAGAAATTCGATTTCTCAACCTATCGCAAGGATTTGCTCGGCTTTTACACCAAGTCCGGTAGCAAGTTGCAGATCAGGGAACCCAAGGATGTTGCTGGCCTGAAAGTGATTGTCGCTGCGGGGACCAACCAGGAACAGATTCTGCTCGAATGGAACAAGAAGAATGTCGCGGCAGGCCTGAAACCCTTGCAGGCACTGTATTTTGATGATGATGCGGTTGCACGGGTGGCCTTGCAGTCCGGTCGGGCCGATGCCTGGCTGGGCCCCAATGCCATCTATGCGCTGGAAGCAGCAAAAACCGGCAAGGTGAGGCTGGCCGGAACCTTCTCGGGCGGTTGGCCGCTGACGGCTGATATCGCGGTAACCACGCGCAAGGATTCCGGACTGGCTGCCGCGATTACCCGCATTCTCAATGTGCAGATTGCCAATGGTAATTACACCAAGGTGCTGAACCGCTGGGGGCTGGCCTCCGAGGCGGTCAGCACTTCGCGTACCAACCCTCCTGGTCTGCCGAAAAGCTGAGCGGGCATGGAGAATGGGAAACCATTCTCCATCGTTACGGGACAAGATAAAAAGCCCCACCAATGCTGGTGGGGCTTTTTTGTCGCTGCGGCTGAGGGGGAGCCAGAAGTTTGCTGCGCGGCGCGCTGGCTGGCGAGACCTTGAGCAGGCTCTCAGGGGCAGGGGTTGGGGATGCGCTGATGAATGGACTCCAGCTCGGCCAGCAATTCCGGGCTGAGCTGCACATCAATGCTGTCCAGGTTTTCCTGCAACTGGGCCAGCGTGGTGGCACCAATGATATTGCTGGTCACGAAGGGCCGGCTGTTGACAAAGGCCAGCGCCAGGGTGGCAGGACTCAAACCATGGCGTCGCGCCAGGTCGGCGTAAGCCCGGGTGGCAATGGCCGCACTCTCGCTGCTATAGCGGGTGAAGCGGTCAAACAGGCTAAGGCGTGCGCCTGCCGGTTTGGCACCATCCAGATATTTTCCACTCAATACGCCGAAGGCCAGCGGAGAATAAGCCAGCAGGCCGATGCCTTCGCGGTGGCTGAATTCGGACAGCCCAATTTCAAACAGCCGGTTCAGCAGGCTGTAAGGGTTCTGGATGCTGACTGCGCGTGGCAGGTCCAGTTTCTCGGCAACCTTGAGAAACTGAGCCACTCCCCAGGGGGTTTCATTGGACAGGCCGACAGCACGGATTTTCCCGGCGTCGACAAACTCCTTCAGGATGCCCAGCGTTTCTTCAATCGGGGTGCTGCCGGCCGGATCGTCCTGCCAGGGATAGGACAGGGTGCCGAAGATATTGGCGGTACGGTCAGGCCAGTGCAACTGGTAGAGATCAAGATAGTCGGTCTGTAGGCGGCGCAGGCTGTCATCCAGCGCCTGGGTGAGATTCTTGCGGTCAAAGTGCGGATGGCCGTCGCGGAAATGGCTGGGGCGCTTGGGGTCGGACGCCGGACCTGCGGCCTTGCTGGCCAGTACGATATCCTGACGGCGGCCCGACTTTTTCAGCCAGCTGCCAATATACGACTCGGTACGGCCCTGGGTTTCCGGTTTGGGCGGCACCGGATACATTTCTGCCGCATCAATCAGATTGACGCCGTGCGCCAGCGCCAGGTCTATCTGGTCATGTGCTTCAGCCTCGGTGTTCTGCTCTCCCCAGGTCATGGTTCCCAGGGAGATGACGCTGACCTTTACATCGGTATGGCCAAGCTTGCGATATTGCATGGTGGGTCTTTCATCGTGGTGGCATACATTGCATTTCATGGTACTGATCCGGCCCGGCCATGGAAAGGCAGATAAAGCAATAAGCTAATGATGAAATGCTCAGGGCTGGTGCTGTGCCGGGGCGTCCTCATCGGTCCAGCAGCGTATCAATGCCCGGGTCTGTTGCTTGACCGTGTGTTTGAGGTATTCCAGGTTCCTGCCCTCCAGCCGGTCCCAGCCCATGGCTTGCAAGGCCGTTCTGGGAATCACATGAAACACCATCAGCTGGCCATTGGCGGTCATCTGCCGCAAGCGGGTCAGCGGGTCATTGGCCGGCCGGCCGGTCAGACGCCCGATGATGGCAGAGCAGGTCTCGGCCATGCGGCTTTGTCGCGGACCGGTCTCGGACCCGGTCGCGCCATTGCCCGCTTGCTGCTGGGCAATGAACAGGCGTCTGGTCTGGGCATCGTCTCCGGCCAGCAAGAAATCGGCAATGGCATCCTGCAGACCAAGAAATGCCTCGGTCAGCGCCGCGAGCGGGGCATGCGGGTCTGCCAGCACCGCATCGGCGGCTTGCAGTGCCGTAGCAAAATACGCTGCGGCGGTATCGGCCAGATGCTGCGAGCAGGCACGGTACAAGCCCTCCTTGCCGTCAAAATAATATTGCAAGGCCGGGGCATTGACGCCGGCCTGTCGGGCAATTTCCCGCGAGGATGCGCCATCATAGCCACGCTCGCCAAACAGGCGGATAGCTACCTCGATCAGCCGCTTGCGGGTGTCCTCTCCACGGGCATAGCCCCCTTCACAGGGGTGGCGTGGACTTTTGTTCTGACTCATGTTGTGTGGCTGGAATTACAAATATTTAAAATTATAACAATTGACATATTTTTGTCGATGCGGAAAATATACCAATCGTTATAAATTGGATTTGCCATGTCATCCCCCCATTCCGCCGACACCCCATCTCCGGACACCCCGGCACCCTCCGCAAGAAAAAGCTACCGCATGCTTGTGCTGTTTGCCGCAGCACTAGGCCTGGCCGCCGTGGGCTGGGGCGCTTACTGGTGGCTGTGCGGACGCTATCTGGAAAGCACGGATGATGCTTATCTCAAGGCCGATTCCGTGGTGATAGCCCCCAAGATTGGCGGCTATGTGGCGCAGCTTTTGGTCAAGGCAGACCAGGAGGTAAAAAAAGGTGATCCCTTGCTCAGGCTGGACGCCCGCCAATACAAGGCAGCATTGGACCAGAGCCTGGCGCAGCTGGATGCCCGCCAGGCCGATGTGCAGCGTGCCAAGGCCGATATCGTCGAGCAGCAAGCCCAGATCGAGCAAGCGGCAGCCCAGCAGACCGTGGCACGACTGTCGCTCGAGCATGCCACGGACGAAGTGCAGCGCAATATCCCGCTGGGCAATAGTGGAGCGACCAGCGACGAACACCTGGCCCAGTTACGGAATAGCCAGGCGCAGGCCCAGGCCAATCTGCAGGCAGCTACGGCGGTCCTGAAAGCGGCGCGTACACATTTGTCCACCAGTCAGGCTCAGCTTGTCCAGGCCGAGGCGCAGAGCAAGGCAGCACAGGCCGCGCAGCAGCAAAGCCATCTGGATGTGGACGATACCCTGCTGCGCAGTCCGCAGGACGGGCGGGTAGGGGATCTGTCCGTACGCCAGGGCCAGCTATTGCAGGCGGGGACCCGCCTGATGAGTATTGTGCCGGTTGCCCAGCTCTATCTGGTAGCCAATTTCAAGGAAACGCAGATTACCCACATGCACGCCGGCCAGCCGGTGTCCATTCATGTGGATGCCATGCCGGATCTGGAACTGCATGGCATGGTGGACAGTTTCTCGCCGGGAACCGGTGCGCAGTTCGCCCTGTTGCCACCGGAGAATGCCACCGGCAATTTCACCAAAATTGTCCAGCGCGTGCCGGTACGCATCCGACTGACCATTCCCGCCGCACTGCGCGGGCAGTTGCTGCCCGGCCTGTCTGTCAGTGCGGAAGTGGATACCCGCAGCGCGAGTCCGCAACATGGCTGAGCACCCAAGCGCACATTCTGCGCCACAGCAAGAGCCGGATGCCGGCATGGCGGACTGGATTGCCGTCATCGCCGGCGCGCTGGGGGCCTTGATGGCCGTGCTGGATATTTCCATTACCAACTCGGCCCTGCCGCAGGTACAGGGCTCGGTGGGGGCAACCGGAACCGAAGGCACCTGGATTTCCACCGGCTACCTGATGGCTGAAATCGTCATCATTCCGCTGGCGGCCTGGTTGACCCGGGTATTCGGCCTGCGCAATTTCCTGGTGGGCATCGCCCTGTTGTTTACCGTGTTTTCCATGCTGTGCGGCCTGTCCAGCAGCCTGCCCATGCTGATCATGGCCCGCATCGGCCAGGGCTTTACTGGTGGTGCGATGATCCCAACGGCCCAAACCATCATCCGCACCCGTTTGCCCCGTCACCAATTGCCC
>Ga0187781_10001706_pt1 | contig 16708 bp, 16 predicted proteins | sample 0715_SJ02_MP02_2_FD_132447 | JGI IMG/M metagenome (GOLD analysis project Ga0187781, IMG submission 132447) | Tropical peat soil microbial communities from peatlands in Department of Meta, Colombia - 0715_SJ02_MP02_20_MG | ecosystem: Environmental > Terrestrial > Soil > Wetlands > Peat | place...
CCAGAAGAAAGTGCCTGTGACGGTAGCGTCTGTAGGCCCGCTCCGCCTCGGAGTAGCTGATCCACTTTCCAGGGGTGTCTTCGCCCCAGGGGCCGGAACTTCCCACTGGAAACTCACGCCGAAATCTTCTCTCCAGCCTGCGCCTCGTAACCAGATGCCGGGATATAAAATCCAGACTAGGGCGGTTCTTTACGGGTACGAGGTTCAATGCCCTTCTTGCCAAAGAATCCACACCGTAGTGCAGAGAGGGAGGCCATGACAACGAGCAGAACGTATGTTGGTTGATGAGCTTGAACTTGCGATAGCCCAAGCCATAAAGCTGTTGCAACGTCCGCACTCCGTCCTCAACACTAGCGCTCTGCTCGTCCAAAGGACACTCGCTTTCCACCGAAAGATAAGGTGGCAGAGAGGACGGAGAGAGGCCGTCGAGGCACAAGTTATCGTTACCTTCGATGTCGATCTTCAAGAAGTAGGGTACGCCGAAACGCTCGATAATTGCTCCGAAAGGCAACACCGGGACCTGGATACACTTCTGCGAGTAGGAATTACGCGCGGCAATCGCCCGGTGAAAAGAGCTGAATTCCGGTTTCTCCTCACAAATCCAGAAATCGGCAAAACCCTCTTGAGCCCCAATCCCCACGTTCAAGATCGTCAGCCGACCTGCGAGGATCTCCCGGGCAAACTTATTGCGCGCAGATTCTGCCAATGTGGGGTCCGCCTCAACGGCAAGTACTCGATACCCCTGCGAAAGGTAAAATGCCGTGTCCTGGCCGACATTAGCGCCCAAATCGAAAACCAAACTCGGGTCCGTCGATACACTGGCGCGCGTTCGGGTGCCCGCGCCCACGACACTGGCATCTTGAACAGATCTCATTGCCCCTCCCCCATCATATCGCTACGCGGCACCGTTGGCGGCGGATTAGGCGTAATTCGGCATTCAGAGACCGTGTCACCCCTTCGCCGATAGCTTCGGGCAAGGTGGTAGTATTCTTTCATCTGCCCCGCTGTTACCCAAACCCAACACTTCCAGAAAAACCTCCGCTGCGGATTCAGCGCCGAAGGCCATCGCCATCCTCTTTGGACCATCGTGGTGCTCATGAGTCTCAGAATGTTGAAGTAAGGTCGCGGTATGCCTAAAACAGCAGGGCCTCGTCCCCATTCCCGCCCTAACCCCCTACCATAGTCGAACCACCAATTCAAAAAGTAATCCTTTCGCACTCGGTTCTCAGGGACCGGGTGGCAGACGACAGCCGACGGTTCGTAACGTATACGCTCACCCGCGGCCAACAGCCGGTTTGCAAACTCGGTGTCTTCCCGGCCGATCAGGCTGCCTGGCCACCGGCCCAAGTCCGTTCGGAAGCTACCGTATTTCTGAAACATCTCCCTGCGAAGGGCCATATTGGTTCCGGCCGGAGGCCGGGGGAGCTCAGATGGTTCTTCACCCAAATCAAATCGGGCAAGGGCTCCCCCAGGTTGTACGGTTCTCTGAGTCCCAACCAGGGGGGAGGGGAGAAGCCGCGTTGCAAGAGCGTTCGTCCTCCTGTCCCGGCCCATTGTGCATCCTTCAGGGGGGCCGTCAAGTTGTGAAGCCAACTCGGCTCCCCAGTGACATCATCGTCGACGAAAGCCAACACCTGGCCTCGTGCCTCTCGGACGCCGGCGTTGAGCGCATGTGATTTCTCCTGCCGCGGCTCGAATAGGTAACGGATGCGGCTCGGATACCGCCGGCAAAAGTCCTCCATCACCTCGCGGGTTTGATCGCGCGAATTGTTGTCCAGAACCAAAACCTCCCACTCGACGGACTCCGGAAGGTTTGAGGCCGCAACACTGCTCAGCGCATTCGGCAAGGTCTGGCAACGGTTATACGTCCACAAAATGACACTTATCCTCATCGTCTTACGCCGTCGCCACCCGTTTTGCGGGACCCCAGGCCCCGGCCTCGAATACCATTTGGCCGCCCGAGGCTGACGACGAGCCTTTGTGAATCACAGGAGTCCAAGTCGCCGCAGCAATGGCTTCAGGGGACGCCCAACCATGACAGGATGTGTAAGCGCTGCCTGAGCCGCGCTAAGAAGGCTGCTGAAGGGTCTGCCTTGCCTCCAGTAAAGCCGCGCAACGGTAAGGTGCAGATCGGCAACTTCCCATCGCTCAACGTATTCCAAGTCAGACTGCAAGGTCTCAAGTGCTGCTTTGAGAGCGGCCGCGTATTCACCTGCCATGCACATGTTTCGGATCCAACCCCTGTGGTAGGAAGCGAGTCGACTCTGCTGCCTTGCTTTGGTTACACCCAAGGCGGCCAGCGTTTCGGGAGTGATTTCCTTAACCGAGTTCAACGGATCCGGCATCCCGTTTCTCCTTGACGAAGCAGCAACTTGAGCAGCGAGCATGCAGAGAATCTGTTGCTCCCCCTTGCGCATCGATACCTGGTATGGATGGATCCTATACTTCAGCACTACGGCGTCAAGGTTGGCCAATTGGTGGCGCTCTGCAATTCTCAGCCACAGGTCGTAGTCCTCACCGTCAACAACCATGCTCCTGTACCCGCCGGCCCAGGCGAAAACCTCTCTGCGGAGGAGTACAGTCGGGTGCCACAAGGCACAGCCCTGGAGGAGTGTTGCCTTAATCTCGCGGTCCTCGGCAGGGTAGCGGTGGGTTCCCAACGACTTACCCATTGCATCGATCCACTCGACGGCACCGCCAAGGGCCCCGACCTGTGGATGAGTCTCCATGAAGTCAAGTTGCCGCGTCAGGCGGTCTTTAATAGCCACGTCGTCGGCGTCCATCCGCGCAATGTATTTTCCTTGTGCAAGCCGGCACCCTCGGTTCAGGGACTCAATCAACCCACCATGCTCCTTGTGGTGAACCTTCATGCGACTATCGCTGTTCTGATAAGAGTCGAGTATAGAGGCGGAACCGTCTGTGGAACCGTCATCGATGACGATGAACTCGAGCTCACGGAAACTTTGGTTGAGAATGCTCTCCACGGCTTCACGCAAAAAGCGCTCGCCGTTGAAAACACTCATCACGACTGAGACGATCGGCGTAGTCATAGTTCACGAACGGCCAGCCCAATGGTCGCGCTTGTACTCTTTCAGGATGCGCACTGCCCCGTTAGTAACACGCCGCAGCGTTGAACCTAGGGGACGCGCGGCCAAAACGGGGCGCGTCAGCACCGCGCGACCCGCGGCGAGAAAGCTGCTTAGGAATCTCTTCTGCCTCCAATAAAGCCGCGCAACGATGAGGTGCACATCGGCGATTTGCCGCCGCTCAGCATACCGCCACTCATACCGCAACATCTCGAGGGCCGATTTGAGCGCAGGCTCGTCCTGGCCTGCCCCAAACATGCTGCGGATCCACCAGCTGCAGTCCGAGGCGAGAGTAGCCTGCTGCTTGGCCTCGGTCACGCCCAGCCTGGCCAGCACCTCGGGTGTGATTTCTCTTACGCCGTTCAACGGATCTGGGTTGCCACCTCGTCTTGATATCGCAGCGGTCCGGGCGGCGAGGGCGCAGATAGACTGCTGCCTCCGTTTTTGCAGGGACACCTGATGTGGATGGATCCTGTACTTAAGCACCACCTGTTCGAGGTTGGCAATCTGGAAGTGCTCGGCGATTCTCAACCATAGATCATAGTCGTGGGAAACGGGGAAAGCTGCCCGGTACCCACCCACAAGGACGAAAGCCTCCCTTCGGATGAGAACAGTGGGTTGCCACAACGCAGGATATCGAAGGAGCGCTGATTGAATCTCAGCGTCCCTGAGCGGGTGCTGCATTTTTTGCAAGGGCCTGCCTGTGGCGTCAATCCACTCGACTGCGCCGCCGAGGACGCCGACTTCTGGACGTTTCTCCATAAATTCGACCTGCCACAGCAGGCGGTTTGGAAGGGAGACGTCATCAGCGTCCATAATGGCGATATATTCGCCTTGCGCAAGCAAACCACCCTCGTTGCGAGCTTCAGGCAAGCGGCAGTTGGGTATCGTGTGAAGCTTGACTCGGTCGTCCCTGGCCGCGTAGTTCGAAGCAATCGCTTTCGATTTGTCCGTCGAGCCGAAGTCAACGATGATGAACTCGAATTCCCTGAAGGTTTGGCCGAGGATGCTCTCGATCGACTCGGCCAGGAAGCGATCGACATTGCACGTCACCATGGTGACGGAAACTAACGGTTTTCGCATTTGTTTAGGTGCACCGCGTCAGCGTACACGCGGGGCGCCATTGTTCCCAGGGAAGCCCCGTAGGCGATGGTAGGCCTGCCGCACCGCCGTGCCGGGGTTGGTGGCGAGAGCAAGCAGTTCCCAGACTATTTGCCGCGCCAAGTAAACCCTGTCAAGTGTCTCACCTACTGTCTTCATGCCTTCCTTATGATACCGCCAGAAATCCGCACCACGAAATTGAACTGCCCCATGCGCCAAAAGCCAATAGTATTCCCGTTTCACCCGTTTCCTCAAAGCGCCGGCTTCGCTCCGTTCCATAAATGTGTCGGCGAAACGTTGCACCAGGATATACCGGTCCAGAGCATCCGGATGAAAGGTGCGCCACGCGGCGGTGATCGATTCGTTATCAGTTCGCAAGAATGAGAGCACTTGATGAACGAAACCAAAATCCCAATCCTCGAGGATCTCCATGCACTTCTCGCTATCCTCGTGCAGCAGGCCCTCTGCATAGAACGGTTGGTGGTCGCGGACGATTGAGGATCTGTACATCACGGTCGTGGGTGAACCGAAAACAAAGAGCCCTGTCCGGAGATTCATCCGGGCCAACTCCTTGCCAGAAAGCACCGTCGTCGGGTAAGGGAGGCCAGATCCCCGCACCATGTTACCCTTCAGATCATATGCACTCACGAGCCCGATGGATTCGGACTGTTCAAAGGCCTTGACCATCAACTCGAGGCATTCCGGGAAGATAAAGTCATCTGCCTGGACGAGTTTGCAATATTTGCTGGTCGGGCAGATCTGGGCCAGAGCCTTATTGTAGTTCTGAACCTGAGAAAGCAACTGCGGCCAGCGGATCAGGCGAATGCGTGGATCGCGGTGCGCATATCTTTCTGCAATTTCGCTTGACCCATCGGTACTGCAGTTGTCCGCAAGGATGTATTCAAAGCGCGAATAGCTTTGGGCGAGCACGCTTTCAATGCATTCGGGCAAGTATCGCGCGGTGTTGTGAAAGGGAGTCACCACGCTCACCAGAGGCTGACTCGACGCTTGCCTGTCGCAATCATTCGCCAAGGTTCCTCACCTTGTTCCGTCCTTGACCTCGAACCTTGATGGCAACCGTACCAAGGACAACCATCAAGCCAACGACCAGGATCCATATGGGCCACCGCAGGACGGTGGTGCCGCCGTGAGGCCCACGCGCCTGGCGACGGGAGAATGAGCTCACCAAAACCGCGGGAGGGAATTGGCGGGTGGCTTTTCCATCAAAATCGTCAAAAAACACTACATTGTGCCCCTGCGTTACCTTCACGTAATCCACCAAGGTTGTCCAGGGTAAGCTTTCTAGCTTTATGGGGCCTCCAACAGATCCCACAAATGTATCAACCTTGATGTACATGGGGGCTTTAGGGACATAGTTCTTGGAAATCGTGCAGGTTGTTGCTCCGTCGATCTTGAAGACGAGCGAACCTGGCGACCAGGCCATCTGGTAGGTGTGAGAGTTTTGGCTAGTGTCGCTGGTCTCAGCTGTGCAACCGTCATTGTGGGTGAACCCATCGACGTGAATCCGCTGGTTGACCTGGTCAAATTTGCTGTTCAATATTTCGGCGACATCAATTTCCTGACCGGTGCAATTGTCGTCTGTGCCGGTCGGGTCGCTGGCCTGACACGAGGCATCTTCCATCCAGACGCATGGCCACGACCCGGTGCCCGCGCCGCCACCAAACTTCGCCCTGAATTCAACAGTGCCGTAAAGAAAGTTGAAACGCCGCATCGACACGAACCCGGACGTGTAGTTATAGGTCGAGGACGGCAGGTCAAAGCTGCTGCAAGTCGAGGTCTCGAGCCGCGTGATGATCACCAGATTCCCATTCGATACGGAAACGTTGTTCGGCGTGAAGCACTGCAAGTTGCTGTTCGGCGCTCCAGCGCGGTTAAAGGCGATCCAATCATCGCTGAGGCCCGTTTCAGCCAAGGTTGATACGGGAAAGCCTAATAATGCGATAAGTAGTAGAGTGTTCATCGCGAACTCAAGGATCACACAGGTTCTTGAATTCACGAGCCGGCGCTTCCCGGGGCCGGCAGGTTCGCGTTTGCGTCATCGATAACCAGGACCCAGTCGTTCGAGTCGGGCGGCGTGTAATTCTGGGTCCCCGAGGTCGCGAAAGTCCCGATCAGTGTGGCTGCGCCAGTACTCGGGTTGAACCACCAGCACTTCGCGGTGTCGATGGCGCTGGTGATCTTGGTCATGTTGATGGTGATGGTGGCCGCATTCCCGTTCGGAACATAGGCGATGATCGTCTGCCCGTCGGAGGTGCGAGCCGCCACTGAGATCGTTGCCCCAGAGCCGTATCCCGCCGTTAGAACCGAGCGGTTGATGTCTGGCACAAGCAACCAGTGCTCGCGTGATCGAAATAGCGCCCCCATGGTCTCCTGACCGACCGAACCTGTGGAATCGAGCTGGATCTGCCAAGGTGTGCTGGAATTGTTAAATTGGGGAGCGTTAAACGTCCAAATCGCGTCGTTGCCGAAAAGTCTTCCCAGGTAGCACCCGGAGAGCACTTCCCAGTAGCCCTCCGTCCTGACTTGAGCCGAGGTCACCGAGGAGTCCAGCTCATAGGTATCCTCGCCCATCAGCGGCGGGATGGCTCCGCCTGAAGTTGACGCGTAGGCCCCCCGGCACTCCGAAATGACATTCGGGTCCTTGGCGTAGGCCCAGTTAAGCCCCATGAAGGAAGGCACGCTCTCGCCCAGGTATGTGTAGGCTTCGAGCGTGGATTGCTGCCCCAGGTTGGACCCTTGCGAGCATTCCCGGCAGGCTTCCAGCGTAATGAGATGGTTCGGGTCCGCGCTCTGGAGCCCGTTGCCGATGTCTGCGAGCTTGGAGTAGATCGCACTGGTTGCGGGCGCATCTCCGCCTAGCACCCAGACGATGTTGGGGTAATTCTTGTAGCGGTTTCCAAGCCATTGGCCGTAAGCTGTCATGGTCGCATCGGAACTGTCGAGGAGGCTGTTGTAGTAGTACGAGGTTACGAATTGGGGGGTGCCGACGAAGGCCGCACTCATGAATGCCGTCATCCCGTAAGCTTCGATCCGGCCCAGAACGTAGTCGATATGCGCCCAATAGGCCGCATCTTCATTGGTGAAGTCGGGGCCATCGAAAGGCACGTTACCGTAGTAGTCTTCTGGGGCGTTCGCTTGATCCACATTGTCGATCACGAGAACCCACAGGGCATTGAAGCCCCGGGAGGCGCGGTCTGCCAGATATGGCTCCACGTCGGCATTATCGAGCTGCGTGAAGAGTACCTGTGGAGCATCTCCCGTGATGAATACGGGCGTGTTGGTAATGGTGTTCACCAAGTGGGTCTTGTTCGGGCTGAGGGTCATGAATTGGCCGGTCCCGGTCCCGGTCAGGGCCACCGTCTGGGGGCTGCCCGTCACATCGGTTGTGACGATGATTGCGGCGTTGCGCGGGCCATCCATTGTCGGGGTAAAGGTCACGTTGATGGTGCAGTTGCCTCCTGCCGCTACCGCACTGCCACAATTGTCAGACTGGGCAAAGTCGCCGGGATTGGCGCCCGTGATCGTGATGCTCGCCAGGCTCAAGCTGGTACTGCCGGTGTTGCTCACGGTGACCGTCTGAGCCGCGCTCTTTGTACCCACCGGCTGGTTCCCGAAGGCCAGGCTCATGGGAGAAATGCTGATGACTGGCGCCACGCCGACGCCGGAAAGGCCTACCGTCTGTGGGCTGCCGGCGGCGTTGTCCGCGATGGTCACCGAGGCCGCCCGGCTCCCGCTCGCGGTGGGTGTGAACATCACGCTGATAGTGCAACTGCCCCCCGCCCCTACCGAGTTGCCGCACGTGTTCGTCTGTGCAAAGTCGCCGGCATTTGCGCCCGTGATCGCAATGCTCGATAGGCTCAAGGCGGCATTGCCGGTGTTGCTTAGAGTGACGGTCTGGGGCGCACTTGTTGAGCCCACCGCCTGGTTCCCCAAGGCCAGGCTCGAGGGAGAAAGGCTTACGTTGGGCTCCAACAGCTGAAGTGTGCTGCCTCCTCCCCCTCCACTGCCGCCGCAGCCGGACACAAAGATTAAGCCCACCACCACTTCAAGAAGCCGGCATAGTGACGCGCTCGAACCATTCCTGAGCGTCATCGCGTAACCTCATGAGAGACGCTCCCCAGGGGCTCAGTTCGTCCCCCCCCAGGAGGGGGAGCGGAACACCACGGTAGTGGGCGAACCGAATAAGGTAGAGTCGTCTCCGGACAGTCGGCGGTGCCGATTCCTCGTTCACCTCTGCTCTGTCGGGACATGGGGGCCGGTTGGAGCCGGATTCGGGCAGTTGCCTGCCTGACGGGCCTTTTGTACTGTGTCCTCGGAGGGATTGGGTCCAACACGCTCCAGCCAAATCTCCCGCCAAATCGAGTAGATGCTCCTGGGGCAGAACATGCGGCAGGAGCTGAAGCGGGACTGGCATACGACCCCCTCCAGGATGATCCCCGGCGTTTTCATTTCCTGCATCTTGCCCACTTTTTCATTAATGACTCTGTCGACGCGTCGTAGCACCCGGTATGTCCCGCCGCAGTAGGGAACCTCCTCGGCGTCGAATAACATGCCACGATTCCGATTCCAATAATTCAACGTCTTCAGAATCTCGGCATACGACTTGACGCGGACGAGCTCACCAGGCTGCAAATTGAGCGTTTCGACAGGTGTTGCCTGTCCGTTCGGTAGGGTCCCTCTTCGTTGCGGGTACGGTGTGCCTCGCCACAAGGGATGAAACTTGTCGTAGAACCACCGCATCGGGCGTCCCAGCTTGATGCCTGCTTCGGCGAGGGTGTAGTAAAGGAAGTAGACGCCGCCACAAAAGATCTGCCACAGACTCACATTTCCCGATCGGTAGTCCTCAACGTACTGCCGGATGTCCCACCACTTTAAGTCTTTCGTAGCATACGGCACTTGGGTAGCCTGGCAAATGTAAAAAGGGTCTCCCCCCTTCGGGTCGGGGTAACGTACCCGCGCCAAGACGTCGGCTTCGGTACACCCGGGGCCTGGCGGGTCTGCTTGCGGGCGCTCGCGCTCGACGTCACCGCGCGGTCTCGCCGCGTTCCCGTTTACCGGTTTCAGCCACGCCGTCTTCCAGAAAAGCAGGCAGCCCGCCTGGCAGCCGTCGTGAGCCTGCCCGTCACAGCGTGTTTCCAAATGAACCGCTTCCTCCACCCAGCGCCCGCGCACCGGAAAGACCACGTCACATGTTTTGTGCGCCCGCTTGTAGACCTGAAATCTCTTGCCACAGAAGGCGAACATCTCAGGCATAAACGGCATGCCTTCGAGTTCGCCATTACGGTCGAGCGTCTTGAGAATCTCCTCCTTGCTCCGGACTTCCACCCAATCGCCAACACGCAAGTTGGTTGTTTTCACCTTCATTTTCGTTTCCTAGGCTTTCATCCAATAATCGCCATGGGGACACACACGCTTCAGCGTTAGAGACCAGTCTAACCCGTCTGACGACTTCGACCATTTGCGTAGCGCTCAAACATCACGCCCCCGGCGACAACCGCCAGCGACAGAATTGTCATAATGACGCCCCATCGCTCCGGCCAGCCAACCTCGAAGAAGAGTTTCAAGCAATGCCGTCCCGGAGGCATGGATAACTCGGTAAGTCCTTCATCCGAACTCTGTGGACGCAGGACGTAAGATGGTTGATCGAGCAGCACTGCTCTCCACAGTGGCGAATACAATTGTGCAATTCGCATTACACTGTTCCCTGAGGCTGCAAAGGACGCCACCACTGCCCGCGGTTCCCGACTTATCACCTCCACTGTTCCTTGACCTTGAACTAACGCCGCGTTGACATGGACGGCAGGAGTGCGTTCAACAGAATAAGTGCTCGGTTTCGTCCCAAGAAGTGCGGCGAAAGCCGATATACGATTGCGAGAAACATAGGTGCGATACAAGAAATCCACGTCCTGGGACGCATCGTACGCATACGCCGCACGACTCCGCAAACCTCGTACCCACCACCAATCGGCTCTCCAGGTTAAAGCACCGGCAGCGATCACCAAAAGCGCTAGCGACATCACGGTCGCGAGGCAGCGAACCCCTTCCCGGCTCGGCCAGCGACGCACGCCAGACTCGGCGCCAGCAGCGAAAAGGCCCGCTACTGCAAGGGCAAGAATCGCTCCAAAGCGATGCGGAAACTCAATGGCCGTCGCAAGTTTGGGAACCGCCTTCCACGCAAACGCACTCCATGGCAACATGAGAACGAACGCGGCACCAGCGGCCAACACGAGGGTGCGATCCTGCCAGCGGATAGCCTTGTCTGGCAGGCTGGAGTACGAAACAACTCCTAGCGCCAGCGTCACCAAGGTCGCTGCCAGCATCTGTTCAGGAAAGTAGTCGCGGATATTGAAGTTCGTCGCAGTTAGCCCGCTCGCGCGAATGAGTGTCAGCCCCAGCCCAGGCGCCAGCATAGCTGTCCCCGAAGCCAGCAGTAATAACATATATACGCGCCCCACATCTTTGCGAGCCCTCCAGACACACCAAGCCGCGATTGCATTGATGATGGCCGCGCTGCTGACTGCAACGGCGATGAGGGGCTTTGCTAGAGAGGTTCCTCTTAAAAATGAAAAATTGTGGCTCACCTGCATGCCGGGTGAATAAAACGCAAACGCGCTGAGGTCAAACAACCGCCTGTAGACGATAAAGGGAATGAGGTAGGCGCCAGCCACGCCAAGCCCGATCGACAGAGCGAAAAATAGTGACGCGATACACCTACCAAGGGACGTGCGATTTGTTTCTCTGCAGGCGATCGCGTATCCAATCATCAGCGGTAGAAACAGAACCAGCGAGATCAAGTTGCTCATGACTAGAAGGGCAAGCACAATGCCGAGAGTACTCACCGACCTGAAGGTCATGCGGAGCGAGTCGCAAGCGGCCAGCGCCCAGGGCATGCATGCGGAGGCGCTCAGCATTCCAATTGCGACTTCCTGGTACTCTATGGCGAGAACGTATGGGAGCGTAATGTAGACGATCGCTCCCGCCGTCGCGGCGAGCGGTCCGAAGCGATTGGCAAGCCACGCGAATGCGCCGAGGCCTGCTGCTGCGAGCGCCAGGAAGCAGAACACTCCCAGTTCATGTGCCGCCCGCGTAGGACCGGGGCGGAATCTAACGATGGGACGAATCAATGCGGTCGTCCAGTAGGGTAGCGGATACTGCACGAGAAAGGCGGGACTCCCGTACCCCTTGTTGGAGTTCATCAGCCAGCGCGGGTATGGTTCCCCAGCCCAAAACTGCTCGCTAAAATCCTGTTGATATTGCGCGTGCGGTACCGCGTCGCCTGCCATCGGGACGCCACTGATGAAGCAAGGGAGGGAGAGGACAAGAGCGGCCAACGCTACTATCAGCCTATGCGAGTTGGGACCAAGACGGGAAAGGAAGGCCAGGCCGGGAACCGAGCACGTCTGGTTATTGGTGGTTCCAGTTCGGCCTCCCAAACTCAACGCTCTGAATGGTTTTATGATCCGCAAAATAGCAGTTAAAGGCTCACCATCGAAGCGCCTCGAGCTTGTCTTCTATGGCAGATGCGATAACGACGTACCCGGCCTTATCAGGATGTCCGTCTGCAGTAGTTAAGTAAATCTGCTTATTCCGTCCAACCGCCGAAGCAAGCGGAAGCAGCAAGTCGAGATAAGTGATATGATGCTCCTCACAAAACGAAATCACCGCCTGGCGGTTCAGAGTCTCCATGCGCACCAGTTTGGCATAGGTGGGGTTCTCGGTCGCTTCCTTGAGATGCGTGCCGAATGAAAAAGTCATCTCTTTGGTTGGGATCAGGCCGACAAGCAACTTCCTTCCGTTTTTTGCCGCGAGGTTGCTAATCAGGAGAAGCATCACGTTCGTAATCCTTAGCCCCTCAGAGATTCTGGGTTCGTCCAGGTCAAGGGCGGAAAGGCGATAGGCTGTTGTAAAGACGGTTCGAACTTGATTGTGTTCGTAAAAAGCTCCGTGGTCCGGACAGGCGAGGGCCCACGCTTTTGCTGAGGCAAAAGCGTCATCGGACTCCCGAAGCAAGGCCAATGCGCGGGCCGTCGCGGAGTGGTGTAAGGCAAAATTGATCAGGGGGCCATGTTTAGTGAATGCCGAAGACGCGATCAGCTCATCATAGAGCGCGTCTGACTTGGGCCGGATGGTATCCTCGGCCAACTTAGCAGCGCCAGGGGCGCGGAATGAAGCATAGGCGTCGCTTTGATACACCGTCCGGTACGCATCGTACATATCATTTCCAAAATAAATCACCACGACAAGTACGCTTGGCGAGAATGTTTCCGCATCTTGGGCGAGAACCCAATATTGCACGGGTCCGTATCCACCGAGCGCCATGTTATACACGGTACGACGTGATATTCTTCCTAGAACCTGGGGCCAAGCGTCGTCCCGGCTGACATTGTTACCCCACGTCTGCGAGTCACCAATGGCAACAATGTCAGCGTGCGTCGGCACGGATTGGTTACGAAAGCCGAGGGAATCATGACCGGGCGTGTTCGGAGGCACACGGTACCCCAGACGGGCATCCTTGACTGTGGTATCGGCTCCGGAGTACCCGTTCGCCGAACGGGAAAGGTGCTCTCTCACCCGGAGAGCCACTTCTCCGATGACCAAGGCGACCCCAACGCCAAAACATATCAGCATCAACCTTTGAAGAAGCGCTCGCATAAGTGTGCGTCAGGGAGACTTTTCGACCAGGTGATTTCCGAGAATGAGACAGTCCATCTCGCTTTTGGAAAATGTATTGAAGGCGTTGGCCGGCGTGTTGACGATGGGCTCGCCCTTCAAGTTAAATGACGTGTTCAGGACGACTGGCACTCCGGTCGCTTGCCCGAAGCGCTCGATGAGGCTGTAGTAGCGTGGGCTCTGCTCCTTGAAAACCGTCTGAAGGCGGCCGGTGCCGTCGACATGGGTGATGGCTGGCAATGTCGAATGATGTTCCGGCCTCACGGGCACGACATAGAGCATGTAACGCGCGGGGTAATGAAGGGGGGCATTGGGTAAGTCGAAGTAGCTCGTGGCGCATTCTGCAAGCACCGAGGGCGCGAATGGCCGATAGGGCTCGCGAAACTTGATTTTCGCGTTGACGATGTCTTTCATATCGGGATTCCGCGCGTCCGCCAGAATACTCCGGCTGCCTAGCGCCCGTGGCCCCCATTCGAACCGCCCCTGAAACCAGCCGATGACCTTCCCCTGGATCAAGCGCTCGACCGTCTGATCAAAGAGTTTATCTTCATCCTCGATCACGATATGCGGAATGTTCTTCCCGCGCAAGAACGCGTTAATCTCAGCATGAGAGTAGGACTGACCCCAATATGCGTGGTTCATGACGAAGTTTCGCGGCTTGCCAAGGAGCGAATTGTAAGCCCAAAGGGCGGCACCTAGGGCGCCGCCGCCATCGCCGGCTGCAGGCTGGACGTAAAGCTGCTGGAAGCCCGTCTCCCGCAAGATACGAGCGTTCGCCACACTATTCAAACCCACACCGCCGGCAAGGCAAAGTTTCTCGAGTCCAGTCTCGCGCTGGAGGTTGCGAGCCATCCCCAACAACAACTCCTCGGTCACACGCTGGATACTTGCCGCGATGTCTGCATAGTGCTGATTCAGTTTCGATAACTCTTTGTAGTTCGAGGGTGGCTCGCCAAAATACTTGGGAAAGCCTGTATCCTCTGTGAAGAACAGCATCTTGGGTGGCCGCGGTTCTCCGAAGAGGGCAGAGAAACGACCGTTAAAGGTCCGCTCGGTGGACTGATGGAACGAGAAATAATCCATATCTAGCGCGAAGGATCCATCCGCGTTCTGGTGAACGAGCTTCCAGACCTTGTCAACGTAGCGAGGCTGGCCGTAGGGCGCCATCCCCATTACTTTGTATTCCCCTTCATTGACCTCGAAGCCCAAAAAAGCTGTGAAAGCACTGTACAGAAGGCCGAGAGAATGCGGAAATTCCATTTGCTTGTTCAACTTGATTTGGCTGCCGCGCGCCACACCACAGGTACCGGTTATCCATTCACCCACACCGTCCACGGTGAGAATGGCGGCTTCTTCAAAGGGAGAGCAGAGATAGGCGGCGGCAGCATGGGATAGATGGTGCTCGCAAAACAATACCTGGTCTTTCTGGACCCCAAGCTCGGACTCTAATGTGCTCGCTACCCAAAGCTTGTCGATCAGCCAACTGATCATGGACTCGCGAAAGACTTTCCACGAGTTGGGGTAGGTCTGGAGCACGGTCGCCAGGATACGGTCGAATTTCCGGAACGGCTTCTCAAAGAAGACAACGTAATCCAGCTCGGAGCCGCGAACGCCTCCAGCGTCCAGACAAAAACGAATTGCGTTCTTCGGGAAGTCGTAGTCGTGCTTTTTGCGAGTGAAGCGTTCTTCTTCAGCCGCGGCTAACAACTGACCGTCGCGTAAGAGGGCCGCCGCTGCATCGTGGTAATAGCAGGAGATTCCTAGAATGTCCATGATTCACTGCCTCCGCGCCCACTCCATGTCAAAGGTCTCGTCGGGGCGATCGAGCCATCGGGCAGGAGGCTTTTTGATCCGCAAGGGATCGCCAAACAATCGAACGCCAAGTCCGAAAGGAAGCACCAGGATGCTATACATAATCGTGAGCACCACTCGCGCTTGAAAGTTACCGATCTTACGGGCCAGCACCTTCCATGCTTGCCAGGCTCGCCTTAGCCCTTGCCAGAAGCTCTTGATCATTTTGTTCTCTCCGGGAGATCGGCGAATAGCCCCTCAATTCTCAATAGGGGGCTCTTTCTTGAATGTCGCTGATCTTCCCACGCCGAGGATCGCGGTCTTGGACTACACCCCTCAGGACTAAAACAGTGTGTAGATGAACGGCGCGATGACGGAGCTCTGGGCAAGGACCATGAGCACGCCGATGAGCATGAGCACGACGATGATTGGTACCATCCACCAGCGCTTGTTGCGCATCAGAAAGGAAAACAACTCCCCCACGATGCCAAAGCGCCGCATAGCCACTTGCACGAGACCCATGTCGATACCTCCCTTTGTGACAGAATGAATACAAACTGCGCGCGGTTGAGACTTCCCATTAGCCTGGGAAGAGGTTATAACGCAGTGTACACCACACGCCCCCCAAACCATCTCGATAGGTGATTTTCTCACCCTCGGCGTAAGTGCGGCAGCGGTAGGATATAGGTACCTCGAAGATGCGGCAGTCGAGCTTGGCAAGTCAGCTACAATTGAAGGGGATAAGCTCAGAAAGCGCTGGGCACGCGGGTTCCCACCTTGACGTCCTTGTACGGGAGATACCAGCAGAAGCCACCTAACGAGACGAGGATCACGACCAGTTGGAAGACAGTGAACGCGTCCGCAGCCGCTACGGCGTGCAAGCCCGACACGATATGAAACAGAGCAAAGAAGGCCACTTGGCCAACGCCTATTCCAGCAGGCGAGATTGGAATTGCCGTTACCACAAGCCCCAGCGGCACCAGGAGAAAGAAATACCCCATCGGGACATCCGCCCCACCTATCGAGCGCAGGGCGATATAGTAGGCAATGCAAGAAAGCAGATGAGAAAACACGCTAACAGCGATGGCGACGGGGATTACCGCAGCTTTCTTGTGGTAACTGGAGAGGGAGCGCAACCCGTTACGGACAACCCTAGGCAGTAGGGTCCATTCGGAAAGGCGCGAACCTGCCAAGCCGGCGGTAAACACAAAACTGATGCCGATGATTAGAGCCCCAATTACGGCCATGGCCAGTTTGTGGGTCTCCGGCTTTTTGGCCAATTCGCTGGAATTGGGGACGACCGTCAGAGTGGCTAGCAGTATTAGCCCCAGCAGTCCGAGCACACGGTCCATCAGGATCGATGTGGCGGCGGAAGACCTTCGGCCCTCCATCGCACGCGTAAGGTAATATCCCTTTATCAGGTCTCCCCCCACTGCTCCTGGAATCACCACATTGAAAAAGAGGCCGATCATCGTAAGCCCAAAAGCCTGGTGGTAGGGGAGGCGAATCTCCTGAGCTCGGAGCAGAAGGTTCCAGCGCCAAGCGGTAATACCCGGCTGGATGCACATCAGGACGATCATCGCCGAAATGGCCTGCCAGTGCAAAAAGCTCGCTCCAACTTGGCGCAGGCTCAGCTTTCCGCTGTATACCATCCAGGAGAAAAGCAGTGGACCCAGGAGGAGCTTAACAAAGCCTATGGCTTTCGACCCCTTGAGATGTTGTTTACTCATAGCCCCGGCAGTCAGCGGAAGAGATTGTAACGCAGCGTGCACCACACGCCCCGGAAACCATCTCGATAGGTGATTTTCTTACCCTCGGCGTAAGTGCGGCCGCGGTAGGATATAGGTACCTCGAAGATGCGGCAGTCGAGCTTGGCAAGCTTTGCGGTAATCTCGGCTTCAAATCCAAAGCGATTCTCAACCAGCCGAACGCCCTGGAGCAGCTCGCGCCTGAAAACCTTGTAACAGGTCCAAACATCCGTGAGGTTCAGATTGGTGAACATGTTGGAAAGCGTCGTAAGGAGCCAGTTGCCGACCGAA
>Ga0187781_10001707_pt1 | contig 16703 bp, 25 predicted proteins | sample 0715_SJ02_MP02_2_FD_132447 | JGI IMG/M metagenome (GOLD analysis project Ga0187781, IMG submission 132447) | Tropical peat soil microbial communities from peatlands in Department of Meta, Colombia - 0715_SJ02_MP02_20_MG | ecosystem: Environmental > Terrestrial > Soil > Wetlands > Peat | place...
CTACGTCGGCGAGTGCAAATGGACCGAGCAGAAAGTCGGGCAGAGAGAACTAAATCGGCTGAAAGAATCCGCCAAAGCGGTTGCATCCACTAAGAAACCTGTCAAGTTTGCGCTTTTCTCAAAAACAGGTTTTGAAGCCCTGTTCGATAAAGATGCCCTAATATTTGATGCAAAACAATTTGTGCAGAATTCAAAGTGCTAAAATCCCCTCTTTACCGCAAACTCAGGGAAAAGTCAAGGATCAAGTTCGAGAGTGCTTGATAAGGTCACAGCGCTGTCGGCTCACAGTTAAGAAAAATGATGATTGGTTATCCAAGCCACAGCGTTTCCACCAGATTTCTGAAGTGTTGATCTCCCGTTAAGATTTTAGCATCCAATGATTTGCCTGTGGCTAATATTATGGCGTCAAACAAGCCTGGCAGCGTAAGTTTACGCTTTTTCGCGTCGGCTTCCATTTCTAAGTAGCATTTTGCCGCCTCCAAAGCAAGCTCAGCGTCTAAACCCACGATGGTTGAAGCATCTTCTATTTGCTGCAATCGAGTGTGAATTATTCGCTCATCAACACCCTCTCGGGCGTATTTCCTTGCTACCTCGGCTAAAACCATATCAGGGGTGTAAATCTCATCAGAATTTTGCAGTATTTCATCTACTTTTCTGCCTTTTTCGCTGCCTATAAAATGTTCAATCCAAGCGTAAGAATCAACTACGGTCTTCACCGCGGTCTGTCTCCGTGAAAGGCTTAATGCGATTTTTGTCTAATCCGAAGGATTTTTCCAAAACTGCCTTGCGCTGCTTCTTTACGAGTGACTGGATGGTTTCATCGAGACTTTCTGCGCCGAGTTTTTCCCTAAGATTTTCAAGGGTTTCCGCCGTTTTCTTCGAGACTCTAATCGTTGTTGTTCCATTCATAAACTTCGTCATTTGATTTCTATTGTATGCTAGTTATTAAGTATATTTGTATACAAGTTTCAAAAATCCGTGATTTATTAGTTTCGCATAGACAACTCGCAAGGCATGCTTTGAGCTGGCAGCTTTGTTTTCGCACTGTATTCAAGGTATGAAAGTAAACTATTCTTACTGATTAAAAATATCAAGGATGGGGCGGACCGTACTTGAACCGGAATGGGTACAAGCCGCTATAGCATATCTTCCAAAACTACAGACAATATTCAACCAGAAACGACCTAAGACTGTTAAAATAACAATAAACAACTTTCCAGAGGCAAATAATTAATTGCAGATGCCCAAAAGCATGTTTAAAGAGTTGAGGCGGACAGGTTTAGCTCACTCATTGCCCTTTTTTCAATTTGGGAATTACATTTCGTACCCACTCTGTTTTTGCAGAGTAAGCTGCGCGCAATTCTGGTGTGCCATAGGAATTGCTATGCTTAGTTTCCGCGGCCATTTGGCGTTTAGATTCAGCAGTTTTCGCTTTTCTTTTCGGCTGACCTTTTCTTATCGATTTATACTGCTCACGGTTCATACGATTCCCCGCTAATCGAAGCATGTACCCCTAATATAGGTTTTGTCACCTTCCTAACTTCAAGATGATGCAAAGGATTGGAAAATGATTCCATAGATTGAACAGCCAATTAACGCCCAAAGCAATATCAACATATGCAACTCTAAGGGGGGAGCAGCTTCATTCGTTGAAGAGGGTTCTCTGCTTGCAAAATATTTGAGTCAGTTCAAAGATCAAGCTATGAGCTAAGGGGGAAGAATAAGTAACTTTTGAGTGAAGTTAGGGATTTACAATAAATAGCAGAGTGAACTGAGTACATTTATGAAAAAGGGAAATGCTGGATCTCAGCAATGTTCTTTCTGCGGTAGCGCTCGCATTGAGGAAGATGAAGATATCGTTAAGTGTCTTGATTGTGGCATGGGCAAGTACAAAAAAGATAGGCATAAGCGAGCTAAATAACGCCACTATGAGTGGCTGATTACCTCAGCATCTGCACTAACTGAATCAATGTATTTGACCCTGACCTTTACTTTTTCACCTAATTTAACGTTGGGCACGAAAACCCAGAAGCCTTTGACAGCGGCTAGCCCCTCTCCGTTCGGGCTCATCTGGCTGATATCAACTACATATTCGTTACCAAGAATAACTGGGCAATTCGGTCTACCGCGTTTGTTCTTGGCATTTCTGGGACTCCTCTTTCTTGGACTAATTGTCGTTTCTCTCCACTTTCAGAGTAAGTAAGCTCTTCTTAATGTCTCGCGACGCTTAAGTATTATGCACAAGTTTGGGAGCTGCCTATCGATCTGCCGTAAAAAGTATCGCCTGTTAACACTTTTTATGCAAACGAAGTATAGACAAGCTTTTGAGTCGGTTTTTTTCTGGCGGTGCTTGAAAAACGTATCTTCTGACGAAAATTCCCCTCTGAAACCAATAAATCGCAATCAACCTGAAGATAGAGGATGGGTGGAAATAATGAAGTTGCCGACTTCCAGTTGCAGGCTTAGTTCTTTTTGTTCGGCAAAGTACGCCAACAGCTTATACGAGCCAACATTAAGTGCTGCCCTTTCAGCATACAAAATAATGCCATCTTCAGCCGTATCAAGCATTTTAACGTCTATACCGCAGGTGGTTTGGATTTCTCGCTTAAACTTCATTGCCTCAGAAATATTCAAAGTTAAATCATCTAGCCAGGCATGTATAGCCTGCAGTTACGTTGCTTAATAACTAATTGAATCTTTCGTCAGTGACTTAGCAAATTGGCGTGCATAGTGTTATATAGCATGGTTAGTTTTGTACTTTTGTGTCTGAACATAAGCTTGAATGGCCCGAATCCGGCGAGCTTGTAATCGCCTCTATAGAAAGTGTCATGGATTATGGAGCTTACGCCAATTTAGACGAGTATCAGAAAAGAGGTTTCCTGCATATCTCCGAAATCTCGAGCGCTAGAATAAGAAACGTTCGTGACTTCATTCGTGAAAAACAAAAAATGGTTCTAAAAGTTATCCATGTAAACCTTGAGAAAGGTCACATTGACTTATCCCTCAGGCGTGTTACAAAACGTGAAAGAATCGAGAAAATAAAAGCTTGGAAAAAGGAACGCAAAGGCGAAGTTCTGCTGCGTGCTGTAGCTGAAAAAGTAGGCTTACCTGCAGAGGAAGTCTATCATACCGCAGGGGAAATACTCGAAGAAAAAGACGGTTTGTATGAAGGCTTCGAGAAAGCGCTCAAAGACGGCCCAGAAGCTCTGACTAAACTAGGAATGCCTGAAGACATCGCCAAAGCCTTTGCCGAAATTGCCAACGAGCGTATTCGGATCAAAATGGTAAAAGTTAGGGGTGTTCTGGAGATTCGCTGTATGAAACCAAATGGCGTTAGATGCATTCAAGAGGCATTTGCCGGAGCAAAGAAATCAGTGAAAGCTAAGAATGCTAAAATCGAGTTTTACGTTATTGCCGCCCCAAAATACAGCGTTGAGGTCTCAGCCGATAATTGGAAGCGTGCTGAAGAGTTGCTGGATGAAGTCAGCCAATGTGTAATTACTTACATTACAGTTGCGGGTGGAAACGGCTCTTTTAAAAGAGAGAAATAATTGGTGATAGAATGAGAGATTCTAATGATAAAGTAGTTTGGGGGCAGGTTGAAAAAATTGGTAAGGGCACCAAAGCGAGCTATGATTCTGACAAGAAGACAGTTACTTTCTGCTTCACTCGAAATCTGCAAACATCAAGCGAACAGCTTAGAAAACAGCGAGAGACACTGATAAACGAGCTGAAGGAATTTGGGTTCACCGGTCGTATGAAATACAATGGAGAAGTTGTAGTAGATAATGTGGAAAAAGACGATGTAGTCCTTGTTAGGAAAAACCACAAGCTCGTAATTCACCTGAACAAGAAACAATCCGCCGAGAAACAAAGCGATAATTCAGAAAAGCCCGCTTAGCTTTGACTCCAATAAGGCCTATGCAAAGTAGGAGCATCCCTGGCTGAATATGGACTTGAAAAGCCACTCTCTATTCTATCTATTTTATGGATTGCAAATCTCCTTCGCCATACAGTTTTGATGAAAAATCTTTTAAGCTTAACAGCAATATAGATTGAAAACATGCCGTCCCTGAAAAAGAAGAATGCCCAGAAAAAGGCAAAACACGACGCTAAAACGGGCAAGTGAGCTTAAGCTCGTTTTGTTCTCTTTTGTTTAATACAAGCTGAAGGAAACATTAGCGAAGCTTTAGTTAGGCTGAATCTTACTCAAACAAGAATCGAATAAGTATCTTCTAGAAACTGATTTTTCCGAGGTAACCCCCAAAGTATCATCATTAAAGCTCAAGCGCAAATGTTGAGCAACAGAGCCTGAAAAATCCCGTATAGGCACTCAACATATTCAGTTTTGCCATTCTCTATTCGACTTTTTTTATCTGTGTTTGGTTGAGCTTTAGGCATGGTCCTCGAGTCCAGGGAGCCAAATGTCCGCGATCCTGCTTTTAGGCTTGATTGCAGGTACCAGCATTATGGTGTTTGAGCCTGATTGTTGGCCAAGCTCGTAGAGGATGTTCATCCACCTTAGCCTTAGGCCGTCGGGGCTTGACTCGTACATTTTCGCGGCTTGAACCATTTTCTGCGCTGCCTCAAACTCAGCAGTTGCTAGGGTTACTCTTGCGATGCGTTCTCGTTCTGCTTGTGCTTGGCGCGACATTGCATCTTGCAGGTTTGCTATTCTTTCGCAAGCGTTATTTCTATCGTTGAAACCATTCGTGCTCTGCTTTCGCCTTCTCTCGGGGGCATTTCTTCTGTTCCTATCGTGATCTTGCCTATTTTGAGGTCCTTGAGAAAGCGGTGTCTCGTTATTTCAGCAGCATCGACGGCTGTAGTTATTGATTGCCCTCTGGCTTTCAAGGTTATTTCTTTGGCATCGCTAGCCGATAAGCCAGTTATGATTGCTAAAACATAATCCATTGGCGTTTTGTTTCCAACAAAAATAATTCCAGATCTTCCAGACATCGTCACATTACCTCTTAAATCCAAGATTAACCAGCTAATGTCAGAACTTGTTCTTAAGCATGTTCGGGTTTGGTACTGTTCATCAGCTTTCATAGAGCCTGCTCGATGGCAAGCTGGTCACGCAAAGGACTATTTCTTTTGGAGATTAAGTGTGAAAAGCCTAAAATGCAAATAGATACCCTTAAAAAAGGGTTGCGATAGTTTACATTGTGCAAAAAGACGTTTTGCGCATAATGGAAATAGGAGTTGAAAAATAGAAATGTCATATGGCAGCAGAGAAATGCACAAGGCTACCTGCGCTGACTGCGGAAAAGAATGTGAAGTTCCATTCAAACCCGACGGCAGCAGGCCAGTGTATTGTAGAGAATGCTACAGCAAACGAAGACCACCACGAAGATATTAAGCTAACATATTACTTCGTGACATCAATTTTTCCCTTTTTAGACACTTAGATGAATGTTGCGATATTACCAAAAAGAACAAATTGTAAATACTCTTAGTACTTTTAACGGCGAGCAATTTTGAGCAAACCTAAGCAGAGACGCTTCGACAGAACAGAATACAAAAGTTGCATATGCAAAGAAAGCTCTTATTGCTGGAACTATTGCCCATTTAATGTGTGGAAAGCTCAATAAGACTGTTTTTTGTTATTTTGTTGCCCCATTTGGATTTTTTTTCATCCAATCTATTGCAAAAGCCTCAGCTTTAGCTTCGCTTGAGTACTCGGGAGATATTTTGTTGCCTTGACCATCATCAGTTCTCTCCTGCTCGGAAAGCAAAACGTGATAATGTTCTCCAAACTCTTGCTTTTCGATAACCAAAGTCTGTCCGGTAACTTCGTTAACAAAACCGCGTTTATTGCTTATCCGCTTCCAACCGTTTACGAGTTTCACCTATGATCCAGCGTTATTTTTCCTATTCATTTAATTTGCAAATCAGGATAGTCTAGTGTGTTCTATGAACCTGAGTAAGTTCAATAATTCCAAGAGTCTTTTGTTTAACTTGTTTGGTTGACCAATTGAACTGTCGTTCCTATCGCTTGACCAGGCAATCCTTTCTTGAATTTGACCCTAACGACACCATTCTTTCCGTGGAAACCAACGATTTTTCCTGCAATATCCCTATTTTTGCCTTTCCAAACCACTTTTCTTCCAATAAGTTGTCCTGACTGAGCCGCAGAAAAAACATCAGCAAATTGAATTAGGCATTCATCGGACATTTGTGTTCTAATGCCTATTCGATAGTTCAGTATTCTTCCATAAATTGGATGAGACATGAATTCACCTTTGTAGAACTGAAGTAGAAACGTTTGTGCCTTTTAAACGTGTTTCAGTTCGCTGTAACCTCTAGTTGGGCAATAAGAAGGTTTAGGAAGGCTGTAAATTAATATAGCGAGTTCGTGTTTAGTTGAAGTAACTGGGATTCTTTAGAGAAAGCTAAGATTAATACTGACGCAGGATGTCTCAGCCTTTCTCCGAATTATTCTTGAAATTGCCTAAGGAAAAAAGAGAGCTTGAGACACAAGAATGTGCCAGAAGGCGAGTATCTCGCGGTTCTTTCAGTCAAGTACAATATTGACCCTGACAAGTTGTTTCAAGCTTTGGTTTCTGCTAAAGAGAAAGAAAAAGTCATGTGTGATCCACTTACAATTAAGTGCCGAGGGAAGAACCGTGGCGGAAGAATTTTTTTAATTATGGATACCACAGTAGTTGTGGCACAAATTGTAATAAGTGACGGTTTTCTTTCAGAGAAAACTAATCCCATTAGTAAGTTCAAGGATTGTGAGCGGGTCCGAAGCTATTGGGTTAAGAAGGCTGATTGCACGTTTAAGCTCAGCACTGTTAGTGATTTGATTGTTGGAATGAACAGGATTAACTTGGCTGGTAAGATCTTAGAACTCGATGAACCAAAGTCCCTTCACACGCGCTGGGGCGCGAATTGTGTTGTGGCCAATGCGCTGATAGGGGATAATACGGGAACTGTAAAGCTTGTTCTTTGGGGTGGCCAGGCGCACTCTGTTTCTGTGGGAGATAAGGTTCAGATTGTTAATGGTCAGATGCGGGCGTTTAAGGGCGAGAAACAACTGCAGGTTGGAAGAAACGGAGCTGTAAAGGTGGAGCGAGAACAATCCATCGTGACTGTTAGTTTGCGTGACTAAAGATATTAGTAGTAAGTTTCGCTTTCTTTTGTTTTGTTGTGCTGTTTTAGAATGAAACTTGAACTTGAGATTTTTGCTGTGAATACTGGTGAAAACATTGGGGCGGGAAGGCGTTTTCGTTTTGCAGTTGTTGACTCAGACAAGCTTGGTGGCTATCCGAGGAATTTTGTCTGTTTGTTGCCTTCAAGAGTGACTGAAGCTGGAAAATCAAATAGTGTTTTTCTGAATATTTTTGGAAATAAAGGTTTGGAGCAGGCTAAGCGATTGTTGACAGAGGCTTTGAAAAAAGAAAAGAACGACAAAATTTAAAATGAAATAGAGCGAAGACTGGGGCTTCTCTGTTTGAAAATAGGAACACGAGTAAAATGCCAGTCTTGTGGAAAAATTTTTGAAACCAACCGCGCAAGAAGATATTCCAGGTATATGTGCCAAATGTGCAGGACTAAAACGTAAGAAAAAGAATCAGTGAACGACGATACTCGCCCTATAAACATTAGAATATGCAAGTGCTTGCTGAATCCTTTTAGCCCTGTACTTCTCTTGACCTCAGTGGAGAAAAAATAGGATATGCGAACAAAAAACGCTGACATACTAATGCAGGGTGTGCCTCGCTGTAAAGTAGGCAAAAGGACCCATACCAATTTGAAATTGGGCCTGTGTGGGCTCATTCCCAAATAGGCTGGGTCTGTGTCAAACTAAGGCTGTTTAGTAATTAAAAGTTATCAAACTGTCAAAACGCCAAGGCTTGCTGAAAGCAGGAATGGGCTTTTTGATAGAATTTGCGGCAAAATGAGTGGGAAAATGGGCCGGACCGGACTTATTCCCCAAATGGGTCTGAGCCAATAATAGCAACAGTAGACTTTTGAGGCGCTTAGGGGGGAATCCCAGCACCTTTTTACCAGTAAAATGATTCAAGACAAAACTCGCTGAGCGCGATCGGACTTGAAACAGGCTAACTTGAAGCGGCTAAAGACTATTCCTGTGCGTTAAGAAAATTTATATCCTGTCGAGTTATTACAGCAAGAGGTGAAGTTTTAATGGCGTTGATGAAAGCAATACAAGTTGCCGCCCCAGGCGGAGATTTTAAGTTGGTACTAAAAGAAATTCCCGAGCCTAAAGAATACGAAGTACTTCTTAAGGTACATGCTTGCGGCGTTTGCCATGGGGATGCTCTCGTAAAGGAAGGAACTTATCCTGGCTTGTCATACCCAAGAACTCCTGGTCACGAAGTTGTCGGCACCATTGTTAAATTAGGTTCCGAATCACATTATTGGAAGGTTGGTAGAAGGGTTGGCGTAGGCTGGCGCGGAGGACACTGCTTTCATTGCAGGGCATGCTTGAGAGGGGAATTTTGGGCTTGTGAAAGTCCTTTGGCGACGGGTATCTCGAGTGACGGTGGATACGCTGAGTACATGGTTGCTCGAATGGAGGTGCTTACTGCTATTCCGGAAGAGCTCAGTTCTGTGGAAGCGGCTCCTTTACTGTGTGCGGGCGCGACGACACTCGGCGCGTTAAAGAGTAGTCAGGCTAAGGGCGGTGACTTGATCGCGATCCAAGGTTTGGGCGGGCTGGGCCATTTAGCCTTGCAGTTCGCTGTTAGGCTCGGTTTGAAAGTTGCGGTTATTTCGCGCGGCGCGGAAAAAGAGGCCTTAGCTCGCAAGCTTGGCGCTCAAATTTACATCGACTCAAACGTGCAGAATGCCGCTGAGGAATTGATGAAAATGGGTGGAGCACGAGCTATCTTCTGCACTGCGCCGAACAGCAAAGCCATCTCAGAACTTGTTGAGGGTCTTGCCCGTAATGGTCAGTTGATAATTATTACGTTTGTTAATGACCCAATGCAGATTTCGCCAGTCCAACTTATGCGCGCCATTCGTTCAGTAAGCGGCTGGATAGGAGGAAATGCAACCGACACCATTAACTTTAGCATTCTCACGCATGTCGTTCCCATGGTAGAAGTGTTCCCGCTTGAGCAAGCAGCCGTGGCTTTTGAACGTATGATGACGGCAAAGGTTCATTTCCGCGCAGTACTAAAGGTAAGTGAGGGATAAACATGAGTGAGACGTTAAAAATTATTCAAGAAAGACAATCGACACGAGTGCCCTTTGACAAAAAACATCCAATATCAAAAGAAAACTTGGAAAAAATCCTTGAAGCTGCAAGGTGGACGCCTACCGCGCATAACATGCAGAATTTCGAGATAATTGTCGTCGATGACGAAGAAGTCTTGGAGAAAATCGGAAACATTAAATCGCGTATATCCGAAGAGTTCTTACGCGAGAACTACGAGCAGCTTTCTTTTTCGAAAGAGGAGCTGATGAAAAAGAAAACTGGAATTTTGGGCGCGATGTTCCCGCCAGAATGGGTTGACCCGGCCAAAATATCTGAAGCGGTCAAGAAAGCAACGCCCATGCCTATATCCCAGTCAATCAGAGGCAGTCCCATGCTTCTCCTGGTTATTTACGACTCGAGAAAGAGGGCACCCGCTTCACATGGAGACGTGTTAGGTTTCATGAGCCTCGGATGCCTTATGGAGAACATATGGCTTATGGCACAATCTTTGGGCATTGGGCTTCAGATTCTCAGCGCATTCGCTGCTCCCCCTGTTGAAACTGAGATAAAAAAGCTTCTGGATGTTCCAGACTACATGAAAATCGCTTACACGTGCCGTTTAGGCTACCCTGCGGGCTCAAGCAAGTATCTTCGAGTCCGTCGAGACATAGAAGACTTTACGCATCACAACAAATTTGGAAATAAGGAACCTCAGTAAAAAAAACTCCTGCACAAATTTTCAAGCTGCCACAAAGAGGCAACTGCCAAGTGGAGAAATCGCACTCAGCAGTCCTATCATTTATTTCATTTTCGCTGTTTTTACGATTAAATATTTAAGTTCCAAGCTTAAGTAAATAGGCAGGGAGCTGCGATGATGTCGGATTCAGTTGATAATCCCCTTATTGCTTACAACCTTTTAGAGAAAAAAATTATCAAGTCTGGTCTTTGCACAGCCTGTGGAGCCTGTGAAATTGCCTGTCCCGTGGAAGCATTACAAATTGAAGATGAAAAGGTTAAACGGTTGCGTGATTGTTCAAAGGACCTTGACCTTTGCCCCATCTGCTATGAAATCTGTCCTCATTCTGATAGACTTCTTCTGAGAAGCTTGCGTCCAGTTTCAGAGGCTCCAGTCAGAAGTGAAGCATTGGGGTACTACAGGAAATTGCTTCTCGCCCAGGCGGCCGATCAAAGGTTAAGAGGACAAAGCCACGGCGCTGCTGTGGTCACTGCGCTCTTGAAGTACGGGATCGAAGAAAAGATTTTTGACAGCGCAATAGTTTCGCAGGGCGAGGCTGAGAACCCGTCTAAACCAAAACCCTCGGTGGCGGTTGTTCCCGATGACGTTCTGTTTGCTACAGGTTCGAAGTTCTTTCCTTCAGCCGTGGCAAGAGCATTTGGAAGTGCAGTGACAGGCTACGGGAAAACAAAAATAGCCTTCGTTGGCGTGCCTTGTCATGTGTTGGCGCTTCGTAAGATGGAAGCTTGGCAGCATAAGTTCAGTTCAAACCTTAAAATAACGATTGGGCTCTTTTGTTTCGGTTCCTTTTCGTTGACCCCGTTGATCGAACACATCACTAAGACTTACAAGATCAAGCCAACGCAGATTAAGTCCATGTACCTTTCGAAAGAATTCGTTGTGGAAACCGTGAAAGGAGAGGTAAGAATACCAATGGAAGAAATCGAGCAGCATATCCTTCTAAGCTGCCAAACCTGCATGGATTTCACCTCTGAACTGGCTGACCTCTCGATCGGGAGTGCTTATCCACTAACAGATTGGTCAATGGTTATTATCCGAACCAAAGAGGGAGAGGACTTCTTCTATGGTGCCGTCGAAAAGGGCGTGATCAATACGTGGGCGATAGAGGCCGAGCCGAGAGTGTTTGAACGGGTAGTCAAGGCAGCATTGACGTAGAGAGTGAACGCTCTCAAAGCAGTGAAGAAATTGGAGGAAGAGTATGGTTTCCTTCCTGTCCGGCTCTTGAGAGAAACAGAGGCACTTGCTCACGTGAAAGTCAAAGATATAATGAAGCCGAATATTAAAACAGTCCCGAGCAACATGACGGTTAGTCAGCTTCTTGAGTTGATGGCTAAACATCAGTATACTGGATATCCCGTTACAAACGAAAGCGGTGAACTCGTGGGGACAGTGACTATCGAGGAAGCATCGATGGTAGGTAAGAAGCAAAGAGATCGAACAAGTGTAGGTGCCATAGCCAGACCAAACCTTGACGTTGTTTACCCCGAAGAAACAGCCCTTGACGCATTAAGGAAAATGAGTAAACAAGAAACTGGAAGAGTCATAGTGCTGGACCCCGCTGATCCGAAAAAAATGATAGGCATAGTCACCAAAGCAGACCTGATGCACGCACTCGTGCGTTCCAGCGAGTGAGGCGCTTAGAAAAACGGAATTTCTTAAACCACAGTAATTGCGGACATTTGCTTGGAACAAAAAACAGGCTTTAACGAACGCTTACCTGATGCGTATTTCAACGCTATTGTAAGTAACTGGCAAATCAATTTATAAAGAAAAACATCCTTTTATTTATCTACGGTGCAGGTTGTAAAATTCGTGACGGAACACGCAGAGCCGCCTAAAAAAACGGTAAATCAATTAACTCTTGCTTTAGTAATTGTGATAGTGGTTCTTGCGGTTGTAGGAGCCATTTTTTCTCCGATGAGCAACGAGTTTGTGCCAGGCATTCAAGGAATAGTTGACACGTTGCTGAATATCGCAACTTACGCTATCTATTTAATCGGCGGCGGAATACTGATTTTTGGCGCAGCGCTCGTCACGATTCGCTTCTTTCAATGTAAACTGAAAGACCCGTACAAGCCCTCAAACGTTTCCCGCTACCTTTCCGGATACTTGACGTTGAGCCTTGAATTTTTCATCGGAGCTGAGATAATAAGGACAGTCGTGACGAGAACAATCGCTGATCTCGAGGTGCTTTTTCTGATAATATTAAGTCGAGGCCTCTTCAGCTTCATCATCTATTTAGATAGAAGATGGCATGGAGCGGCCGAAACCGAGTAACCGATTTTTCCCTCTGTTTTGCCGAAACCATGAAGTTTCCGTGTTTCTGTTGTCAATATTTAAATGCTAGTGCATTGATTTATAGAGGATTGGCTGGGTAGAGATGGGAGAACATAAACCTTTCGGAGATGGCGCAGCCGTTGCTAAAGCGTATTCTATCTATCAGGGAAAACATCACTGTGTGCCGAAGCCAATTTCATTGCTTGCTTGCATGGATTTTGCAACCATAAACTTGCACGTGTTTAATAAACTGTCGTTGAACACGAGAAGTGCAAATTTAACTCTACCGTCGAGGCAGCTTTAATGTTCAAAATCAACGCCACAAACGGGGAGAAACCGCATGCTTGTTGAAGCTCTCATCGCGTTTGTGATAATATTCATTTTAACAGTTTTAATTTACGCCTTAGGCAAGCGGTCAGCGCCTAAAACAACCCTAAGCGAAAACGAGCAGGCTTCTTACGCGTGTGGCGAGAAAGCTTCATTTCAAGGGTTAAGAATCAACGTTTCTCTTTACAAGTACCTGATTTACTTTGTAATCTTTGATGCCTCTGTGTTGTTGATTGCCTTTGCTTCTTTTTCTCTGGTGGGCTCGAACCCGCTTTACTTGTTCCTTTATCTGGGTATAATCCTCGCCGCAGGTTTAGTTCTCTTAGACAGGGGTGAAGACTAATGTCTAACACAGTAACATGGGCACGGGTAAAGTCTCCATGGGTTTTACACTTTAACTCTGGCGCCTGCAACGGGTGCGATATAGAAGTGGTCGCGTTGCTTACGCCAAAGTATGATGTTGAACGTTTCGGCGTAAAACTTGAGCCCTCACCACGTCATGCCGATGTTCTGCTAGTAACAGGCTGCGTCACCCAGCAATGTGCGGAACGGTTAAAGCGAATATACGATCAGATGCCGCAACCAAAATTTGTCGTTGCCATAGGCGCATGCGCATGCTCAGGCGGAGTCTTCGCGGGAAACTACAACGTACTTGGCGGCGCGGACAAGGTGATTCCAGTTACAGCTTACATACCAGGATGCCCGCCGCGTCCGGAAGCGCTTATAGACGGGGTCGTCAAGCTTCTAAACGCGTTGAATCCACCTAAACCGAAGAAACAGGCTAAACCAGAGAAACCCGTTGAAGCGCCTAAGGAAGAGCTAAAAGCGCCTGAAGCGCCAAAGCAGGAAGTGCCTGTTTCGCAAGAAGCTAAACCAATAGTTGAGGAGGTAAAAGTAGATGCCAAACAGTAAAGTAGACATTATAAGCGTGATTGAATCCAAATTTAAAGATCAAGTTCAAATCCAACTGGGCCAGCTTGGCAAAGCCGCCATAACCACAAGCAACGGACTACACAGAGAGGTACTGAAAGCCATTGTAGACGCTGACGAATACACCGCCATTTCAGCAATCACTGGTTTAGACCTCGGAGCAAACTTGGGCGTCTTGTATCATGTTCGCACTTCAAACTCGTTTTTAACTATACGGGCAGAAGTGCCTAGGGATAACCCAAAAATTCAAACAATAACCGACATCACTCCAAGCGCTACCTTCCATGAATTGGAAGTAACAGACCTCTTTGGCATCGTCTTCGAAGGAAACCCTCTTCCTGGACATTTCGTCTTGTCAGAATATTGGCCACAGGGTGTTTACCCGCTGAGGAAAGATGTTAACCCGAATGAGGTAAAGCTTAACCCGCCTTCAAATGAGGAAATGAAGGAGCCTGAAACCGGAAGAGTCGTAAAAATCATTCTTGGTCCTCAACACCCCGCGTTGCTCGAGCCTGAAAAATTTGCGGTGACAGTTGATGGGGAAACAGTGACAAAAGTGGAGCCGCGGATAGGTTATGTTCACAGGGGCATCGAGAAAGCCGCTGAATCACGCACTTATCTGCAAGATGTTTACTTGATTGAACGCATCTGCGGCATATGCAACCCGATACACGCGTGCAACTTCGTTGAAGCGGTTGAAAAAATTTTAAAAACTGAAGTTCCTTCGAGAGCTAAGTACCTTCGAGTGATAGCTTTAGAACTTAACAGGCTGCATAGTCACCTTTTGACGCTGGGTCACGCTGGTTTAGAAATCGGTTACGAAACGCTTTTCCAGTATTTCTGGAGAGACCGTGAGCCAATCATGGACCTCATCGAGTTAACTAGCGGTAACCGCGTTTACTCATCACTTATGACTGTAGGCGGGGTTAGACGAGACTTAAGAGACACTGATATCCCCAAAATCAAGGTAACCCTGGAGGATTTGAGAAAGAAGCTGCCATTTTACAGGCAAATCTACGAGGATGAACGCACGATAAGGGCGCGGATGCAAAACGTTGGCGTGCTCAAACGGGAAGACGCCTTGAAACTGGGAGTTGTCGGCCCGGTAGCTCGTGGCTCAGGCGTAGATATCGATGTACGTAAGGATGAGCCTTACGAGGCGTACGCTGAGATTCCGTTCAAAGAGATAGTTTACACTTCAGGCGACACGTGGGCACGTATGAATGTCCGCATGGATGAAGTTGAAGAGAGTATAAACATAATCGAGTACGCAATTGATCACCTTCCGACGGGTCCTTTCAGAGTTAAAGCACCGAGAGTTGTGCCTCCGGGAGAAACCGTTAACCGTGTTGAAGCTCCGAGAGGCGAGTTATTCTGCTACGTCAAGAGCAACGGAACGGCCAACCCCGACCGCGTTAAAGTTCGCACTCCGACATACGCTAACATTCCAGCGTTCCTTAAGACAGCGATAGGCGAGAGCATAGCTGACGTTCCTCCTAACTTCGTAAGCTTGGACCCATGCTTCTCATGTACGGACAGGTAGTAAGAATGATTGACGGTTGGCTGTTCCTCAGCATATTGGTTTTCCCGGGTTTTGCATTCATCTTACTGTTAACCCTGTTCTGCGACTGGATGGAGCGGAAAATTGAAGCTCGCATCCAAAACCGGATAGGCCCGATGGTTGCGGGACCAGCCGGGATTCTTCAACCATTCGCCGACCTCATTAAGCTTATGTCAAAAGAAGACATCGAACCTCGTGATTCTAAAAGATTCGTTTTTATGTTTGCGCCTCTGGTCGCTTTCACGATTATGGTTTTTGCCATGTGCTTCTTACCTATTGACGGTTCAAGCGTGATTTCAAGCACTGGGTTCAATGGCGACTTGATTGTTGTTTTGGCGTTTGTTACAATCGCGAATTTCCTCCTGTTCCTTTCAGGCTGGGCCTCCTGCAATCCTTACGGCACAATCGGTTCAGCGAGAGTGTTAACCCAGTTCCTCGGCTACGACATACCTCTTTTCCTGATTGCTCTGACGCCAGCATTCCTCGCTGGAACCTTAAGCATATTCAAAATTGCGTCGAGTCAAAGCATTTGGTACATTGCGTTGGCGCCATGGGCTTTCGTGCTGTTCATTATTACTTTGCAGGCAGAACTTGAAAAAGACCCCTTTGATATTCCACATGCAGAAAGCGAAGTGGTCGGTGGACTGGAAACTGAATACACTGGAGCTAAACTCGCCTTTTTACACTTAACGCGTGACGTGCAGATTGTCTTCGGTTCCGCTTTGGTCGTTGAGCTGTTTTTGGGCGGACCATACGGGCCGGTGTTCTTCGGATTGCCAGCTTTCTGGTATTCCCTGTGGTTTATCATCAAACTCTTGGCGATCGTGCTATTGACCGAGTACATAACAACTCTCTTCGCAAGGTTCCGCATTGACCAAGTGTTGAGAGGTAGCTGGAGGATAATTCTGCCAGCGGCTTTGCTCTCGCTGATGCTCACGGTAGCATTGGTAACATGGGTGTACCACTAGGTGTGACAAAGAATGGGTGAAAAATCGCAAGTGCCTCCGAAAAAACCGCGAATATCTCCGATGTGGAAAAGAACGGTTTCACAAATATTTACTAAACCTGCAACAACTAAATACCCGTTTGTTAAGCCGCAGCTTGGCAGCGATTTTCGAGGTGAGCAAGTATTCGACATTAAACTATGCGTCAGCTGCGGTTTGTGCAGTAGAGATTGCCCTGCTAAAGCAATCGAAATGGTTGAAGTAGACGGAAAAAAACGCCCCCAGTTTATGCTTGACAGGTGTGTCTTCTGCTACCAGTGTGCTGAAAGTTGCCCTCGAAACGCGATAAAAAGCTCAGTTATCTATGAATTAGCGACAACCGACAAACCATCATTAGTTATAAAGCCTCGAGCAAGCAGTGCCACGGAGGCTACATCATGATACTGGAAATCCTCACGATCGGCCTGATAATTTCCGCTTGCTTAGCTCTTTTTCTGGACGACGCTGTGTATTCAGTTGCGGCTTTGGCGGCAACATTTCTTTTTACGGCGTTAATTTACGCGTTGGATGGCGCAGTTTTTGCCGCCATCTTCCAGTTCGCTGTCGGCGTCGGCACTTTAACAATACTTTTCTTGTCAGGAGAGCTCTTAAGTGAAAGGGCTGTTAAAAAAACCTCTTCAAGCAAGGCTTTCGGCCTAATCGGTGCCGGAGTCGTATTATCTCTGCCCGCGCTTTTTC
>Ga0187781_10001708_pt1 | contig 16703 bp, 12 predicted proteins | sample 0715_SJ02_MP02_2_FD_132447 | JGI IMG/M metagenome (GOLD analysis project Ga0187781, IMG submission 132447) | Tropical peat soil microbial communities from peatlands in Department of Meta, Colombia - 0715_SJ02_MP02_20_MG | ecosystem: Environmental > Terrestrial > Soil > Wetlands > Peat | place...
CGCGAACTGGTATGGAGTTGCTTCACCGAGCCCGAGCGCATGAAGCAATGGTGGGGCCCCAAGGGCTCAACCATCGTGGCATCGAACATGGATTTGCGTGTCGGTGGCGCTTATCACGGCGCCATGCGCGATCCCGCCGGCAATGTCATGTGGGCCAAATTCGTCTACCGCGAGATCGTACCGCCGGGGCTGCTGGTGTGGGAGCACTCATTCTCGGACGCGGGCGACGGCCTGACGCGGCATCCCTTGAGCCCGACCTGGCCGCTGAAAATGCTGACGCGAGTCACGATCGAGGAAGCGGCCGGCGGCAAGACCAAGCTGACGCTGCGCTGGTCGCCGCTGGATGCAAGCGAGGAGGAGCAGCAGACCTTCGCCGCCGCGCATCCCGGCATGCAAGGCGGCTGGACCGGCACATTCGATCAACTCGCCGACTATCTCGCGCGCGCCGGCGCAAAGGGCTGAACCGAGTGCTCAAGGGCTGCGGCGTCCGGGCGACGCCGGTTCGAGACGACGCAGTCGTCGCCAAAATTGCAAAGAGGCCGCTCCCGCCGGTGAAAGGCGGCCTCGGCGCAATAGCTCGTCTTTAGAGCATGTGCGCTAGGATGCCTGCTGGACCGGCTCGCCCGCGTAACCGTCGCGCGCGCGGTTGACCGAGCCTGCCGCGGCGCGGCGCGACGCCTGGACATCGGGCTTCGGCATTGGAGCCGCGCCGGCGGCCTGCCCGTTGACAAGCCGGAAATAGGCCATGCGCTCGTCCATGGCCCTCGCTTGCTGCTCGAGCGTTTTCGCGGTGGCTGCATTCTCCTCCACCAGCGCCGCATTCTGCTGCGTCACCTCGTCCATCTGCGTGAGCGCTTTGTTGATCTGATCAACGCCATTCGCCTGTTCCGTGCTGGCGTTGGCGATGTCGGACACAAGGCTCGCAACGTCCTTGATGGCGCCGACGATTTCATCGAGCGCGGCGCCGGTCTTGTTCACAAGCTCGACGCCCTGCCGGACCTGGCCGCCCGAATTGGTGATCAGGTCCTTGATGTCTTTCGCGGCTTGCGAGGAGCGTTGCGCGAGCGTGCGCACTTCCGACGCCACCACGGCGAAACCGCGTCCGGCGTCGCCGGCGCGCGCCGCTTCGACCGCGGCGTTGAGCGCCAGAAGGTTGGTCTGCCGGGCGATTTCGTCGATGACGCCGATGATGTCGGCGATCTTGCCGGACGACGTTTCGATCTGCGCCATGGCCGCGACGGCTTCGGCCACCACCTTACCACTGCGATCGGCAATCGCGCGCGCCTTGGCGGTCGATTGATTGGCTTGCTGCGCGTTCTCCGCATTCTTCTTCACCGTCGCCGCGATCTCTTCCATCGAGGCCGAGGTTTCTTCAAGGCTCGCGGCCTGCTCTTCAGTGCGCTGCGAAAGGTCGGTGGTGCTGCCGGAGATTTCCGACGAGGCGCTCGTCACTTCCTGGGCCGAGCGTTTGATTTCGGCGATGGTCTGCCCGATCCGCTCCGCGGTGGCATTCGCGTTGTTCTTCAGGGTGGCGAAATCGCCCTGATAATCGGAGATGATGCGCTCGGAGAGATCGCCCTCGGCCAAAGCGGACAGCATCTGCACGAGATCGTTGAGCGCGCGCGCGACATTGTCGCACAGGCCGTTGATCAGGGTCCCGACATTGAGAACCAGTCCGGTCTTGCCGTCGAGCGCGACCCGCCGCGAGAAATCGCCGGATGCCGCCGCCTGCACGATCTCGCCGACGGCGGTCTGGAATTCGTCGGACATTTTCGCCAGCGCCGCCTGGCGTTCGGTTTCGGCGCGCCGATCCTGTTCGGCCTTCTCCACCGCTTCGCGCTGCGCCTTCTCCGCCGCCTTCACTTTGAACTCGTCGACGGCTCTGGCGATGTTGCCGACCTCATCTTTCCGGGCGAGCCCGGGAAGCACGACGTCGAAGTTGCCGGCCGCGAGCTCGCGCATGGTTTGCGTCAGCGCTGTGATCGGATTGGAGACCGAGCGCGCCAGGAAGAAGGCGATCAGGCCGCCGACCAGCAGGGCCAGCGCGGCAATGATTTCCTGGATGGTAACCGTGCTTGCAATCGCGCTCTCGGAGGACGTTCGCGCTTGTGCGAAGGCCGCCTGCAACTGAGCGCGCGCCGTCGCGGTCGTAGCCTGCATCTCTTTGATTTTTGGCACGATTGCGTTGACGAACAGGTTGTTTACCTCCTGCTGGTGCTTGGCACAGGCCTCGGCCGTTCCAGCATAGCTTGCCAGCGACACCTTGAGCTGTCCGATGCGGGCGCGGAGCGACTGCGCTCCGCCGGCGGCTTCGAGCGCCGCGATCGTCTCGGAAGCCTTGCCGGTTTCGCTTGCCAAGATCGCCGGGCCTTTCGGATCGAGCGTCGCCTGGGTCCGCCAGTCGGCGACGCGCACTGCCAGCAATTGTCCGTAGAGTTTGTCGGCCAGACGAATAACCTCTTCGTCCGAGCCCGCCTGGACCTTTGAGACGACCGCATTGGTCGTTTCCGTCAGGTCGTTGCCTACCTCGATCAGCTTCGCTTGTTCGGCCTCCATTTGCTCGACGAGCTCGAACAACGAAAGCGTCATTTTCTGCGTCGCAGCGACATCCGACCATAGCTCGCTGTAAAGTTTCCGGCGCTCTTCCGAGGGCGTCGTTTGTGCGGCCTCGCGCAGCATGCCACTTACCTTGCTGGTGACGTCCTTATTCTCCTTTGCCGACGCTTCGTCGTGATCGTAGGCAAATCGGAGAGCACTGCGGCGCATCGTTTCAAAAAGGCCTTCGATCTCCATCACGCGGCTGGTACCGTCCGCCAGCGTATTCATTGTCCCTACATTGCCCTTGATGCCGTTGAACTGCGTGATGGCGTAGAGGACAAGCGCCAACGCGATCAACACGAGAAATCCGAATCCGGCATAAAGCTTAGACTTGATCGACATCGTCGTTCCTTGAGGTCAATTCTGCGACGTTGCTTCGCGGTGCACGTTCTGCGCGCCGGAAAGGGTCATGAGTTGGCTTGGGTTGGGGCCTGAACAGGGTTTTGTGCCGCGAGGAGAGACTTGAGATCGATCAACGCGATCATGGTTTTCTCGATGGCGACGAGCCCGGACAGAAATCCGGTGCGCGCGTCATTTGATACCTTGGGCACCGGCTGAATCTGCGATGGATCAACCGCGATGATGTCGAGCACCCGGTCGGCCAAGAGCCCTACCGTTTCGCCATCGATCTGGATCACGATGATGACATGCATCGGCGTGGCGTCAGTCAGGCCATTCCCGAACCTGCAGCGCAGGTCGATGATCGGCACGATCACGCCGCGCAGATTGAGAACGCCGCGCATGTAGCCGGGCTGATTGGGCAGCTGAGTGATCGCCGACCAGTCCTTGATTTCACGCACCGCCATGATGTTGACGCCGTATTGCTCGCCGCCGACTGCGAAGCTGATGAATTCGGTGCTCGCCGCCGTGGCGCGGACGCTTTCGTCGGCTTGCCGATCACCCGGTGCCAATGAGGAAATTTCGCTGTTGGCCGCTATGGCGATGGTCATGATATTTATGCCCGATAATAAACTGCGCTAACGTTTTTACGCCGTGGATGGCTGATTTGCGCAATGCTAGGTCAAACAAATTAATTTTGCTGAAACCTGCGGCACCGCCGCTGCAGCGCCGGGCCGCAGCGCGCGATGCAAAAGCCGATGTCGCCGCCTTCGATGGCGCAGCGATGAAAATGGCCGCCGATCTATTCGATCGGACAAGGAGGGTCGCACCCGCGACGCCCACGCGGTCCCTGCGCGTCGCGCGTGCGCGCCTGCCACTTGCAAAACAACGCATGGCGGCAAACTCTAGGCTGCCGGTGCGCCGCCGCGGCTTGCGTGCGGCCCCGGGAATCCGAGCCGAGCGATGAGTAACACTGCTCTCACGCCTCCCCCGTTCCGGGCGCCCTTTGCGCCGCCCGACGAGGGCTTGGCCGGCGATTTCTTAGCGGACGCAGCACGCAGCAGCGCCGCGGAGCGCCGCATCGATGAACGCGCCCGCGGGCTGGTCGAGGCGATCCGCGCCAGAGCCGGCGGCCTCGGCGGGATCGAGGATTTCCTGCATGCCTATTCGCTCTCGACCAAAGAGGGCTTGGCGCTGATGGTGCTCGCCGAGGCGCTGCTGCGCGTGCCCGATGCGGCGACCGCCGACCGGCTGATCGAAGATAAGCTTGCCGCCGGCCGCTGGCTCGACGGCGATGTCAAATCCACTGCCCTGTTGGTCTCGGCGTCCGCCTGGACGCTGGGGATCGCGGCCCGCATCATCCATCCGGGCGAGACGCCGGAGACCATCCTTGACGCCATCGTCAAGCGCCTGGGTCTGCCGGCCCTGCGCACCGCCACCCGCCAGGCGATGCGGCTGATCGGCTCGCATTTCGTGCTTGGCCAGACGATCGAGGAAGCGCTGGCGCGCGCCCGTGCCCACGGCGAATTCCGCTATTCGTTCGACATGCTGGGCGAAGGTGCGCGCACCGCCGTTGACGCCGAGAAATATTTTGACGCGTATGCCGGCGCGATCGAAGCGATCGGCGCAAGCGTCGGCAATGCCGCTTGGCCGGCGCGGCCGGGCATTTCAGTCAAGCTTTCGGCACTGCATCCGCGCTTGGAGGCGATTTCGCGCGAGCGGGTTCTGGCCGAATTGCCGCCGCGCGTTGGCGAACTGGCCCGCATGGCGAAGGCCTACGAGCTCGGTTTCACTGTCGATGCCGAGGAAGCCGACCGACTCGAATTGTCGCTTGAAGTCGTCGGCGCAGTACTCGCCGATCCGGCGCTGCGCGGATTCGAAGGCTTCGGCCTTGCCGTCCAGGCCTATCAGAAGCGCGCCTTGGCCGTTGTCGGCTGGATCGAGGAAATGGCCGCCGCATTCGGCAGCCGGCTGACGGTCAGGCTGGTCAAGGGCGCCTATTGGGACACCGAGATCAAGCGCGCGCAGGAGCGCGGCCTTCCCGACTATCCCGTGTTCACTCGCAAGGCCATGACCGATCTTTGCTACATGGCGTGCGCCAAGACGCTGCTCGCCGCGCGCGCGCGCATCTTTCCGCAATTTGCCACGCACAATGCGCTCACCGTCGCCAGCATCGTCGAGGATGCCGGCGGCGTCGAGGGCTACGAGTTTCAGCGCCTGCACGGCATGGGCGAGGCGCTTTACGCAACGCTGCTCGACGAATTGCCGGACACTGTCTGCCGCGTCTATGCGCCGGTCGGCGGCCACCGCGATCTCCTCGCTTATCTAGTGCGCCGTTTGCTGGAAAACGGCGCCAATTCTTCTTTCGTCTCCGTCGCTGCCGATCCGAGCGTGCCGATCGACGATATTCTGCGCCGCCCGCAAAGCGTGATCGGCAGCCCGCGCGAGGCGCGCAACAAAAGGATCCCGCTGCCCCGCGATCTTTACCGGCCCGAACGGCAAAACTCCGCCGGCATCGAATTCGGCGAGCGCGCAAGCCTCGATGCTCTGCTTGCCGAGATACGCAACGCAACGCCCGCCGGCGAAGCGACGCCTCTGGTCGACGGCATCGCACTCGTCGGCATCGAGCGCGCGGTGACCTCCCCGATCGACGGCCGCCCCGTCGGCAAAGTCCGCGAGGCGGACGAAGCGATTGTGCGCGCAGCCATGGCGGCGGCGGAGGCGGGCTTTCCCGCCTGGGCGGCGACACCATGCGATGAGCGCGCTGCAGCGCTCGAACGCGGCGCGGACGTGCTTGAACACCACCGCGGCGAATTGCTGGCGCTTTTGCAGAACGAAGGCGGCAAGACGCTCGACGACGCGGTTTCCGAAGTGCGCGAAGCGGTCGACTATTGCCGCTATTATGCGGCGCAGGCGCGCAAGGGGCTCGCTGCAGAGGTCCTCCCCGGTCCTACCGGCGAAAGCAATGTGCTGCGCTACCGCGGGCGCGGCATATTTGTTTGCATCAGTCCGTGGAATTTTCCACTGGCGATCTTTCTCGGTCAGGTCGCGGCTGCGCTCGCGGCCGGCAATGCGGCAGTGGCAAAACCCGCCGAACAGACGCCGCTTATCGGCGCCCGCGCCGTGGCGCTCCTGCATCAGGCCGGCGTGCCGGCAACCGCGCTGCATCTGGTGCCGGGCGGCGGCGAGGCTGGCGCGAGCCTCGTCGCCGATGCGCGCACCGCCGGTGTCTGCTTCACCGGCTCGACCGAGGTGGGGCGCGCGATCAATCGCACGCTCGCCGCCAGGAGCGGACCGATCGTTCCATTGATCGCCGAGACCGGCGGCATCAATGCCATGATCGTCGATGCCACCGCCCTGCCCGAACAAGTGATCGACGATGTCATCACATCTGCTTTCCGCTCGGCCGGCCAGCGCTGTTCGGCGTTACGGCTTCTCTGTTTGCAAGACGATATTGCCGAGCCGATGCTGGCGATGCTCGCCGGCGCCATGGGCGAACTGAAAATCGGCGACCCGCGCCAGCCCTCGACCCATGTCGGGCCGGTGATCGAGGCCGAGGCCAAACAAAAACTCGACAGCTGGATCGCCGACATGACAAGCGCCGGCCGGCTCCGCTTCCGCTGCGCGCCGCCGGCGGCGCTGCCGGCAGGGGGCACCTATGTCTTGCCGGCGCTGATCGAGCTCGACCGCGCCCGCGAGCTCAGGGAGGAAGTGTTCGGTCCGGTGCTGCATGTGGTGCGCTGGAACGCCGCAGAGCTTGACGCCCTGCTCGACGATATCGCCGCCAACGGTACCGCGCTCACGCTGGGCGTGCATTCGCGCATCGACAGCACTATCTGGCGTGTGGCGGCGCGCCTTTCGCACGGCAATGTTTATGTCAATCGCAGCATGATCGGCGCCGTGGTTGGCACCCAGCCGTTCGGCGGTACCCGCTTGTCCGGCACCGGACCGAAGGCCGGCGGCCCCAACTATCTTCGCCGCTTTGCCACCGAGCAGGCGGTCACCGTTAACACCGCCGCCGCCGGGGGCAACGCCGGGTTGCTCGCCCTCGAAGAATGAACAACGGACCAGATCGGAAAACCGAACAAATCGGCAGAACAGGCGGACCAAATAAACCAAAAGTCCAAATAAGGCGGGTTTGACGAACCGGCCAATCAATTTTAACACAATTGCGACGTTATCGCGATATTCAGATGCGGCTATGAGTGATTCGATCACCCGGCTTTTCCAGGCGGCGCAGGCGTGCAGGCACGACGATCCGTCGACCTCGCGCACGGCACGGCTCCTGCGTTCGGGCCGCAGCAAGATGGCGAAGAAGCTCGCCGAGGAAGCGGTCGAGGTCGTGATCGACGCCATGCATGGCGACCGCGACGCGGTGGTCAAGGAGAGCGCCGACCTGATCTACAACCTGGTAGTGCTGTGGGTCTCGTCCGGCATCCGGCCCGAAGACGTCTGGCGGGAGATGGATCGGCGCGAGCGGCTTTTGGGCATCGCCGAGAAGGTGCCGAAGAAGGTGCTCGACGACAGCACGCGCCGTCAGATCATCGCGCTCGAAAGCCGCCGCGTCCGCAAGCGGCGATGAAGTCGTGCCCGTCATTCCGGGGCGTGCCGTAAGGCGCGAGCCGGGAATCCATAGCTACACACAGATGTTGCTGCGCGGATCGTGGGTTCGTCATGTATGGACGATGGACAAGTAAGCGACCCGCCGCTAAGCAAGCCACTCATGCTCCGCCGCCTTTATGACTGGTGCGTCGACGCCGCCGGCAAACCGCATGCGGCATGGGTGCTGGGCGCCGTGTCGTTTGCCGAAAGCTCGTTCTTTCCCGCGCCCCCCGACATCATGCTGATCCCGATGTCGCTCGCGCGGCCGGAGCGCGCATGGTACTTCGCGGCCATCTGCACACTCGCCTCGGTCGCCGGCGGCCTGCTCGGCTATTTCATCGGCGCCGTGCTCTACGACACCGTCGGCGCTTGGCTCATTCACCTTTACGGCTATGGCGACAAGGTCGAGGCATTCCGCGCCGCTTATGCGCAATACGGAAGCCTGATCATCCTGCTCAAGGGCCTCACGCCGATTCCTTATAAGATCGTGACCATCACCTCGGGTTTTGCCGGCTTCAATCTTCCTTTGTTCGTCATCCTCTCGTTGATCACGCGCGGCGCGCGCTTCTTTGTCGAAGCGTTCCTGCTCAACCGCTATGGCGCGCGCGCCCGCGGCATCATCGAGAAGCGGCTCGGCCTCTGGGCGGGCCTGGCAGCGGTCGGCGTTGTGATTGGCTTTATCGTGGTCGTCCGGGTATTCTAGGGTTGCGATTGCGCCTGCGACTGTACGAGTGCGCGCCGACCATGCCGAGGTTTGCGAAACGGAAGCACTTTTGCGGCACCGCTTGTGCGGCGGCGTTGGCTATTTGTTTGGCCTTGACGGCAAGCGGCAACGCGTTCGGCGAGAGCGGCAATCAAGCGCCCGCGACCGCGCCGGCCCAGCTCGCGCCGTCGCCGCCCGCGCAAGGCGCCGGTGCAGCGCCATCGGCTCCGCCGCAAGGCGAACCCGCCTTCCGGCCGGGTTTTTTACATCAGTTGAAAACCTGGTGGGACGATTCGCTCGCGGTATTTGATAGGAAAGATAAGAGCCCGCCGCCTGGCGCGGCGAACGAAGCAAACAAAAAGCCGGATGACGACGGCCAGGGCGTCGCCGACAAGGCCAAAGAAGCGGCCGCAAGCGCGGTGACCACCACCCAGGATGCGATGAAGAACGCGGTCGATGCGACCAAAGGCGCCGCGTCGACGGCGACGGACGCGATGAAGAACGCGGTCGAGGCCACCAAGGGGGCCGCTTCGACCGCAAGCGATGCGATGAAGGGCGCGGTCGAAGCGACCAAGAACGCCGCCACGGCGATCGTGCGGCTGCCGAACACGCGCGTGATCCAAGTAAGCGAGGTTTGCGCGCGCGCCCCCAACGGCGGCTCCGACTGCGCCACGGCCGCGGCGAATGGCTGCCGCGCCAAGGGCTTTGCCGGCGGCACGCCGCTTGATGTGCGCACCGGGTCGCGCTGCGACCCCAAACCGCCGCAGGCGGGCGAGATGCCAGGCGTACACTGCTCGTCCGAATCGGTCGTCACCCGCGCGGTCTGTCAGTAAACTCTATCAGCCAGCAGCCAACAAGGAGACGTTCGCGGCCATGATGTCCGAAGCCGATCGCAACAAGGCCGCCAATATTCTTATGGCGGCGGAAAAGACGCGCAAGCAGGCGGTGCAATTGTCCAAGACCTGGCCGGACATCGCCATGGAGGACGCCTACGCAATCTCTACTGAAGTCGCCAAACGCAAGATGGCCGCCGGCGCCAAGCTCATCGGCCACAAGGTCGGGCTCACCTCGAAGGCGATGCAGCGCTCATCGCAGATCGACGAGCCCGATTACGGGCATTTGCTCGACTACATGATGGTCGCCGACGGCGCGCGCGTGCAGCACGAGAATTACTGCCTGCCGCGGGTCGAGATCGAGCTTGCTTTCATTCTCGGCAAGCCGCTCAAGGGCCCGGGCGTGCAGCTCCACGACGTCTTGCGCGCCACCGACTATGTGGTGCCGGCGATCGAAATCGTCGACGCGCGGCTGCAGGATCCGCGCAAGATTTTCGACACCGTCTCCGACAACGGCGCCGCCGCCGGCATTGTCATCGGCGGCCGGCCGGTCGGCCCGCTCGACATCGATCTGCGCTGGGTCGGCGGCATCATGTACCGCAATTCGGAAATCGAGGAGACCGGCGTCGCCGCCGGCGTGCTCGGCCATCCGGCGCTCGGCGTCGCCTGGCTCGCCAACAAGCTCGGCCAGCATGGCGTCACGCTCGAGCCCGGCCATCTCGTCCTTGCCGGCTCTTTCACGCGCGTGGTCCACGCCAAAAAGGGCGACACGCTGCACGCCGATTTCGGCGCGCTCGGCGGCATCGCCGTGCAGTTTGTTTGATTCGATTTCCGCAGGCCGTCATTCCGGGGCCGAGCGAAGCGAGGAGCCCGGAATCCATACTCACGAGTTTGGTGGCAAGAACTCTGCGCACAAACCCTGCCGACCCGGGGTCATGGATTCCCGGCTCGCGGCTTGCGGCCGCGCCCGGGAATGACGAAAGCAGCAAGCCGCGCTTGCGCATGACGGCGGTCTGGCGCAATCATGCCCTCGGAGCGACGCGCGGCGAAGCTGCGGATCGAGCATAGTGCGCACGAGCATCGAGCGCTGGCTTTTCCTCGCCATAGCCTTGGCGCTGCCGGCGACGGTGCTGCATGCGGCGCGGCCGACCGCGCCGGATGTTGCGGGAGCAACCTCGCTCGCGGGCCAGCTGCTGATCGCCTCGCCCGAGCTGCGGCAGCCCGCATTCGATCACGCCGTCATCTTGCTCGCCAGGCACACGCGCGAAGGCGCGCTCGGCATCGTCATCAACCGGCCGGGCAAGATGCATCCCATCGCCGATTTGCTCGCGGCCTTCGGCGCCGACTCAAGCGGCGTGAGCGGCGACATCCAGATTTTCATCGGCGGCCCGGTCGATCCCGGCATCGGCTTTGTGGTGCACAGCGCCGAATATCAGACACCGGACACGCTCGACATCGACGGCCGCGTAGCGCTGACCATCGCGCCGGACGTGCTGCGCGACATCGGCCTCGGCAAGGGTCCGCGAAAGAGTCTTGCCGCGTTCGGCTACGCCGGCTGGGGACCGGCGCAGCTCGACAACGAGCTGGCGCACGGCGTCTGGATCACCATGCCGGAAGATCCGGCGCTCGTCTTCGACGACGACCGTGCCAAGCTTTGGGACAAGGCACGCGCACGGCTGAAGACCGGGCGGTAAGCCCATTCTCGCCATTCCGGGACGCGGCGTAAGCCGCGGACCCGGAAACCATAACCACGACACTCGCGGTCTGCGCTCTCAATACCGGCGGACCGCTTCGGGGTCATGGATTCCGGGCTCGGCCCTTCGGACCGCCCCGGAACGACGGTTCGGGATCCCGCGTTGACACGCGATGCCATCGGCCTACATTAACACTGTTCCGAGGGGAGCTCCGGCAGGAGCTGAGACCGCGGGTGCGGAAACCCTTTGAACCTGATCCGGGTCATGCCGGCGAAGGGACAGGAATACCCTTAAAGTGCCAGCACCTCCCGTGACAGCATTGCCACCACGCGCACCGATATAGCGCGCGAACGGGAGAAAACTCGCCATGCAGCCTGCCGTGTTCATCGCCAGATTGATCGGCCCGGCGTTCGTCGCCGTCGGTCTCGGCATACTGGCCAATGGTCCGTTTTACACTGCGTTGATTATCGAAGCCGTGCACAGCCCGACGCTGATCTACTTTTCCGGATTGATCTCGCTCGTGCCCGGGCTTGCGATCCTCAACGTTCATCGCTCGTGGACCGGCTGGCCGGTCATCATCACCATCATCGGCTGGTTGATGGCGATCGGCGGCGTCATCCGACTGGTGCTGCCGGCCACCACCGCGACGCTTGCGTCCGACCTTTACTCGAAGCCTTACGCATTGCTGATCGCTGCCCTCGTCGTGCTGGTGGTCGGCGCGTATCTCTGCTTCGAAGGCTACCGTGCCAGAAGCAAATAGAAGCAATAAGACCGACAAACAAGCGGAAGACTGGAACACCTGCATGATCCCGAAAAGTGGAAGCCGGTTTTCGGAAAAGATCATGCGCAAACATGCATGATCCCGAAAGAGACGCCTCGGATGTGATCCAGTGTGGAAGCCGTTCCAGGATCATGCGCAACAAACAAGAGGACTACCCCCGATGAACAAGCATCTCGCCGAATCCGATCTCGCCACGCCGAAGGTCACGACCGGCCCGATCACCGGCTCGCGCAAGATCTACACCGCGCCCGAGGCCGCGCCCGATCTGAAAGTGCCGTTGCGCGAGGTTGCGCTCGATCCTTCTTCCGGCGAGCCGCCGGTTCCGGTCTACGATCCGTCCGGCCCCTATACCGATCCGGACGTCACGATCGACGTGGAAAAGGGCCTGCCGCCGTTGCGCGCCGCCTGGGTGCGCGAGCGCGGCGGCGTCGAAGACTATGTCGGCCGCGACATCAAGCCGGTCGATAATGGCAATGTCAGCGGCAAGCATCTGGCGCGCAGCTTCCCCAACACGCCGAAGCCGCTACGCGGGTTGGACAGCAAGCCCCTCACCCAGCTCGAATGGGCGCGCTTAGGCGTCATCACCAAGGAAATGATCTACATCGCCGAGCGCGAAAATCTCGGCCGCAAGCAGATGCTGGAAGGCGCGCAGGCCGCCCACGACGACGGCGAAAGCTTCGGCGCTTCCGTGCCGCTCTTCATCACGCCGGAATTCGTGCGCTCGGAAGTGGCGCGCGGCCGCGCCATCATTCCGGCCAATATCAATCACGCCGAGCTCGAGCCGATGATCATCGGCAGGAACTTCCTCACCAAGATCAACGCCAATATCGGCAACTCCGCCGTCACCTCGTCGGTGGAAGAGGAAGTGGAGAAGATGGTGTGGGCGATCCGCTGGGGCGCCGACACGGTGATGGATCTCTCCACCGGCCGCAACATCCACAACACCCGCGAATGGATCATCCGCAATGCGCCGGTCCCGATCGGCACCGTGCCGATCTATCAGGCGCTGGAGAAGGTGAACGGCGATCCCGTCAAGCTCGACTGGGAGGTCTACAAGGACACGCTGATCGAGCAGTGCGAGCAGGGCGTCGATTATTTCACCATCCATGCCGGCGTGCGGCTTCCCTACATCCATCTTACCGCCAACCGCGTCACCGGCATCGTCTCGCGCGGCGGCTCGATCATGGCCAAGTGGTGCCTGGCGCATCACAAGGAGAGCTTCCTCTACGAGCGCTTCGACGAGATCTGCGATCTCATGCGCAAATACGACGTGAGCTTCTCGCTCGGCGACGGGCTTCGCCCCGGCTCGATCCGCGACGCCAACGACCGCGCGCAATTCGCCGAGCTGGAAACGCTCGGCGAGCTCACCAAGATCGCCTGGGACAAGGGCTGCCAGGTGATGATCGAAGGCCCCGGCCACGTGCCGCTGCACAAGATCAAGATCAATGTCGACAAGCAGCTGAAAGAATGCGGCGAGGCGCCGTTCTACACCTTGGGCCCGCTGGTCACCGACATCGCCCCAGCTTACGATCACATCACCTCGGCCATCGGCGCCGCGATGATCGGATGGTTCGGCACCGCCATGCTCTGCTACGTCACGCCCAAGGAGCATCTCGGACTGCCCGACCGCAACGACGTCAAGGACGGCGTCATCGCCTACAAGATCGCGGCGCACGCCGCCGATCTCGCCAAGGGCCATCCGGCGGCGCAGATCCGGGACGACGCGCTCTCACGCGCGCGCTTCGACTTCCGCTGGATCGACCAGTTCAACCTCTCGCTCGATCCCGACACCGCGCGCGAATACCACGACGAGACGCTGCCCAAGGAAGCCCACAAGGTGGCGCACTTCTGCTCCATGTGCGGCCCGAAATTCTGCTCCATGAAGATCACCCAGGACGTGCGCGACTACGCGGCGACGCTCAACGATAAAGAGCAAGGCATGGCGCAGATGTCGCAAAAGTTTTTGGACCTCGGCGCTAATGTTTATGTGGAAGCGGAAAAGGTGAAGGAGAGTAACCGAGTGCTGTGAATTACCTTGCCTATCGCCTGTTTTGAGAAGATGCATTGTGTATTGTAGCTCCAGCAATTGCTGTAGGGCCTAGCGGAGATCGTAGGTGCTCGAAACTATTTTCGGCGAGACCTCGGCTTTGCCGGCAGCCAGAGCCGTGCAAGCCGAACTGAAACAAAGCGGCGTTACCGGAACTCTTTACTTAGGCTACCCGGTCCTTTCTACGGCTGACGCGAAAGTCTTCGTGGACGCTCTGCTTCTTAGCCGCGCCCACGGAATTATTGCCTTCGACCTGTCTGCTGACATTGGCGGGGGCCGGCTTTCTCAGGATTTGAAGGATCGCCTGCGAGATCGCCAGGATCAAATATATGCTTCAATTTACAACAAACTTAATTCCTATCGTGAGCTTCGAAAGGGCAGGCGACTTGCAATAGAGATAAACGTTGTTTCTTGTCACCCTGGCGTTCGCGATGTCGTTCAAGACGATGGCTTAGTAATTGCGCCCCCGTCTAAGCTTCACGAACTAATCGAGGAATACGCGGAAGTACCGGAAGATCTATTTCGCGTCGCCAACGCTGCAATCCAGCGTGTAACGACGCTCAGACCGCCAAAAAAGCGAGGGGATGTAACAAAAGAGAATTCACGAGGCGCGATCTTAAAGCGGATCGAAAGAGAAATCGCAAATCTGGACAGCTGGCAAAATCGAGGAGCGATTGAGTACACCAATGGCCCTCAGAGAATTCGTGGGCTGGCGGGATCAGGAAAAACAGTCGTGCTAGCGCTGAAGGCGGCGTATCTGCACGCCAGACATCCGGAATGGACGATCGTTGTTACCTTCAATACTCGGTCGCTTTACCAACAGTTCCGGGACCTTATTCGACGATTTATGTTTGATCAGGTCGAAGACGAGCCGGACTGGTCCAAGCTCTTGGTAATGCACGCGTGGGGCAGCTTAAGAGATGCAGGCGTCTATTCGACGGTATGTCAACTATACGGAATGGCCCCCCTCGACTGGCGAACGGCGGATTCCAGATATCCGAACCGTGCCTTCGAGGGCGCCTGCAATGAACTAATCTCCGTTATTGCCGGTGGCAGCCAGAAAAAAGCTTTCGACGCCGTATTGGTCGATGAAGCGCAAGATTTGCCGAAATCATTCTTTAGGATGCTTTACTCCGTAATTGGACCACCGCACCGAATTGTTTGGGCGTACGATGACTTGCAGAATTTAGGCGATTACGAAATGCCTTCCGAACAGGAACTCTTTGGCAACGACGGTCATGGCGCGCCGCTTGTCACGCTCCGCAACGAGCCAGATCAACCAAAGGAAGATATCGTCCTTCCGGTCTGCTATCGAAATACGCCCTGGGCACTAGCCGCAGCGCATGCACTCGGATTTGGGATATATCGCCCAGAGGGCCTAGTGCAGATGTTCGAGGAGCCAACCATTTGGCCGCGCATCGGATATGAAGTTGTACGGGGCCATTTGGAACTTGGATATCACGTTCGGGTGCGGCGCCGACCAGAGTCCTATCCTCAATATTTTGTCGATCTGCTTGACGCTAACGACGCGATCTTTTCGAAGACCTTTTCCTCGGAAGAAGACCAGTATGTGGAGTTAGCGAAATCGGTAAAACAAAACCTTGAAGAGGATGAGCTCGAACACGGGGATATTCTAATTGTTGTGCCGGATACCTGGAGTTCTAAGAAGGTTGGCGCAAAGATTATGAACGCTCTTCTTGAGGAGAAGATTCTCTCGCATTTAGCGGGCGTTACTACAAGTCGAGATGAGGTATTTAGGCCGAATTCAATAGCTATAACTCACATATACAGGGCTAAGGGCAATGAGGCGCCCATGGTCTATTTCGTAAATGCCGATCATTGTCAGACGGGCCTCGAGCTAAATCGGAAACGCAATATTCTTTTTACAGGGATCACGCGGTCGCGATGCTGGGTTCGAATCTTTGGCGTTGGACCACGCATGAAAGCTTTGGCAGGAGAACTAGACGTTGCCCGTCGCGAACATTTCGAGTTGGACTTTAACTACCCGGATCAGCAGCAAATCAAAAAACTCGCACGAGTCCATCGGGACATGACTGCGGAAGAGCGTCAAGAGTGGGAGGAAAAGCTAAGCGTGTTGCAAGACGTGGCGCGCGCTGTGGCCGATGGCGAGGTATCTTTGGAGTCACTTCCCCCGGAAGTGCGAGACCTATTTTTAACTCGCCCCACAAATCGTGATCGGAAGGCGAGGAAATGACCGTTGCAGGTCTGTGCAAGCGGGTTAGCTCCCGTGGATTTACCCTGCTTGAACAAGGCTTCGCTTTGGATGCTAGACCTCACGCAGTTTCTGACGTCAGAGGCAGAGTCAAGGCAGTTTCGTGGGTCCACGACAGCTCAACAAGCTTGATGATTCCTAGCCTGCCGAAAGTGGATGATTATCTTGGATTGGTAAGGAGCCAAAACTATTCTTTCTTGATGCAAGACGGCGCAGCCGTTCAAATCCTCTATCAATACGATGGAGCGCAAATCACGCGCCATAGGTTGTTATATTGGCCGTGCCCCTTCGATGCAGTCGAAGTTTTTGACTATGAAATTCCAGTGATCGATGTATTTGAGACGCTTTTCCTTGAGAACGTGCGGACTGAGGCAATCTTGCGAGGACTCCTGCGGTTTGACTTTGCGCCAGACGACGCGGGAGAGCTTCATCCTCCCTCACACCTGACATTGGCGGCGCCGGATTGTCGAGTCCCCGTTCATGCGCCTCTCAGCTTTGACACCTTCATGCGATTTTTATTGGAGAATTTTTACCCGCAGGCCTGGATGGATAAAAAGGTAAAAGCACACTTGGCTTTTGCGCAAGAGACCAACTGTCTTCGAGTGGAGGATAATCAACGTGTCCACTTGGCTTGGCAATATGGGTAGCTCGTAGGATGAGTTGGGCGCTCGCGAAACCCATCACTCGTCCTCGTCGCTGCACAATGGGTTTCGCCTTCGCTCAACCACGCCGCGAGCTTCCACCAGCTAGTCTAGGTTCTGTACTCAATTAATTTGTAGCGCAAATCCGCGAACAGTGATTCAAGCCCTCGGCGGGGGGAGCTTGATCATGCGGTACGACCTAACGGATTTCGAGTGGAGTATCATTGAGTCA
>Ga0187781_10001709_pt1 | contig 16701 bp, 20 predicted proteins | sample 0715_SJ02_MP02_2_FD_132447 | JGI IMG/M metagenome (GOLD analysis project Ga0187781, IMG submission 132447) | Tropical peat soil microbial communities from peatlands in Department of Meta, Colombia - 0715_SJ02_MP02_20_MG | ecosystem: Environmental > Terrestrial > Soil > Wetlands > Peat | place...
CAGATGCTCAAGGTAATTGCGGCATCTCTGGTCGTCACCGAAACGGTCAATCAGTTCGCAGAGGTCGATGGCTTGTTTCATAGGTCACCTATGCCAAAGAAAAAGAAACATCCGATGGAGATGACAGACGAAGAAGCACTCCGTCACATCTTCCATCCCGAGATCGCAAAGGCCGTGCGTAAGCACTTGAAGGGCCAAACGAAACAGCGGTCGAAACGCAAGCTAAAGCGAAACTCATGTTCTGAATAGTACCAGAGAGGCAACCCTGTGTCAAGTGCATAATATCGAAAATATTTTTTGAAAACGTGTCATAATACCCCCGTCAAATTTGCTATTCTGAATTTAGATAGGAAAAATTACGAGGCGCGCTGAAAAACGGCGCGCTTTTTTTCTTGGCAGGTTTCAGTTTGGCGACTCTGAAAAGGAAAAAACTGAAACGCAGGGTTGGGAAGGAGAGCCCGCCCACCGGCGATTTAGCAAGGCAAACCAATCTCATGCAGCGGGATCTTGAAACATTTGATTTTGAAAAGATTCGTCGTGAGATTACCGCCCTTGTGTGCAATCAGGCCTGCGATGCTGTGGATCAAATGCTCGAGCACATCAAAGCCGGGAATGTACAGGCCATGAAGTACTTGTTTGAAATGGTCGGACTGTTTCCTGCCGCAACCATCCCCTCGGCTGAGGCCGACGATTCGCTCACACGAAGACTGTTGAATTATCTGGAGCCCTCGGAGGAAAGTACTGCGACAAAGGTGCCAAGTCTCATGCCCTGCAAAAGCATCAGCCCCGATACAATAAAATGAAATTCCCGTGCTCAAGAGCAGCTTGCAGTTTGTTGCATCGAAGCTGTGAAGATCGAATGCAGCTTAAGGCCGACGAATGGACATGACCTGGATCACCGATCGCATCGCGGTCGGTGGCGGAATTTGGACAGCAGCCAAGATGGCGGAGGTCGCCCGTGCGGGAGTTACTCACATCATCGATATGCAGATCGAGTTTGACGACACTCCTCTGGCTGAACCGTGTGGGATTACCGTTTTATGGAACCCCACGGATGACGACTTCCAATTGAAACCGCCCGAGATTTTCCAAAAGGGAGTGGATTTTGCGTTGCAGGTGTTGGATGAAACCGGAACCAAGCTCTACGTGCATTGTGCGGCGGGAGTGCATCGCGCGCCGATGATGGCGCTGGCGATACTTTGTTCTCTGGGATGGGACCTGGGAAGTGCGATGCAGTTTATCGAGGCCAGACGGCCTGTAGTGGATTTCGCTGATGTCTACGTCAAGAGTGTGCAGCGATACTTGCAAGAGCAGGCGCGAGTCGAGAAGTAGGACAGCCTTCCAACTTTGCGAGTGACTGACTTTCACTCGCCCATTTCATTTCTAACTTTCTTAGTTCGAGGAGCCAGTCTACCCAGGGAGAGGTCTGTTCAGACCAGCAAACATGTGGAGTTCGACGAATGAGATTTGGTCGAGGTCGCTGGCAGTAGCGCGGAGGATTCATATGTTCGATCAGTGCCGCCTCTTATGGCGGCTTTTTTTATGTCTCTTGGTGCTGACCGCGCAAGGGTTAGCGCAAACAGTACCGACGACGACTGTTCAAGAGGTTCGCTGGAGTGACTTCGGTTGGGGACCGGGCAACAACCGAAACCTCATCGGCCGGTTCACCACACAGACGTTCACCATTCCACGCCTCTCGCAGGTTCAGGATTGTTACTTGCAACAATACGATGGATCCAACCCGCCAAAATATTCCCGGTACAGTGCAGCCCTGCATCTGGATTATCCGTTATGAGCCACGTTGACGAGAGTGCCCTGAGTAAACCCAGACAACGTGCGAGTTCCGGAAGACAGCCACTGGTGGTGCGCGGCTCACAGGAAGACGCACAACCCGAGATGCTCCAGAAGTTGACCCAGATGGAACGGTCGCTGGATGTCATGAAGGAGGAACTGAAGGCGGTCAAGAGCAGCGGCGAAACCAGAAGGTTTGACACGCGAACGCTGGTTGCTCTTTGTGCGATCGCGGTCTCCATTGCCGGCTATGTCATACAGGAGGCGCGGAACACATCGCGTCAGGATGCAGAAATCGAGATGACCAAAGCGCGTGTTACGAATTTAGAGCGCATCGCCAGCTCCAATACAGAAGCACGCATCCGCACTGAAGTAGAGCTGAAGGGTCTGCGCGAGGGACAAGAAGAAATAAAACGCCTGCTAGAGAGGCATGACAGCCGGATGCGTGCCCTGGGTCAGGGAAATCAGTAATTCCATATAGGAGAGCAAATCATTCAAATCGAGGAGACACTATGAACTTTCTGTCGAAGTTGCTTCAAGCGATCGCCTTTGTTCCAGGAATTGTGAGCTCGATCGAGGGCCTGTTCGCCCACCGCAGTGGGACGGACAAGAGAGATGCGGTAATGTCTTTCTTGCAATCTGCCCTGTCAATGACAGATGCCGTGGCCAGCAAAGAAATTGCGGATGAATCAAAATTCAGGGCCGGCTTGGCGCAAATTATTTCGGGGACTGTGGAGTGCTTTAACGCATCAGTTTGGGCGAAAGGCCAAGAGACTATAGTGCCCGCGAATAAAGCATCAGCACCTGCCCAATAGGTGCCTGCTTAGCCTACCTCTTCGCTCCAGTTCTCGAGCGTCCTCTTTAGGAAAGCCATGAACTGATCGGCTACAGCGCCATCGATGACGCGATGGTCATAGCCCAGCGTGAGGTGAACGACGGAGCGGATGGCAATCGAATCATTGCCGTCGGCGTCGGTCACCACTAGCGGCATCTTGGTAATGCCACCAACTCCGAGGATCGCCGTATTCGGCTGGTTGATGATCGGCAATCCGAATACCGCTCCGAACTGTCCGGGGTTGGTAACCGTGAAGGTTGAGCCTTCGACCTCCTCGGGCTTGAGCTTCTTGGAGCGGGCACGCTCACCGAGATCGGTAATACCGCGTTGCAATCCCAAGAAGTTGAGTTCGTCAGCATTTTTCAAAACGGGGACAATGAGTCCCCAGTCCAGCGCCACTGCAATGCCCATGTTGACATGGCGATGGTAGCGGATGGCCTCGCCTTCCACCGACGCATTGAGAATCGGGAATTGCTGAAGAGCGATGATTGCGGCACGAACGAAGAACGGCATGAACGTCAGGCGCGCACCATGCCGTTGCTCGAAAGCGGCTTTCGTCTTGTTCCGGAGCTGCACAATGCGGGTCATATCCACTTCGAACATGGAGTGGACGTGAGCACTGATGCGACGCGACTCGATCATGCGTTGCGCAATGATCTTGCGCATCTGTGTCATCGGCACCAGGTCGCCGGGAATTGCTGCCGGGGCTGGCGCCGGGCCAGGGCGGGAAACTGGAGCTGAGGGAACACTGGACACAACTGATGGCTGAGGAGTTGCAGGCACTTCCTGCCGTTCCAGAAAGGCCATGATGTCCTGCTTGGTGATGCGGCCACCCAATCCGGTGCCTGGCACTTGCGACAAGTTCACATTGTGCTCGCGGGCGATTTTGCGAACCAGCGGTGACGAGCGAGCGTGATCTTCTTCTTCACCGATCGCCGGGGGCGTTGGCACGGGAGGAGCCGTTTTTGCGGGTACTGCTTGGGACTTCGCCGGAACTGCCGGAGCCGGTGCAACTGCCGGCGGCTTAGGCGAGGCTGCCTCCCTATCGCCCGCAATCGTTCCCACTACGGTATTTACCTGGACAGTGTTTCCTTCGCCTACCTTGATGTCTTGCAGCACGCCCGAAGCGGGAGCGGGAATTTCCGCATCCACCTTGTCGGTCGAGATTTCGAACAGAGGCTCGTCGCGCTGCACTTTATCGCCCGGCTTCTTCAGCCATTTGGTGATTGTCCCCTCAAAAATCGATTCACCCATCTGGGGCATGACGATATCAGTCGGCATAATTCCTCTTCCACACTCCCTCAGCCACATTCTGAGGAGAGGCGCAATTTTTTATTATAGCGAAGGTGAGCGTTCTGCTCGGACCCTTAGTCCTTTTCATGCTCGTGTTTTTCCTCGCCGGCGGGCAGAGGCCCAACCCCATAGGCATTCTTCCAGTAGTCCTGCACTTTGGGTGGCAACTTTTGCACGCGAGACAAGAACCCCACTACCTTCCAAATGTCGTCGTCGCTCAAGGCGTGTCTCCAGGCCGGCATTCCCGTGTAACGCACACCCGTTCTAACAGCGTAATAAATGTGCCATTCGGGATCGTCGAGCGGATCGAGAATGAGTTGCGGGGGCGGCGGATAAAACGATTTCTCCAGCTGGCTGGGCTTGTTGTCGAGCGTACCGTGGCAGAGGGAGCAGTTCATGGTGTAGATCTTCATGCCGTCGATCAGATTCTCATCAGTTGGCGATATGGGATTGTTCACACGCGGCGCATGGCGCTCCATTGATGCATCCAACGCGGAACTTGCGATCCGGCGCTCAAAGCTGGGCGGGTTTGCGTCCGCACTGGTAGGGAAAAACCCAAAGTTAAGTATCGCCAGCCCGATCAAGAGAATCACCAGCAATGTGACAAAGACCCCAAGAATAAAGCGCATCTGTCCCCCAATCTGTTATGAAGCAATCAGACCAAAGCGCGATGTCAGCACCGCGGCCAGAATTACCGTTGAATCTACGACGGTAAACGAATTGTACCTAATATGCCTGCAAGCGGCGCGCTTCGCGGATCACGTCACTGACTTTAGGCAGAAAGAATTCCTCTTGAGGAGGAGAAAACGGCACGGGCGAATCCTGGGCTGTAATGCGCACAATCGGGCCGTCGAGGGCATCAAAAGCTTCTTCATTGATCACAGCCGCGATCTCCCCCGCAATACCTCCGGTGCGAACATCTTCGTGGAGCAGAATTACCTTGTTGGTTTTTCGCACTGTGGCAGCGATCGCTTCGCGGTCCAGCGGTGACAATGTGCGCAGGTCGAGAATCTCTAGGTTAATTCCTTCTTGCGCCAGAATCTCAGCAGTTTCGAGCGCGACGTGGACCATGGCCGCATAAGTGATGATGCTGAGGTCCCGTCCCTCGCGCACAATGCGAGCCTTTCCAAGAGGCACAGTGTAATCTTCTGCTGGCACTTCCTCCTTGATCCGGCGATACAGATATTTGTGTTCGAAGAAAATTACCGGGTTGTTGTCGCGAATGGCCGCTTTGATCAGGCCCTTAGCATCGTAAGCAGTCGCCGGGCAGACAACCTTCAATCCAGGAGCATGCACAAACCACATTTCCGGATTTTGCGAGTGAAACGGGCCGCCATGGACGTTTCCGCCACTGGGGCCGCGAATCACGAGCGGCGCGGGCGCGCCCCAGCGGTAATGGGCCTTCGCCACCATGTTCACAATTTGATTGAATGCGCAACCAATGAAATCCATGAATTGAAACTCGGCCACAGGGCGCATGCCGGTCAGCGAAGCTCCAAATGCCGCACCGACTATCGCCGACTCGGCAATGGGTGCATCGATCACGCGCTCCGAGCCGAACCGGTCAATTAAACCATCGGTGACCTTGAAGGCCCCGCCAAAAATGCCAATGTCTTCGCCCAGGCAAAAGACCGTCGCATCGCGTTCCATTTCCTCCGCGATTCCCTGACGGATGGCTTCGAGATAGGTGAGTTGAGGCATATAAATCTTAATTCTTCATTTCAGATGTACGGGCGAATCGGTTGCCTGCCGATGCGCGAAGCCGGATTTCGGTCGCCGCACTTTGGGGACACTGTACTTTGGCTTTATTTCGTGACAACCTTCTGCGCAGTACACGCCGCCAGCAGCGGATTCCGGTACGGGCATCGGCGAGTTCACCGCAAATTCGCGGTCGGCCTCGAGTTGTTGATCAACCCCAGCCACTAACTCCTGATTCTGAGCTGGGGTAAGCCATTTCTTGCCGAGCAAGAAATTCTCGAACCGGGCAATGGGATCGCGCTTGCGCCAATACTCAAACAGCAATTTGGGAACATACTCAGCCGCGTCGTGGATGGCGTGACCCTTCATGCGCATCATCTTGGCTTCGATGAGCGTAGGACCCTCGCCGCGGCGTGCCCGCTCACACGCCGCATGGGCAGCGTCGTAGACTTGGCAAGCGTCGGTGCCATCTACAATGACACCCGGGATCCCGTAGGCGATTGCACGCTCAGCGAGATCCCTGACCCGGAACTGCATATCCGCGGGCGTCGAATATCCCCAAAGATTGTTTTCAACAAACAGCACTAGTCCTAAATTCTGTACGGCTGCGAGATTCAGGCCCTCATAGGTAACTCCGGTGGACTGGCCCCCATCGCCGATATAAGTCATGACCGCAATGTTGCGCCCTTGCAGGCGTGCACCCAACGCTACTCCGGCGAGTACAGGAATCAAATCGCCCAAAGTAGAAATCGGTGCGACTACATTGTGCTTCTGAATATCCCCGAAGTGGGATGATGCATCGCGCCCTCTCGTGGGCGAACCAGCTTTCGCCATGTACTGCATCATGATGTCGCGCGGCGAGAAACCGCGAACCAGCAGTGAACCCTGGTTGCGAATCATCGGGCCGAGCCATTCGTCTGGTTTGAGCGCGTAGGCGGAGGCACACGAACACGCTTCCTGTCCAAGACCGAAATAAACGCCACCGACGACCTTGCCCTGCTTGTAAAGATTTTCCAGCGCCGTCTCCATCTTGCGATTCAGAAGCATCCACCGATAAATCTCAAGACATTGTTTCTTGTCGAGGTACTTCGATTCGCGAATCGGCGGAACCGGCGCGCTCAGGTCACCTTCGATCTCATAACGCACTTCATCGCCAGTTTGTCGTTGATGAATCGTGAACTCAGGCTTTTCCAGGCGATAGTCGAGGATGGAGTAGGTGCGTTCGGAGGATGGTACTTGCAGACTACGGCGTCCATTGGAGCTTGGAGGGGGAGTGTTTTTCTGGTGAGCCTTGTTCTTCCTTGTTGTCATGAACCCCAATCAGAATGCTACCTCGGGCCCTCCGATTTGACCAAATCAGGCGTTAAAGCAGTAGGGCTAGGCCAGAAACGTATCATCTTCTTCGTGGATTTGTCGAAGCTCAGAGGGCACTTGCATAGGCACGCCCACCGACGTGTTCAAAAGCGATTCGAGATCTTCCAGCCAGAGCATCTGCGACTGAAAAACGACCCCGACGTTGCGAGAGACCGAATGGGCGACATCCTGCAATGAAAGCTCGTGGCCCAACTCTTTGGCCATGGAGGTTACTGGTTTCGACTTGATTCCGCAGGGGACAATAAGGTTGAAGTAGTCGAGGTCAATGTTTACGTTCAAAGCAAAACCGTGCGAGGTCACAGCACGAGAAATATGAACGCCGATGGCAGCGATTTTGCCTTCTCTCGAGCTTGGCAGATCATGCGCAGGCGAACTATCCGCCTCCGTTCGGGTTGACAGAGTACTGGTGGTCCAGACGCCGGTCAGCCCGGGCGTGCGCTTGATAGGAATGCCGAAATCCGTGCAGCTACGAATCAGGACCTCCTCCAGACGGCGAACGTAGTCCACGGCGCCGAGGGTTTTGCGGGTTCCCTCCTGCGAGATCATTTCCCTCAGATCAAAAATCGGGTAGCCCACCAGTTGACCGGGGCCGTGGAAGGTCACATCACCACCGCGATCACACTCGAATACCTCAACTCCGCGGTGAGCGAGCGCCTCCTGAGAAGCAATTACATTGGCGCGGTCGGCATTTCGTCCGAGCGTGATGACTGGACTATGCTCGAGCATGATCAGCACATCGCCAATGCGGCCAGTCTTGCGCAGTTCTACCAACTGCTGCTGCAGGCGAAGTCCCATGCGGTAATCGATAGTCCCGAGCTGAATGACGGAAATCAAATGTCCAGTTACCTCTGGTCTAACTAGCTCTCCGGTACATCGTTCTCGAGACGCGGCTCAAGTTAGCTTGTCAACCTTATAACAGATTGCTTAGCTATTCATTCCACGCGGCTCGAGGTTGTACAGAGTGCATCAATCGAGGCATTTCATGCGAGCGGCTCTGTTAGCTTGCCGCTTGCAATCAGATGGGACACTAGCGCGAAGTCCCCGTACAGAACCCTATCTTTAGTAATGGTCGGACAGGCTGACCGAATTGCGGTGTAAGCGATCTGCCCGCGCTTGCCAGGCTTAAGAGGCGCCAGGAAGTCCAATGCCTGTGCGGCTGCCATGGCTTCGATTGCCAGGACGTTTCGCGTGTTTGCCACGATTCGCTTAAGCTTTAATCCCGCACTCATTCCCATCGAGACGTAATCTTCTTTATTGCCGGAAGTCGTGATCGAATCGACCGATGCGGGATGGGCCAGAACCTTATTTTCGCTGACCAGTGCTGCGGCTGTGACCTGCGGCATCATAAAACCCGAGTTCAGCCCGGCATCGGCAGCCAAGAACGGAGGCAATCCTTCGTTCAATGCCGGATTCACCAACCGTTCCACTCTTCGTTCTGAAATCCCGGCCAATGCGCTGAGTGCAACTCCGAGAAAGTCCAGGACGAATGCCACTGGCTCACCATGAAAATTCCCACCTGACAGAATGTCGCCTTCCACGACCTCAGGCGCACCAAGGCCAGTCCTAGCTTGAACACGTACAAAAACCAGCGGGTTATCGACAGCCGAATTGATTTCAGTTTGAACGACCTCATGGCAGTGGGCGAGCGTGTCGCGAACCGCCCCGTGCACCTGCGGCATGCAGCGCAACGAGTAGGCATCCTGCACACGGTCACAATTGCGATGCGACTCGCGAATCTGGCTGCCTTCGAGCATTTTGCGCAAATTCGCGGCGGTTGCAAGTTGTCCCGGATGAGGCCGCGCCTTATGAATTCGCTCATCGAAAGCGACATCCGTTCCGCGCAGGGCATCGAGCGTGAGGCTGCCGATTACGTCAGCTGAATCGATTAGAACATCCGCTTCCACTAATGCCAGGGTTCCAACAGCCAGCATTCCCTGCGTGCCGTTGATCAGGGACACAGCTTCCTTTGCCTCGAGAATCAGGGGCTTTATTTGTGCTCCGGACAAGGCTTCAGCTGCGGGAATACGTATGCCCTTATCATTCAGACATTCGCCTTCGCCGATCATGGCAAGTGCCAGATGCGCCAATGGCGCCAAGTCGCCACTCGCGCCGACACTGCCCTGGGATGGAACGAAAGGCGTGACGCCGCGATTCAACATCTCGCAGAGTGTATCGATAACCTCCGTGCGCACGCCCGAATGCCCTTTGGAGAGTGAATTGGCGCGCAGAAGCATCATGGCTCGGATCTCGGTCACAGAAAGTGGTTCACCGACTCCGACGGCGTGCGACCGCACCAGATTTACCTGCATCTCGCGAATCTGATCGGCAGAAATACGCACATCCGAGAGTTTGCCCACGCCGGTGGTGATAGCGTAGGAAGCCTTATTGTTGGTTACCAGTGCATCCACCACAGCGCGGGCCCGTCGCACGGGTTCGCGCGCATCGGGATCGAGCAGCACGGGACGACGGTCGACGGCCACCTCCCGCACCGCCTCGGGCGTCAAATCATTGCCGTTGATGTGAAGGGCTTTCACAAGTGTTGCTTTGCACGGTTAATCCTGCGGCAGAAGCATTCGCGCAAATCCACAGCAGCTATCTTGCGACGGCGGCACGCAGCGCCTTCAAGTACTTTTGGGGAAATGTCGTGGTCCTCTTGTCCCCGTCTATAGCAATATGCGTGGTCTCGCCCTCAGCGATGAGCTGGCCGTCGCTTGCCCGCAGGAGCTCGTATCCGAAATGCACCACTGATTCGCGGACATTCTTAATATGCGTCCGCACGAGAATCTCCTCATCATAAGATGCCGGGGCCCGATAACGGCAGCGTGCGTCAACCACAGCCAGATGGCAATTGTCCTCACGCTCCATATCGCGATAGGAAAACCCCAGTTGTCGCAGGAATTCCACACGGCCTACTTCGAACCAGACAAAATGATTTGAGTGGTAGACGACACCCATCTGGTCGGTTTCAGCGTAGCGCACACGCAAGCGGCTCTCGCTGACCACGGGATGGTTGTTGTTTGCGCTCACTTGCCGCTCCAACGAGGCTTGCGTTTCTCCAGAAATGACGAAATCCCCTCGCGAAAATCCTGAGTTGCCCGAACCGCGGCATTCTCCTTGACTGCTGAGCGAAGCTGGGCGTCAAGTTCTTTACTGCCAAGGTCGCTCAGCAAGCGCTTGGTGCAAGCCAGGGACACCGGACTATTCTCCATCAACTGTGCTGCCAGTTCCCGCGCGCGCTCCGGCAGCTTATCTGGAGCAACGATTTCGTTGACCATGCCCAAGCGCCAGGCCTCGTCTGCAGTAATGATTCTGCCTGTCAATAGCAGATTGCGGGCGTGCTTTTCCCCGATCTGCCGCAGAAGAAAGGTAGACACGATTGCCGGAACGAAACCGATGCGAGTTTCCGTATAGCCGAACTTGGCCTCGGGAACAGCCAGTGTGAAATCGCAGAGCGTAGCCAGCCCGCATCCACCAGCTATGGCCGCGCCATTTACGGCGGCGATAGTTGGTTTGGGAAATTCGTATAACGAACGAAAAAGCCGGGCCATGGTCTCGGATTCTTGCAGGTCCTGCTCCGGAGATCTTCCCAGTAATTGCTTCAGATTGTCCAGGTCCATTCCGGAGCAAAATGCCTTGCCGGCACCGGTCAGGATCAACACCAATGCTGATGATGCGGTAACTTCGTCTAGCGCGTGCAACAACTCTTCTATGAGTTCGTAGCTGATGGCATTGCGCTTATCGGGACGATTGAGCGTGATGGTAGCTAGTTGCAGATCGTAACTAAGTTGGATGGTTGTGTAGCTCATCCGGTAAGAGAACTATCTGTATTTAGCAATAATCAATCTGCCGCGCTTGAGTTACTGTAACGCGCGCCAATCTCCGCTGTGGCCCGCAGCAAAACGTCCAATGGCTTGAGCGGCGGTAACGTTGCTCCGTGCGACTTCAGAGCCTCGACCACTTTCTCGGTGGGAATATTACCAACCAGCGAGTCCTGGGCAAACGGGCATCCACCCAGTCCGCACAAGGCCGAGTCGAACCGCCGGCAGCCAGCATCATACGCCGCGAGCACTTTTTCCGCTGCCTCTTCAGGGCGGCTGTGCAGGTGTATGCCGATTTCCATATAGTCGTACTTGGCTATCACCGCGCTCACCAAAGCGTGGACCTCCTCTGGTGTGGCTTGCCCAACCGTGTCGGCCAGCGAGATGGTGCGAATGCCATAAGACTCGAGAACATCCGCGGCATTCACTACTTCATCCACGCTCCACTGGTCTCCGTATGGATTTCCGAACGCCATGGAAATATACACTACGACATCCAGTCCGGCTTCTTCGGCTTTCTCCTTGATCTTTTCTAATTCATCGATTGACTCTTCAAGCGTCTGGCGTTGATTGTTCTGAAGGAACGTCGGCGACACCGAGTAGGGGAATCCCAGAGTGCGCACGGCATTGGTGTTGATCGCGCGTCCGGCGCCTTTTTCATTTACCACAATGCCGATGATTTCCACGTCGTCCGGCGGATCAAGTTCTTGCAGAACTTCTTCGGAGTCCGCCATCTGCGGCACGGCTTTGGGCGAAACGAAAGAGACAGCGTCGATATGCTTGAATCCCGTGCTGATTAAGGCTTTCAAGTAGTCCACCTTCAGCGAGGCAGGGATTTGGCGCTTCAGCCCCTGCCAGGCATCCCGCGGGCATTCGACGAGCTTGATGGAATCAGACATTTTCACCACGGAGACACGGAGTCTCCGAGATTTTCTATGACTTTTCTAACAATGCCCCCGCATAGGCATTCTTCATAGGGCGATTCCAAAAGGCCTGGCCCGAGCGCGCGGTGCACCTCGATGGCTGCTCCGATAGTTTTCTCAGTGAGCTCTTCATGAAGAAGTTTACTTGGGATCTCTGTGCCTCCGTGTTTAGCCAGGCCTCTCATGTTTGCAGCACTCCCACCTTGAATTCCGGCACGTCGGGATTCAGCGCCGCGGCCTCGAGTGCCTGTGTAATTGCCTCCCGGGTTTCGATGGGATCAATGATCTTGTCGATCCACAGCCTCGCCGCACCATAACGCGGATCGGTCTGCTCGTCGTAAGTGCGCTTCACCGACTCGTACAGTTCTTTCTTTTCTTCCTCGCTCAGCTTCTTGCCGCTGCGCTCCAGTTGCTTGATCTTGATCTCAACCAGCGTACCAGCAGCCGAGTCTCCGCTCATCACCGCATACCGGGCGGTTGGCCAGGCGAAAATGAAGCGAGGATCGTATGCTTTGCCACACATCGCATAGTGGCCGGCGCCGAAAGATCCGCCGATAATCACCGTGATCTTTGGCACAACGGAATTCGATACTGCATTCACCATCTTGGCGCCGGCCTTGATGATGCCGGTCCACTCCGCGTCCCGGCCTACCATAAAGCCGTTTACATCGTGGAAGAAAATCAGAGGGACCAGGTTCTGATTGCAATCCATGATGAAACGAGCCGCCTTTTCTGCCGACTCGGTATAAATCACACCCCCAAACTCCAGCCGCTTGTGGCCCTCGTGATCGGTAGCCTGGGCGTGGAGCTTCTGATTAGCAACGATTCCCACAGCAAAGCCGCCGATACGCGCGTAACCGCAAAGCACAGTTTTTCCGTACTCCGACTTGTACTCATCGAAGCGGCTGCTATCCACGATACGTGCGATGATTTCCTTCATGTCGTAGGGGCGGGCCGGAGAAGAGTCGTAAATGCCGTAAATTTCTTCTGCCGCGAATGCGGGATCTTCCGGCTTTTTGCGATCCCAGGGAGACTGCCTTCGGTAGCCCCACTTTTCCACGATGGAACGAATCCGCGCCAGGCAAGCTTCATCGGTGGCCTCGCGAAAATCGACGGTCCCACTAATGGCGGAGTGCATAGCGGCCCCGCCCAATTCTTCGGCTGAAACCTTTTGCCCAATAGCCGCTTGCACCAACGCAGGCCCGGCAAGAAAAAGTCCACTGCCATCGGTCATGAGGACGTGGTCGCACATCACAGGCAGATACCCTCCGCCTGCCACACACATCCCCATAATCGCGGCGATCTGAGGCACGCCCATGGCCGACATCACGGCGTTATTGCGAAAAACACGGCCGAAGTCATCGGTATCCGGAAATACATCCTCCTGCAAGGGCAGGAATACGCCGGCGGAATCCACCAGATAAATAGTCGGAATGCGATTCTCAATGGCGATGTTTTGCGCTCGAATGACCTTCTTGGAGGTCATGGGGAAAAATGCGCCAGCTTTGACCGTAGCGTCGTTGGCAATAATCATCACCAGACGGCTGTGGATACGTCCCAGACCGGTGACGACACCGGCGCCCGGTGCTCCACCCCATTCTTCATACATTCCGAATGCGGCAAATGAGCCGATTTCGAAGAACGAGCCAGGATCTACGAGCGACTGAAGGCGCTCTCGGGCGGTCAGCCGTCCTTTGCTGTGCTGAGCTTCAATCGCTTTCTGTCCGCCGCCTTCGCGAATTCGTTCTTCTTCGTTGCGCACCTGCGAAACCAAGTCGGCCAAAAACCGCATATTTGCTTCAAAGCGCGGTGAAGTTGGATCAATTCGCGTTTCCAGGACACCGGATGTCGAGGGCGCGGCGGATTCAGCACGATTGGCCATGAGGAAGGTCCAAAGTCATTTACGGTATAACAGGAAAAAGGCAGCGCGCAAACCGGACCCGCGGAGTCCGACAATCACGTCGAAGTCGGCACGCTTTGCGGCTTCACATTTGCCCGGATGAATTGAACGATTTCATCCATCGCCGCACCGGGTTGGAAGATCGCGGCAACACCGGCTTTCTTGAGACGGTCGATGTCCTGGTCGGGAATGATTCCGCCGACAATCACGATTACGTCATCCATCTTGTGCCGTTTGAGCAAATCCATCACCCGGGGAACGATGGCATTGTGCGCGCCGGAGAGTATTGAAAGGCCGATCACCTGAACATCTTCCTGCAACGCTGCGCTGACGATCATTTCCGGAGTCTGGCGCAGACCGGTATAGATGACTTCCATACCGGCATCACGCAGCGCACGCGCAATCACCTTGGCGCCGCGATCGTGCCCATCGAGGCCGGGCTTGGCAACCAGAACGCGTATCTTCGGTTCGGTCATCCACTCCATTTAACCACAGAGGACACAGGGAGCACAGACGTGCAGTCAAATAGCGGCCAGTCGGCTACATGGTTTTGACATCCATGCTTTTCCATAAATACCAGCATGCGATGCTGCGGTATGGCTCCCAAGGTTTGGCGAGTTTCTCCATTTGCGCAGGTTTGGGGAGCTTGCGTTTGTTGTAGTGTTTCTTGATCGCACTCTGTACGCCGAAGTCCCCGGTTGGCAGGACATTTGGCCGCTTGAGCGTGAACATCAGGAACATCTGCGCTGTCCAGACGCCTACACCCTTGACCTGAGTGAGATGCTTAATCACTTCTTCATCGGACATTTCGTCAAGCTTGCTGAAATCAAGTTGCCCGCTCACAGCTCGTTCGGCCATGTCGCGCAGATAGGAAGATTTCTGTTTGGAAAGGCCAACGGAACGCATCTGCTGCTCGCTTAATTTAAGGATGCCAGCCGGAGTGAGTGGTTCGCCCGCCACAGCCGCAAAGCGCCTGAAGATGCTGACTGCGGCCTTGCCGTTTAGCTGCTGATACACAATGGCCTCTGCCAGGCTATGAAACTCAGGCGGACCAAACTCCATGCGACAAGGACCGATGCGCTCAATAAGAACGCGCAAAATGGGATCTGCTTTCTTCAGGTGATTGACAGCTTTGCGCATGGAGATTTTGACTACCTCTCGGTCGCAAAGGATAGCAGAGCTACCAGGGCTTTAGCAGTAGTCTGAAAATCAAAAAGCAATTGATGAGAACGAGCGGACGCGGGAGAGCAACAATCGTAACTGAAAATGGACAAAGATGAGAAAGGAAAAGGGATCAACTAGACCTTGAATTAGCTTGCAACCAAGCGCCGGGATGGCGGAACTGGCAGACGCAGCGGACTCAAAATCGCTTCTCCCTTTCTACGAAAAAGCCATTATCACTGTGATCTCTTGAGCTTGAGTTGTCTGGCATGACTCTTGCATGATCCAGTCTTGTCGAGGCTTTTTTCGGTTGGACAGCCAGAGTTCAACCATAGTCGAGCAGGGTATCTGTTAGAGACTGCGCCACTCCCCGACCTTCGTGATCCGCACGCTTCCATCCGGCAGCCCGCGCACCGAGACCCTGTCCAGCGACGCAGCCGCGTACAACCCAGAGCGAAAGCGATTGCGGCTCCGCTCGTCTGTGCCGACTCCTCGAACGTCGAAGTGCTGACCGACCTTCAGCCTGTGAACGCGGTCGGCAATCCTTCGGTACGTGCCCGGCTGCTCGACGCGAGGACGGAGGTAGGCGTGCCGCAGCGCGATGCAGCGTTTGTTACCGCACGAGGCATCGACAACCTGACCGTCAGGAACGGAGCCGTGGGCGTCGATCCAGTTGCGCCGCCGCCGACCGTAAGCGGTCGATGGGTGGGCGATCTCCTCGCAGGCACCGTGCTGCTTTGTTGGTGAGAACTCTCCCATGGCGACGATTCTACGGCGATTTGGCTGCGGGACGGCGTTCAGGATCATCCCGGTGTTCCAACCGTTGTTTTCGACCTTTGTCACCAAGTAGAACGGCATCTGGCTGGTCGGCTCCGATGTGCGGGTGCGCTCTTTCGACCGTCCGCATCTACGGGACTCAGTGGCAATGGCGAATGTAAAGCGAAAATGCTAGACTGCGGGTGTGGATGAAGGCAGGAAGCGCGTAATCGGAGTCATGGCAGCGATTCGGCAGTTAGCTCATCTTGCTCTTTGTCGAAGACGATCACGCTTGTATCGGTGTCCGCCTTTAGGAGGTTAGGGTAGGAACTCAAGTGCTCTTTTATTGCCTTCCAGAAGATCACGTGAGTATTAGGGTGGTAAAACAGCAAAAGCACCGAGGCGCTCATCCGCTTCCAGTGCTCTACGTATTTCCGTTCAACTCGGATTCGAAGATGGTTCTCGTTTTCTGACGAGATGTAGCTCGCCCCTGCCTTGACCTGACACTTCAGAAGGCGACCAGTTCTCACAACTCCGTGGATGATTTCAACTTCGCCATCAATACCCGATTTGTCCCGCGCTTGCCGATTGAATTCCCAGCCGTTGGAGTTGAAGCAGCAGCATAGTTACCGTCCACCGCGACCGCCTTTTCGAAAAACCCAACCGCAGTTTTTAAGTCGTCCTGCGTGAATCTGTCGAGATGGTAACGACCTTTCAGGTAAAGTTGATACGCGTCTGCGCTTTGTGTCCCGACTTTCGACAATTTCTCTTTCTGTCCTGCTCCTAGCTGAGGACGCAACTGGCTGGCAACGTCCCTGGTGATGGCGGCTTGCAGCGAGGCAGCCCCGTTCTCGCTGCGAGTGTATCGTTCACCCCATAGTTGCGCCCCGGTCGCCACGTTTACTAACTCCGTTTCGACATGGAGTTCACTTCCATGCTCGACCACTCGCCCGGTCAGCACGGCATCGACATGCAGATCATGCCCGACCCCTTGCGGATCGTCTTGCCGCGATTTGTAGTGAGACACGGTACTCCGAGCCATCACTTGGAGATTCGGAAGCCGAGAGAGGGAGTTCGTGATCTCCTCGGAGATACCTTCCCCAAGGTAATCCATTTCTGGGTCTTTGCTCGCATTCGCAAATGGCAGCACGG
>Ga0187781_10001710_pt1 | contig 16696 bp, 16 predicted proteins | sample 0715_SJ02_MP02_2_FD_132447 | JGI IMG/M metagenome (GOLD analysis project Ga0187781, IMG submission 132447) | Tropical peat soil microbial communities from peatlands in Department of Meta, Colombia - 0715_SJ02_MP02_20_MG | ecosystem: Environmental > Terrestrial > Soil > Wetlands > Peat | place...
GAGCAATTCCGGTTCCGCCGGTGGTCACCACCAGCCGCGCCGTTTGGCACATCGCAATCAGTTTTTTCTGGATGGCCGCGCTCTCGTCTGCCACCATGTCGCGGGCCGTTACCTGGAATCCGAACCTGCTGAGCGCCTGCTCGACGCCTGGGCCGGAAAGATCCGGTTTTTCACCCCCGGCGCACGAATCGCTCACCGTCAGAACTGCCGCGGACTTGTCCGTCTCCATCAATGCGCCTCAGGCGTCGAGGAGGACATCTTCGCCCTCAGCCGCGGAATCGCGGTTCGCTTCGTCCAGCAAGCGCAGCCCCTCCATCAGCAGGCCCTGCGTATTCAGCGTGGTAGTTTCCTGCGAAGTCTTGCCTTCAAAGTCGATTTGGAAATTTCCTTCTGTCCAGCGCAGCACCTTGAACACCGCCTGGTCGCCGGTGATCGAGCCGTACACGGCATGCTTGGCCTGGCCCTGGTGGAAATAAATCTCGCACTTTTCGCTGCCGTTGGCCAGGGTCAGCAGGCAGCTCTTGCGTCCCATTTCGAGGGACTGCACCAGGTCGATCACGTTCATCTGCGCCAGGCTGCCGCGCACGATACCGTCGTCCGATCCCGCCTTGGCCATTTTTTCGAGCGCAATGCGGTCGACGACGCGTTTGATCTTCCGCACCGCTTCCTTTAGGAAGAATGGCTTTTCCAGATGATCTTCCACCGCCTCCTGCGCCAGTCGCTCGCTGATGTCGGCCTTACTTGCCATCAGGATGACCGCCGTGCCCGCCGTTGCTGGACGGCTCTTGAGCTTTTCCATCAGCTGTTTCCCGTCCATGCCCGGCATGCGATAGTCGCTCACCAAAAGATCGGGGGGATCATCGACTGCCTTCAGTAGTGCATCCGCTGCCTCTCCCACCGCCGACACCGTGCCCACCGCTCCGAGCGCCTGTTGCAACATACGCAACACCATCGGGTTGTCATCCACCAGAAGAATTTTGACGTTGCTGCTCATCTCAAACGTTCAATCTTTGACGCACCTTCGATACTCTCCGCTCTTGCCGCCGGATTTTCTTTCGAGCGCGATTTCGCGAATTTCAATTCCCTTGTCGAGTGCCTTGCACATATCGTAGACGGTCAAAGCCGCGACGCTGGCCGCGACGAGCGCTTCCATCTCCACGCCGGTTTCGGCTGTGGTTTTAACCTTGGATGCGATTGCCACGCCATTCTCGCACAGGCGCAGAGTCACAGCAATGTAACTCAGCGGCAGGGGATGGCACATCGGGATCAGCTCCGCTGTACGTTTTGCGGCCATAATCCCCGCCATCCTCGCTGCTTCCAGCGGGTCGCCCTTGGGATTCGACGGCAAGGCGCGAAGCACGCTCTTCTTCATTCGCACGAAAGCGCTTGCTTCGGCCTCGCGCGTCGTTTTCGGCTTACCGGAAACATCAACCATGCGTGCGCGCCCGCGTGCGTCGTAATGCGAAAGCTTTTTCGCCATTGAGATCAGGGTACCGCATTCCGCCGGGAAGAAGCACTGGCCGATCTGACCGAGAAGCCCGCCGGATATACCGGAAAGCACTATCAATATGACTAAGAAGCATTGGCCGATCTGACTGGGTCGAGAAATTCCTCCGTGTTCCTCCGTGCACTCCGTGGTTGTCCGGTTCCAAGGACGGAGCGAAACGCTACCTCAACAAGACCGAAACCCATTCCTCCGCCTCAATCCGCTCCCGATCCGGGGGAATCACCAGATAACAATTCGCCCGCGCCAGGGCTGCCACATCGCCCGATCCTTGCCATGCCGCCAGTTCCACTTCCTCATTTCCCAACGATCCCGAAATTACCGCGGGCAAAAACCGCGTCAGTCCGGTCGCGGTGCGCAGCGCGGCCTTCAGCCTCGCCCTCACAAAAGCCAGCGGTTCCGGCCGAGCCCCAGCCAGAGCGGCAATCATGGGCTGCGTAAACAGCCGGAACGTCACCATGGTCGAAACCGGATTCCCCGGCAGCCCAAAGAAGTAGTGTGGCGTGGGCGCTCCCGCCCGCGGAGCCGCCGATGAAATGTCTGCGCTGCCAAGCTGCCCCTGTGTGGGGCCGACTGCAACGGCTCCTCTGCTAACCTGGCACGCCCCAAACACCGCCGGCTTCCCCGGCTGCATGCGCACGCCCGTGAAGTAAAACTCCGCCTTCATTTCTGCGAGCACCTGCTCCACGAGGTCGTACTTTCCCATCGATACGCCGCCCGAAATCAGCAGCAGATCGCACTTGAACCCCTGTTCCAACAGTTCCCGTAAGCGCCCCGTCTCGTCCGCCGCGATCGGCAAACGTACCGCTTCTCCTCCTGCTTCCTCGATTTGCGCGGTCAAAGAGTAAGTATTCGAATTCCGTATCTGCGCCGGCCCCGGCACGGCATCGATTTCGACCACTTCATCGCCCGTCGCCAGCACGGCGACGCGCGGCTTGCGAAACACTTCCACGCGGCTCTTGCCCACGGCCGCCGCAATTGCAATCAGCGCGTGATCCAGCCGCCGTCCTTTCTCGACGAGTACCTGGCCCGCGCGCGCTTCCGCCCCCCGTGCAACAAAGTTCTCTCCGCTCCTGACGCTCCTTTGAATTTCAACTGAGTTTCCCGACGCTGCGGTGTATTCCACCATGACCACGGCGTCTGCACCCTCCGGCAGCGGTGCACCGGTCATGATGGAAACGGCCTGCCCGCGAAGCAGCGAAAACGCCCCGGCTCCCGCGTCTTGGCCCGCTTTGATCTCGGCAATCACCTCGAACTGAGCCGGAGTGCGTTCCGTATCCGCAGCCCGCACTCCATACCCATCGCGTGTCGCCCGACGAAATGGCGGGAAGTCGCGATCCGCCACAATGGCCTCGGCCAGCACCCGCCCGCGCGCAGCTGGAAGGTCCAGCGTTTCGGTTACGCGCGAATCTCCATGTTCCCTCAGCGAGGCGGCGTGATGCTCTACCATACGGCGTGCCTCTTCAAAGCTGACGACTCGCGCCGTGAAAGCCGTTGACGACATGCAGGAATGATACGTGATCGTCAGCGAAGGAGGAGAACTAGAATCCGTGCAGTCTGGCTTTACTGAGAGCTGACAGCTGAAAACTGCCCACTGTCCCGCGCCAATTCCTGCGCCAACGCGCTGGCGTTGCTGGCGAAGCAAAGTCCAGTTTCGAGATCGACCAGCCCCGCACGGACCAGCTTGGCGATCTCCGCGTCGAAGTGCTGCATCCCCTCGCTCGCGCCGGCCTTGATCGCGTCGAGCAGCGTGCGCCCCGGGCGCTCGCCCTTCTCCACGCAATCCCGCGTGTGCGAATTCGATTTCAGAATCTCCACGGCCGCAATGCGCTCGCCGCCGCGGCTCGGCGGAAGCAGGCGCTGGCCAATGATGTACCGCAACGTCTTCGCCAGCCGCTCCCGCACCGGTTGCTGGTCGGCTGCGGGGAACGATCCCACAATCCGCTCCACCGTCTTGCCGGCATCCACGGTGTTCATGCTGGAAAGCACGAGGTGCCCATTTTCTGCCGCCTCGATCAAAATTTCGAGCGTCTCGCGATCGCGGATTTCTCCCACCATGATCACGCGCGGCGCCTGCCGCAGCGCTGCCCGCAAGGCCAGCGGAAAACTCGGCGTATCGCTGTGCAATTCGCGCTGGTGCACGGTCGACTTTTTATGTCTGTGCAGAAACTCGATCGGGTCCTCGACCGTCAGGATGTGATAGCAGTGGCGGCTGTTGATGTGATCGACCAGCGCCGCCAGCGTCGACGACTTGCCCGACCCCGTCCCCCCCACAACCAGGATCATCCCGTTGCGCACGTTGGCGGTTTCTTCGAGCTGCGGCGGCAAACCGAGCGACTGGAACGTGGGAATCTCCGTCGGGATCACGCGCATGACGATGGCGCAACTGCCGCGCTGAATGAACACGTTGACGCGGAAGCGTGCCATGCCCGCCAGCCCGTAGGAAATGTCGCACGACCCGTGTTCCCGGAGCGCGTTGATGGCCTGCTTGTTGGTGCCAATCAGTTCGGAAGCAATGCGCCGCGTGTCGTCGGCCGTCAGTATGCCGCCAGCCGGGATCTCCACTGCCGACAGTTGTCCGTGGACTTCAACTTGGGGCGGCCGGCCCGGGGAAAAGATCAGATCACTCACCTTTTCCGAGGCGCGCAGCATTCCGGCGAGCAGCATCGTTGCCGACGCCGCATTCTTCGAGGCGGGGCCGTGCAAGCCAACCGAAATCGGGGAATTCCCCGGCGCTGCCATCCGAGATACTCCAGGCGTGTTAGGAATTCGGCGTCCGCAGGGGAGAATGGTTCCGGGGGCGCAACATATTGAATGTAGCGCGAGAGAGCGAGCGCGCGAAGTACAAGGAAGGCCAGCGACCTCAGTAACACGGCCAAAATATAAGGAGCAGCCGGCAGTCCAGGCCGCTCCCTCACCGCAAGCGATTTGCTCCGCCGTGCTGCTTCGCGCGGCCAAAGCGGCGGATGGACGCTTCTCTACTTCTTCGTGGTTGTCGGCTTCTTCTTCCCGAAGCCGGTTTCCACCGATTGGCCGATGCTTGCCAGCATGTCCTTGGCAGTTTGCGCCATCGGGCCATTGGGATCGAGCTCCAGGTACTTCTGGAACGCTTCCGCCGTCCCGTTGGGCACAGTCATCTTGTTGTCTTTGTCCACCGTCGCCTTTCCGATCAGGTTGATTCCTTTCCAGTAGTAAGCCAAAGCCTTGGCAGGATCGGCCGCGATGGTCTTGTCGAATGCGGCAATCGCATCGTCGGCCTTCCCGGCGTTGGTCAGCACCGCGCCCTCGTTGAAGTAGTACATCGCTGCCCCAGTCGGGTCGAGTTGCGCTGCCTGGTTATACGCTGTGATCGCGTCGTCAGTCTTGTTCGACTTGGAATAGGCTTGCGCCAGATTGTTGTAATAGGCAGCGAGCTTCTTGTTATTGTCGGCTTCTTTCTGTGCCTGCTCGGAGGCTTTGCGGAGATCGATCGCCTTCTGGAAGTCGGTGATCGAGTCTTCGTAGCGCTTCTTCTTCTCGTCCGGATCGCTCTGCTTGGGCGCCGATGAATAGTAGGCGTTGGCCAGCTGGAACCAGATCAGATCCCGGGTACCGTCGATCGCATTGGCCTCGGTCAGCACGGAGATCGCCTTATCGAAATCGCCGGCATCGGTAGCGGCCTTGGCCTCGGTCAGCTTTTCGTTCAGCGTTTTGACGGTGCCTTGCTCTTTCACCGCCTTCTCATGCTGTTCCTGGGCTGCCTTTGCCTGCTCCGGGCTTAATCCCTGCCCGGCAGTCTGGTTCGCCTGTTCCTTCTTCAAGTCGAAGTCCTGGGTGAATTCATCCAGACCAACCGTCACGCCGTTTATATGGAAGAGCTCCTTGCCATCCTGAACCAGCTTGACGTTATATTTGCCGGGCGAAATTCCCAGCGAAAAGTACTCGCCTTTATTGTTGGTCTTGATGTTATACGTGCGCCCCGTGTCGGTGCCCGTCCACTGCACCTGGGCGCCAGCGATCGGTTTCCCCTCGACGTCTTTGCAAACTCCTTTGACACTGCCCGTGGTTTGCGCCAGCGCGAGCGGAGCCAACAGCCCCACGACCAGAGCGAACACAAAGGAGAAGAGCAGATATTTCTTCATAATGAGCCTCCCGGCATCAAACACATTTCCCTCTTGCGAGGCAATATCTCCAATTACTGCCAACGATCGATCAAAACTCAACTGCGTTCGGCGCGTTTTCGCGCCGCGCCCGATCGGCTTCCGCCTGCCGGATCGCTAACCACTTCGGGCTGTAGCCTCCGCATACGGAATCGGATCTGTGGCGCCGGCTTCGTGAAACGCGCGCAGGCGCAACCGACAACTGTCGCACACTCCGCAGGCGCGATCTTCACTTTGATAGCATGACCACGTTAAATCGAAGGGTGCGCCCAGTTCAAGCCCGAGCGTCACAATCGCATGTTTGCGCATGGCGATCAGCGGTGTGACGATCTGGATGGTCCCCTCTTTCGTTCCCGCCTGCACCACATCGTTGAACGCACGATAATACGCCGGCCGGCAGTCGGGGTAGCCGGAGCTGTCCTGCTCCACGGCGCCAATGTAGACTTTTGCCGCCCCCAGCACCTCCGCCCAGCTCACCGCGACCGCCAGAAAATGCGCGTTGCGGAAGGGAACATAGGTGACGGGAATTCCCGCGCCGAGCGAATGCGATTCCGGAACGGCGATGGCAGCGTCGGTCAACGCCGAACCGCCAATGGCCCGCAGCGCCTCGTTGCGCACCACCAGCCGGTCGCGAATGCCGAGGCGGTCGCAAATCTCCAGAAACGAGCGCAGCTCCCGCGCCTCGGTCCGCTGCCCATAACTGACGTGGACGGCCGCTGCCTGGTGGTCGCGGGCTGCGAGCGCCGCGCACACACAGGAATCCATCCCGCCGCTTAGCAGCACAACGGCGCGGGTGATCGCGTGACCGGGGGATCGGGTCATCGGGTGCTCGGGTGATCGGGTCATCGCGTGATTTAAGGGCAGGGCTCTATGTAGATTTTACGCCGCTAGAAAGGGTTGGGAGCAAGGGAGCCCACCGAAAGCATTCCGGATCTTTCAATGACTCATGATTCAATCACTCAATGAGTCAATTGCAGATCACCTACGTTTGCAAGATAATGAGGCACACGCCGATGGCCCCGATCACCCGATGAATCAAACTCCTTTTGCCGCCGGGTCCCAGATCAATTTGTGAATCTGCAGGCTCAACCGTGCGGGAACATTATCCGCAAGGATCCATTGCGCAAGCTGTTCCGGATCAAGCATGCAATGCGAAGTGTCGCGCGCACCGCTGGCATCCTTCCTGAATGCCGGTGAAAACAGCACCGCATGCACGTGCTCGGCGAGTTGATGCTCGCGGACAAAGTTGCGGGCAAAGTCGTAATCGACGCGGTCGCTGAGCACGAATTTGAGTTCATCGCGGGTCGTAAGCGCGGCCAGGTTCTCCATCGCAAACGCGTCGGGCTCACCCGAGTGCGGACACTTCACGTCGACAATCTTGACCACCTCTTTCGGAACCCGCGCCAGCGGCCGCTCGCCGCTGGTTTCGAGCAGAACCGTGTAGCCCGCGGCGAGCAGCCGCTCCATGAGCGGCACCACTTCGCGCTCCTGGAGCATCGGCTCGCCGCCAGTAATTTCGACCAGACAGTTGCCTACCAGTGGCCGGTTGCCAGTCGGCTGGTGCAGCTTGTCGACTTCGGCAACGACTTCCTCCACCGTCATCCTCCGCCCGCCGTAGAAGCTGAACTCGCTGTCGCACCAGTCGCAGCGCAGATTGCATCCGGTCAGGCGCACGAAGACGCACGCCAGCCCGGCGTACGTCGATTCACCCTGGAGCGATTTGTAGATTTCGGTAACAAGCATCGGGTCATCGGGCCATCGGATGATCGGGTGATCTGTTTCTGAAGTCGAGTTCACCTCGATGACCGGATAGCCCGATCACCCGATGGGTCATTCCGAGTACGTCGCTGTCGTGGTGTCTGTCTCGTAGACGGTTACATCCTTGACGCGCACTCGCCCATTAGTCACGCTCTTCAGTCTGGCATTGGTTTCGTCGAAGAAATACTTGGAGAGGTTTTCGGCCGAGGGGTTCAGCACGGTGAAAGGCTCGATGTCGTTCAGCATCTGATGATCGAGCCGGTCGATGACGTGCTTCATCACCTCCTTCAAGTCTTTGAAGTCGACGAGCAGACCGGCCTTGTCGAGCTCCGCTCCGGCCAGCGTGACGCGAATCTTGTAGTTGTGGCCGTGCGGATTCTCGCACTTCCCCTTGTAGTTGCGCAGGTAGTGTCCCGCGGCAAATGTGTCTTCGACAGTTACTTCGTACATGAAAAACCCCGGCCCCTGAAACGCGCGGCCAGTCGACCGAACACCGCGCAACAGGTTTATTGTACCTTTGAATCCGGGGAAATCAGGGCTTGCTCACTTGCGCCGCCCAAGACTTGGGGCAGGCAGCCCAGTCGACGGTCGAGCGGCGACTCCCGGACCGCGACCGACGACAAACGATCCATGACCGCCAGGATCACAATCCGCGAAGCGGGTCCGAGTGACACCGAGACGATTCTCCATCACCGCCGCTCCATGTTTCGCGACATGGGCGAAGGAACGCCCGAGAGCCTCGACCGGATGGTGGAAAGCACGCGCCCGTGGCTCAAGCAGGCGCTCGCCGACGGCTCCTACAAGGCGTGGCTCGCGGAAACCGCAGGCGGTGAAATTGCCGCCGGCGGCGGCGTTCTGATTTCGTCCTGGCCTGCCCGCCCCGAGGATCCCAACACGCGCCGCGCCCTCGTGCTCAATGTCTACACCGAGCCGGAGCACCGCCGCCAAGGCCTGGCCCGGGAAATCATGCAGCACATCATTGACTGGCTCCAGCAGCAAGGATTCCGCTCCGTTGTCCTGCACGCCAGCGACGAAGGCCGTTCTCTCTACGAAAAGCTGGGCTTCCAACCGACCAACGAAATGCAGCTGCGGCTCGACTCGGCCAAACCGGGCTCTGCCAGCGGGTTCTGGGGCTCACGGTCTGTCGACCCAAAGGCCAGGGAGTAGACGCACCGGCCGGCTGCTTTCGCTCCAGCAAACCGGCTGCCAACCTCATATAATCTGCTAACGTTCCTTCGGGGTGCGCGTCTATCTCTATGCTAGGCAAGGTTGGTTCACTTGTAGGGGATAGAGACAGACAATGCCGGCCGATTCTTTGGCAGCAGCAATTCCGGTTGGCACCAGATCCGGCCCGGGGCCGGCCAGACAAAGCAGCATCGCGAACCCCGCCGCGAGGGGCTCCTTGGCAGCGCAGGGCAACCGTATCGACGACACGACCTTGATCCGCGAGGCGCAGCAGGGCAACCGCGCCGCCTTCGAGGTGCTCGTGCGCCATTACGACCAATCGGTGCTTCGCCTCGCTCTCCACCTCACCGGTTCCGAAGCCGATGCGCAGGACATTTATCAGGAAGCCTTTCTCAAGGCCTACAAGAACCTGGCCAGTTTTCGCTTCGAGTGCTCGTTCTACACCTGGATCTACCGCATCGTCACCAACCTCTGCCTCGATCATCTGCGCAAGCGCAATGTGCGCAAAGAAGACGCTCCCGTGGCGACCGACCAAACCGGCGAAGAGTACAGCGTGCTCGACCAGGTCCCCGACGGCCGCGCCGGCGCGAATCCTGAGCGCGACCTGATGCGCCGCGAACTCGGCCGCCAGATTGCCGCCGCTCTCGAGCGCCTGACTCCGCGCGAGCGCATGGTTTTTGAGTTGAAGCATTATCACGGCCTGAAACTTCGCACCGTCGGCGAGATGCTGCAGACCACCGAAGAGACGGCCAAGAACACGCTGTTCCGCGCCACGCAAAAGCTTCGCGGGGCGCTGGCGGAGATGCGATGAAACACAGCTACGAGCCACGCGTCGCGAGCCGCGAACAATCAGCTTCGAGATTGCTCGAGACTCGAAACTCGAGGCTCGATGCTCTGCAGGTGCACACATGAAATGTGATTGGGTACGACAAAATATCGTCTTTTACGTTTACAACGAGCTCGAGGATGACGCTCGCTTCGAACTCGAGCAGCACCTGGGCCGCTGCCCGGACTGCGCGCTCGAACTGAAGGCCGCCCGCGCTTTCCATACGGCCATGTCGCAAACTCCGGTCGAGGAACCAGCGCCTAACCTGCTCGCTTCCTCCCGTATGCGGTTGCAGGAAGCGCTCGAAACGACCAGCCAGGGCGGCTGGTGGCGGCGGCTGATCTTCGAGCCCACAACTTGGCTGCGGCAAATTAGCATGTCTCCCGCCCTCGCGGCGGCAATTTTCATCGTGGGCTTCGGCGGCGGCATTAGCGCAACCTACAACTACCTGGGAAGTCGCGGAAGTAGCGGAAATAATGGAATCGCCCTGGTTGAGCCAACTCCGGGCCAGGCCCCGGTCCAGGCTTCCGCCATCACCGGCATTCGCTCCATCACGCAAGAGCCCGGTTCGAACCGGGTCAACATCATGTACGACACGATTTCCACGCAGGAAGCTCAAGGCTCGCTGAACGATCAGCGCATTCAGCGGTTGCTTCTGTTCGCCGCCCGCAATAATTACAATTCCGGCGTCCGCATGGATTCCGTGGACCTGCTCACGCAGCAACCGAACGACACGCACGTGCGCGAGGCCCTGCTGTATGCGCTTGCCAACGACACCAATCCCGGAGTGCGCCTGAAAGCACTCGAAGGTTTGAGCGGTTTTGTGCGCCAGGACGCGCTCGTACGCGATGCCGTTCTCCACACCCTGGCGACCGACGCCAGTTCGGGCGTCCGGCTACAGGCGTTGCTTGTGGTGGAACCGCTGCGGGCCGATAGCAGTGTCCGCTCGGTTTTGACGCAACTGACGAAGTCGGATCAGAACGCTTCCATCCGTTCCCAGGCGCGTATCATGCTGGCGCAAACGCCAGAGATGGATTAGAAGGATAGTTGTTAGTCGCTAGTCGCTAGTCGTTAGTCGTCGGCAAACGAGTTCCGAGCGACTAACGACCAAGGACCAAGGACCAGACGAAAAACAAAGGACGAAGTTCTTTATGAAAGGAATCGTGAATTGAAGGACACTCTCAAATTCGCTGGCGTGGCCTTCGCGACCGTCGCGCTCGCGGCGCTGACTTTCGCCCAGGAAGGCCGGATTTATCAGGAGGGCGGAGACTGGGTCCAGGAGGTGAGCGGAAGCCTGAACGGGGCGAAGAATCTCCACGTCAAGCTCGACACGGGTTCAGTCAAGGTGCAGGGCGGTTCGCAGGCAAACATCACATATGTCATTCGTCGCCGCGCCTACACCGGAAACGAAGAGCGAGCGCGCCGTGAGTTCCAGTCGAACCGGATCAGCGCAGCGGTCAAGGGCGATGCGGCTTGGATCGTGGCCGAGCGTTCCGGCCGCGGCGACCACAAATGTTCCGACGAGCTGATAGTCAACGTGCCGCGCAATCTCGACCTCGCCAACGTCGAGACCGGAGGAGGCAGCGTCACGGCCTCGGCTCTCGCCGGCCGGGCGGAAATTGAAACCGGCGGCGGATCGCTTCACATCGATGACATTGGCAACGGCGTAAGAGCTGAAACCGGCGGCGGCGCGATCGAAGTGGGCACCGTCGGCGGCGATGTTTCGCTGGAAACCGGCGGCGGCAATATCAAGATCAATTCCGTCAAAGGCGACATTAAGGCCGAAACTGGCGGCGGCAGCGTCGAGATCGCTTCCGGCATGCAAGGCGCTGTCATCGAAACCGGCGGCGGCAGCATCCGTGTGCAAAGGTGCAACGGCCGCGTCAAAGCCAGCACCGGAGGCGGCAGCATTGATCTGGGAGAAATCGGCGGCCCGGTAAATGTCGAATCCGGCGCTGGCAGCATCCATCTCGCATCCGCAAAAGGCCGCGTGGAAGCCGAGACCGGCGGCGGCAGCATTCAACTCGACGGCGCAACTTCGGTTAAGGCCGAAACCGGCGCTGGCGGCATCACCGTAAAGCTTTTCTCCTCGTCGGACGCGCGCAGCAATTCCACCCTGGAAACCTCCGCCGGAGACATCACGGTTTATCTCGCCAACGATTTGCCCATCACGGTGCACGCCTCGATTGAAATGGCCACCGGCCACAAGATCCGCACGGATTTCGGCGACATCCACGTCTCGAGCGAAGGTGGTAGCTGGCCCGGCCCACAAACAGTAACCGCAGATGGCCAGTTGAACGGCGGAGGCCCAGTGCTGAAGGTTCGTACCAGCTCGGGAAACATTTCTTTCCTGCGCGCCTCACGCTAGCGAGAGGTTTGATTGAGGAGGACTTATGCTGCATCGCCTTGTGCTCTCGGTTGCGCTGGCATCGCTCGTCGCCAGCGCCCAACCAACCGCGCGCCCGAATGGAGACAACTCCGAGAGCTGGAACTACGTATTTGACTCTGATGATGCTGGAGCGCGTTCCTCCTACCTGGGGGTTGACATCGCCGACGTCACCCCCGAGCGTGTGTCGGCGCTCAAACTCAAGGAAGAGCACGGCGCCGAGATCACCATGGTCGATGAGGATGCCCCTGCCGGCAAGGCTGGCCTGAAAGAGCATGACGTTATCCTCAGTCTGAACGACACCACCATCGAGAGCGCCGCGCAGTTGCGCCGGATCATCAAGGAGACTCCGCCCGGCCGCATCGTCACGCTTGGCATCAGCCGCGACGGCCAGCCCCTTGCCATCAAGGTGCAGCTCGGCGAGCGGGAGAAATCGGAAAATTGGATCCACTTGCCGAAGATCGAAATCCCGCCTATACCGCCAATTCCCGAAATCGATCTGCCCATCTCCGTTGTCGTTGCGCATTCCTCGCTTCGCAGCGGCTTGATGGTCGAGAACATCTCTCCCCAGTTGGGTGAATTTTTTGGCGTCAAAGATGGCAAGGGCGCTCTGATTCGGTCCGTCGAAAAGGGCAGCCGGGGTGAAAAAGCCGGCTTCCGCGCCGGTGACGTCATCGTTAAGGTAAACGGGCAGCCGGTTCGCGATGCCTCCGATTTCACCCATGCTTTGCGCGGCGCCTCCGGCGGCTCGGCTTCCGTCACCGTGATGCGCGATAAGCACGAACAGAACTTCACTCTCAGCCTGCCGCCCAAGAAAGATTCCGGCCTTCTGATTCAAGACAGTCTCGACGAAATCCCCGATCTCGAAGAGGAGAGCGAGCGCGCCCTGAGCCTGGCCGAAAACCAGGTTGCCCGCCTCGACACCGCGAAGCTGCAGCAGCAAATCGCGCAGTCCATGAAAGACATGGACTGTGTGCAGCAGAACCTTCAGAAGCAGCAGAAGGAAATCCAGGAGCGGCTCAAAGAACAGCAGAAAAAACTAAGCGAGCAGGAGCGGAAGCTGCTCGAACGCCAGCAAAAGTTTCAACACAGCCTGACCAAGACCTGGGCCGACATTTAGTTTTCCTCACGAGCACCGGAACCCTCGCGATGGTTACGAAAGTTCCATCCCGAGGTGGGCCCGTGCAAACCCGGCATCTCCGCTTTCTTTCGGCTTTCTGGGTTCTCATGGTTCGCCAACCGGAGAACGCCCTAGAATCCCCTAGGAATTAGCCAGTTTTTCCTCAGGATCCACTTAGGTGCATCCCCCAACGGTTATCTGTTGCCTCTCGCCACTCGGCCGTTAATCTGAACCTGATGGCCTATCGCGCCCTATTGTTCTCGAAAGTCCCGGACATGAATGCTGTTCTCGCGGCAGCCTGCCAGAAAGCCGGCATAAGCCTTGAGTCCTGCGATGACATCTTCCTGGCCATCACGAAGGGCACGAAGCAATCTTTTTCCTGCGCGATCGTCGACTGGTGCGAACAGCCCGAAGCCGGCTTTCTGCTGAAGAGGGTTCGCGAATCCGCGCAAAACACCATTGTCGCGATCGCTGTGGTGGAGCGTGAACCCTCCGCCGCGGAAATGCGCGAGCACGGGATCGATTTTCTTCTCTATCGCCCCGTCGAACCGAAGGAAACTGGGGATGTGCTCACAAAAGCCACCGAGAAGATGCCGGAGGTCAAGCTCCCGGCTCCGGTTCTGCAGATTGCTCCGGCTGAACCCGAGATTCCTTCCGTTGCCCCAGCCCCATCCACACCGTTTCAAGACGCGGGTCAGGCCAACCTATCGGAAATCGCCGATCCCTCGGCCACGCCGGAACCGTCGATGGATACTGAGACCACGGGTTTTCAGACGGAAGAAAGCGGGGAAGAAGACATTCCTCCGCCCACCCGGCCCCTTCCGTGGAAACCGGCAGTTGCGGCCACGCTCGCGCTCGGCGCAGCTTTCTGCCTGTGGAACGCCCGCGACACAATTTCCTACCTTGCGCACTCGCCTGGCGACCGTTCCCAAATATTCAAGGATTCGATATCGGCGCTCTTTTTCCTGAATTCCGGAAACGCCCCCCCGAGCCCGGCGCCAACCGATGTGCCCATCGATACCTACGTCAGCCGCAGTGCCGACGCATCCGACTCTCATTTGCAACTCGGGGTCGTCGCGACCGAAACCGACGTCAGCACTTCACCTGTTCCTCTGCATCAGGGATTCGACTTCCCGCTGCCCACGCCCTCTTATGAACCGCCCCCGGCTCCCGCCAATGCAGCCCGGCGCGGTGTTGTCCCGGACAGCTTGCGCGGCTCGGCGCCGATTCCCCCGCCGGTGGTCGTTACCACGCAAGCGCCTCTGCCGGTTTCGTCGCCGGTCGTCATTCCGGTGAACACCCAGCAATTCAGCGAACCCGTAGCCGTAAGCGAGGAGGCGGCTCGCGCCCTGCTCGTCCATAGCGTTGCGCCGGTGTATCCCGCCGACGCGGCGGCGCAAAAACTCCGCGGGCCTGTGATTCTGCAAGCCACGATTGGTCGCGACGGCGCCGTCGAGGATTTGAAGATCGTGCGCGGATCCTTCGTTCTGTCGAAGGCGGCCATCGCCGCCGTGAAGCAGTGGCGCTTCCAGCCCTACACCGTCAACGGCCACGCCGCCGAAATCCAGACTCTTCTCACTATCAACTTCCCCGCAAGCTAGCGCCGCAGATCAAGCCGCCTCTCCCACTCAATCGTGCTGCTCGCCGCTTCCCCCGCTCTCGGCAGCCGGAGCGCCGCCGGCATTCTTCCAGTACTCTTGCACCGCCGGAGGCAGTTTCTCCATCCGCGACAGCAAGGCCACCACTTTCCAGATATCGGTTTCCGACAGCATCTTGTCCCACGCCGGCATTCCCGTATAGCGCACGCCGTTCTTAACCACGTAGTAGACGTGCCACTCTGGATCGTCCGGCGGATGCAGGATCAAACCCGGAGCCGGCGGATAGAATGACCGCCCAAGCTCAACGGGCTTGCGGTCGATGCCTCCGTGGCAGCCCGCGCAGTTCATGGTGTAGATCTTCAATCCGTTGATCAGGTTTTCATCGGTTGGCGGCACGGGATTGTTCAGTCGTGCCGCATGCCGCTCCACCGAGTTGTCGAGCGCGCTCATCGCGAAGTGCCCTTCCCACTCCGGCGGCACAGTGTTGGCGCGGGTCGGCAGGAACCCGAGGAGCGCCGCTCCCGACCCCACAATCGCAATCGCCACTACCGCGACAATTATCCCCAATACGAATTTGAGCATCGCATCCCCCAAGGCTGGTGTGGACGCGAGTCTCGTACCCGAGTCCGCCTAAACGCCCCGGCCTTATATATATCAGGAGTTCGGTCTCACGGCAGCGAAATGCAGTGGGATTCTCAGCGGCCCCAAACAGTAAAACGGGCAATCCGCGTTGGAGTTTGGTTTTGGGGTAGGGACCTTTCCAATTGGGCGCGGATTAGAATCGAGGTACGCTGGAGCGCTATGGACTTCGTCAATGTGTACGAGAGCACGATTCGCGCAGACGCTTACGCGAAGCTTGAATTTGCGAACACATACTATCTTGCGTTTCGCGATTTGCCGGAAATTTTTCGCGCTTATGTGAAGGGCACGGCGGCGCTTGACTTTGGCTGCGGGACGGGGCGTTCGACGCGGTTTTTGCGCGGGCTCGGGTTCGCTCCGATTGGCGTCGACATCTCGGAGGAGATGCTGGCCAAGGCGCGTGCGGCCGATTCCGGGGGCGATTACCGGCTCATTCCCGGCGACGACATGAGCGCGCTGCCGCGCGCGGGCTTTGCGCTCATTCAATCGGCGTTTACGTTCGACAATATTCCTGGCATGGAGACCAAGGTTCGGATATTTTCCGAACTGCGCGAGTTGCTTGCGCCGCACGGAATCATCGTCAATATCGTTTCCGCGCCGGAAATTTATTGGAACGAGTGGGCATCGTTCTCGACCAAAGACTTTCCTGAAAATCGAAACGCTCGGGCTGGAGACCAGGTTCGGATCATCACGACTGACTTCGAGGATCGGTCGCCGGCGGTCGATATTTTGTGGCCGCATGAATCATATGTTGAAACTTACTCGCGGGCCGGGCTGGAGTTAGTCGAGATGCGCAAGCCGCTGGCCACGGGCGACGAACCTTATAAGTGGGTCAGCGAGACTCGGATTGCTCCGTGGGTTATCTATGTGCTGCGGTGAGATTCAGGTCTCGGGTCTCAGGTCCCAGGTGTCAGGTCTCAGGAAAATCAACTCCAGCTTTGGTACCACCCTCCCCCCTCCCCCGGGCCGGTCTTTGAGAATCAAAGACTTAGAGGGCGATTTTTCCCAGGTCTTTGAGGAATAAGGAGTTACGTGTAAAGTCTTTATTTCTCATTAACTTAGCTGCTCGCTCCTCCAGTCGCTTATCGCCACCGGGTAGAAACGCTTCCCGAAATGGGCCGACGTGACTGGCGCGGCTCGTGCGCTAGGAACTCTGCCGTCAATTTGTCAAAGAACGATTCGCAGGACTTGGATGCGTCTATGTCTATTGTAACTTGGGTTGTCAAGAGAGTTCCCACCCTTCACAGAAGACGCGAAGGGTGGGGCAGCCTCGGACGGGATGGCGCCCGCTCGGAAGTCCGCCTTCCGTTCCTACTATTCCTTTGAGGTAATATTCCATCCGAGGCATGGTGGGGGGAGAAAGTGGAATGGCGAGCAACTTCAATACGCTGCGGGAGAAGATGTCTCCGGCGGCGCGGGAGCGGTCGCGGGCGCTGGCGGCGCAATACCGGGCGGGGATGGCGCTGGACGAACTGCGGCAGGCGCGGGAGATGACGCAGGTGCATCTGGCGAAAATTCTGCGCGTCAATCAGGCTGCCATC